>OBEQ011288000.1_pt1 | contig 32756 bp, 41 predicted proteins | sample 1670901 | NCBI WGS metagenome assembly OBEQ01 (sample SAMEA104232315, study PRJEB22302) | groundwater metagenome | biome: forest; feature: aquifer; material: groundwater | place: USA | collected 2011-08-07 | depth 5.4 m | reverse complement strand
TAGAAACTGATGAAGTTAAAGTTTTAAATATAATAATAGAGTGGTTTAATCATAAAGTATATGAAAGGAGATTTAAATATTAATCAGATTTATTATTACCATGACAGACATAGTAAATTTTAAGAATTTCCAAGCCCACCATTTTTTATTAGGAGATAAGAAAAATGGCAGATTATGACATAATAGGAAGTATTGCAATTATCAAATCAGAGAACAAAAGCAGAAAAGAAAAATTGAGGCAGGCAGATTTTCTGTTGAAAAGAGGAAATGTTAAAACCGTAGTTGAAAAGGCAAGTGATGTTAGAGGCAGATTAAGAACAATAAAAATAAATCACATTAAAGGTGAAAAGAATAGCATAACCTTACATAAAGAAAATGATTGTAACTTTTTATTAGATATAAAAACTTGTTATTTTTCTCCTAGAATTTCAGGAGAAAGAAAGCTAATTGCAGAAAAAATAAAAAGCGAAGATAATGTTTTAGTCATGTTTGCAGGTATTGGTGTTTATCCTATTGTAATTTATAAATACAAAAAGCCAAAAAAAATAGTTGGTATCGAATTAGGAAAAGACTGTTGTAAATATTTCAAAGAAAATCTAAAGTTAAACAAAGTTCCAGAAAATAAAATACAAATTATCCAAGGAGATGTTAAAAAAAAGATCAATGGAAAAGAAAAATATGACGTTGTTATAATGTCCCGCCCTAATTTAAAAGAAAGCTTCCTAAAGTATGGGTTAAAAGCAAGTAAAAAAGGAACTAAAATATTTTACTATGCCTTCTGCCATGAAGATAAACTAAATCAAATCATTTCGGATTTAAAAAAAGAAGCCATTAACTTAAAAAGAAAAATATCAATAGGAAAGATTGTAAAAGCGGGAAATATTGCTCCTGGAAAATACCGTTATAGAATTGAAATGAAGGTAATAAAATGAATTTTAATGATAAATACTATGCCATGTTGAAAAAAGTTCCTAGAGGAAAAGTTGTTACATATAAACAAATTGCTAAAAAACTTAACAGTAAGGGTTATAGAGCTGTTGGAAATGCTATGAATAAAAACACAAATAGAAAAGAAGTAAAATGTCATAGAGTTGTAAAAAGTGATGGAACCATTGGCGGCTATGCATTTGGAACAAAAAATAAAATAAAAATATTAGAAAAAGAAGGGGTTAAAATTGTTAAAGGAAAAGTTGATTTAAAAAAATACGGTCTTAAAAATCTTTAATTTCCTGTATAGCTTTAGGAGATTCTCCGCCATGCCAAGTAAATTTTGGTCTTACCTGTATTTGATAAAGTCTTTGTGAATTATCATCTAATAAAATTGCAGCTCCTTTAACATCTGGAAGAGTATTCATGGACTTATTTACATTCTCTAATTGATATGATTGCATTATTTCATTTAAAGCTTCTAAATCTTTTTTATTTGTTAATCGATGTGAGATTATAATATCTGACTGAGTCATTACATCTCTATGAATAACTCCTGGTTGCTGTGTAGCTAAAACCAAAGATATTCCTGGCTGTCTGCCTTCACGCAAAAGCTGTATTAAAGCATTTGTTGCCGGAGTTTTCTCATTTACTGGAAGAAACTCGTGTGCCTCATCTAAAAAAATCCAAACTAATGGGATTTCTTTTTTCTTACTTTTTCCTAAACCAGATTGTATACTATCAATCTCCTCTTTCTTTCTAGCTAACATTCTTTCATTAAATAATTTTTTTGAAACTAATCCTATAACTAATGCTCTAACATTAAATGTCGAAGTTGATGAATATATTGATAAATCAAGTACAGTAGAAGTTCCAGCTTTAATTAATTCATCAATTTTAGTAGACTCTTCACCTTTTTTTGCAAATACTTTCCAAGATTTTGCAGCATCAAATAAGGACACTGCTGCTTTCTTCACATCATCTGAAGATTCGTTGTCTTTTTTTATTTCTTCTACTATCTTATCTAAATCGTATTCCTTAACACTTAATTTAGATATTACTCTTTGTATTAATATGCCAATTGGCTCTATCATCTTAAGCTCAAATACTGCAAGCCAATCTTCTATGTCAAGCTCGTTTACTGCAAGAGCAAACTTCCTATCAGGCTGTAAACCTCTTTTTTCATATTCTTCAAAAAAACCTAATGGAACCCATACAACTACTGGAAGTTTTTTTGATTTTAAATCCCACTCCTCTAATAATTCAGCGTCTTTCTCATTCTCATATTTCATTGTCCAAAAAATCCCCATCGTGTCAAATATCAAACTTGCTATATTCTCCCTTACTTCTTTAGGAAGTATTGAAAGTTCTTCAGATATAACGGAAAGTGAATAACTTTTACCCCCGCCACGTTTGCCGGCAACTAAAATTACATGACTTCTTACTACATCTAATAAAATTCTATTTGATAAAGAAGTATAATTGCCCATATTAACATAACCTTTTCCAAGATAAACCAGCCCTTTATCACCAAAACTCTTTTTATCAGCCTTATCTCTTCCTATTATTATATCATAACCCATTGTACACATCAATAATATATGATAAGTTTTTAATTGTTTTGTAATAGCAATCTTTTTAAACTACAAAAGTCAAGATTAAAAATGACTAAAGTAACTGAATTGAAAGCCGGACAAGGAAACGTTGAAGCAGAAGGAATTGTAAAGGAAATAGGTGAAAAAAGAACCTTTAACAAATTCGGAAGAAACCTCACAGTTGTCAATGCTATATTAGAAGATAATTCTGGAACTATCAAACTATCTTTATGGAATGATGATGCGGAAAGATTTAAGGAAGGAGATAAAATCAAAGTAATAAATGGATATGTTAATGAATTTCAAGGAGAAAAACAATTAACCTCTGGAAAATTCGGAAAAATAGAAAAAGTAGGCGAAGGTCACTCACATGCGCATTCAGAAACAGAAAAACCAAAAATAGAAAAAGTAAAAGAAGAAATTGAAAATGACGATATGCCTGAAGAAGAGATAAAGGATGATGAAAGTATAGAAGATTACTAACCAATCATTTTATTTATATTACTAGCTACAATTATGTCAGTTCTTTTATTATTAATATATTCTAATTCCTTTTCATTTAGATCCATTTTCCTTATACTATCTTGATCTAAATCTTTCAATATAAATGGAAGTAAGAAAAAATCCCTAGTTGCTTTCTTCTTTGACATATGGGAAAACTTAGCATATTTAATAGTGATAGATTTTTTCTTCATATTTTTCTGATTAGAAAGCCAAATTTTTAGAATTCTTGATGGCTTTTGATATTTAGTGAATTTTTGATATTTCAATTTTGTTGCTGCAGATACACCAGCTGAAAGAAAGAAATTCTGATAAAATAAAAATCTCCAATACTGTTGTCTATATATTCTTCCTCTAAATAAATCAGCTTTACTTAAAGCGTCATAAGCTTTAGCTAATGCTTTACCTTGATATTCTAAAGGAATATTTTCCTCAACCCATAAAAGTATTTCGTCTAACTCTAAATAAGTATCGTCATAAACGCTTATCACATTATTCTCTGTCTGATTTTGAAAAACTATTTTCAAAGCATCAAAAATACTAGTTTGCTTTTCTCTTCTTTGTGATTCCTTGAAATTCTTAACATCTGTTTCTGATAATTTTAATGTTAAAATACTTTGCAAGTCATTTAAAGCGGCTCTTACATCTCCCTTGGACTTATCTGCTATAACTCTTATTATTCCATCATTGACAATAGCATTTTCCCTTACCACTATTTCCTTCAAGATCTTTAATATTTCATTCTGACCAACAAGCTTCATATTTATTATTGAACACTTCTGCCTAAGAGGAGAAAACTTTTTCTGCCATATATCATTAGCAGTTATTATTATTGGAAAACCGGTAGTTTCTATTAAAGTAATAAGTTCTGGTAAACCTCCTCTATCACTTGCTGTTATTCCATCAGCCTCATCCATTAATATTAACTTTCCCTTATTAAATAAAGAATGCTGTAAAGTTGAAGGTTTTAAAACTTCTTCCAAACTAGATTTATTTCTTAAATCGCTTGCATTCAACTCAAACAATTCTAAATTTTTTTCCCTAGCCAACGCTAATGCAAGAGAGGTTTTCCCGGTTCCAACTGGCCCATTTAATATAATTGCTCTTTTCTTCGGAAAATTATTAAAAAAATTCTTCAAATCAACCTTAGCTTCATCTTGACCTTTAATATCTTGAAAAGTCATTGCACGATATTTTTCAGCTAAGGGTATCATCTTCCCTCCAACCTAAATTTATTATGAGCAAGTTTTGGTAAATTTTCACCAAAAAGATTATTATATTCTTTTCTTAAATTTCTTTTATCATCGCCTTTTAATTCTATAAATCTTTGAATAAACTTCTTAAAACTCATCTTATAAATATTAGAAAGAGAATCTAATTCTATTATATTTGGCTTTCTAAGATAAAATTCTATTTGATCCTCCAAAAAATCCTGTGAGACAACTTTTTTATCTTTATATATATCCAAAATATAAACTCCTTTCATGGGAGATTCGGAATATCTTCCAATAGATAGATATTCTGGAGCCAATGAGTCTATTATCAATGCCAAAAGATCTTTTTCCTTTGGTTTTATTTTGTCTCTTTTATTATCAAAAGTGTAAGAACTCCTTATATTTCCATTCGCATTTGCACTTAGAATAACCTTTCCTTTTTTCAACTCACCATTGGCCCATTTATACAACTCAGTTAATTCTTCCAAAAAATCAGCTACCTGCTTTCCCCCTTTTCTAGCCATTTCACTCAAATTATTATATATAACTTTTCTTTGTCTTTCATCAGAATTAAATTTCTTTTTACTATCACTTCCACTTTTTGGTTGTTCATCCTTTCCCAAGTAATCATATTCTCCTTTTAGAAATTCCTCATCGTCATTTTCATTACTCATCTTCTCACCCTGTCAAAACCTTCAAAGTGTATCATTGGATCACTCTCATCAAAAACTTCCTTTACCTGATAATCTCCTTTCGTATAAATCTCTCCATCTCCTAAAATCTCATGTGTTTTGTTAATAATTAATATAGATGCTAACGGTCTAGAGAAAACTCCGTTACCATTAGTCTCAACTAAAGGTATTTCTCCTTTTAACCAATAATTTCTTTGTCCTTTCTTCATAAATTCGTAGTGCATTCCAACCTCTAATTTTTCAGGAAGACATTCCTGTTCTGCTCTATCATTAGTACCATAAGCTCTTAATGCTAAATCTGGATTAAACTCTATTTCTATTCCCATTATTCTATCAAACTCTCCCAATTTTCTTTATAATAAACATACTTTTTCTCAAATTCTTCTTTAGGTGTAATTTTTATCTTTAACTTTTGCATCTTCTTCTTCAAATCTTTCAAAGCAGAATCCTTATCTTTGTTAGAACACATTTTCTCTAATTCAATAATATATCCGTATCCTTTTGTATAATCTAATGAAACAGTAATATCTTTCCACTGAAACTGGCTCCTCTGACGAAACCATTTTATTTCAGGAACAATATCAATATTATTAAAAATATCTTGGATTTTAGGAAAAGCATCTTTACTAAAATGGATCTCAATTTCTTCTCTCATATCGTCATGTATCTTTCCAGATTTCATCCATATTTTTGCAGAAGAGTTATTCTTTTGGATTCTCAAATCATGTTTTGTTTTTAGATAATGAGTTTCTTGATAATCTTCCTTGGTCAATTTAGCATTTTCCATAAAAAATTCTAACAACTCTCCATATTTTTCCTTCGAAATAAAACTTCTTATTTCAACTTCAATATTATTTGTCATTTTTCACTTTAATCCTTTACCAGCTAACACAAAACTAGCCAATAAAGATTCTAATTGAACAAATTCATCACTTCCCTCAACCATTCTAAATTCTATCTCTCCAGTTTTTTCAGTAAGTCTCACCTTTAATTCATCATCTATAGGAAGATTCCATATTTCTTTCTGAATAGCTTTAACTATATCTGTTCCAGATACAGATTCTTTCAACATAACATCTAATAATTTTTCCTTAGCCTTAATAAAATCTCCAGATAAAGCATATTCCAAAACTATTTTTATGTCTGCGGGTCTTGCAGATGAGACTAATGTATTAACTAATTCTGGACTTATCTTTGTTGATATAGAAGCACAAGCCTGTAATAAATTAATAACACGTCTACAATCTCCTTCTGCTGCCTCATATAAGGCTTCCACAGTTTTTTCAGATAATTGTAAATTTTCTTTTTCTGCAATATATTTAATACGTTTTTCAACATCCTTCTTTTCTAACAATCTAAATCTAAATATAACACATCTTGATTGTATAGGATCAATTATTCTTGAAGAATAATTACAAGATAAGATAAATCTACAAGTTGTAGTATAATTCTCCATAGTTCTTCTCAAAGCCTGCTGTGCTTCTCTTGTCAAAGCATCCGCTTCATCCAAAAAAATAACTTTGAAAGGAATGTCCTTTAACGCCTTAGTTCTAGCAAAATCCTTTACCTTCTGCCTCACTACATCAATTCCCCTTTCATCACTAGCATTTAACTCTAAATAATTCTCTTTCCAATGTATTCCAAACAACTCTCTAACAATAATCAAAGCAAGCGTAGACTTTCCAGTTCCAGCCGGTCCTGCAAGCATTAAATGGGGTATATTCAACGACTTAGTAAGCCCTTGAACTTTTTTTATAATCTCTTCCTGTCCAACAACATCTTCAAATTTTTTAGGACGATATCTTTCTGTCCATATACTAGTTTCCATCTTTTCAAATAACAAAAGAAATTTGTTTATAAGTATTGTTATGATTTGTTATGTTATTTAACTAAAAGATAGATTTTTATAACTAATATGTTTGGAATTTCTATGAAATTAGAAGACAATTTCGACCAAGCTAACCCCTATACTTCTCAATTAAAAAAAATTGATAAAGATTTTAAAAAAGCTCTTAAAATAAGCCTTCCGATCTGCTTATTAGGAACTGGGATCGCATATATAGGTATAGAAAAAGATATCATTCCAATCATAATAGGAGGAATTTTTACATCTATTTGTTCTGGAGGATGGCTCCAATATCAATCAAACAAACTAAATGTCAAAAAATTCGATTTATACAATAAACTAAATAGAACAAAAAATACAAACAAATACAACTAACCTTGTTTTTGCTTTCTCTTTCTCTTTACTCTTCTAAGTATCTTTCTCTGCCATTTCCATCTCATCTGGTTCTTCTTCTTCCATCTACGGCTCGATCTTTTCATATAAACTTGACCAAAAATTAATTTATAAATGTTGTTGTTTACATTAAACCATGTTTTATCATGCAAGAGAGCTAAAACACGTAGTATATGGAAAGGTAAAAGCATTTGTGGAGCCTGATGACTTTCTTATTCCAGCGTATAAATGGCTCTCCAATTACTGTAAATTCTATCCACAAATCTGGCTGTCCAGAAGCACAAGTTCTATTACTGGAATAAAGAGACTAAAAAACAAAATTTTATTTGGATTTGACTACATAAAGGGGTTCTCATTAGATTATAGTCAATGGGAAACCGCTCTTTTCGAATTAGCTGATAAAGATGAGAAAAAAGACTTAGAGGATATATTAAAAAATTATTTTATAAATCAAAATAAAGAGGATGACCAAGAAAACCTTAAAGGAAAAGATAGAATCTTTCCTACAAAAAACTATGAAAAATGGAAAAAGAGTTACCTTTTTATTGAAAACGATCAGATAGTTGTGCCAACCTTAAATCTAAAATCTGCCAAAAAGATAATATGTAGGGATGAAAAGCAAAAAAAGGCCTTAAGAAAATTAGGATTTATTGAAGATCGTATACAGATCCAAAACCTTCCTACACGTTTCTAAATAACTTTTTAAATCAAAAATAGATGTTGCTAACTTTTCAGATCATTCTTTATAAATGTTTTTTAATGTCTTATTTGCTTTCTTATATGTTTCCATGGACCCTATATCAAACCAATAGCCTTCTTTTTCGGTAAATATGTGACCATGAACATCCTTTTTATCTGAAAGCCACCTTATGAAGTCTCCCGTTTTATCTGGATAATTTCTTTCGTCTATATATATTTTTATCATTTCTTTAGTTTTTTTAGGAAAAAAATAAATACCTATAGAGCACAAAGTTGTTTTTGTATTTGGATCCTTTTCTACAAAATATATTATTTTTTTGTTTTGATCTAGTTTTACGGTTCCTATTTTTTTTGCTATTTTTATATCTTTTACATCAAAAACTCCTATAGTTGTAGAATTTTTTCTTTTGAAACTTTTTAACATTGGTTCCAAATTAAATGAAAACAAGTTGTCTGAATTAATTATTAAAAAATCATCGTCTATTTTTTCTTTTTCTAAAATAAAATTTATATCTCCTATTGTTCCCAGTCTTTCTTCATTTGTATTGGTAAGATCATTAATAATTTTTATTTTTATTCTGTGGTTTGAATTATATTTATGATTTGTATTATACCAGTCAAGAAATTTATTATAGAACTTGTTATTGGTAATGATATAAATTTTGTCGATTTCTTTTAATTTTGAGATTTTTTTAATAATGTTGTCTAGTGCTGTCGTGTTGTGGATTGGTAGTAATGCTTTTGGCTGAATTAAAGTTAAAGGATACATTCTTGTTGCATAACCTGCCGCCGGTAAAATTGCTTTCATTTTTAATGTTTTTGTTTCCCTAATTGCAGAGGTCGGGATTGGACAATGTTTATTTTATGATCTATTACAAATTCAATATCTTGATTTTCAATATCATAATTTCTTTTAAAATATTCTTCAATTTTTAATGAGGCATGACATAAGTCTAGAATATCTTTATCAGATAAACAACTCTGTTCTGATTTTGGATCATTACAAATATCTTTTTTAATTAATTTTCCTTTTTCAAGACATTCCATGATTGTTTTTTTATTAATTGTTCTTCTTAGTATTTTACTATCAATCTTTCTTATATAGTATTCATCAGGGTTTACTTCCCCCAAAACTACGGTTTCTCCAAACCCCCAATTTGCATTAATAAGAATATTATCCTTATTACCAGTGATCGGATGAGCTGTTGCAATAACTCCTGACTTTTCAGCTAAAATCATTTCTTGAATAACTACGCCTATAGAACCAATTTCTTCAATTCCAATATTTAATCTATAACTTAAAGCTCTAGAATTGTATAAAGAGGCCCAGCAAGATTTAATAGCATCCATAACATCAATTCTTTTTACGTTAAGAAAACTGTCTTGCTGACCTGCAAAAGAGTATTTTTTCGAATCTTCTAAAATTGCAGAACTTCTCACTACAAATGGTTCCCTAAGATTTTCGATCCCATTCATAATTTCTCGTATCATCTGTTTTGATATTGGTTGATGTTTTATGTTTTTTTTTATTTCTACTGAAGACCCTTTTATATCATTAATTTTATATATAAAAGAGGGAAGACAAATAGGATTACTAAATTCATCAAAAGCTATACTTTTAACACAAACCCCTCTGGGTACATTTATTTCTTTTATTTTGCAAAGTTCAACAAGATTTCTTGCTTTACCACCAAGATTTTTAATATCCTCCATACAATTTTCGTCTAAATTAGTTATATATTTCATTGTAAATTATTCCCACATAGTCTTCAATTCCATCATTTTCTCTAACTTCATATTGTAAATAGATTTTCTCTCCATCCTTTATCTTTTTCATTGCATTTTTAGTTCCTATAATACATAATGTATCTAATTCTCGTGAGACTATAGCAGCATGTGATATCAAACCACCAATTTCTGTAACTATTGCTTTTGCATTTCTTATTTCTTCCATCATTGAAGGATCGGTCATTTGTGTAACTAAAATTGCTTCTAATTTAAATCTCTTTGATTGTTCTAATTTATCTGAGTTTTTTTCTATTTTTTGAACATATCCTCCACAATATTCTTTTTCCTTCAAACTTCCAGGGTTTGCAACAAGCCCATTTAGTATTTCTTTGACTTTTACTCTTTTCCCTTCAAATTCAAATTCAACAATGTCATCTATCATAACATAACTTTCCCAAATTTACTTTTTCAGCTAATTTAATAATATCATCTTTTCTTATTTCAAATAATTCATTAGGTTCCTTTAAATAAGACTTGTCAACCAAAGTATTAGCTAGAATATCTAATTTTTTTCTCATTTTATTTTGTGCACGAATCTGAAGATGATGTTCATTTTCTCTATCGATCCCCTGTATAATGGCTAATCTTGTGTATGTTTGAAAAACATCCCAATTTTCTATATATGGTCTAATTTCTTGTTTAATTTTTTCTTGAAGAGGTTTAAGGGGTTGTTCTAAATTTTTTCTTATATGATTAATAATATAATCGTATGGGGGCTGAAGTCTAATATCCTCATTGTGTATATGCATGTAATCTTCTGCAAGAGAGGTGATTCTTGCCCATAATTCGGGTATTTTTTTAGTTTCATTTAATAATTCTCCATCAAGTGATAAAAACATTTCTCTATAGTAATGGTTTTCTTGAATAATTTGTATAACGTCATGAAACTCTTTCATAGATTTAACAGTTTCGACTTGAGGGGTATTTGTTGTTAATTTCATAGCTTTAAGTCTATATTTGGGTTGAAGTTTTGCTAATTGATTTTCTAATCTTTTCTCAACCTCTTTTGTAAAATTCCATCTGAAATGAAAATAAGAAACCATTGTTTCATATAATGAGAATGTACGTATTAGTTTGTTTGGTGTGGGTTCAGGATAGGTTATATAATCCATAAGATTTTGAATAGACTCTCTTCTTTTATTTGTTATTTGCTCTATTTCTTCGAGATTTACAAATTTTATTTTATCGACTACTTTTGACCAAGTTTTTTCTGAGACATAAGTTCTATCTTCTATAATCTTTCTTTTAATTTGAATTTTAAACATTTCCTCATTTATTTTAAATGCGTTGTCATAGAGATCCAACTGCAATTTTCCAAAAGACCTGTCTGGCTTTGCAATCCATCTTTCCCCTTCATGTTGTATAAATAATACCATTTTGTCTATTTTCTTTTGTTTAAACATCTAACTAAAGAAGAATTTAATCTTCCAAGAAACTTGTGTAGCAATTTGAACTACAATAATAAAATCCGATAGGACTTACAAAATATCCTTGCGACATATTATTTATCTCAGTAATTGTTCTACCGCTCTCCGATATCTTTCCCATCTCTTCTGATTTTCTGTTTTTTGATAATTTACTAATCTTTGCATGTATATTTTTAGGAATAGATAGTTTAGAACCACACATAAGGCACTCTTCTTGGATATCTTCAACTGTTCGCTCAAGGTGCATGATAGATAAATGTCAGATAATTATATAAGTTTTATCAATTGTGAATATATTTGCTATATTTAGTATATTGTATAAATATTTATATATTCTTTTAGTTTTTTAAGGTTATGAAAAGAAAAATAATAAAGCAAGGGCATAATACACTTACTGTCACCTTACCTAGTAAATGGGCCAAGCATTTTAATTTAAAAGCTGGTGACGAAATTGATCTTAGCGAAAGAGATAATGGGATTTTTATAACAACAGAAAAGAAAAACAAGAGTTTTATGGCAGAGATTGACATTAGGGGGCTTGATGTCCCTTCAATATGGAAATATTTTATGGCAGTTTATAGGGAAGGTTATGATGGGGTTGTAGTTAAGTTTGATCCTACAATTAGTTATGAAAGCCCGTATAAGTTTACTACAACACATAAAATTGATATAAATTATAATTCTAATGTTAAGAAAAGGAAACATACCCCCTTTGAGGCTATTCAAGAAATAACAAATAGGTTTATAGGATTTGAGATTATCGAGCATCATAATGATTATTGTATTATTAAGGATATGTCAGAACCTTCTAGTAAGGAATTCGAATCTTCTCTTAGAAGAGTCTTTCTTCTTATTCAGCAAATGGGGGAGGAAATTTTAGAAACATTAAAAACTGGAAAAAGAGATTTTATTAATCATTTACATGATATTGATATAAATGTTGATAAGTTTCATGATTATTGCTTAAGAGTTTTAAATAAGACTGGGTTTAAAGAGCAAAGAAAAACGCATTTGATGTTTGCAATACTTTATCTTCTCGAAATGTTGGCAGATGAATACAAAAGTATTTCTAATCATATCTTAATTGACATGAAAGATAAAGCTTTAGGAAATATTCTCCCATTTGCAGAATTAACGACTGGAGAGTTTAATACTTTTTATGATTTATTTTATAAATTTGATAAGAAGAAAATCGTTGAAATATCAGATAGAGATCGTGAAATATATTCTTATTTACCTAAATTATACAAAAAAAATCCAAATAAGCGTTCGCAATTAAGCGATGATGAGTTGGAGATTTTTAATCATTTCAGAAGAATTAGTAAGTATATTAATTCCCTTATAGAATTGCGTATCGAGATGGAGTTTTAAATAAATTTTTAAACCAATATCCTTTCTTACATTTATAGCCCTGTAGTCTAGTGGTCAAAGATCATGGATTCTGGATCCGTGGACCCAGGTTCGAATCCTGGCAGGGCTATCCTCTCAAATTAATGAAATTTGAATATTTATCTTCTCGTTTCGATATATTTATAAATAGAATATTAGTGGAATGTATCTATGACGGATAAAAAGTTAATTTTATACGAAAGAGAATGTAATGTTTATGACCATAGTAGCGGCTATGCACTGAGATTTTCTAAAGATTCTCCCGAGAATTTCCATAGAGAAATTTATTCCTTATGTTCTGGAAAGGGTTATTCAAATTTAGTTGTTAAAGATACTAAAAATAATTTATACAATCCAGCAAACATATACTTTACAGATTTAGAAGACCTTAATAAGAAAATATATTTAAAAGCTAGACAATTTGGAAAAGAGCTTGCTGCAGAAGAAGGTTTAGAATTTGTTGATGAAACTGGACTTGAATCATTAGTAAATGATCCTATATCTGTTGAAAATAGCTCTCCAATAGAAAATGTAGAGTATGAGTTTTCTCAATAGTTATTTTCTTTAATTTCATTATATTTATATATCTCTTTTTATTATATACTACATGGAAAATTATGGTAGACTCATAGGTACTGTTACTAATTATTTTGCACATTTTGAAGTTGCGGCAATTAAACTTCAAGCTAACTTAAAAATTGGAGACAAAATAAGAATTGTTGGAGGAGATATTGATAGTCAACAGATTATCAGAAGCATGGAAATTAATCATAAACCCGTAACCGAGGCAAAGACGGGTGATGAAGTTGGAATAAAAATCCCTCAGAAAATTAGAACTGGTTACAAAATCTATAAAGTTTAATTATTGCTATGAAGAAATTACCAAAGGAATTATTAAATTCAAAATATAGAAAAGAAATGTATAAAAAAGCAGAGGATATAATGAAAAAACTAGAGAATATCCTTCCGGTTTCTTCAGTCTATCTTCTTGGGAGCTTTACAACAAAGGAAAATAAAAAAAATTCTAAATGGGCTGTTGATCTAGCATTAGTACCAGATAATAGATATGGAGATTCTGTTTTAAAAGATACAAGGAAATGGATGAAGCAAAAATATGGTTCTAAAAAAACAGAAGTAATAAAATTGAAATGATTAGTTTTATAAATCGTTTTAATTATCTCATTACATAGACAGCCCCTATCGTCTAGTGGCCAAGGACCTCACCTTCTCAAGGTGGAAACCCGGGTTCAAATCCCGGTGGGGGCATTATTTTATTACAAAAGATTTTTAAGCAGAAAATATTTAATATGTACATGAAGTGGTTTAAGTTTATTATCATAACTTTCTGTATATTTTTAATACCTGAAATCGCAGCGAGATTAATATTTGGTTCTATAGGAACACAACTTCGGCTATTTTATCTCCCCCTACTCTCCCTACCATATTTAGTAACTGCTTTTATATTTTCAAGTAATATGGATAAAAGTAAAAAAATAAAATGGATGTGGATTTTAATTGGTATTTATCTGGCAATAATGGTTTTATTTATAGGTGTTCCACTACTTGGTGGAAGAGACAATGGGTGGGGGATTCTTGGATTTATGATCCTAGCTATACCTGGCTTTATTGGAGTTTTTTTCATTACAATACTTCTAAGTCTAATTGCAAAATATGAAGAAAATACTCAAACAGTAGTTATTTTATGTTTGTTCTTTTTACTTTTAATTATATTTTTGTTGCAAATTTTAGGGATAATACCTAGGCTATATTCATTTTGATATGATCACAAGTCCCGGTCGGGGCGTAAATAAAATTTAAAAAGTTGAATTCTTTAGAAGTGTATGGTGAATTGGGTGATAATAGCTGTATTAATTATTGCAGTTATAGCTTTAATAACATTTAAGAATGTGCGACACAAAATTTTTATTTTCTTTTTATTATTGTTATTTTTATTCTTTTATTTAAGTTTTAGTTCATTTCAAAGCTCGGGAGTTAATTTAAAAAGTGCTGGCGGGGTTTTTAGTGCTGTTAAAATTTATTTTAGTTGGTTAGTAGATGGATTGGTTAATGTAAAAAGAATAGCTGGAAATGTGGTAAATATTGATAATTTAAGTTTTTTAAATAAAACTAGAGGACTAAAATGAAATTTGTAATGTTTATAGTTTTATTTTTGTTACTAGGAGGATTTTTTATTATTTCTAATGGCAATATTGCTTTAAACAGCTCAGAAAATATAAATCTTTTTTTAAATTCATATGGAAAATGGATTGATGGTTTAGTTGGTAATGTAGGAGAGATTTCAGGTTATTTTGTTAAAATGGAGTGGCTTCCTAATCAATAAGCTTTTATAGAATAATTCTAATTAAATTCATGCTCGAGTAGCTCAGTCGGTGAGAGCGCAACATTGGTAATGTTGAGGTCCGGAGTTCAACCCTCCGCTCGGGCTTACAATAACTTTAAATACAATATCTTCAAAGAAACATAATGGAAAAAGAATATAGTCTTGAAAAATTAAAAGAAAGTTATGAGGTATTTAAAAAGAAATACACTCTTCCTCAGTTTTCTGAATTAAACAAGTTATTTGATATTGAAGATGTAGATCCGGATACAGATCTTCTACTTAGAAAAATAAGAAGAATTGTTTCAGATAGACTTGCAGGATATTCAAGATTTGTAGAAATCCTATTAAATCCAAGCAATGCTCCAATGTACTTTTTTGATTTAATTAAAAAATTTGATAACAAAGATAGAGAATCATTAAAAAAGATTTACAATGATTTAATTAATTTTGAATTAGAATTACTAAAACTGGACCTAAATTATTCAGAAAAAAATGAAGCTGAATTTATAATCAAAGCAAACAATATTTTTAATAATGAGATAAGATTAAATTTGCTTGAAATAATGAATAAACTAACTAAACAAGAAGCAACTAAGAAAACTAATGAAAGTGCTTATTTTGGATAATGGAAAAATATTATAATAAAAGAAATTTTTATATTAAAAATTATTCTAAATTTGAATATGAAAACATTCTTGCTAAATACTCTCATAGAGCAAGATTAAGCAAAGAAGAATATGCAAGATCAAGTGGTGAAAGTTTTAATGGTAATAGATATCAATCAAGAAATTAAAAATTCTCTATATTTATTTCTAAAATAGCAGCAGGCATTTTTATTTTATTATTCTTTAAAACTATTGGAGATATCTCTCCAATAATACCAATAGATTTTTTGTTTATAAAAATCTCTCCACATCTTCCTTCAATAAAAGCAGGATAAAGAGCTTCTTTAATCTCATAATCTATATTAAGCATTTTAGTAAAATAGTTTAATATCTGCTTTAATTCTGTAAAATTTGCTTTTTCATGACATATACTTATACATAAATTTTCTTTCTCTCCAACTCCCGTATCTGACTTCTTATCATTATAGAATACTGTTCCTATTTCAAATATCTTTTGAGGATAACTTGCATCAGAATTCTCTGAAAGTATTTTTATAGAGTTTGCAAGTAGAGAATTTCTTAATATATTATTTTCAGTTTTATAATCTAATAGCTCAATCGTGTCATTCTTAAATTCCTTGACTCCTATTCTCTTAAATTGTGTTTCCTTTGTAGAAAGATGATAAGTGGAAATTTCAAGCATTTCCAATCCGATTAATATCTCAGAGATCTTTTTCTTCAAAATAGAAAGCTTTGATTCCTCTCCGATAGTAGCAATGTTTGGTATTTCGGGTTTAAAATTCTCATAACCGTACGCTATCGCTACTTCTTCAGCTAAATCTATTTCATGAAGTATATCGGTTCTATAACATGGAATTAAAGCAAGATTCTTTTTATAACCTATTCCCATCAATCCAAGATATTTTTCAATCTCTTTTTCATTTAAATTCAATCCAAGAGTTTTATTCAAATTTTCAATAGAAAAATCAACTTTCTCAGGTTCTAAATCAGGCATCTTACTATCCTCAACTTCCATACCATAAATCTTCCCTCCTAAATCAGAAAAAGCACAAACTAAGATATTCAAAGTCTTCTTCAAATACTCTAAATCAAAACCAGAACACTCAATAAAAACTTCTTTTGTGTCTTCATTTATCTTCCCGGTCTTATGAGAATTTATAATTGGAGGCATTGATAATATTTCTCCATTTGCATCTTCAAATACAGGAAAAACTTCACAATCTTTCAACAAATTCCCATACTCTTTTCCAGTAGGATGTTGACTCAAGATTTGTCTTCCATTTAATTCTTTTGGAAATTCAAGTGGTTGAAATTTAATATCTTCCGGCTTTTTAGCAAGATATTTTATTGGAAGTTTTATTTTATCAAGAGGATATATACCAATAGCTAACTTCTTTCTGTTTCTTCCATAACTTCCATGCAATTTTTCTTGAATATCAATTATCTGCTTTATCTTATTCTCATTTAACTTTAACCCTGTAACTATTGCGCAAGCTGTATATGGTCTAACTTTTTTCACAGATTTATCTACTATGACTTTATAATCCTTTTTTGGATTTTCAACTTTATAATTTTTCAATCCGGGTTTTTTATTAATAAAGGCCAAAAAAGCTCTAGAGAAACCTTCAAGTGAAAGCAAGTCGGGACGATTTGGGAAAATTTCGATCTCAATCTCACTTTCAGTTAATTTATCAACGGGAGTTCCAAACATACTTATTTTTTCTTCAACTTTCTCATTTATCTTCCCGATTTTATCTTCAAGTTCTTTTCTATTTAATATTAAATTTGTCATTAATCTAAGACACCTACGGTTTCTTCGATGTATCTTCCCTTAGGCATACTCCTTACAATTGCTTTCTCCATTATTTATTCCAGATCCTCATCTCTCTCAGTTTATTTATATCATTTTTATACATCTCTCTTAAATCTGTTACTTTGAAATATTCCATTATTATTCTATCAAATCCGGGACCCCAAGCTAATACAGGAATATGTCTTCCAAAAATAGGGATTGTAACTTCAGGACGGAACATTCCTGCTCCTCCTAACTCTACCCATTTTTTATGAACTGGATGAAAAGCATCTATTTCCAAACTAGGCTCCGTATATGGAAAATAGCTTGGCCTAATTCTTATCTTATCATAACCCATTTTCTTAAAAAATTCTTTCATATATCCTAATAGCTCTCTAAAATTGGCATTCTCATCTACAACAATTCCCTCAGTCTGATTAAATTCAAAGCCATGACTCCAATCTACAGTTTCATTTCTAAAACATTTTCCTAAAGCGAAATATTTAGCAGGAAATTCTTTATTCTTTGCTATCTCATGTAATGTCTTTGCAGATAAATAAGTAGTATGTGTTCTCAAAAGAACTTTTCTAGCCTCTTCTAACTTCCATTCTCCTCCCCATCCTTTACTTCCTTTTATTTTTCCTTCATGAGCTTTCTTAACTTCTTCTACTAACTTTTTATCAGGAACCTTTGATTCTTTATCTTTTATAAAAAAAGTATCTTGCATTTCTCTTACCGGATGATCTTGTGCAGTGAATAAGGCATCAAAATTCCAAAATCCGGAAGTTACATAAGCGCCTGTCATTTCTTTAAACCCAAGTTCAAGCCAAATTCTTTTAGCATATTCAGTAGCCTGGTTAACAAAATGTCTCTTTCCTCCATATAATCTAGGAACACTGCTTCTTATATCATATTTTCTAAACTTTTTACCTTTCCAATTATTTCCCCTAATAAGTTCAGGACTAACAACTTCAATCATATCTTTATGTTTTGAAAAATCTTCCTTAACTAATTCGTTTCCTAATTCTGTTAAAGTAAAACTAACTACTTTCTTATTCTTAACTTCAACTATATTTTTTCTAGACTTTAAATTTTCAAAAGCATACTTCTCTTCCGGCTTTAATTCATCATAATCTCTAGGAAGAGATTCTAAAAAAAGCTCCTCAATATTTTTATCAATAAGTTCTTCTTTATTAGCCGTTAAAATTAAATTACCATTTACTAAATTTATCAAAGCTTTTTTCTTTAAAACCCCTATAGCAGCTTTAAATTCATTATCTGAAAGCTTAGATTGGTTTTTAGCTTCATTTAAAGTAAGGTTTTTCTTTTCTGCTACTATAGTTGCAAGCCTTCTTTCTGGGAGTCCATGTTTCAAATATAAAATACCATTAAGATCTAATTCGATAATCATTTTATTTTCGTAACTTACCTTTATTATGTTCTTATTAGACAAAAATTCTAAAGTTCTCAAAAGACTAGTTTCATCTAATCCAGTTTCTTTCATAACTTTCTCATAACTATGTTTTAAAAAAGGAACCACTAATCTTTCATTAGGACTCAAATACTCAATTATGTCATGAATTTTATTATTAATTTTGCTCATTATTTTTAGTAAGTTTAGAATATTTAAAAACCCTTACTATGAATCAAACTTCAATCTTTGAGAATAAATACATTCCTAAAATAGTTATAAGAGTTATGCAGATTATTGTTACACTGAAATCTATTAACAGTCCAAAATGTGAGGCATTAGTCATTAACTCTCTTAATGCGTCAACTTGATATGAAAGCGGATCAAATATCGCTATTCCTTTTATCAAGCCAGGAGCAGTTTCTAATGGAAATAACGCTCCAGATAAAAAAAAGACTGGCATTATAATAAAATTCATTATTAAAGGAAATGCCTGCATATCTTCTACCTGGCTTGCCAAAGCAGTTCCAAATGCTGTAAACAAGAAAGCAAGAAGAAACATAAAGACTAGAGCAAATGGTAATAATATTAAATCAATAGGTCTAAATCCTATTACCATAGTAATTATAAGAAGAATAATTCCTTGTACAGTAGCTATTGTTGCTCCACCTAAACTTCTTCCCAAAAATATCTTAAATCTAGATGATGGAGAGACCAAAGTCTCTTTCAAAAAACCTAATTGGCGATCCCATATAACTTCCATTCCAGAAAACATAGCAGTAAATAAAATACTCATAGAAATTATACCGGGAGCCAAAAATTGTATGTAGTTTCCTCCTCCAGCTTTAGCATATATTGGTCCTAAACCAAATCCTAATGCTATAAGAAATAAAACCGGTTGAGCTAATGAACCTATTATCCTAGATCTTGTTCTCCAAAATCTAATTAATTGTCTTAACCACATAACATATACCGCTCCCATTATCTATTCCCCCACGACTTTGCAGCAGCTCTTAATTTATCTATATTAGTACCTGCTTCTTCTCTTATTGCATGACCTGTCAATTTTAAGAAAGCTTCTTCTAAAGACCTTGTTTTAGTCTTTTTCTTTAACTCTTTAACTGTTCCAATTATTACAATTTTTCCATGATCAATTATGGCAACTCTATTTGCATATCTTTCAGCTTCATGCATATAATGTGTTGTAAAAAAGACAGTCATTCCTTCTTCTTTATTCAACTTTTTAATATAATCCCACATAACATTTCTTGTTTGAGGATCCAATCCGAGAGTAGGCTCATCTAAAAATAATATTTTGGGATGATGAATTAATCCTCTAGCAATTTCAAGTCTTCTTTTCATTCCTCCTGAAAAAGTTTTAACAAAATCATTTCTTCTATCCCATAAGTCCACAAGTTTTAACAAATGTTGAATTCTTTCATTTGCTAACTTTTTTGGAACACTATAAAGAGCGGCATGAAACTTAAGATTTTCTAAAGCGGTAAGTTCATTATCTAAACTAAAATCCTGAAAGACTATCCCAAAAGATGTTCTAACATCATGTTGATTAGTTTGAGGATCAAATTTGTTAACTAATATCTCTCCTCCTGTTGGTTGAAGCATAGTTGTAAGCATTCTTATTGTTGTTGTTTTACCTGCTCCATTTGGACCAAGAAATGCGAACACTTCTCCCTCATTAACTGCAAAAGAAATACTATCCACCGCTTTAAATTCTTTGAATTTTTTAATTAATTTTTTAACCTCAATTATCTTTTCAGCCATTCAGAATACATACAAAGAAGTTTTAAAAATCTTACTAAACAGCTCTTTTAGCTTGTTCTGTAGATCCATTAAATGTTAAAAAGAAAGAAAAAACATCTTGTTTTTTATATTTGTTTAAAAAACTAACCTTTGTTCTTGTTCTTTTACATAAATCTATGTTTTGTACAATTCTGGAAAGAGTTTCTGCTTTTTCCTTTTCAGATAAACTTCTAATTTTGTCAAGATCTATTAATATTTCTATATTATTTTCTCTTGCCAATTTACATAAATGTTCATTTAATCCAGAATCTCTTTGTTTGAGCTTATCCTTTCTGAAAAACTCTAATCCTAATATTCCATTAACCTTTTTATTTTCCAAAATCTTTCTATTAAATTCATCATCTTTTGCAACAACAATAACCTTCTTACTTTCTTTATTCAATTTATCTATTTGTTTTCTTGCTTCATTTATTTCAGAGGTATTTATCATCTAGATGAATATTTTCTGGAATATATAAATATTAATAATAAACTAGTTCAAAATCCATATGGGAGTTTTTATTAAAATACCTGATAATTTAGAAAAAGACAAATTTTTTTATTCTAAAGATGGTAAAGATGATATAGGAATTTATCAAGTTGGCACTTATGAAAATGGAGAAAAAAGACACGTTTATCGTCATTCTGTAAACACCGTTGAAGAAGCTAAAAGTTTAGTTAACAAACTAAATACTGGAGAAACAACATTAGAAAGTTTGTGGGAAAAAGAAAAATGGGAAAGAAGACAAAGAGAATTTTTTGAACATATGGAAGCAGAAAGAAAATATTCTGAAGAAAATTATTAATCCTCTATTATGGTCCCTATAAAATGCTTTCCATTTAATAAATTATCAAACTGCTTAAGATCTTTTCCTAAAATAAAAGTCTTTATGTTATATTTTTTTATTATTACAGCAGCTTCCTGATCTAAAACAAAATGCTGTCCTGGCTTGAAATTAATCTTTCTTGTCATTTCATAAAAATTCTTATGTGAAATTTCTGGGATAAATTCAGCATTCTTAAATTTTTTAGGATCTTTATTATACAATCCTGCAACATCAGTCAAATTAATAAAAACTGTTTCAAAATATCTAGTAAGTTTAGCAGCCGTTGCATCAGATGTCTCATTTTCTGCGTATCTTAAAGCACCGCAAAATACGATATTATTCTTTTTTAATAAATTTTGAACATGAATCATATCCATAGGTATTCCCTCATTAGCTTCTTTTCCAAAAAAATAACTCATAAATCTAGCATTTAGCCTTGTACTAGCTATACCTAAAAGACCTTGAAAATACTCTAAATGAGCAACATCATTCAGTCCATTAATGTAATTTCTAGCAGTATAACCCCCTCCGCAAACTATAACAAACTTATAATGCCTTTCATTTTTTCTAATAGTCTTTCTAAATTCTTTCAAAAAATGAATATTAATTTTATCCGGAATAATTAAACTACCTCCAAGACTAATAACCACTACCTTTTTCATATCAATAATAAATAGATAGTTTATATAAAGGTTTTCGATAATAAGCGTTAGACTATAACAATGGTTTTTAATATCGTAAATTGTATAAATTAAATATATAAGGAATGAATTAAGAATTATGGTAACTCAAGAAAGATCTATAAAAAATTTAAGAGAGGGTTTGAAAAGCTTTTTCCACGAAAAATTAGCTCAATATCTGGAGAAAAAAAGAACATTGTTAAATGAACACGGTTATCATCTTGAACATAAAGATGTTCAATATTTAATGAATTTTATTAAAGAAGAACCAGTTCCATATGTTAGCAATAACATTAAATTTATTCTAACGGCAAAACTACCTCATAAAAAAGCAGATTTAGAAGAGAGAATTAAGGCAAGCAGAATTAGTAATACAAAACTAAACAAAGAATCTGTTTATTTAAGAAATCAAGAAATCGAAGTTAATAGTACCAACATAAACATATCCTGTATTTTAAAGAAAAATCCTGAAACAGAAGAAGATGTTAAAGAGGTTTGTAAAAATGTATGGAGTTACATAATACGACCTTTAATGAAAGAAATTTATTTTTAAATCAGACAGTAAAAAGTTTATTATCAGTTACTTTGAATATCTTTAATCTAGCTCCTGAATCCAACCATCCATGAGCATAATTTATTGCAGCAAATGAATTAACATAATCTCCCTTACCTTTGAAATATAAAGAATCAGACAAATATGATTCTACCATCAATACTATTTCCTTTGCTTCTTTCAATTTACTTTTTGCAATAGATTTTTTAGCAATATTCAGAGCCCTACTAGTTATAGAATAATATTTTTCAATTTTCTTCTTTGTAATTAGATTCTCCATGATTATATAAATTTTTTTTATTTATATATATTACCTCATAACCTGTTTGAAGACAACGTTTAAAAACTGTAATTTAAAAATAGAGAGATCAAAAAAACAATGTGCTATTCACTTGTTTTTAGGATGATCAGAAATTAAAATAAACTAACATCCACATCCTAAAGTATGTAGTTTAATTTCTGACATTACAAAACTAGGTTTTTGAAAGTATTTTCTTATTATTGATTTCATGTTACCTAAATCGTTTAAATATAGTTATTCTTCTCAAATTTGCAAAAAGGGGAAAACGGGAGAACACGTTTCTCCCCTCCTTTTATAATCATTCTAAAAAATTATAAGAGGTTGTTTTATTTATAATAAATCTAGATCCTACAAAATTTGAAATAACTGCAGAAATTATTACATTTTCAACAGCTGCTTTTAATATCCCATTAATTATAGGAATTTTTGCTTTATCTGCAAAATCATTTATTATTTCTGTAATTTGCTCTTGACTCAAAACTATTTTAGTCATATTGATATGATTATATCTTTTTACAAGTAAATTCTTTCCAGGACCAGGACATTCAATCAATTGAATTGTTCTATCATTCAATAATGGATTTATTTTCTGCACCCCCGATATGTTATCTACAATTACTGGAATAAATTTTTGTTGAACTGGTTTTATCTGCTGCTGAATAGGTGGTTGAGCAATAGGAACTTTTTGCATTTGTGGTTGCATTTGCCTCTGTTGAATTTGTTGAATTGGTTTTTGTGGAACTTGCCTATTATAAGGACTTCTTATAAAATCCTTAAAAACTTCTTCAGGTATAAACTTCTTTTTTATTTTTGCAACTTCAACATTATGTTCACTCTTATTTTCTTTTATTAATTCTTTAATTATATTTGCCGTAAATTTTCTGAGAAATATTATTCTTGTTTCCATTAATATTTGGGAAGAGGTCTTGATCTATACATTCCATTCATTCTTGAATCATCATCACCTTGATTCATTTGATTTATTGAACTTTCATTATCTCTAACTGATTTATTTCTTATCCTTTCTTCCATTAATAATATTCCTTTAGAAATTGTTTTATTCTGTTCTAGTAAAGAATCAAGTTTCTTCAAGAAAGCACTATCAACTCCTGATTCAGTTGCCGGATAGTTTTCTGTAAAACTCTTTGCAGATATTTCAAATAATTGTAATAATTTTGAAATATTATTTGATAAATCATCAAACTTTATAGATAAATTTGTTAATACTCTTTGCAAATTTATAAAATTATCAAGCAAAGCTTGATCAACATCGGCCTTTCTAACCTCTTTTCTTATCTCTTTCTTGATCTCTTTTGTGTTATTTGTCTTTACCATCTTTCTCATTCTGTTAAGAATAACTAATTTATAAACATTATGAAGAAAATGGAGATAAGGGGAATTTAACCCCTATCTCGAACTTTGGAGGCTCGCATTCTGACATTGAACTATATCTCCGTGATACTTGGAATTCTATTCAATTCCTGCTTTTCTATTATAAATATCTTATTTTTACCTATTAAAAATGTATCCTTTTTTGGTTTTTTATGACAAATAAGAATTCCTAAGTCAGTATTTAAATCTTCTAAATACCTGTTTAATTGAATTACTTGTGAAATCGAAATATCTTTATTTTGAAAATCTTTAATTTCAATTATTATTTTCTTATTATTTCTTTCCAAGATTATATCTGCTACGCCTCTTTTAGTTTTTACCAGTTGATTTACTTTTCCAAAACCAGATAATTTAATTGCGATTTCATCTTCAAAACTTTTTGCTCTTTCTTTAATTTCTTTTAATGCAACTCCATGCAATTTTAGTCTTTCAAATGGGAAAACAACTCCTGCTTTTTCATATGCTTCAAAAATTCCTTTTTCAAAAATGTTTTGTACATGAGTTTTACATACTATATTTATTTCTCTTTGGGTTGCTAATTGATTTTGTTTAACAAATTCTATTACTCTTCTCCTTTTTTTCTCTCTTATTTTTCTCTTATATAATGATAAATTTACACCTGCCTGATTATAAAGATCATTTAGGTTATCGAATAATCTATAAATATTTTTAATTCCTAAATTTTTTGATATTTCTGAAATTGTAATAAATGGATCTTTTTTTACTAATTCTATAGCTATCTCTCTTTTTTCTTTTGGAGATAATTTATAAATATTCTTTCTCGGATATTCTACCCCTGCAGCTTTATACATTTCTTGAACATTCTTAAAGATTGAATTAATATTTATTTTTGTTTCTTTACGGATCTTTTGAACTCCAACCATCGGATTCTCTCTTACATAGTCTATTATTAATTTTTTATTTTCTTCTTTTGTTTTTCTTTCAAACGTTCTTGGAAGTTTTATATTTGCTTCAATAAAAGCATCACTTAAACTCTTAAAGTATCTTTCAGGATGCAATTTTATTTTTTTCCTAATATCTTTGTAAGTAGCATTTGGATTATATTTTATAAAATCAATAATTATTTGTCGATTATTAGAATTAATTTTCCTCATAAAATAAATAGATACGGTTCTATTTAAACTTTACTATTAAACTATGCACCCATTATAGCAATTCTTGTATTTCTTCTTCTGAAACAGAAGCGCCTTTAAACTTCAATCCGTATAACATAGCTTCTAATTCTCTAGGATCTTCTAAATCAAATAATTTCCTTTTATATGCGATATAAGCAAGTTCAATTGATCTTATAACATTAAATTGTGTAAAAAAACCATAATTCTCTTTGTTAGCCATTATTTTAGTGTGCAATTTTTTCTCTAATAACTTTCTAAGATTTTCCGGATTTTCACATAACATTCTTGTTGTTCTCTCATCAATAACGAGAGCGCAATTTGATTTCATTATTGTAGAAAGAGCGATTATACTAGATTCTCCTCTATCTATTATATGTATATCTCTTCTATCAGTTCTAAAAGTAGAATTAGCAAGATTCATTATCTCATTTGTTTTCATTTCTAACTCTTGTTTTTGTTTCTCACTAAAATTAGATATTTCTATAACTTTATCTTTTAACAAACCCTCTATTCTTAACGCTCCCAATTCATATTCTTTTATTTTCTCAGGATAATCCATAGTTTCATTTTTCACAGAATCTGTTATTAAAAACTTTCCTTTGAACTCTTTTTTTAATTTTCTTAATATATCTAAAGACCCGTTCATTGAGAAATTTATTAATGGACCAGCATCAAACATTAAAGTTGAACAATTATTAAAAACTTTTTCAGCAAGTTTAATTCTTTCACTTATAGGCATTGTTATTGAAAGATTAACATTTGAAATTCCAGTTCTTCCAGTATATTCTGATAATTCCCATATACTAATTCCGAGCATCTTAGCAGTTTTTTCCATAGAAATACCATGCTCATAAACTCTAGAAGCCTTATTTACGCTTGCTCTTCTAAAAACATCTTGAAGATAGACTTTAAGATTACCAGTTAGGTTACTAATAAGTTCTGAAACATGCTGCACATGAAATCTAAAGCCCTCTACATCGTCCGAAGAAAGAGCTTTTATTAACAGATCTATTTCCTTAATATAATTTTTATAGAAAACGTTCCAATTCTTCTCTTCTCTATAGTCCTGCCTTTCTATTATCTTACTTAAAGAATATATTACTACAGCAAGAGAGACTATATCTGGATCTTGATCTATTGAAGCACTATGAATTACCCCATTACTTAGTGATTTTATCTCAACATAATTCTCTTTATCCAAAGCATTTCTAACACCCTTCAAAATCTCTAAAACATGATCTTTTTCTTCCATCTTAAATCATACTTTTTATTTTTTTAACTAAACTATGGTTATAATTATCATTCTTACTCAAACCATCATCAATTTCATCATTCACATATATACCAACATATTTCTCTAAAATTGCTTTTTTTGTAAATTTACTTGTTTCACATCCTTGGAAAGATTTTATCGGAAACCACAAATTATATCCTTTATCAAATCCAAAATGTAATCCGTCTCTGAAAATAAGCGTTTCTTTTTTTGCATCAATTCCTTTATATCTACCGAAATAAGAAATCTCTTGGTTACTTTTATGATGTAAATAAACAAAATCATCGACTCTCAATTCATCAATATTTTCTGAAATAATTTTTGTTACCTCTTTTACCATTACCAAAATTAGTTAGATAATTATATAAATCTTTGTTAGCTTTTCATTGTATGAAAATAATTTTAGATACAAATTTTCTAATTTATTGCGCTAAAAATAAATTGGATTATGTAGAAGCTATTAGCAATCTAGTAAATGATAGATATGAATTAATTGTTCCAATTCAAGTTATAAAAGAATTAGAAAAACTAAAGAACGATCAATTCAAGAAAGTTTCAGGGAAAGATAAAGATGCCTGCAATTTAGCACTCCAGCTATTAAAAACAAATAATGTAAAAACAGTTGACTTAAAAAATAAGAATGTTGACAAAGCAATTATCTTGCTTTCAAGAGAAGACAAGAAAAATATAGTTTGCACTCTAGATAGAGAAATGAGGCATACTTTAGGGAGAGTTATTTTAATAACAAGTAGAGGAAAATTGATGTTAACTCGTTAACTTACTAACTCTTCAATTCTTTTTCTAAACAAATGAAGATGCTCTACACTTACTTTAGCCCCGGTAGCATCATTATGACCCCCTCCGGTTGCTCCCTCTATTCCAGCTATGGCTTTCAAAGTTATTTTCTTAACATCTTTCCCTCTTAATGAAATATTAGCAAAATCCTCTTTAACATATACAACAACTATTATTTTATCAGGAAACTCATAAATTAATTTATTAGATATATTTGAACTTAAACTTAAATCTCCACCGTATTGAAAAAATAATAATTTCTTACCTACACTTTTCCTAGCTTTAGTTATTAAAGCTTGATATTTTACATTTATCTCTTTATATTTCTTCAAAATATTATTAGTCTTGGCATTTTCCTCTAAAATATCATTAGGGCCTTTAACACCAATAAAAAATTTAGTCATGTTAACAACATTAGTAACGCTATCCTTTAAAGAAAAATCCATTATACTAGCTATCTTACCAATTTCAGAACCATAAAGCACATCGAATGCGCTTTTCGGATTTTTCTTACCTAATTCGGGATATTCCTTTTCAAAATCTTTATAAAAATCTGGAAGATAGGCATCACTAATACAACCTATCAAAGCAAGCCAAATATCTTCTTTTCTATTTGTAATTTTATAAGATAAATAAGAAACTGGCTCACTGGTTCTATCATTCAAAAAAGGATTATAATAATGTTCTATATCTGGCTTTTTGATATCATGATGATCTATCCAAACTACAGGAATATTATCTGCCTTTGCTTTTTCCAAGAATTCATCAGAAACTATTGGTTTATCTAAGATAAATATATAATCTGAATTTAATTCTATAACTTTTTTATAATAAGATTTATCAAGCGCTGGAAAAGATCTTATAACTACTCCTTTTCCTCTATCAATAAATCTTCTCAATAATAAAAAACTAATCAGTCCATCATTATCATTATCGAAAAAAAATAATGGATTTTGAGCTTTTTCCAAATGCTCTCTTAATTCGTAAATTTGTTCCTTTGTTAACATCAAAAAAACAATGTGCCATCCATACTTAAAAGTGTGGGTTTGTGACAAGCACTTGTTTTTAGGACTTCAAGTTCATAAGAACTTGAGAGTGCTCAGGAACTTTGTTCCTGACATGATCAGAAATTAAATAGTATAGTTTAATTTATGACATAACTAAAACAATTTTGAAGATATTTAAATATAACCATTTATACCTTTATTGTAATGGTTTAAGTCAAAGGATTTACCATAAAAATAATTTTACACATAACTTTGGGAAGCTTCGCTAACCCAAGTTGATCTACTGATTAGTATCTCTAAATTTTTCTCGCTTTGAATATGATCATCTTAATTAAAATATCAAAATATTGAGGGTAAAATAAATTTAGGTTAAACTTGTTTTCCTAAATTTCACATAAGAACTAATTTCCATAAAAAATATTATGAATTATACTAAAAACTATCAACTCGTTTATCATAAATTAAATACCAACATATTATTAGCAGGACCAACAAAAACCATAGATCGCTATTATTCTTAACAACAACTTCTTTCTTACAAACCGGACAAATATTTCCAGAATAACTACAATCTACCTCATCCTCACCATAATTTTTAACATTATCATAGCAATGGCTACAATAATTAGTTCCATCTAAAGGCAAATCCACATTCAATTTATTTGAGTATCCTACTCTTGAAACAAGATTATTATTAGAATCATAAATCTCTAATGACTGGTTACCTTCGGGACATTGAGAAGGCTTAATCTGTACTCTAGCTTTAGGATCACACCATCTTTTTTGAACTATATTTATCTTCCCATCTCCATTTTCATCACACAACCTATCTTGCTCTCCAGTTAGATTTATATCTCCACTAATAACACTATAAACACTGTAATTTAATTTACATTCACTCCAATCATTACAACTAGCTCCATTAAATCCTTTTCCTGGCTCAAGTGGTCCCGGACCACTATTATTAGGAGAAGGAGTCTCAACAGTACATTCTCTAAATTCTTGCCTGCTTCCAAAATTGCAAGTTCCATAATCTATACAATTTCTATTCTTTTGTCCATTAATACAATCCGTCCATTGACCACACTGCCAGTTAGGAATACATCCAGGTATTTCGATCTGACATGTTTCAGAACATCCATCTCCTCCATTTGTATTCCCATCATCACATTGTTCTAATCCATTTATAACTCCGTCTCCACAAAAAGGAGTAATTACAACAGCAATTGGACTTCCTTCTCCAATACTATAATTACCACTCTGAGAATTTCCCCAATTAGAAACATTAAATAATACCGTGTCGGCAGTTAAATTTGTAAAATTATAACAACTAGGACTTGTAGTCATATCGCATACCTTGGTCCCATTAAAGAATATAGTTGCATTAGTAAATCCTCTATTTCCTATTCCATATAGGGTTATGTTTGCAGAAGAATTCAATCCAGTGTTATTTGTCATATTTACACTAACACTATTATTTCCTATAACAATATCATTAGTGAAATTTGTTCCTGTTCCATTAACATAATTCAAGAATTTTATTTCTCCTAAATTGGTCTTCCTAACAATTATCTTTTGTCCAATTCCATTGAAACTATAACCGGCAATATTGGGCATATCTATTAATTGAGTTCCATTGTGATATCCCGCACTACCAATCCAATTAATATGGAACACGCTAGTATTAGTTCCTATAATTGAAACATTTGTAAGATTATTATAACTAGACGCGCCATTAAACCTAATTGAATCTGCTCTACTAACATTAATTGTTCCATTAGAAATACTATTATTAGAACCTCCTAAATAAATTCCATAAGACGTTGTACCATTACTACTAATTGTTGAATTTGTTATATTATTGTAGTTTGAGGTGATATCGATACCCTCACTAGAACCTCCAGAAGTTGTGATTGTGTTACTGGTTAAAGTGGAGGTTGAGCCAAGATCGATACCTATATAGTTATTATTTACAGAACTTGTGATTGTGTTACTGGTTAAATTATTGGGACCTGAGGTGATATAAATACCTATAGTTGAAACTCCAGAACCTATAATATTATTGCCTGTTAAAGTAGAGTTTGAACTTGAGGAGATATGGATACCCTCACTAGAACTTCCAGAAGTTGTGATTGTGTTATTTGTTAAAGTGTTAGAGATTGAGTTTATTGTAAGAAAGATACCATTACTTTCACCTCCAGAAGTTGTGATTGTGTTATTTGTTAAAGTGGAGTTTGAGCTTGAGGTAATATAGATACCAGGACTACTATCCACATAAGTTGTGATATTGTTGTTTGTTAAAGTGGAGTTTGAGCTGGTAATATAGATACCATAACCTTGAACGCCAGAAGTTGTGATTGTGTTACTGGTTAAATTGCTTGAGTTTGATCTTGAGGAAAAGACACCAGAACTCTGAGAGCCAGAAGTTGTGATATTGTTGTTTGTTAAAGTGGAATTTGGGCTTAAGTCAAGATAGATACCATTCGCTTGGGGGCCAGAAGTTGTGATATTGTTGTTTGTTAAAGTGGAATTTGGGCTTGAGGTAAGATTGACACCGTAACTAGTTCCAAAAGTTGTGATTGTATTATTCTGGATTATTCCATTATTTGTTAAATTAAAATAAATAGCCTGGTCGAAATCTCCTGCATCTTTTCCTTCCACAAGTCTCGTATTTTTAATTGTTGTAAGATTAACAGTCGAATAAACTCCATATTCCTTATCATTTCCACTTTGGCTATAATTGATCATATATCCATTTCCATTTATTGTAATATTATTAGCTAAAACATTTATACATGTTCCAGAAGAATTAAGATTATTTTGATGTGTATAAACTCCATTAGTAACAGTTGCATTATAACAGTTTGTTTCATTGAAATACAACGAAAATGGATCTTCCCCTATACTATAATTACTCCATGAAGAAACATTAAAAATAACCGTACTAGCAGTCAAACTTGTGAAATTATTACAAGAGGGAGAACTTGTAGAATTACAAACACTTACTCCGTTATATAAAATTGCTGGATTTGTAAATCCTCTATTTCCTATTCCATTAAGAGTTATATTTGCACTTACATTTAAATTTGGATTTATAGATAAATTAACAAATGCTGAATTATTTAATATCTGAACTTCTTTTGTAAGATTAGTTCCAGTTCCATTCAAAACTCCCGTGAAAAAGATTTCTCCCAAATTAGTTTTCTTAATCTTTAATGTGCTATCTAAGAAAGTATAATTAGCTATATTTGGCATATCAATTAAATAAGTTCCATTACTTTCTGCATTTCCTCCATTAATACTTCCATTTAGATTTAATCCGAAAAGATTATTACTTATAATAGTTATATTAGTAAAATTATTATTTGTTGAATTAGTTGCAAGATTAATTGAATCTGCATTTGTTGAATTTATACTTCCTAAATTATATATAGAATTATTTGTTGTTATTACTAAAATTCCTATACCATTATTTCCAGTAGTTTTTACTGTTGCATTCGTAAATCTATTATTATTTCCAGCACTTGAAGAATATAAAGCATAAGCGTTTGTATTATTAGTTGTTACAATAACATTTGTAAAATTATTATTACTTGCTAATGTTACTAGATGAACTCCATATCCATATGTTCCATAATTTGTTATTGTGGAATTTGCGATTACATTAAGATTTGACTTATCAAATTCAAACCCACTACCAGTGCTTCCATTTGTGGAAATAACTAGATTCATTATATTACTAAGATTTGAACCTACCTGATATATAGCAAAACCTTGAGTTCCGAATGTTGTAATATTTGTATTATTAATTAAAGTCCCTACCGAATTTGTTAAATGTATACCAAACCCATTTGTTGCTATTGTATTTATAATAACGTTTGAGATTGAACTATTTTGACTTGGATTTAGATGTATTGCTTGTGAACTAGAAGATGTTGAACCTTGATATATAGTTACATTAGATATATTAGTATTATTTCCAGTAATCATTATTCCTTCTCCTGAAACAGATTGAGAATAATTTATACTATAACCATTTCCATTAACAGTTATATTATTTGCAGTAATGTTTAAACAATATCCTGCTGATGTTAAATTATTTGCTATTGTGTAAGTTGTATTTGCCGATGTTAAAGATGTTGGACAGGATGTTATTGTATTTGCTACTGCGACCACACTTACATTAACCATAGTTGTATTTGTATTATTAAAATTATTGCTTGTATCATTAGCACTTGCATTAAAGTAATATATTCCATTTGCCAACCCTGTTAGATTTACAAATAAAGGAGAAGTTGTTCCCCAAGTTGTATTAAATAAAGTACCATTTGAATAATAAGTTGTTATATTT
>OBEQ011933452.1_pt1 | contig 32760 bp, 37 predicted proteins | sample 1670901 | NCBI WGS metagenome assembly OBEQ01 (sample SAMEA104232315, study PRJEB22302) | groundwater metagenome | biome: forest; feature: aquifer; material: groundwater | place: USA | collected 2011-08-07 | depth 5.4 m | reverse complement strand
TCCCGTCGGCCGTAAGATCTCCGACGAAGAGTGGGCGAAGATCAACCTGCTGCGTGATGCTTTCCACGGCGATTGGAACTATACCATTCGACCACATCGTCACCCCTAACTTGATACACTTATTTCATCGCAGACACTTACCTCGAGACCAGCACGACGATGCTCCGCCCCTGCACCGAGCAGACGTTGCCAGCGAACTCCGCCTCATCCCCCGGATCCGCGATGTCGTGGGGCGAGGGCGCAGCGGTGTCGATCGCCTTGAACCACCGCCGACCGGGTACCGACGGGATCTCAAACTCAAGGCTCTCCCAGTACATATTCAGCATGACGTGAATATCCGGTTCGCCAGCAAGCCCGCACAGGGTCATCCCCAGACCCCTAGCCTCCGGGTCGGACCACCCGGGCTGATTCAATTTGCAGCCATGCCAGGAGACATCTGCCAAGCCTCGCTCATTGACTGCTCCACTAAAGAAGAAACGGTGGTGAAGGGTGGAATAGGTCTTCCGAAATTCGATCATCCGCTTCCAGAACCGGAACATCTCGTGGTGCTTCTGCGCCAGGGTCCAGTCAAACCACCCGATCTCATTATCCTGGCAGTAGGTGTTGTTGTTCCCCTTCTGCGTCCGGCGGACCTCATCCCCGGATAAGATCATCGGCACCCCGCGTGAGAGCAGTAGGATCGTGGCGAAGTTCTTGACCTGGCGATTCCGGAGCGCCTCAACGGCAGCATCGGTCGTCCCCCCCTCCACCCCGCAGTTATCGCTCAGGTTGTCATTGATGCCGTCCCGGTTACCCTCCCCGTTTCCCTCATTGTGCTTTGCGTTGTAGGAAACCAGGTCGTTCAGTGTGAAGCCGTCATGGCAGGTGATAAAGTTGATGCTGTTGATAGGGAGTTCCCCGACCGCCTGATAGAGGTCGGCACTTCCGGCCAGCCGGGATGCCACATCGCCGACCAGGCCCGGCTCCCCTTTGACAAAGCGGCGGATATCGTCGCGATAGCGTCCATTCCATTCCGCCCATCGGTCGCCGGGGAAGTGGCCGATCTGGTACAGTCCGGCGGCATCCCACGCCTCGGCGATCACCTTCGTGTCCGCCAACTCCTCATCCAGTTCGATCTGCCAGACAACAGGCGGATGAGGGAGGGGACTGCCATCCTCGCCTCGTGATAGAATAGAGCCCTCATCGAACCGGAATCCATCCACGTGGGCTTCTCGAACCCAGTACCGCAGACACTCTACGATGAGTTTCTGCGCGATCGGGTGGTTGCAGTTTAGCGTATTCCCGCAGCCTGAGTAGTCGAGGTAGAACTGTTTGTCCCACGGTACCAGGAAGTAGTAGACCGGGTTATCTATCCCCTTGAAGGAGAAGACGGGTCCCTGGTGGTTCCCCTCATCGGTGTGATTGAAGACCACGTCCAGAATCACCTCGATGCCGACCTTATGCAGCGCCTTTACCATATCACGAAACTCCCGGAGATGGGAGCCGCTTTCCGGGGACACGCAATAGGCGGATTGCGGTGAGAAAAATCCCATGGTGCTATATCCCCAGAAGTTTTTGAGAGGCGTGCCATCCACCACACGGAGGATGTCCGTTTCATCAAAGTCAAACACCGGCAACAGTTCTACTGTGGTGATACCCAACTCCTTCAGGTAGGGGATCTTCTCGATGATGCCCGAGAAGGTGCCGGGGTGCTTGACCCCGGATGAGGGCGACTTGGTGAAGCCGCTCGCATGCAACTCATAGATGATCGTCTCCTCCATGGGCCGATTGAGGGGCCGATCCCCTTCCCAGTCGTACCCTGATGTCTTGATCACGACCGACCGCATGGAGGTCGCGAGGTTATCGTCTGGTCCGCACGCGTCCGCGCGCCTCCAGAGGCTATTCGTATTGCCTCTGGCGTATGGATCGATCAGCGCCTTTTTCTGATCGAAGCGATGGCCTGCGCAAAGATCCGAGGGACCATCCACGCGGTACGCATAGGGAGCGCCTGGTTCTAACCCCCGCACGTAGACATGCCAGAAATGGAAGGTCTTGTTGACAAACGGATCGAGCTGAATCGTCTGGAACGGCTCCGGGGCATCATGCCTCTCGAAGAGCAGCAGTTCGATGCCGGTGGCATTCTCTGAAAAGAGCGAGAAGTTCACCCCATTCTGATCGGGGGTTGCCCCGAGCGGATGAGGCGATCCCTTCTCTACCTGAAGTAGTTTCTTGGCAGCGACGGCCGCCATCGAGCTTACCCTCTTGAAAGACAGGTCAACCCTGCCCCCGGTAGTCCAGCCACGACGAGGTTGTTGACCGATGCAAATCTTTAAAGCTTGAACGCCCCGGTATCCACCCACTCGTTTTTCAGGAGTGACCACCAATCTTCGGCCAGCCCTTTCAACACATAGTCGTAAGGGAGCCAGCCATATCCGTGGTTGCCCCATCCTGTTCCCCAGGAGTTCCGGATGAGCAGGGCCCCTACGGTTTCGACACCTCCTGGGTTCGTGTTCTTAATCTTCATGGCGTTATCATACCCCACGGCCACGATGGCATGCCCGCCTGCCACCTTTTCCCCAAGGGTAGGGCAGGGGATCTTGCCGCTCCCGTCCGCCTGGGAGATCGAGGTGTAGACCGTAAACCCGAACATTGACGGCAGCCCCGCCGCCAGATTGGTCTTGATCCGGGTGAGCAGGGTCGGTTTGCTGGTGCCGGTCGGATCGAGCCGGTAGTATTGAATGGCCTGAAAGTTCTGGGCAAAGGCATAGCAGAAGGCGCTCGGCTCCTTGTCGAAGTCGGCAATAGCATACGGCCAGTACTCCTCGGGCGGAACGCCGAACAGCACTAGGGCCCCCATCGTACTCCTGAGGAAGGCGCCCGTATCCCCAGTCCAATGCATCAGGTTCCTGGTCGCCTTGTACAGAAAGAGTCGAGAGGCGTCCAGGTGGAGTCCGAAGGCTCGGCGCTCAAAGTACTCCACCACCCCCACCCCCGCATTGGCCGTGCAGGAGCCCAAGGCACCCTGATCCTCAATGGGGGCGCACCAGGCCCGAAGATCGATAGAGGCCGGCAGCGCCTTGGGGGGCGCAACGGCTCCTACCTTTTTTAGCATTACCTTGACCGAGTCGCGCTGGCCCAGCGCCTTTAGCCTGGGGGGTAACTCATCCAGTTCGACCGTGTGATCCCGAAAGTCGGGATAATCCGGCAACCACCCCATGCCTCGCTGCTCATTCATCTCCGTCATGTGTTTACCTCCTGCGCATTAGCGCGGCTAAGTTATTCTTCCAGAATTGGTCAGCTCCTTCCCGACCGTCAAGAGGATTTTGGCGCTGAGGCAAGGGGTTGCGTTTTACTGAGTTTCTCGTATTCTCGCTGGAGGAGCTTCATGTCCTCCCACACCGTCTTTTTCTCGTGCGGGTTGCGCAGCAGGTACGCAGGATGGAAGGTGGGAAGAACCGGAATCCCGTGATAGTCGTGAAACCGCCCGCGCAGTTTCGAGATCGGCTCCTTGGTGCGCAGGAGCGTCTGGGCCGCAAAGGTGCCCAGCGCGCAGATCAATTTCGGCTGAATGGCCTGAAGCTGCGCGACCAAGAACGGCTCGCACGCGGCGATCTCGTCCGGCTCCGGGTTGCGATTGGCCGGGGGTCGGCACTTGATGATGTTACAGATGTAGACCTGCTCGCGGGTGAGCTTCATCGCCTCAATGATCCGGGTAAGCAGTTGTCCCGCTCTTCCCACGAACGGCTCGCCCTGTTGGTCTTCGTCCGCCCCGGGCGCCTCCCCCACGAAGGTGAGCCATGCCTTCGGGCTCCCAACCCCAAAGACGATATTCTTCCGACCCTTGTGCAGCTTGCACCGCGTGCACTCCCCCAGCGCCTCCCGCACCTGGGTGAGTGGTAGTCCCCCGATTAGGGCATTCGGGGGCGGGGATAGTTCAGGGAGCAACCCCCGACGCTCTGGCCAAGCAACGTGCAGGCGTTCCACCCCCATGAGTTGCTGTCGATGCAGGTGGGCGCGCGCTTGGCCGATCATCTCGCGCAGGCTATCGATGTCGAAATCGGTAATGTCAGTCATATCGCGCGTCCCATAGAAGCAGGGTATAGGGTAGAGGGTTTTAGGGTTTAGGATATTGAGCATACCTAAAGCTCTGGCCCTTATACCCTATCCCCTAGACCCTGTTTTTTCTGTTGCCGGAGGCTCACCACGCGGTCGAGGATGTGACGCGCCACCTGCCGCTTGGGAAGCAGCGGAAGTTCTTCGACACCCCCCTCCGGATCGAGGATGACCACCAGATTGGTATCGCACGCGAACCCGGCCCCTGCCTGGCTCACGTCGTTTGCCACGATCAGGTCGAGCTGCTTTGCCGTCAGCTTGTGGTAGGCCCGCCGCACGATCTCGCCGGTCTCGGCCGCGAAGCCGACGACAATCCGCGCGCCCTTCTGCGCGCCAATCTCTTTAAGGATGTCCGGAGTCGGCACCAGCTCCAGCGTCAGGGGCGCCTCGCTTTTCGGGAGCTTGGTGTTAGCCGGCTGCGCCACACGATAATCGCTGACCGCCGCCGCCTTGATCACCACCGTGGCCTCGGCCATGCGACTGAGCACGGCCTCGCGCATCTGTAGGGCGGTCTCGACCCGGATGAGTTCGACCCCAGTAGGCGGGCTCAAGTGGGTCGGGCCACTGACCAGCAGGGTTCTGGCGCCTCGTGCCACCGCCTCCTCCGCCAGGGCGTACCCCATCTTGCCGGAGGCGCGGGTACTCAGGTAGCGGACCGGATCGAGCGGCTCACGCGTCGGGCCGGCGGTGATCAGGACCACCTCACCGCGCAGGTCGCTTACGGGGCAGAGCGTCTCGGTCACGGCCTGCACGATCTCGCCGAGCTCGGCCAGACGGCCGGGGCCCCACACCCCCGAGGCAAGGTCGCCGGTCGCCGGACCCACAATGCGCACCCCCCAGTTCCGTAGCCGCTCCAGATTCTCTTGAACGGCGGGGTGGCGGTACATGGCCGCGTCCATGGCGGGCGCGAGCACAACCGGCCGCGTCCACGCCAGGAAGAGAGTGCTCAGCAGATCATCGGCCAGCCCCTGCGCGAACTTGGCGATGGTATTGGCCGTGGCAGGCGCGACTAGGAGCAGGTCGGCCTCGTCCGCCGCGGCGATGTGCCGAATCTTCGCCTCGGCATCCAGGGTCACGGGGTCGGTCATCACCGCCTGCCGCGAGAGGGTGGCAAACGTCAGGGGGGTCACAAAGCGCTGGGCCGAGGCGGTCATGACGACCCGAACGGCGGCCCCCGCCGTAGTGAGCGCCCGCACAAGCTCCACGGCCTTATAGGCGGCGATACTCCCAGTCACGCCTAGCACGATCTGTTTACCTGTCAGCGCCATTTGCCACGTCACCCACACCTTTCAAACACCCTTTACCCTACCCCCTGCCGTACTGGGCTCGATAGCGGTAATAGCTTCCGAGGACCCGCTTCACATACGCTCTCGTCTCTGAGAACGGGATCTCTTCAATGAACTCGTCATCAGTGCGATCCCCCAACTGTCCCAACCAGCGGCGCACCTGGTTTGGCCCAGCATTGTAGGCGGCCAACGCCCTGGCCCAGTTGCCCTTGAACTCCTCGATCATCATCGCCAGGTAGCGAGTGCCAAGCGCAATATTATCGGCCGGTGCGTCAAGCTTCGTCGGATCCCCCGATCTGCCTTTCGCGTTGACCAGGTGATTGGCGGTTGTGGGGAGCAGTTGCATCAGCCCAATAGCCCCGGAAGACGACACGACCCGTTCGCTAAACGCGCTCTCCTCCCGAATCAGTGCAACAACCAGGTACGGATCAAGGGCATACTGCGCGCTCTGCTCCTGTACCAGCCCCCAATACCCGAGCGGGTAGAGGAACTCCCAATACCTTGGCACAGGCTCCGCGGGTTGACTGCGGGCATACAGCGGACGAAGGAGGCGCTTCGCGATCCACACACTCTTTTCGAGATAACCCAAGTCGAGCAAAGCGCTACAGGCCTCATATAAGAGCCCACGGTCTTCCGCAGACCGCCCTGCAAGGGCCCAGAACTCCTCTGCTGCCTCCTCTCGCAGGTTTAGCTCCTTGAGCAGTCTGGCTTTGGCCACCTCGGAAGAACAGGGCTGAGGGGATAGGGTACAGGGTACAGGAACGGCTAATCCCTGACCACTGACCCCTGAACGCTCGCTTGGCGTGGCGAGCGCGAGGGCACGCGCAGACTGTGGCTCCAGCGTCTTCAGGCGCAGACGCGTCTGTTCGACGTAATAGTCCTCGTTCTTGTGGGTACTGAGTAGCCCTCGGTACGCCGCTACTGCCTTCCCCCTCTTTTTCAGACCTTCAAGGACCCGTCCCTGCCAATAGAGGGCTTGCACCTGAAACCGCGAGTCTGACGCATCCCTCGCGTGCAGTCGTTGCAGATCAGCAAGTGCCTCCGTGAGAGCCGACCGTCGATAATGGATCCAGGCCCGAGTCCAGAGGGCGGCGTCGGCGAACCGGCTAGACGGGTGGTCTCTGAGGAGCCGGCTTAGAGCCCATACTGCTCGCTTCGGTTTGCCATCGTCGCTGTGCTGGAGCGCCATCAGGTAGAGTGACTCGGCGGTAAAGGGGCTGTTCGGGTAGGCGTCGACCAGGCGTGCCCACGTCGTGATGGCTTTTTCGCGGTCGTCAACTCTGGCATAGCTTCGCCCGATCCAGTACAGCGCTTCCGCCGAATGAAGGGAGTGGCCCTGACCCAGAGGCGACAGGAGGCTGATGGCTCGGCTGTAGTCCCGGCGTTGAAAGTGACTGACGCCGCTCCATAGCCTTGCGCGAGAGGCAAACCTGTCCCGAGCTCCGTCGAGGGGGGGCGAGCCATCGCTTCCCCGATCGGAGTCGGGGACAGACAAGAAGGGTGTGAACGCGGTGATTGCCTGGGCGTACTGGCTGCTACGGTACAGGCTGAGCGCCCGCTCGAACCGCTCATCAAGGGTGAAGGGTGGTACTTCCGCCATCGAGGCCAGAAGTTCTCCGGCTCGAGCCGCCTCCCGGCTCGCCGGCCACTTGAGCCACAGCTCGCGTAGCAGTGCTTCGGCCTCCCGTCGCTTATCCGCTCCCCGATCGGGGTCGGGGACAAGCTTTACGGCAATCTCTGCCAGCGCGAGTTGCGCTTCTCGTCGCCTCGCCTCGCCCGAGGCGCGAGACAGGTGCTCCTTGTACGCCTCCTCAGCCTGCGCGAGCTGATTGGCGTCGAAATAGAGCCTTGCACGCTCTTGTCGAGCTCGCTCGGTGAGCAGGCTCTTCGGGTGCTCGTGAAGCAGGCGCGCCAGCGTCGCCAGCGCCCGAGAGTTCAGGCCAAGGGTCTGATAGGCTGATGCGGCGTAGTACAGGGCATAGTCTCCAAGTACAGGCACCTGCGTTGCGGCCACCTCCAATGCGTCGGCGGCCTCCTGCCACTGCTTCTGTCGGTACAGCACCACGCCCAGAAGGAAGTTGGCCTCGTGAGCCCTGGAGAAGCCGTCGCGGTGGCGCAGATCGTCAAGCAGGGGCACCGCGCCCTGGTAATCGTGGGTTCCGATACGCGTAAGCGCCTCCCGCCACAGGGGTGTTGGTGGCGCCTCAGGCGAGGCAGCGGCGTGCAGCGGCGCGAGCAGCATCAGCAGCACCGTCAGGCCTGCAGGCTTAAAGCGGGAGCAGAACACGAGGTGCAGCCGGCTACGCCTCGGCGGGGTGGGCCTCACGGGGCCCCGGCCAGCGCGGCGAGGCTCGCATCGTAAGGGGGCCGTACCACCCCCCGATCGGTTATGATGGCGGTGATGTACCGGTGAGGCGTCACGTCAAAGACGGGATTGTGCGCCCGGACCCCCACCGGCGCAGTTCTGACGCCCGCCCAACTGGTTACCTCCTCGGGATCGCGCTCCTCGATGGGGATAGCCGCGCCATCGCCAAGCGACAGGTCCAGGGTGGACAGGGGGGCCGCGACGTAGAACGGCAGCCCATGCGCCTGCGCCAGGACGGCCAGGGTGTAGGTCCCGATCTTGTTCGCCACGTCGCCATTGCTGGCGATCCGGTCGGCCCCGACGATGACGAGATCGATCTGCCCCCGCTGCATCAGGTGGCCGGCCATATTGTCGGTGATGAGCGTGACCGCAATGCCATCCTGCTGCAACTCCCAGGCGGTCAGCCGGGCGCCCTGCAGAAACGGTCGCGTCTCGCCGGCCCACACGGACAGCCGGGTGCCGGCCGCGTGCGCCGCGCGGATGACCCCCAGGGCGGTCCCATAGCCCGCAGTGGCCAAGGCGCCGGCGTTACAGTGGGTGAGCACGGCGGCGCCATCAGGGATGAGCCCTTGGCCGTACGCGCCGATCGCTCGGTTGCCCTGGATGTCCTCCTCCCGGATCCATTGCGCCTCCCGGATGAGGACCTGGACGAGCTCGGCCACCGGGAGGGCCTTGTACTGCTCCGCACACCGCTGCATCCGCTCGATCCCCCACGCCAGGTTCACGGCCGTGGGGCGGGTCCTGCGCAGCACCTCGCCCTGTCGCGACAACTCCGCGTAGAAGGCCGCAAAGGAATTCGCTTGAATGGTCTGCGCCGCTAATGCCAGGCCCATCGCGCCGGCCACGCCGATCGCCGGGGCCCCGCGGATCTGCATGGTCCGGATCGCGTGCGCGACGGCCGCCACATCGCGACACTCGACATACACCTCCTCCGCCGGCAACCGGCGCTGATCCAGGAGCCGGACGGCGCCCTCTGGCGTCCATTCAATGGTCTGAAACATCTCGTCTCTCCCGCGTCTCGCCCTTGACCGCTCCCGCGCCACGCCGCCCTGCTCCTACCCTACCATTGCCGCCGATCTCCTTCAACTGAAATGTGCCAGGGTCGGCTAAAGAAAACTCTTGACAAGGTGGCGCAGGCCGAGCGATAGTGGCGCTCGATATAGCCCCGCATCAAGAGTGCGCTTCGTACTCGGAAGTACGATGATCAACTTAACGAGTCATCGAAACATACAGTTTAGCATTGTAAAGGCCTCGCGGTAGACTCTAGAGCATGATCGATGCCTATCAGAGAGCGCTAACCATGAAAGTCCCGGGGACATCATTCAACAAAAGGAGAAGTGGTATGGCGAGCAAGGCAATGTTAGCGATGTTGGCACTGTTGCTATGGGTCGTTCCGGCTCAGGCCCAGCAGGCGCCGGAACTTCCGCCGGCTCCACCTCTGGAGAAGAGTGAGCTTGAGTCGGCCAAGCGCATCTATTTCGACCGGTGCGCGGGCTGTCACGGGGTCCTAAGAAAAGGCGCGACGGGCCCGCAGCTTTTGCCTGCGAAAACCCGCGCTTTAACAACGCCCGTTCTGAAGGCGTTCATCGTGAACGGTACGGGAGGCGGCATGCCGGACTTGGGTCGGCAAGGCATTCTCACGGACGCCGAAAGCGACCTGATGGCCCGCTACATCCAGCACGACCCGCCCGTGCCACCCGAACTCTCCATGGCGGACATGAAGAAAAGTTGGAACCTGATCGTGCCGCCGGATAAGCGACCTACAAAGCCCGAACATAACCGTGACTGGCAGGACTTTTTCGCCGTGACCCTGCGCGACGCCGGTCAGGTGGCCATCATCGACGGCAAGACCAAGGAGATCATCAACACTGTCCAAACCGGCTTTGCGGTCCATATCTCGCGCAGTTCCTTTTCAGGGCGCTACATATACACCATCGGCCGCGATGGTCGAGCGACGATGATCGATCTGTGGATGAAGGTTCCGGATAAGGTCGCAGAGGTGAAGCCATGCAGCGATGCGCGCTCCATCGACACGAGTAAGTATAAAGGAAAGCTCGGCGACTTCACCGACAAGCTCGCTGTCATTGGCTGCTATTGGCCGCCGCAGATCATTGTGTTGGACGGCGCCACGCTGGAACCGATGAAGGTCATCAGCAGTCGCAGCATGACCTACGATACGATGGAGTACCACCCCGAGCCCCGGGTCGCCTCGATCGTGGCGTCGCACTTCAAGCCCGAGTGGGTCATTAACATTAAGGAGACCGGGCTTATCTGGCTTGTCGATTACTCGGATCTCAAGAACCTCAAGATGACCCAGATCCAAGGCGAGAAGTTTCTGCACGACGGTGGCTGGGACAGCACCAAACGCTACTTCATGGTAGCGGCTAACATGGCGAACAAAGTGGTCGTGATCGACGTCGAGAAAGGAAAACTGGAGGCGATCTTCGAATCCGGAATCAAGCCTCATCCGGGACGCGGCGCCAACTGGATAGATCCGAAATTCGGTCCGGTGAATGGCACACCGCATCTCGGCGAAGGCAAGGTCACCGTCTACGGAACCGATCCAGCCAAGCACAAGGTGTCTGCTTGGAAAAAGGTGAGGGAGCTCAAGACCCTGGGCGGCGGCGGCCTGTTTATCAAGACGCATCCGAAGAGCAAAAATGTCTGGGTAGACCACGCCCTGAACGGTGACCCGGCAATTCAAAAGCAAGTCTGCGTCTTCGAGAAAGCGAACATGGACAAAGGTCCGAAGTGCTGGAAGGTTTCGGACAAAGGGCGCGCGGTCCATTTCGAGTTCAACCGGGCCGGAGACGAGGTATGGATAAGCGTGTGGGGGAAGAAAGACGGTAAGAGCGAGATCGTCGTCTATAATGATAAGACGCTTCAAGAAGTAGCTAGGATCGACGATCCGCGCATCGTGACGCCGACAGGCAAGTTTAACGTCTACAATACGGTGCGCGACATTTATTAGTCGCGGTTATGCATGGAGAACAGGACCTACGGGGCGAGCCCTTCAGGGCTCGCCCCGTAGGTCTATTATGTGTTATGATGTTCCCTCTGGGTTGATCAACGGTGCGGGCTGAGGCCCTGGATCATCGACGATGCTGAGGATCACGGAACTGTTGTGCGGGCCGGATCAAGGCCCTGAGACACCCTCGAGGCAGAAAGACGGGTCGTCTCTGCCTCCCTCTGCCCAAAGGCCGGTGGTCATCTGGAACATGACGCGGCGCTGTAACCTCCATTGCCTGCACTGCTACAGCCAATCGCAGGACCGCGCCTACGCCGATGAGTTGACGACTGATGAAGGGAAGCGGCTGATTGCCGGCCTAGCTCGCTACAGGATTCCGGTGGTCATTCTTTCCGGTGGAGATCCTTTATATCGAGAGGATCTCTACACCCTCGCTGGGTACGCCAGAGATCTAGGGGTACGTTGCGCGCTGTCAACGAACGGTACTTTGATAGACGCCACGGCGGCGAAGAGGCTTCGGCATTCCGAAATTACCTACGTTGGCGTGAGCCTGGATGGAATCGGACAGGTGCATGATCGCTTTCGCGGAATGCAGGGCTCGTTTGCGCTGGCGCTACAAGGGCTGCGCCACTCTCGCGATGAAGGGATAAAGGTCGGCGTTCGGACCGCTCTTTGCCGCCGGATACTCCCTGATCTGCCGGCGATCTTTGACATGGCAGAGAAGGAGAACCTGGACCGCCTCTACTTCTCGCACCTGGTCTATGCGGGACGGGGCGCAGGACTCATCCATGACGATCTCTTGCCTGAGGAAAAGCAAGGCGCGCTAGATTATCTCATGCAAAGGGCTGTGGATTTTCATCGCCGCGGCGTAAGGATCGAAGTGACCACCGGCAATAACGATGCCGATGGCGTCTACGTCTACTTGAAGATGCGACGTTCCGACCCTGCGCGGGCGCAATCGGCTTTCCGTCTCCTTCAACGTCAAGGGGGGAATAGCTCCGGCATCTCGCTGGGAAACATCGATAGCCTCGGAAACGTCCATGCCGATCCTTTTTGGAGCCATTATTCCTTCGGCAATGTCCGTGAGAGGAGTTTTGCGGCGATCTGGGAAGATACTGCCGATCCAGTCATGCGTGTGCTGAAGGATCGCAGTCGATCGCTTAAGGGCCGCTGCGCTCGCTGCCCCTATCTTGAGCTTTGCGGTGGTAATTCGAGGGTAAGAGCGGAGGCGACGACCGGGGACCTGTGGGCTTCCGACCCGGGCTGCTACCTGAGCGACGAGGAGTTGGGGATCTCATCGGATGGAAAGGAAGACAATCGTGCCGGCACGCTCACCTCGGTCCACTAAGGCCTTTCTCATTCTCTTGTTCTTTGCTCTCGGCTTGCCATTACAATCGAGTTGCTCTCGGCTTGCCATACAATCGAGCGCCAATGACCCGCGTTGGGGCACAGCGTCGTTGGTGGTCGTCGTCGAGCGGCTGGCCGGCAGTATCCTTGTCATCGACTCCTCCCGCCATGAGCTTCTGGGGCGGATTTCCGGGCTCGGTAACCTCAGCCATGCGACAGTGAAATTTTCCCCGGACGCACGCTACGCCTACGTCATCGGTCGCGAGGGCCAGGTATCGAAGATCGACCTTTTAACTCTCAAGCTCGTCAAACAGGTTAGCGCAGGAAAATTGTCCGTCGGCGGCGTAATCAGTCAGGATGGCAAGTACGTGGCCCTAAGCAATTACTTTCCCGGCGAGGTGCGCATTCTGGATGCCGACACGCTGGATCTGGTGAAGACGATCCCGGCACTGTACACGGACGCGAGCGAAAAGGATGGAAAGGAGTTGCCGTCGCGGGTGGTGGGGTTGGTTGATGCCCCCGGCAACCTTCTTGTGTTTTCCCTGATGGACGGTAACAGCATCTGGGTCGTAGATGCGGGGAAAAAAGAGTTTCCGGTCATCCGAAAGTTTACGGATGTCGGGAAGGAGCCCTACGACGCCCTGATTAGTCCGGACGGGCGTTACTACCTCGTGGGCTTTTTAAGCTCTGACTGGATGGGACTCCTCGACACGTGGAAGCTCGAGCGGGTCGCTCCGATTCTGGCCGAGCAAGGCAAAGGTCCCGAGGTCCCGCTGTGGAAGATTCCGCATCTCAAAGGCTGGGCGCTTACTGGAAGGCTGGCTTTTCTTCCTGCGCTCAAGCGCGAGGTTGCCTTGGTGTATTCAGCGCTCGACTGGACGCCGCTTACACCCGTGCCGATCAGCGGCACCGCCCTCTACACCGTGGTGCGTCCTGACGGACGCCAGGTCTGGGTGGACATTATCGGCAAGAACGGGGACTTGATCGATGTGATTGACGTTGATAGCATGAAGGTTGTCAAGACGCTCAATCCCGGGCCTGGGGCCACGCACCCGCAGTTCACGCCCAAGGGAGAAGCTGCATACGTCTCTCTCATGGACGGCGGCAAAGTGGTTGTCTACGACACGGCGACCTTTAAGTTGCTGAAGGAGTTCCCAGCGGATCATCCCTCCGGTATCTTTTTTACCAGCCGGGCGCACAAGTTCGGGATGTAAGAGAGCGCGGTGACGGCGACATGCAGACGGCGTCAAAGTGCAACGGCCCGCCCCCAAGGCGTACAACGCCTTCCCAATCCCATAGGAAGACCGCAAACAGGCTTACTGGACCTTTTCCAACGACTCGGTGATGAGCCTGAAGGCCTGATCCCCGAATCACGATAGATCCTTGGCATATCTCACATACGTAGTTCGTCCAAGAGCCGGTTCTCGGCTAATCCGGACAGCAGGGGTCGATTATGAAACTTTCTCGTAGAGAGCTTTTAAAGACCTTGGCGGGAGCAGGTGCTGCGGTCCTCTCCTCGCCTGGCGCAATACTCCCTGTCTCTGAGGGTCTAGCGGAGGCTGCCGATGCGGCGCCAGAGGCATGGGAGAAGAGTCCCTGCCGCTTCTGTGGCGTCGGATGCGGCGTGCTAGTGGGTCTTCGGCAAGGTAAGGTGGTGGCCGTCAAGGGAGATCCGGAGGTTCCCGTCAATCGTGGCCTTCTCTGTATCAAAGGCTATAGCCTTCCCAAGATTCTTTATGGCCCTGACCGCTATAAGGTGCCGCTGCTTCGCCAAGGTAATAAGTTTGTCCAGATCTCTTGGACCCAGGCGTTGGATATTATGGCCTCCAAGTTTAAAGAGGCCATCCGACAGCATGGTCCGGAGTCAGTAGCCGTGTACTTCTCGGGTCAAACAACGGTCTTTGAAGGCTACGCCATCAATAAACTGATGAAGGCGGGGATTGGCTCCAACAACGTCGAGGGCAATCCGCGCCTTTGCATGGCCTCGGCTGTGGCAGGTTTTTATTCGACCTTTGGCATGGATGAGCCGATGGGGTGTTACGACGATATTGAGCTGACCGATACCTTTTTTGTTTGGGGCTGTAACTTTGCTGAGGCGCATCCAATCCTCTACTCGAGGATGATGGAGCGGAAGCACCAGGATTCCAACGTCAAGATCGTCAGTCTGCAAACCTTCCTTAACCGCAGCACCGATGAGCCAGCAGATGTCGTGGCTATTTTCAAGCCTCACACAGACCTCGCCATCGCGAATGCTATGGCGCATGTCATTGTGAAAGAAGGGCTTACAAGCGATGCGTTTATTCAGCAGCATGTCACCTTCAAAAAGGGGCTGACAGGGATCGGCTATGGCATGGAGGAAAACTTTGAGTATGGGGGGGCTTCGGAAACCAGTTGGAAAACGTACAAGCCTTTTGCTGACAAGGCCCAACCGATCAGTTTCGAGGAGTACAAGAAATTCCTGAAAACCTACACACCGGAATATGCTGAAAAACTCTCTGGCGTCCCGGCTGACACGATCCGCCAGATTGCTCGGCTATTGGGCGATCCCAAGCGTAAGGCCGTGTCCTGTTGGACCATGGGCTTCAACCAGCACGTGCGCGGCACCTGGATCAACAACCTTGTTTACAACCTCCACCTTCTTACCGGAAAAATTGCCGAGCCTGGAAATAGTCCCTTATCGCTGACCGGGCAGCCTTCAGCGTGCGGGACCACGCGGGAGGCAGGAGTGCTGTCCCACACTCTTCCTGGCGGCATGTTTGTCGCGAATCCAGAGCATCGAAAAAAAACAGCGCACATTTGGAATGTCCCGGTTGAGAAGATTTCACCCAGACCAGGGTTTCATACCATGGAGATGTTTCGCGCACTGGATCGCGGTGATATTAAGGTTATCTGGATCAATACCACCAACCCCTTTCAAACCTTGCCCCATGTGGGTCGCTATCGCAGGGGTGCGCGAAAGGGAGGTGAGCGGTTTGTCGTTGTCTCCGAGGTGTATCCCAGCGAAACCGCTCGGTACGCCGATCTTATCCTTCCGTCGGCCATGTGGGTCGAGAAGGAGGGGATGTTTGGCAACACTGAGCGGCGCACGCAGCACTGGTTCAAGATGGTGGACCCGCCTGGCGAAGCTAAGGACGATCTCTGGCAGATCGTCGAGTTGGCCAAGCGTCTTGATATGGGACACCTGTTCGCCTACGGCGAGGAGCCTCTGCAAAAAGCGCTCTTTGAAGAGTATCGAAAATTCGGCCAGGGGTCGGGAAAAGATCTCGCGCCCTATGACGTATATGCGAAGGTCAGGGGCGGGTTACGCTGGCCGGTTGTAGCGGGAAAAGAAACACGGTGGCGCTATAGGGAAGGCTTCGACCCTTACGTTAAGAAGGGCGAGGGCATCCGTTTTTACGGCCAGCCTGATGGTCGTGCCGTGATCTGGGCGCGACCCTATGAGCCGCCGGCCGAGCAGCCCGATGAGAAATATCCTTTTTGGCTCACGACAGGTCGCGTCCTTGAGCACTGGCATACAGGGACTATTACGAGGAGAGTCCTTGAGCTTCACCGTGCCGCCCCCTTTGCTCCTGTTTGGATCAACCCCGAGGACGCGGGAATCTTGGGAATCAAGGCTGGAGACTCGGTTCGTGTCCAATCGCGTCGCGGAGAGATCGTCACAAAGGCTCAACTGGGCGGAAGAAACATGGTCCCGAAAGGAGTGGTCTTTGTTCCTTTCTTCGACGAAAATGTCTTAATCAATTTGGTGACGCTTGATGCCTACGATCCTATTTCCAAGCAGCCAGACTTTAAGAAGTGTGCGGTTCGGATCGAGAAAGTGTAAAGGATAATCATGAAGCCACTCAAAACAGTCTTCTTTTGGATGTTCCTCTTTGGCTTGCTGGCCACTCTAAGTGGGAGCGCGTTTCCTGAGCAGGTTGCTCCCCAACAAGGTAGCAGGAGACTGCATCGTGCCTATGAAGGCGCCCCGCCTTTGATCCCTCACGATGCGGAAGCGAGGAAAGGAGCCTGCCTGGTATGCCACGGAACGGGAGTCGCCGGGGCTCCGATCGTCCCGCATCCTACGCGCAATGATTTTTGCTTGCAGTGTCATATTGGCCAAGACCTTTCGGTGAAGGCGTTCCCAGCCGTTTCGTCTCAGGAAGAGAAGAGACCGGAGTAAAGGGATCCGAGGAAGTCGAGGGTATTCCCTGTCATGATCGCTACCCTGGCGCACGAGTTCGGGTTGTAGAAAGCGAGGGATTTGAGTGGTCGGGATAGATACAATTGACCGTAACCTACTGGACGCGATGCAAGCCGGTATCCCACTTGTGGAGCGCCCGTACCGTGCCCTCGGCGAAGGCTTGGGACTGACCGAAGGCGACGTGCTCGGGCGCGTTGCCAGACTCAAAGCCGAAAGCCTCATCCGAAACATCGGCGCCATCTTCGACACGTCGCGCCTTGGCTATCGGTCATCGCTGGTAGGCTTCAGATTGCGTGAGGAGTGTATTGACCAAGCCGCCGTCTGGATTAACGCTCATCCGGGCGTAAGCCACAACTACCTGCGTTCGTGCGCATTCTCCAGCGACTACAAGCCTGATTCTTGTTTCCCGTATAATGTGTGGTTTACCCTCGCGGTTGCGCCCGAAAGCCAACTCGGGCTCGAGGGCAGCGTGGCCGTTTTAGCGCGAGAGGCAGGCGCTGACGCGGCACGGCTCTTTCCGGCGCTCAGAGTCTTCAAAATCGGGGTACGCCTGGATATGGACGCTGAAGGTACAGGTACGCGCAAGGAAGAGGGCAAGTTCTTCACGGGTAACGGCGGCGCTGCCGGGTATTGCTTAAATCCTACTGAGCGCCAGATCATACGGGTCCTGCAACATGATCTGGCGCTTGTAGAGGAGCCGTTTCACGAGGTCGCCCGGCAGTGCGGACTGGAAGTTGAGGCGCTGTTGGCCGGCGCCCAAGAACTTCTACAGCGAAACATCATGCGCCGCTTTGCCGCGATCTTAAACCACCGCAAGGCCGGTTACACCGGGAACGTGATGGTGGCGTGGCCTGTGTCTGGAGAAAAGGTAGAGGCTATTGGACATCAAATGGCGCAGTTTCGCGCGGTGAGCCACTGCTATCAGCGCCCTGCCTATCCGGAGTGGCCGTTTACGCTCTTTACGATGGTCCATCAGAAGAGCCGCGAAGCATGTGAGGAGACGGTGGCGGCGATCAGCCGGGAGACGGGGATTGGCGATTACGCGATGCTGTGGACGACGCGAGAATTCAAAAAAGTTCGACTTAAATATTTCACCGAAGACTATGCGGCCTGGGAGGAGAAAGCTGTAGCCTGTTAGCAGGCAGGTCTATGACAAGCCGTCTCATGGACGGACGCTGCTCCTACCACCTTCCCGTTGAGCTCTTCCAACAGATGCTCGCCTAGGCGGCCGCCGATACCCATTGCCCCCTTCGACTGAACGAGCTACGCGCCCAATCTCAGGGTCATCCGCTCTTACTCTGTCCGGGAGAGTCGGCACCTGAAGTGCGCTATTCTGGAGGTGCAGGCTTAATCGCTCTTGCCTTTCGCCACCTCCGTCGTCCCAGTGACCTTATCGGTGATGGCGCTCCTGGCGATCTCAACCGTGACATTCTCGGCGATCTTGACCTTGACCCGGTTGCTCTCACCAAACCTGACTATTGTACCGTACAATCCTCCAGTGGTTACGATCTGATCGCCGGTCTTCAGGTTGCTGAGCATATCCTTTTGCTCTCGCGACTTCTTCTGCTGGGGGCGAATCATTAAGAAATAAAAGACAACGAATATCGCTATCGGAGTGATGAGGGCCCCGAGCATGCCTGTAGGTGGACCTCCAGATGTTGCCCCCTGCGCATACGCTATTCCCATTTTCTGACCTCCTCTTGGTCTTCTTCTGTTATGCCACGGTGTAACTACTCAGGTGTTTAGGCTGTAGGCTAAAGGCTGTTAGTCGTTGCGCATGGACCGAATCAAGGCGCCCAGAACCTTTTCGGTCTCCATCATTGTCGTGTCGCATTCGGAAACGCCTGGCTCATCCGTGCGCGTTCCTACAGTCTAAAAGCCTACAGTCTATCTACCTGAGTAGTTACGCTACGGTTTCGTCGCGATTCAGCGTACCAACTTCCTCAAGGAACCTTGTCCGGAATGCGGCAAGGCTCCCATCTTCGATAGCCTGGCGGATCTGCTGCATGAGCGTAAGATAGAAATGAAGATTGTGAAGCGTGTTCAAACGCAGTCCAAGGATCTCGCCCGCCACAAAGAGGTGCCGGAGATAGGCGCGGGAGAAGTGCCGGCACGTGTAACAATCACAGGCGGGATCGAGCGGCCTCTCATCTGACGCATGCCCCGCCCCCTTAATATTGATCCGGCCCTGGCTGGTAAACAGGCTTCCGGTCCTGCCGTGCCGGGTGGGCATCACGCAGTCGAACATGTCCACCCCCCGCATCACGCTTTCCACGAGATCCTCCGGTGTTCCGACCCCCATCAGGTAGCGAGGCCGATCGGCAGGCAAGAGCGGCGTGGTATGAGCGACGGTCTCGTACATTACCGCTTTCGGCTCACCGACGGCGAGACCGCCTAATGCGTAGCCGTCAAAGCCGATCTTCTGCAGGGCTGTTGCGGCCTGTTCCCGAAGCGCCTTGTCGGTCCCGCCCTGTAAGATGCCGAACAACGCCGGTTGCCCATTGGGATGGGCTACCCGGGACCGTTCTGCCCACTTGAGCGTCAGCCCTAGCGACCGCTGAAGATAGTCGGTGGTCGAGGGATATGGGGCGCACTCGTCAAGCGGCATGATGATATCCGCCCCAAGAGATTTTTGGACTTCGATGGCGAGCTCCGGCGAGAGAAAGTGAAGTGATCCGTCAAGATGGGACCGAAAGCTCACCCCATCTTCCGAGATCTGTCGTAATGGAGCCATACTGTACACTTGAAACCCCCCACTGTCGGTGAGGATCGATCCGGGCCACGCCATGAAACGATGCAAACCGCCAAGCTCCTCAATGAGCCGATGGCCGGGACGCAGGTAGAGGTGGTAGGTGTTGCACAGAGCCATCTGTACCCCCTCGGTCTCCAGCTCATGGGGCGTGAGCGCCTTGACCGCACCTCCTGTCCCGCAGGGCATGAATGCAGGGGTCTCCACCGCGCCGTGGGGCGTCCTCAGCCGCCCACGCCGTGCGCCTGTTGCAGCATCGATCTTCAGCAACTCGAAGGTCACTAACTCTCCTATGAGGCTCTCAGTTTTCAGCCTTTAGCCTTCAGCCAGATCAGAACCTATAACGTGCTGACCGCTGAAGGTTGTCTGGCTACTTTATCACACAATCAACATCGCGTCGCCGTAGGAATAGAAACGGTAGCGTAGGGCGATAGCCTCACGATACGCAGCCACGATGGCTTGCCGGCCTGCGAAGGCTGAGACCAGCATGAAGAGGGTAGAGCGAGGAAGATGAAAGTTGGTGATCAGGGCGTCGATACACTTATAGCGATAGCCCGGGTAGATAAAGAGGTCTGTTGCGCCGGCCCCGGACCTCACATCGCCATCGACCGCGGCGTGCTCAAGTGCCCGGACGGTCGTAGTCCCGACCGCAATCACCCTCCGCCCCTCTCTCTTCGCGGCCTTGACCGCCAGGGCCGTCTGTTCAGGAACAATGTAACGCTCCGACTCCATTCGATGCGCAGGAACCTCCTCTACCCGAACAGGACGAAACGTGCCAGGCCCGACATAGAGGGTGATCGGGGCCACGGCGACCCCCTGCCGCGTGAGCGTCTCGATCAGTTCCGGCGTGAAGTGGAGGCCGGCCGTGGGCGCCGCGATGGCCCCTTCATGCTTTGCGTATACCGTCTGGTACCGCTCGCGATCCAGCCCCGCACTCCAAATCCCCCCGTGCCCCCCTTTTGTAAAGGGGAGGTGGGGGGATTTCGCACCTTGCACCTCGTACCTCGCACCTTTTCTCTTGATATAGGGTGGAACTGGCATCTGGCCGAATCGCCACAGGAGGTCGGCGAGTCTTCCGTCATACGCGAGCTTGAGCAGGTGGCGTCCCTCGCCGCGTTTCTCTATCACCTCGGCCGTGATCGTTTCATCGGCCAAGGTAAGGCGGTCGCCGGCCCGAACCTGCCTGGATGGCTTGACCAAAGCCTCCCAGTAGCCTGTCCCGGCACGCTTTAAGTCGGGATCGGCCTCAACTTCACACAGGAGCAATACCTCGATGAGATGCCGCCGCTCGGATCGACCGAAGAGCCTGGCGGGGATCACTTTGGCCTCATTGACGACCAACAGATCTCCTGGAAGGAGGTATTCTGGAAGATCTCGGAAGATCCGATGTTGCAGGACGCCCATGTTCCGATTCAGGACCAGGAGACGCGAGCGATCGCGCTCAGGAGCGGGCGCCTGGGCAATCAGATCGGGGGGCAGGATGTAGTCAAAGTCGGCTGTCCGCAGAGGAATAGACACGGGAGGAGTCAGCCCCTGGCAGCATCGGCGCCGCTCACCGGCGGCGAAATAATGAAAAGAGTATGGTCAGAAGGATGCTCAACAGTATTGAGGTGGTAAGGGGGAAATAGAATGAGAAGTTCTTTCGTTGGATGTAGATGTCCCCCGGTAGCCTCCCAATGAAAGGGACCTTTCCGACGAACAGGATGAGTCCCCCTACGGCGGCCAGAATGAGGCCGAACAGGATCAACAACCTGGCGAGTGAATCCAGCCCCTGCACTGTGCTCCACCGCTCCCCGCTTACTACATGCGGGGACAGGCCCCCGCGGCGTCGAGCGTCCCCGCTACCCGTGCCATAACTCGCCCTGCGACTCGGCCGGTCGGGGGAGCTTGAGATGATCAAAGGCCAGGGGAGTGACAGTGCGGCCCCTTGGGGTCCTGGCCAGAAACCCTTGCTGGATCAAAAATGGCTCATAGACGTCCTCGATCGTCTCTTTTTCCTCTCCCACAGCGACTGCGATCGTCTCGATTCCCACCGGCCCGCCGGCAAACTTTTCGATGATGGTGTACAGGATCCGCCGATCCATTTCGTCGAACCCCTTGGCGTCCACCTCGAGCCGTTCCAGTGCGCTATGTGCAACTTCACGGGTGATGACGCCATCCCCCAGCACCTGGGCGAAATCCCTAATGCGCCGCAGCAGGCGATTGGCGACGCGAGGCGTTCCACGGGAGCGTTGCGCGATTTCCCACGCGCCGTCCTCGACGATCGATACCCCTAGGATCTTTGCCGACCGCAGGACGATCCTATGGAGGTTTTTAGCATCGTAAAAGTCTAAGCGCTGGACCACACCAAACCGGTTGTGCAAAGGCGAGGACAGAAGCCCGGCGCGAGTAGTGGCCCCGATCAACGTGAAACGCGGCAGCTTCAGCCGATAGGTCTGTGCGCTCGGACCCTGACCGATGATCAGGTCCAGCTTGTAATCTTCCATTGCCGGGTAGAGGGTCTCTTCGACCAGGGGATTCAGCCGGTGGATCTCGTCAATGAACAGGACGTCCTGTTCCCTGAGGCTGGAGAGGATTGCCGCCAGATCTTTCTGCCGTTCGATCACTGGTCCGGAGGTGACCCGGATGCTCACCCCCATCTCCGAGGCAATGAGAAAGGCGAGAGAGGTCTTGCCAAGCCCCGGCGGGCCGTAGAAGAGCAGGTGGTCCAGGGGCTCTCTTCGCGCCTTGGCCCCCTGTACGTAGACCTGAAGGTTCGCCTTGACCTTTTCCTGGCCAATGTAGTCATCCCAGGCTTTTGGGCGCAGGCTTAGCTCGAGATCCTGATCCTCGTCCTGTAGCTGCCGATTTGCCACCCGTTCTGGCCCACTCTCCTTCTTCTGCTTCTCCGATGTCATAACCGCTTCCCTGTCCTCTCGGAGAGGGTTTTCAGCGCATGCTTGACGAACTGTTCAAAGTCCGCCCCATCGCCGACGGCCTGATGCGCCGCCTCCGCCGCCGCCGAGGCTTCTTTGCGGCTGCAGCCTAAGTTCAGCAGCGCGGAGACCACATCCTCGATGGTCCGATCTCGTTCCGGGCTCGGCAGATGGCCAACCACGACTCGGCTCGTACAAGGAACATCCAGGACCTTATCCTTCAATTCCAAGATGATCCGCTCGGCCGTTTTCCGACCCACCCCTGGGATCGCCTTGAGTCTTGCGATATCGCCCTCTAGAATGGCCGGGATAAACTCCTCCACCGAGATTCCTGACAGGATGTTGGCTGCGAGGCGAGGCCCGATCCCGGAGACTCCCGTCAGCAACTCGAACGTCATCTTTTCCTCGAGAGCATGAAACCCGTACAGGTGGATGGCATCCTCGCGGACATGCGTGTAGATGCGAAGACGTACCTCCTGTTGGATCTCCGGGAGCTGATAGAACGTCGAAAGGGGGATAAAGACCTGGTAACCGACCCCGTTTACATCGACAACGATATGCCCGGGATTCTTGGATGCCAATAGTCCGCGGAGCGCTGCGATCACCGTCCTCTGCCTCTCGACAGGTGCAGGAGCCGGGCCGAATGGTGGTGACAAATGGCTACGGCCAGCGCATCGGCAGCGTCGGTCGAACGCAGCGGCTCTTTAAGACCAAGGAGCGATCCGACCATCTGCTGGACCTGGCCTTTACCAGCGGCGCCATACCCGGTCACAGCGCTTTTCACCTGCAGCGGGGTGTACTCCGCAATGGTAAGGCCACTCTGCGCGGCAGCCAGAAGGGCGACCCCTCTCGCTTGGCCTAGCTTGAACGCGCTTTGTACATTTTTCGCGAAGATAAGGCTTTCGATCGCTGCCCACTCCGGCTGATAACAACGGATTAGCTCGGTCAGGCGGCTGAAGATCTGTTGCAGGCGGGAAGGGAAGGGATCTCTAGGCGTAGTGATGACGCTACCGTATTCGACGGCCCGCAATACACCGTCATCACTGCGAGCCACCATCCCGTATCCGGTAGCGCTGGCCCCCGGATCAACCCCTAAGACCAGCACAGCAGTTCCATCGGGATCATCAGGCGATCAGACCTAGCCGGTCACTGCCGCCATGATCTCTTCGGGGATATCGAAGTTCGCGTACACATTCTGGACATCGTCGTGCTCTTCAAGCGCCTCCATCAACTGGAGCATATGCTGCGCCTGCTTCCCTTCCAGTCTGATGGTGCTCTGTGGGAGCATGGTCACCTCTCCGTCGGCGATCTCGATCTTTTCCTTCGCCAGGGACTCTTTGACCCGTTCGAGGTCTTTGGGCGCGGTGATAATCTCGAAGGTATTGCCTGACCGGCGAACATCCTCGGCGCCCGCCTCCAGCGCAACGCTGAGCAGCCGATCCTCATCAACCGTGGCCGCTTCCACTTGAATCAGCCCCTTTTTTTCGAACAGCCACGCGACGCATCCCGATTCACCCAGGTTTCCTCCGTATTTGGAAAATGCCTTACGGAACTCCGGGGCGGTCCGATTTTTGTTATCGGTCAACACCTCAAGCAGGACGGCGACACCCCCTGGCCCGTACCCTTCGTAAACATACTCCTCGTAGGAAACACCGGGGAGCTCACCCGTGCCCTTCAGGATGCCTCGCTGGATGTTGTCCTGGGGCATATTGACAGCCTTGGCCTTCTCGATCGCCAATCGAAGGCGAGGATTCCCAGTCGGATCGCCGCCACCCACCCTGGCGGCCACCGTGATCTCCCTGATTAGCTTGGTAAACGCACGGCCGCGCTGGGCATCTATCTTAGCCTTCTTGTGTTTGATGCCCGACCACTTAGAATGTCCAGACATAGACTCACCTCCTTACCGCAGAGCGAAAATAACACAATAACTCGAAGATTGTAAAGAGGAATTGAGCCGGAAAAGGCACAAGGGGGCCGGGTGACAATCCGGCCCCCTTGCCACGCTCAGCAGTAGGAGCTTTAGAGGATCGGACGCTCAGTCGAGTTCGAAGGTGCCCTGTAGGAAATCAACGTCTTTGGTTCGATCGGCTGGGTTGACCACCAGCGTGGCCGTCGCTACGTCGTTAGCCTGGGCATCCGGGACACCGGAGTCGATGGCCACATTCGTTAGGTCCACGTCACACACACCCTTCTTCGCTTGTACAGCCCCTTTCTGCATCCGCACATCCACCTTGTACTCTGCCTGGACCTCGTCATCGTCATCCTCTTCCTCGATCTTATCGAAGGCAAGACGGCACTCGGCGAAGTCGGTACCATTAGCGTGGCTCAAGATCAGGCGGAAGTCAGCCCCCTTAGCCGTAGCCTCGTTTATGATCCCCAATTTAGAGCCCGGATCGACCGGAATCTTGACCTTCCCTTTAAACTCGTCCTTCTTAACGACCCCCTTTTGGGTCTGTTTCTCGTGTTTTGCCTCCCCTTCGGCGTCCGGCTCAGGAGGCGTGCCTCCTGTGGCACACGGAGAGGTGGGCGGAGTGGCTGCGCCGCACGGTTGCAGATCTGCTTCAACCTTCACCTTGACCGTCGAACTAGCTTTCTTGGCATAGCTCACACCAACCGACAGAAAGACTGATGCAGCAAGACAAATGGTGGTGGCAAGAAGCCCTCTTCGCAACGCTCGCATAGTTTCACTTCTCCAGTTAGGGGTTAAAGGGAACGAACCACTCGGCCAGCCATTCGCGGCAAGCTAACTGCAAGCTCGATGCCAATCGGCGCCCCCCGATCAGTCTCACGCCGTCCCTGTATCGATTTTTCCCGTCTCCGGCGCCTGTATTGTGCTGGAGAGCGTCGGTAGGGAGGACAATCGCGGTCATAGCCCACGCAGGGCTTCAATAAACTGTAATGGATCAACCACTGCCCCGCTGATCCTGAGCGCAAGGTGCAAGTGGGGCGCGTTACTGTTCCCGGTGCTCCCAACTTGTCCGATGATGTCTCCTTTCTTGACCTCATCCCCAACCTTCACGAGAAACGCCGACTGATGCAGGTACGAAGAAAAGATCCCCAGGCCATGATCGATCACAGTGATATTGCCTTCCAACAGATAATCATGGCCGAGGTGCGCGACCTTCCCGGTGGCAATCGCCCGTATCGGAAAGCCCTTGGGGGCCTGAAAATCGGTTCCCCGATGAAATCGATACCAGTCCTGGGCTGGATTCATCCGAATCTGGCCAAAGGGGGTCGTGATCAATCCGGTGTGATCGGTTTTTTCAATCGGATAGATCGTTCCGTCCTGCCACAGGGGCTGAGACGAGGAGGTGCGAAGGGCCTCAGCCATTGCCTGTTTCTCCCTGGCGATCCTTTCGAGATCAGCTTGGCCAAAAACCTGTGTGTTCCAGCGCGGGCTGACGCTCTTCTCAAATTCCCCTTGTTTGACGATCAGTGCTTTAGTGGATAACGCTCGTTTGGTTGCCGCCTCATACACCGTCATCTGGTATTCACCGGGTTGCTGATACAAGTCCACCGCGACAATTCCGTACAGCGCATCCCCCTTGCTGAACATCGGGATGGCAGAGGGCACGCCGCCCGTGTCTATGACACCCTGAACGTCTGAAACCTTCGCGCCGTCGGTAACCTTCACTATCCTCACGTCTCCTTGACGGAGCGTCAGCCTATCCAGCGGCGCCTCTTGAGCCACCGAATCGAGGGTCATGCAGACAAGCAGGGCTACGGTAATAGTGAACAACCTTGCTACACACAAGGGCCCATCTCCAGGTGTTGCGGAGGAGTGGACGGGAGCTTCCAGATAAGCTCAGGGTGATCGGTGGACCCGTGCATCTTGTTGGCCAACTCGATACCTTGCAGGTAACACTTTTCGAACTCGGCGAAGTTCTTGACCTCGATGTGCAGCGCGAGGGGGTCAAGGATCGCCTTGGCATAGCTCTCGAGCATCGCTTTGTACTTCGGCCGCGTAGTGTTGGCCTTTTTGAACAGGCTTCGCAGGCCATTGAGCTGGTAAGTGGCCAGCGCCCAATTGCCGCCCTTGGCGGCGTAGTAGCAAATCCAGTAGCGTTCGCTCATGAGCGGCATCAACTGACCTAACCCAGGTTGCAGCTCGGCAATCTGGTCAAGCGTCAACTCCCCATGTTTTGTACGCCCGACGATTGGTTGCTCATCTGCCATGACGACCTCCTGTGACATGCGTAACGAACAGTGACACTCAGAACCCCAAGTATCTGATCTTTTGCGCCATTTCGCAACCTGCTTCTGAATCCGGGGGAAGAGGCGTGCGGAGCCCCGTCGAGGTGCTCCGAATGCGTCCAGATCGCCTGCAGTCCTTCGGGGATGAGGCTGACAGCCGCTGCAGTCTTTGCCGCCGAGCAGCAGGTTACGGCGAACCTTGACAAGTCCTTGAAATGGCGAGAGAATCCCCTCAACGAGGTACTTCGACTTCATGCGAAGGAGGTCGGATCGAGCGATGATCAACGAGCAGACCCTGCAGCAAGTCGTCCAACGCAAGGCGCTTTATGCCGCTCAACAATCCCAAGCCAGCCACGCCTGAAGCGCAGGCGCTACTCAAGGCGGCACAACGGGATTGGAAGACCGTTGAGGTGCTGGTACGAGCTCCCGACTCGCCGGTCCCTAGCGTGGGTTTTCACGCGCAACAGTATGTGGAGAAAGTAATCAAGGCGGTGTTGGTCTCGTTCCCGCTGGTGTCGGTTTTGGCCATGGTCTGGCTATACCTGTGACGCCCGGGGAGTTGCTGCGCAAAGAATTCTTGACCCCGATGGGCCTCACGCAATTTCGGCATCTCCGCGCTCATGGGGAGAAAAGCGCTCTTGGATTTCAGTAGCAACATCATGAACCGGAGGGAAAACACCTATGGGACTAGCTCTACGGCTTGACAAGATGACGGTCCGCGATAAGCTCCAAGCACTGGAGGAGATTTGGGATGACCTGTGTCGATCCGCAAAGGCGATTCCTTCACCCTCATGGCACGCGGACGTGTTGCGTGCGCGAGAGAAACGGATTCGACAGGGTACGTCCCGGTTCACAGAGTGGACTGAAGCCAAACAGAAGATCAGACGCCGAACTAGATGAAAGTCGAGATTCTGGATGAGGCTCAAGAGGATCTTCTCGATGGCTATCGATTCTACGAATGCCAGAGCGAAGGACTGGGTAACTACTTCCTTGACTCCCTGTTCTCCGATATCGACTCCCTCCAGATCTACGCCGGCATCCACTCAGTCCATTTCGGCTATTACCGGCTTCTCTCCAAACGATTTCCTTTCGCCATTTACTATCGCGTGGTCCGCAAGACCGTTCGAGTATATGCCGTTCTTGATTGCCGGCGGGACCCGACATGGATTCGGGATCGACTACCATAGACCCCTAACTGGCGTCGGTGCGTGGATAGCCTTCAAACTTCGACCTTCGGGAGTTTCTGAGACGCGTCGTTCAGTCTCAGTGGACCGGACTCGCATAGGCGAGCGCGCTCGCGCGTCCACCCGACGCCGGTCCGCATGCCAGTTGGGGCAGTGGAATGAATAACACGCTCACGCCCTGGAAGATAATTCAGAAGGAACTTCTCCGTGCGCAAGACGTGGAAACGATAATACTCAAGAGCCACCTCCTCATAGAAACCCAGATCAACGCCGCACTTGAAGCAGGGCTCGGATCGGGGATTGATGCCCTCCGGCTGTCCTTTGCGCAGAAACTGGAGTTGCTCGTGTGTATCTGGCCCACCCTAAAGGACAAATCGATTCTCGGAGCACGTAGCCTTTATGACGACTGGAAAGGAATGAATGAGATTAGAAATAAGATCGCTCACCGGCTCTCACCGCCACACTTGCGTACACTACTCATTGATTGGGTTACGAAGACATTAGGCTACAAACTTCGAACGATAAATCGTACGTCGGTCCTGAAGCGCAATATCGTTAAAGCCGTTGTCTGCGAAGTGGGCTGTTTCTCTGGGGAAATCGATGCCCGGAAAAAGTGGCTCCAACAAGTTGCTACAGAGGGGCGCGGCAAAATACCGCTGCGCCCATTAGAGTCCTCGCGTTAGCCTCGTGTAATGGCAACGAGAGCAAAATAAGGACGGGTGTTGATGGCACGAAAAAAGACAACCGAAACCAAACGCCCCATCGAATCCTACGAGCATCAGGGCAAGCAACGGGTGAACAACCCGCCGGTCGGGCTGGTGACGCCGGAAACCGACCCGGACGCGGGGGCGAAGAAGACCTACGCCTACGACCCGCACGTGCAATGGCCGGGCATACTTCGTTCGATGTGCCCACGGTGTCGCTGCCCTTCGAGCCTGGCGAGCACCGGCGCGTGGCCGTCAAGATCGTGGACGACCGGGGCATCGAGAGCCTGAAGGTGCTGGAGATGGAAGCATGAACAGAAAGATATCTATTCCCAAGGAAGCCCTTGCCGCGTATTGCCGCGAGAGGGGCATTCGGCGGCTGGCGGTTTACGGCTCGGCGCTACGCGACGATTTCGGCCTGGACAGTGATATTGATCTGCTGGTGGAGTTCGAGCCTGACCGGATCCCTACCCTCTTCGATATCGCGGGCATGGAGCGGGAACTGTCGGAGCTATTGGGAGGCCGAAAGGTCGATCTGCGTACCCCTGAGGATCTGAGTCGTTATTTCCGTCAGCGGGTCTTGGAAGAGGCGGAGGTACAGTATGCACGAGGCTGATGTTGTCCGCTTGCGGCATATGCTGGATGCAGTACGCGAGGTCGTTGAATTCGTGCATGGCCGGACTCGAACCGACCTGAACGATGATCGCCAGCCTACGCACAAGAGAGATGGTTAACAACCCCGGTGCTGCTTTGCTTCTTCCGGTCGCGATGGCCGAGAGGACGGCAACAGGGGAAAAACTCAAGGACGGGAGGGAGACCATGCCGGCGTACATCACTCTAGTGAACTTCACAGACCAAGGGGTCCGGAACGTCAAGGACACGACGAAGCGGGCCAAGGCGTTTCAGACCATCGGAGGCAAGGCTGGGATCACGCTCAAGGAGATCTGCTGGACCATGGGCCGTTACGACGTCGTGGTCATGACGGAGGCCCCGGATGATGAGACGATCAGTCGCGCAATGCTTACCCTCGGTTCCTTGGGGAATGTCCGGACCGAGACGCTCCGAGCCTTCTCCGCTAAGGAGATGGACAAGATGCTGAAGGGGCTCCCATAAAGCGGCAGTCTCTTTTCCTTATGTAGGGGCGCCGCTCGCTGCGCCCGATTTGCGCAGGGCAAGCCCTGCCCTACGTGTTCGCGTAAAGGCTCTCCCGTTCCCCCAGCCTGACGCCAAAAGCTCTTGCCTTTTTTCGTGAGGAGTGGGAGGATGCCAGTCATCGCGATCTGTGGTCAGCGTGGGCGTAGCGTGAGCATCTGCGCATACTCCGCAATAGACAGGAGATGGGGGACCTATCGTGGCTCTGATCGACGCTCCGCGAGATGTGGTGTTTGTCCATGGTGTTCAGTGGCAGCGGGACTATGAGCTCAAGGGGTATTCCCGTCCAACACACGATCTCATGCAGAACCAGGCGCCCACAGTCCGCTTTCGGTTCCATGAGGTGCTCTGGTCCGACGTCGTTGAAGTGGATGAACGGAGACTCCTCGCGGGTGTTGGGGTTATCGCCGATCTCCTGACTGGCAACTTGAGGGGAGCCATCTTCGACCTGTTTGCGCTGATCGGGCGGCGCACCAACTTCACTCTGCAATCACCCTCCGAAGCGTTCGAGACCCCGCTACCTCAACTCATCGCCGCAAAGGGCGGGTTCATCCAAAACGCGCTGAGCGCCATCCTGGATCTCGTCTTCTACTTTTCCGATACGTACGGTCCTCGCGTCCGCGCCAAGGTTCGTGAGACGCTTGATCCCCTTCAGGGTGGCCTGCCGCCAGTCCTCTTCGGCCACAGTCTGGGATCAGTTATCATCCTGGACATCATCCGAGAGGCCATTCCCAATGTCCATGCTGGGGGCTTCGTCTCTGCCGGAAGCCCCATCGGTCTCTTCCAACCTTCCATGGACCGCCCGGAATTCGGTGCCCTCGATTGGGTGAATTGCTACGACACCGATGACATCGTGGGCTTCTGGAACCCCTTGCGGCGCATGGGGTATGCCACCGTCATGGACCAGCGGATTGATACGCATGAGCTTCCCTTTTATTCCCACGTAAAATACTGGACCAACTCCTTTGTGGCCAGAGAACTGGTGGATAAGAGTCTGACGGCCTGAGTGTTGCAGGCCGATGGAGGATCTGGAATGAGGCGCATGGTATGGATTCTTATCGCAGTATGGCTGACCGGCTGCGCCGGCACCGCAATCCTCCCGGCCAAGGTCACCTACACCTATCCCCTGTCTGGCCCCTCTGGCTATGAATCGCCGGCGGGGACTGGAGCTGTGGCCTATCTGGACAATGGAACCCTTGAGCTATACCTCCCTCTTTTTACGGTAGGTCAACTTCAACCTAAACGGCTCGTCTTCCAAAATATCGATCGCGACGGCATCCTGTGGGCCGAGCATCGAGACGCTGACCTAAAGGCCAGGATGATCCTCACGCCTGAACAGGTGCGGTCGGCGGATGGAACGGTCCTGGCCCAGATCAACGAAGGCATGCTCCTGGTGACCTTCCCCTCCAAGGCCCAGTACGGTGATCTTGCAGGAAAACAGCTCTGGCTGACCTCCACCGCAGGTCCTGATGAGATCTTCTTGGTGCGAGGGGTTTACTGGAAGTCAAAGGCCGCGTTCCAGGATCTGGCCAAATGATACCGGCAGCTTCCGGTTTCCGAGCTAGTGCGGGAGGGACCGAGGGTGAGGGTTGGCCCATCCACGGCCAGGAAGATGGCGCCTCCTCCAGATCGTCCAGGGGCCCATGGGCCTCAGGGATCTCACCGCGACGCTGGAGGCTGCCAACCTGAGAGAGCTTGGCTATGGCGGGTAGGAAGAAGGAGACCAAGACACCTACGGTCCCGGCGCGCAGCGCGGCTGCCCGCGTTTCGCTCGGCCGCACTCACCCAGGCGGGGCATCGTTCCCCGTGGCGCCTCCGCGTTCGGAGCTGCCGCGCGGCTATGCGAAGACGCTCGGGGAGATCAAGCGGCGCATCCAGCAAGAACGACTTCGCGTCGTCCTGGCCGCTAACTCGGCGATGGTCCTGCTCTACTGGGACATTGGTCGAATGATCCTGGACCGGCAGGAACGCGAGGGCTGGGGCGCGCGGGTGATCGACCGGCTTGCCACCGACCTGCGTGAGGCGTTCCCGGACATGCAGGGCTTCTCGCCGCGCAATCTCAAGTACATGCGCGCGTTTGCCGCGGCGTGGCCCGAGCGGGCAATTGTGCAAGAGGCTCTTGCACAATTGCCCTGGTATCACCACATTGCCATCCTGGAGAAACTCGACGACCCCGCCGAGCGGCTCTGGTACGCCCGACAGGCAATGGAGCACGGCTGGTCTCACAACATCCTGGCGCTCCAGATCCACGGTCGCGCCCACGAGCGCCAGGGCAAGGCCATCACCAACTTCCGCGATACCCTGCCGCCCGCCGAGTCGGACCTGGCCGCCCAGGTCTTCAAGGATCCCTACCTCTTCGACTTCCTCGGCACCGCCGACCCACGACGCGAGCGCGAGGTCGAGCAGGCACTGGTGGATCACATCCAACGCTTCCTGCTGGAGCTCGGCAGCGGTTTCGCCTTCGTCGGTCGCCAGGTGCACCTCGAGTTCGCGAGCCACGACTACTACCTCGATCTGCTCTTCTACCACCTGAGGCTCCGCTGCTACATCGTCATCGAGCTGAAGGCCGTGCCGTTCGATCCGGCATTCACCGGGCAGATCAACGTCTATCTCTCCGCGGTTGACGACCTCCTGCGCCATCCCGACGACAATCCGACGATCGGCCTGCTGCTGTGCCGTTCGAAGGACAGGATCGTCGTCGAGTACGCGTTGCGTGACCTGAAGAAACCGATCGGTGTTGCCGGGTGGGAGACGAAGATCGTCGAGAAGCTCCCCGAGAACCTCAAGGGCAGCCTGCCGACCGTGGAGGAGATCGAGGCGGAACTGTCCGGCTATTCGAGGCCGACGTCGAGGACGCGTGGGAGGAAATCGTGAGTCGCGAGGAGACTGTGAGCCTCGACGCCACCACCTGCCTGCGCCGCATCCCACTCTCTAGCCGCGAGAGAGAAAAGTGACGGGGACGTTGTCCCTAACACGGCGGCAAGAAAAGCGATCTGTCCGGTTAAACCCTTTTCAATCGGATGGATTCGATGTATATCTCGATCCATGTCCGAGGAAATAGGCCGACCGATCTACTCAATAGCTGGGTAGCGAGAATGTGAGGGAGGAGCACGATCCGGGCACTTATCTTGCCAACAATCGCCTGTGGTTTGGTTATGGGCTTTGCAAGCCCCTGCACGTCGGAGTCGAATCCTCCGGTTGTTCGTACCTCACAGCTCGATCAGCAATCGCTTGACGCGGTGGTCTCAATCGAACGGCTGCCGCTGGCCGGGGAGGCGGTCCCTATCAAATCCCCGGCTGAGGACCCCGGGCGTAAACCCGGGGGTGAAAGCCTCCGATGCTGGGAAGATTCTGAATGTTGGCGTCGTTCCGCAAGTGCCACGGGCGTAAGCCCGTGGGTATCTACTGGTACGGGCTTCGTCGTGGCGTCGGCCCGCTATCCCGTTTGCTATTCTGCGCGCTATCACATTGTGTTAAAATAACTAGTGTAGTGTCTCACAAACGACTGGAGTTATTCCTTTTTGTCTTACGGGAGCGTGGTAATGTGCAGCCCGGCTGAATCTTTTCCAAAGTTTGTTTGCAGCGGGCGAGTTGCTCCATGATGGATGCTACGGTCGCCGT
>OBEQ010575071.1_pt1 | contig 32763 bp, 37 predicted proteins | sample 1670901 | NCBI WGS metagenome assembly OBEQ01 (sample SAMEA104232315, study PRJEB22302) | groundwater metagenome | biome: forest; feature: aquifer; material: groundwater | place: USA | collected 2011-08-07 | depth 5.4 m | reverse complement strand
GGCCCCCCGCCCCCCGGGGGCGCCTGGCCCCGCCCCCGCCACAAGATGGCCGCGCAACCTTCCGGCGAGATGACCGAGTAATACGCGTTTTCCAACATCGCAATCCAATCCCCGACCCCGACCCCCAGCGCCCCGCCTGAGCCGCCTTCGCCGATGACGCAGATGAAGATCGGCGTTTTGATCCGGGCCATCTCCCGCATGTTATGGGCGATGGAGTGGGCCTGCCCCCGCTCCTCCGCCCCGACGCCGGGATAGGCGCCCGGGGTGTCGATGAAGATGACGACGGGCAGATGGCACTTCTCGGCCAGACGCATCAGGCGCAGCGCCTTGCGATAGCCTTCCGGGTGCGCGGAGCCGAAGTTGCGCATCAAATTTTCCTTCGTGTCGCGGCCTTTCTGATGGCCCAGGATGAGCAGCCTCTGGCCGTTGAGGCGCGCCACGCCCCCCACCATCGCTTTGTCGTCCCCGTAGAGCCGATCCCCATGGAGTTCCATAAACTCGCTCATGATGAGGCTGATGTAATCCAGGGTGTAGGGCCGCAAGGGATGCCGGGCGAGCTGGACTCGTTGCCAGGCGGTGAGGTTGCCGTAGACGTGACGTTTGAGCTGCTCAAGCTGCGCCTCCAGGCTGCGAATGGTCGCCGCCTCCGGCGTTGCGGAGGTGCCTTTGCGTAACGTGGTCAGGCGTGAGGTCAGCTCCGCGATCGGGCGCTCAAAGTCGTAGCGATACGCTCCGTCCATGGGAAGTTTCGTGGTCATGGACGGGAGTTAGTCAACGATGGTGACCGGGGTCCCCACCGGCACGATCGCATAGAGCTCTTCCACATCCTCATTGCGCATGCGCACGCAGCCTGCCGTGATCTGCTTGCCGATCCCGCCGGGATCAACGGACCCGTGGATCCCGTAGCCTTGCTTGTCCAAGCCAAGCCAACGGGTGCCCAGGATGTTCTCCGGGCTGTTGGGCGGCACCACGGCGCCCTGGCGGTACCACACGGGGCGAGGGATTTTGTTGATGATCTTGAAAGATCCCACGGGCGTCGAGCCATTCGTGCCGGTCGCGACGGGATAGGTCTTGAAGAACTGGTCGTCCTGTGTGAGCAAGAGCTGGTTTTGCGATTTATCCACGACGATGCTGAAGCGGCCCTTGGGAATTTTCAGTGCGTGTCCCGGCCGGATCACGTCGCTGCTGAGGCCATTGGCTTTTTTCAGCAGCTCCACCGTCGTGTGGTAGGACTCGGCGATCTTCCCCAGCGTGTCGCCCGGCTTGACGTCGTAGGCCAGGTCGCCCTCCGCCGCGGCGTGTGAAAACAGCAGCGCCATGTTGACGACTCCCAAACGCTCCTGGGCCTGGGTGACCAGCGGCGAATTCGGAAAGCGGTTCACGAGCATCCGGTAGGTCGATTGGGCCTCAGCCAGATGCTGGCCATGCTCAGAGACCTGCCCCAGCTGCAGCAGCGCATCGTCCGTCCAGGATGAGTCCGGGAATGTCCTCACCAGCTCTTCGAGCTTCGCCTGAGCGACGGCCCACTCTCCCTGCTGGATCGCCCGCTGCGCCTGCGTCAACAGCCGCCTGCCCCCCCCACCGAATCCGATCAGCCCTTGCGCATTTGCCCAGACCGCAAAGCCCACTGCGAACACCACGCCAATCCCGACCACCATCGCCACAATCGCCTGCCGACGCATCCCTCGCCCTCACCCACGCTTCACTGGATCACCAGTGCTGTGACCAATCCCACCCCCATACCCGCGAACACCTCGGTGGGGGTATGGCCGAGGAGTTCTTTCAAGCGTTCCTCTTGAATGCGCCGTTTAAAGTAGATATCCTCCAGCATCCTGTTCAGAATCTGCGCTTGCCGGCCGCTCCAGCGGCGCACGCCCTGCGCATCAAACAGGGTGATCACCGCGAAGACGAGGGTGGCGGCAAAGAGCGCGGAATCCACCCCCACATGAATGCCCACGGACATGCTCAGCGCCGTCACGCCCGCCGCGTGGGTGCTGGGCATGCCGCCGGTCCCCAGGAACCACCGGAAGTCAAAGCGGCGCTGTTGAATGGCGCCCCGCGCGATCTTGGTGAGTTGGGAAATGACGCAGGCGATGAACCACGCCAGGAACACCCGATTCCCGAACCAGGCGTTCACGAACTGCGGCATGCGATGCTACTGCGTTTGCGGATCCAGCACCCGAACTTGGAGGGTCCTGCGCGAGCCTAAGGTCGACGTGCCATTGCGAACCAGCAGGCCTCGGTTGCCTTGGGCGAGTTGCTGTTGATCGAGTGCGCGCTGGGCCTGCACACGCGCGATCCAACTGTCCCATCGCCCGTGCCAGAACGCCTGCCAGTGCTTGTACTGTAACTCGCGAATCGCGACTTTGAGCTCTTGAATCGAGGAGAGTTTCGCCTCCAGCGCCGCGTTCGCTTGGGTCGTGGCGGCCAACTGCTCCGTCAAACTGGTATTGGCCTGCTGCAGGCGCGCCTGCTCGAGCCGTAGGTGGTTGGCGTCGCGCTCCGCCTGCGCGAGTTGCGTTTGGAGGCTCTCCAACTGACTCGCTTGATCGCCCAGCGTGTGGCGCGCACCGGCCAGCTCCTGGTTCAAGCGATCCCGTTCCTGCGCCACCTGGGCGAGCGCGGCCTTCGTCTGCTGATAGGCGCTGGCCAGGCGCCGCCGATTCAACTCGCCGCGCACAGCCACGACGCCGCTGATCCCTAACGCGCCCACCAACAGCCACCACACAAACGGCCTTGCGGAATCGTCTGCCATCGGGGATTCTCCTTGACCAGGGTAGGATAGCCGTGTTATGTCTACAAGTAGGAAGTATTTTAATCGGTTCGCCTGCCAAACGCAAGCCCCGTGAGATAGGCGTAGCCGCCATCTCACGGGGCAAGGGTCTTCACAACACCATGCTCGCCCGCAGCTACTCCTACACCCTGGTGGGTCTTGACGCCGTGCCGGTGGACATCGAAGTCGACGTGGCCACGGGGCTGCCCAACCTCACCATTGTGGGTCTTCCGGACCAAGCGGTCAAGGAGGCCCGCGAACGCCTGCGTAGTGCCATCCTCAATAGCCAATTCGACCTGCCCTCGCAACGCCTGACGATCAACCTCGCTCCCGCGGATGTGAAAAAAGAAGGCGGCGCCTTTGACCTGCCGATGGCCTTAGGGATTCTGGCGGCCTCCGGGCAAGTGGATCCGGCCAAAGTGGCTGAGGTGGTGGCGGTCGGCGAGCTGGCGCTCGACGGACGCCTGCGACCCACGCCCGGCATCCTTCCGATGGCGATGGCTGCCAAGACGGGAGGATACCGGACATGCCTGGTCCCGGCGACCAACGCCGCTGAGGCCGCTGTGGTCGAAGGGTTGCATGTGATCGGAGTGGAGAGCCTGGGGCAAGCCGCCGCCTACCTCGCGGGCACCGAGCTGATTACGCCCTGGTCCACGAATGGCCATGCACGCGCCACACCGCGCAACCGTCACCCTCTGGATGATTTTGCGGACGTCAAGGGACAGGCCCTGGCCAAGCGGGCGCTTGAAGTCGCGGTGGCCGGCGGGCATCACGTGCTGTTGATTGGGCCGCCCGGCTCCGGCAAATCGATGCTGGCGCAGCGCCTCCCCACCATCCTGCCCGATTTGTCCCTTGAGGAGGCGCTCGAGACGACCAAGATCCACAGCATCATGGGCTTGCTTTCGGTCAAGCAACCCCTGATCACCCAACGGCCCTTTCGGGCTCCGCACCACACCAGCTCCGCCGTCGCCCTGATCGGCGGGGGCTCCGCTCCACATCCGGGCGAGATCTCGCTGGCCCACCACGGCGTCCTCTTCCTCGATGAGCTGCCGGAATTCCACCGCGACGTGCTGGAAAGCCTGCGCCAGCCGCTGGAGGAGGGCGTGGTGCGGGTGGCCAGGGCCAAGCGGACGTTGACGTTCCCCGCGCGGTTCCTGTTGGTGGCGGCGATGAATCCGTGCCCGTGCGGCTACCTCACCGATCCGCGTCGTCGCTGCCGCTGCACGCCGATGAAGGTCCAGCAGTACCTGGGCAAGATCTCCGGCCCCTTGCTGGATCGCATCGACTTGCACATCGAGGTCCCCGCGGTGCCGTTTCAGGCGCTGCGCCAGCCCTCCGACGGCGAGACCTCCCGTGCGATCAAGGCGCGGGTCGTCGCGGCCCGCACCCGTCAGCGCAAGCGGCTGGCGCGCTCCGGGTTCTTGGCCAACGCCCAGATGCGCCACCGCGAGCTCCAGAAGCTCTGCCTCCTCACCGCCCCGGCCCAAGACCTGCTGCGCCAGGCGATGGAGGAGCTGCGCTTCTCCGCCCGCGCCTACGATAAGATCCTGAAAGTCGCCCGCACCATCGCGGATCTGGCTGAGTCTGACCTGCTTCACCCGCCGCACGTCGCCGAAGCCCTCCAGTACCGCAGCTTGGATCGGCAGTGGTGGGGGTAACTGTATCAGCAGGAAACGACTTGACGGCGTCCATCTAATGACGTATAGTTAAATTAAACATGTACGTCTAACATGCAGGAGGCTCTCATGCACACGAAACTGACGCTCCGGTTGGAGGAAGACCTCGTCCAACGCGCCAAGTCATTTGCCAAGAAAACCGGCAAGTCTGTCTCGCGAATCGTGGCCGATTACTTCACGGTCCTCGAGCGCCCTCCAAAGCGGGACAAGTCGGTGTCATGGCCCCCCCTAGTTCGCTCGCTGAAAGGCATCCTGCGCAGAGCGCACGTAGACGAGAAAGACTACCGGCGCTATCGTGAGGAAAGGTACCGGTAAGGATGTTGTTTGCTACGAACGTCGTGCTCGATGTGCTCCTAGATCGTGAACCGTTCGCGACTATCGGAGCCCATTTGTTTTCCCACGTTGAACGCGGCACATTGCCGGGGTACGTGTGTGCCACCACGGTCACCACCGTCCACTACCTCACGCATAAAGCGCTTGGTGCTGAACAGGCTCGACAGAAGATCCGCAACTTGGTGAAGCTCTTTGAAGTGGCTCCTGTCAATCGCGCCGTCCTCGAATCGGCCTTGGCATCGCGACTGGTGGACTTTGAGGACGCCGTCGTGCATGAGGCCGCCCTTCACGTGGGAGCTGAGGGCATCGTGACCCGCGACCCGGCCGGCTTCAAAGGCGCGCGCCTTCCGGTATATGCTCCTGACGAACTGTGGAAGGCGCTGCAAACCCGTCAACTATGAAGAAGCCGCTTAAGATTCCAAAATTCAAGACCGAGGATGAGGAGCGGGCGTTCTGGGCAAAGACTGACTTGGCGGACTACTTTGAATCGAAGGACTTCCAAGCCGTGTCGTTTCCAAACCTCAAGCCCACCTCACGCCCTATTTCCTTGCGGCTGCCAGAGCCCATGATCCTGCGCCTCAAGGAACGGGCCAATGAACGACCGGTGCCCTATCAATCGCTCATCAAGCAGTACATCGCTGAAGGCTTGAAGGCCTGACTTCTTCGCAGCAGACGCTCGCCAAACGGACTGAGCAAGAATTGCATGCGGCGAAAGACTAAAACCACAAACCGTCGCCGAATCCCCCGGGCCTGCCTGGATGCCCAGTCGCTGAAACGAGTCGATAAGCCCTCAGTCAAGACGGCGTCGTTGAGGGGATTCCTGAAGGGGATGAAGATCGGGAAGGTTCGAGAAAAGCGCGACCGGTAGCGATGGGCGTGGGCCGCGCGAGACTCACCGCTGGCAGAGGATGCGGGGACCGCTCTAAGCGCCGTACTTCCTCGGGCGCCCGAGTTCCTCCAGGAGCGCGTTGACTTCCTTTTTCAGCTCGAGAATACGCTCCTCACGACCCATCATGGCCGCATTCATCCGTTCGAGATGGGCCTTCTCTTTCCTGAGAGCTTCTACGGCCTGATTGCGTTCCGCTTCCAACCGTCCGCGCTCTTTCTTCTCGCCGTAGCGTTCCAACGCTCGTTGGAGGACTTCCGGGAGAATCGCGTCGTATGAGGAATCTTTCACCACGTAATCAGAAGCGCCGAGCTTCATCGCCTCGACGGCCAACCGCTCGTTGCCGACTGAGGTGACAAGGACAAAAGGAATGTCGTTGCCGATCTGGTTGAGCCGCTGCAGGATTTCGATACCGCTTCGATCAGGTAACCGATAGTCACAGAGGATGATGTCGCAACTGTGCGCGGCGATTCTCTCGAGGCCTTCCGTGGCGTTGTCCACCGACTCAATCTGGTAGACCTGGCCGCTGTTTTCCAGGACCCGTGTGGTAATCGTGACCTGGTCACGATTGTCGTCAATGAGAAGAAGCCGAGTCGCCATCCTGATCCCGCTCACGACACGGGAGGCCTGACGTTCAGAATTCCCCAATACAAGCCGACTTCTTTCACGAGCTCGACGAACCGGTCGAACTCCACCGGTTTTTGGAGGAAACTGTTACACCCATTGTCATAGCCCTTGCAGATGTCCTCCTCACGCTTTGAAACCGTGAGCATGACCACCGGGATCATTTTAAGGTCAGGATTCTGTTTGATGCGGCCCAAGACCTCCAGGCCATTCATCTTCGGCATATTGATGTCCAACAGGATCAGTCCAGGTTTGGGGCTGGTGGCGGGATCTTGATACGAACCCGTGTGGTAGAGGAAATCAATGGCTTCCTGCCCATCTCTGACCACATACACGTCATTGAGGATCCTGGCTTCCTTGAGGGCCTTCTTCGTGATGGTGATATCATCCACGTTATCTTCGACTAATAAGATCGTGATCAGGCGTTTCTCTTCCATCTCTCCTCCTCATCCCTTTGAGCAGCCGCAGACGACGCCAGCGCATCCAAGACACTAGCTTGCCTGACCGCCCCGCTCCAGTCGTTGCTGCTCTGCCAACGCCTGATCGAGATCGGCCTGTGTGATGAGTTGCTTGCCGATGAGAATCTCTCCGAGTTTCTTCTTGCCCCGGATGACATCCTCCTCTTTCGGGATCGTGAAGTAGAACGTCGTGCCGACCCCGACGGTGGAGTCCACCCAGATGCGGCCGTGGTGGAGCTCCACGACTTTCTTGACGATGGCCAGGCCCACCCCGGTGCCTTCCTGCTCTTCCTTCCTGCCCAACCGCTGAAAGATCTCAAAGATCTTCTGGTGGTACTGCGGTTCGATCCCCGGGCCGTTGTCCTTCACGGCGAACTCGTACTCGCTCTCGGTGGTGCGGCAGTCGATCTCGATGCGACAGGCGGGCTTATCGTTGTACTTGATGGCGTTGGAGACGAGGTTGGCGAAAACCTCGGTGAGGCGGATACGGTCACAGACGAGAACCGGGAGCTCCCCCTCCACGAGGAGTTGGACGTGCTTTTCCTGGATCGCATACTCCAAGCGCTGTTGTACCTCATCAATGAGCTCCTGGACTTTGACGGTTTGCAGCTCGTTGGGTCGTTGCGACAGACGCGAGACCGCCAGGAGGTCTTCGATGAGCTGCTGCATCCGCTTGGCGTTGGTCCGAATTCGCTGGAGATAGCCACGACCTTCGTCGTCCAATCTGTCCCCATAGTCCTCCGCCACGAACTTCGAGAAGGCATCCAGACTCCGTAAGGGCTCCTTGAGATCGTGGGAGACGATGTAGGTGAAGTCATCCAGCTCCTTGTTGCTGCGCTCGAGTTGGCTGGCATAGTCTCGGAGCTTCCCTTCAGCCTGTTGGCGCCCGGCGATTTCCTTGGTGAGTTCGGCGTTGAGCTGTGCCTGCTCTTGAGCGCGTCGCCTCTCAGCTTCTGCCGCACGGTCAAGGTCCTCGGCCATCTTGTTAAAGGCCTCTGCGAGCACGCCCAGCTCATCCCGTGATCGCATCGTGACCCGATGAGCGAGAGCTCCTTTCGCGATGGCCCTGGTCGCACTCGTCAACTGCGTAATCGGTCGGATAATGCCTCGACTGAGCGAGTAGACCGCCAGCAGCATCGGCAGCATCAGGAGGATGCCGGTGATCAGACTCTGTGTTTGAAGGACCTTGATCGGCTGAAACGCTTCATCGAGGCGCTGGAAGATCAACATCGACCACCCCAGACCGCGATACTCACGATAGCCTTGGGAGGGGGCAAAGCCGATCAGTTTGAGTGCCCCGTACAGGCCCGGCTCAACCACGTAACCGACCCGACCGGCGGCCGCGAGGGTGGCAGAGCGAAGTCCAGCAGTTTGCAGGTTCTGCTGCAGGATCAGGTCGCGCTGTTCGAAGTAGGGCTGCGTGAGCACCACGCCCCTGGCGTCCACGAGCAGCGCATAGGCCGCCTTGCTTTGCCCAAGTTCACCGAGGATCGACACGGTGTTCACCAAGTTAAGAATTTCCGACCAACTGACGAGCGCGACCAGGATCCCTGTCGTCTGGGGGGCTGGATCGGTCCGGGAAGCCGCCGCTCCGGCTCCCGCAGCCTCTTGGGCTGTCTCCCTTGTTGCGAGAGAGCTGGAACCGGACTGGATGTTCGCCACAAAGGACAGCGTGTAGTCGCCGGTCAACGCGAGCTTTTCAGGCCCAAGGATGATCACCTGATCGCTGGCGACGGCCTGTTGAACCCAGGAGGTATCGGCGAACGACCGGCCGATGAGCGAGGCGTCGGTCGCCGCCACCACCTCGCCTTGGGGGGTCAGGCAGAATATGGCCAGGTACCCTCTGGACAGCGACTGCCGCAGTCTGAGAAAGTCCGTGACGCGCTGATGCGCATCACGGTCCAACAGGTTCTCCATGATCGGATCGTGCACCCAGATTTGTACATCTCGATACCGCTCAAACACCATGCGATCGATCTCACCCATGACCCTCGCGGCCTGCTGCTGGATATCCTGACCGATCCGCTGTTCGAGCGCGCGTCGCGCGACGCGGTAGGTGTGGAAACCAGCCAGGATGGTAGGGGTGATCGCCAGACCAAGAAACACCACGAGGAGCTTGGTGCGAATCGACATCATCGCGCGCCCGCCTCCAGAACCTGGAAAGCCGCGAAGGAGGTTGGTGCGCCCGTTCTCATTCAGGGGTGCGACAAGCCTGGGAGCGCCGCTGCGCAAGCGGCCTCAATCCGTTGCGTGGTTCGTTGCACGCGCTGACGATCGACGCCTTTCTCCCGCGAAAACGGAGACGGGTCAATGGAGAATTCCTCAGCCGCCTCCTTAAACCACCGCTGGATCCGTGCGTTGGTTTCGACACTTTGAGCGGTGACCGTCGGCGCAAGCAACTGGTAGTCTAAATAGGCGGACTTCAAGAACGCCTGCATCTGCGCCTCTGTCAGCCCACGCTCCTGCGTCAGCAGGGCAAACAGATCCTTCATATCATAGAAAATCAACTTCCGGACCGTTGCGGCGACAGCGGCGTGGCGACCTTCTGAGATCGCCTTGAGGAACTCGGCTGCCAGATCCACCTGGAATTTCCTGTTCACCTCAACGAGGATCGGATCAAGGAGAGTCAGCGACTTTTTCAGCCCGTCGTAGTCCTGCTGGGTCGTTGCTCTCAGCATTGATTGGAACACTTCAACCGTCGGCTTCCTCAGTGTGGAGCGGTAGCTTTGGGCCGCCCCCTCCTGCCCTACAGCCAGAGCGCAGATCGCCACCATCCCCAGCAGATACCAACCGATCTTCCGTGGCTTACTCATCCCCCCGCATGCAGTTAGCGCTGGCCATTGTGCCGCGCGACCCTTCGACAGCGGCGCTCAAAAATCCACGACCGTCTGGACCAAGAACGCGTTATTGTCGATCGAGGGGGCGTTTTCCTGAGTGAAGGAGTACTCGGTCTTGATCAGGAAGTGTTTTCGCGGCGACAGATTGAGGCCGAACGCGGTTCTCCGCACTTGTTGGTTCCTGGCGATCAGGAACCGATCGTTGAGGGCTTGGCCAGCGTTGACGACGTCGAAGGCAGCCACGAGCTCCAGGTAGTTCATGCCCCAGAAATCCTTCAGAAGCTTGTAGGCACCCTGAACGTAAAAACCATCCGTCCGACGTAGCCCTGCGGTCGTTTCCGCATGGCTGCGGACGTATTCGCCGTTCAGCTCCAGGTCGCCGAGCGTGTAGGCGAAATCCGCATCGAAGAAATCCAAGCGCTGCCGAGCGTTGTTATCGTATTCCCCCGTATTCCAGGAGACGCCGACTTCCAAGTCTCTCAGGGGGACAAACCCCAGGCGGCCGCCAACCGTCTTATTGCTGTTATTATCCCGATTCTGCCGAGCATTGCGCACGGAGTTACTCGAGTGCTGCGTGTAATTCGCATTCAGCCCGTTCACGATGGCGAACGCGTAGTTCAACTTCATGTCGCCTTGCCCCAGCGGCAATTCACCACGCAACTGCAAGCCGGTGTCCTCCCACGGCGCGATATTGATGAGCCGCATGGAATAATGATACTCAACGAGTTTGCGCAGCGAGTTATAGTAAGATTTCTGGTAGCTTCCGATCGGCATATAAAACTTTCCAAGCCGTACTGCCAGCGGCTCCGCAAGCTGCCAATCCAGGTATCCTTGGCGTAGTTCGATGGTGTCGCTGCCGTGCTCGTATCGGGGCTCAAGATACAACTTCACATCATCGGCAATGTCTACGAGGGTGGCCAGGTAGACCTCGTAGCTCTCAAACGTTGAGTCTCCGCTGCGGTAGCCCTGTTTCCCATAGTCAAGATAGGTCATATCCGCGGATCCGTGAAATGTGACCCGCTGACCCAGCGATTCCAATAGGCCCTCGGGCTCTTTCTGGATGGAGGCAGGAGTCTCCTGGTACGCGGTCGTCTTTTGAGATTCCAGCCGGTTAATTTGTGCCTGCATGGTGCGCATCGTTTCTTGCATCTGCTGCATCTTCACCTTCAGCTCAGACACTTCATCGGCCCAGACCGTCGGCGTCGCCGAACCCAACATGACGATGGAAAGTATCGCGCCACAGCGCGCGACCGCCTGACGTCTCATCGACTCCGCCTCCTCTTTCCGTTGACGTCCTCGCCTCATCACATCATGAACCAGGCAGCCATCGAAGTTTTTCGGTAGATCGTGTCTACACGTTGCGGAAGAGAAATGGGAGAGGAGGTAGCGTGTGGGGGGTTGGCTATCATCAGCCATCCGGATTTGGAGGCTTCCAGAACATAGGTTCAGCATGGTTGTTGAACATTTATGTCATACAATCACCCCAACGCCATTCTAGCTTGTTGTGAAAGTTGTGTAAAGTCCGCTGGCGACGTGCCCGCGAGACCCCCCTGAAGATTTCTTCGATTCATTGGACGTGTCTTATCGACGGCTTCACCGCGCTCCGTTCCCAACCGAGCGGATGCATCCCGAGCACCTCGCCGAAGCCCTGCAGTACCGCAGTCTCGACCGGCAGCTCTGGATGTGACGAACCCCTAAATACCCCGCAATTTTGTGTCTTGAAAAGTGGATACTATAAGTGTATACTATTTGTTCTGGAGGTGAACGAGATGAAGGTCGAGCACATCAACATCACGATCTCACCGGATCTACGGGAATCGGTGGATCGCCAGGCTCAGCGGGAACGCACGAAGCGGAGCACACTGATCCAGAAAGCGGTCAGGGTGTACCTTGGGCTCTCGCGTCAGAAAGCCCTCAGAACCTTAATGGAAGAAGGATATGCGGAATTAGGCCCGGAAGCCAGACGGTTGGAACGTGAGTTTGCGCGTCTCGATGCCGAATCGCTGAAGTATGCCGATTAGGCGAGGAGACCTCTTCTGGGTTGACTTGAATCCCACCAGAGGTTCTGAGCAGGCCGGACGCCGTCCCGTGCTGGTCATCCAAAACGACATCGGCAACGAAGTGGCTCCCGCTGTGATCGTGGCACCCCTTACGACGAAGAGTTTCACAAAGCATTACCCGATCAACGTACCTATCTCACAAGGGATTGCCGGACTGAAGGAGGACTCCACAATTCTGCTCTCCCAAATCCGCACCATTGACAAGACTCGCCTCGACCGCAAGATCGGCCACCTGCCATCCTCCTATATGAAACAGGTCGACCAGGCCATCCGCATCAGCCTCGGCCTAAGCCTATAGCCCGACGATAAGCCAAGCTTCACCCGCTTGGTGAAGCTGCACCTCGAGAACACCGGGGCTTACGAGGTGCTCGAGGAAAACAATGAGCGACAGGCGTTGGCAACGGCCAGAGTGCTGCGCCCGGATCTGATCCTGCTCGACATCATCATGCCGGATTTCGCCGGGGGCGAGATCGCCGCCAAGATCCGCTCGGATCGCGCCCTCACCAGAATTCCGACCAACGATCGTAATTGATCCGCTATACTATTCCTCACCTGCGTCCGTAGACGCCCAAACCGCCATGCGCCGCTCACCGGTTGTTGCCCTCGTCCTCTCGGCCGTCGCACCCGGAACGGGGCAGCTCTATAACGGCGAGCGCGCGAAAGGGCTGGCGATGCTCGCCATGACCGTCGGGATCGCGGTGAGCTGCGTGGCGTTCCGCTCGCCCGCGACGCTGGTGTTCATGGGCCTGACCTACCTGGCGGTGCTGATCCCGGCCGCGCTGGATGCCTACCGCGTCGCCAGCGGAGGCGCCAGCCGATTCAGCGGCGGTGCGCCGTGGTACGTGATCGGCATGCTGCTGGCCGTCGGGCCGTTCGCCCTGCCTCTGCTGTGGACAAGCCCTCGCTTCTCCCGCACGGCCAAGATCGTCTGGACGCTCGTCGTGATCCTCGTGGCGTTGGTGTGCATCGTGACCATCGCCGCCGTGGGTCCGGTGATCGACCAGCTCCTGCGACAGTCCCCCATCGTGCCATGACCCGGTTCGGGCGGCCGCTGGTCATGGCCCTCCTGTGTCTCGGGTGCGTACAAACCAACTACAACCTGGCCACTCAACGCCAGGAAGTGACGTTCACCCCGACCGAGAAAGAGGTGGAGACGGGGCGGCTCTTGGCCCGCCAGGTGGAGAACGAGCTGGAGCTGGTGGCGGATGAGCCGATGCAGGAGCGCATCCGCGCCATTGGGCAGCGGCTGGCCGCGGTCTGCGATCGCAAGGAGCTTGTCTATTCCTTTGCGGTCGTCAAGGATGAGGAGGCCAACGCCTTTTCACTCCCCGGCGGCTATGTCTTCCTCAATGAGGGCCTGGTGAAGAAAACCGCCAATGACGATGAGCTGGCTTCGGTCATCGCGCATGAGATCGCGCACATCGCGGCCCGCCACGCCGTGAAGCGCTATGAGAGCCACATGGGCTACCAACTGGTTCAACTGGCCTCGCTCGCGGCCGCCCGCCGCGGATCAGACCTCAGGGGAGTCGGGGTGGCCCTGCAGGCGGCCAGCCTGGCGTACGCCCGGCAGGATGAATTAGACGCGGATCGCTTGGCGGTGCGCTATCTCAAGGCGGCGGGATTTGATCCGAAGGCGATGCTGGCGTTCCTGGAACACCTGCACAAACTCGAGCAGGAGAAAACGACCTACCTGCCGCGCGGAGCCATCCGTCCGATCTACGGCCGAACTCATCCCTTCACCTCGGACAGGATCCGCGGGGTCAAAGAAGCGCTCTTCGGCGTGGCGGATTACGTGGACTATTTGAACGAGCCGGCCGACTCGCGCTAGACGACCTCACGCGCGCGTCGCTCAGGAGCGTGCCGCCCATGGCCCAGTCCTCGCGGCGCACATCCCGGAAGACGATCCACACTTGGTCCGCCGGCACGCGCGCGATGTCGGCGAAGGCTTGGGTGAGAGCCTGGGCCACCTGGCGTTTCTGCTCGGCGCTGCGGCCTTCCAACCACTCGACGGTTACGACGGGCATGCCGCCTCCTGCAGCTCCGGGGCGCGGGCATCGCGAGCCGCCTGCGCTTGCGTGTGCGCCTGGCGAAGCGCCACGCGCGTTTCCCCGACCAAAAACAGCGATCCGGTCACCACGATCACCTCATCCGGTGGGATGGTATTCGCCAAATACATCACGGCATCAATCACGTCGGGGATCACGCTCACCGCCGGATGGGTCGGGGCAAATTCCTGCGCCAGCCGCTGCGCATCGCAGGAGCGTTGGTGGCGGCTTTTCGTGCAGGTAATCGAGGCGGCCAGAGGGGCGAGGACCCCTCCGACAGCCTGGATGGGTTTGTCGTGCGACATCCCGATGAGCAGGTGGAGGCGGCGCCCGGGCCACAGCTCTTCGAGGGTCGCCCGCAGCGCGTGAGCGGCCTGGGGGTTGTGCGCGCCGTCGAGCACGATCCACGGCTGCGCTTGCATCACCTCGATACGGCCCGGCCACTGCACGCACGCCAATCCCCTCCGAACCGGCTCGTGCGGCACCCCGACGGCGCTCAACGCCTCGACAGCCGCCACCGCCACCGCGGCATTCTGCGCCTGGTGCCGGCCGACGAGCGGCAGCCGCAGATCGGGATACGTCCCGCGCAGGCCGCGGATCGAAAGCCGCAGCCCCTGCGTCTCGTGCGCAAGCACCTCGGCCGAAAACTGCTCTCCGTATTCCAGCACGCGTCCATCGGTCAGCTGGCGGATCAGCGTCGAGACTGATGGGTCTTGCGCGGCGCTCACCACGGGCCGATCAGGCCGGATGACGCCGGCTTTCTCCCCGGCAATCGTCACCAGATCCTCGCCGAGCACATCCGTGTGATCCAGCCCGACAGGCCCAAGGACTGAGACGACGGGATCGACGATGTTCGTCGCATCAAGCCGCCCACCCAACCCGACCTCAAGCACGGCCAGCTGCACATGGCTGCGCGCAAAATGCAGGAACGCCGCCGCCGTGAGCACCTCGAAATACGTCGGCGGGCCGCCCGGCCAACTTCCCTCGTGTTCCTGAAGCACGGCGCGAAGACGCTCGATGATATCGGCGAAGGGCTGCGGGCCGATCCAGTCTGATCCCGACGCGCCTCCAACCTGAATGCGCTCGCGCACCTCATGCAGGTGTGGCGAGGTGTACAACCCGACGCGCAAGTTCGCGGCGCGCAGGATCGCGTAGAGCATCGCGCAGATCGAGCCCTTGCCGTTGGTACCGGCCACCAGGATGGCACGAAACAGCCGCTGCGGCCGGCCCAGTCGCTCGCACAACAGATGCATCCGCTCCAGCCGCACCGCCTGCATCGCCTGCGGGTCGTGCCGGCGCTCAAAATTCGTCAGCGAGTCAAGATACGTGAGGGCGTCTTCGTAGGTCATGCTAGGACTGTTGGCGCTTGCGCCAGGCGTCAAACAACCGCCGCAAATCACCTTCCGCCGAGCGGATCATGAGGCTGCCGACCAGGATGAGCACCGAAAATTGCCAGGCCTCTTCAGGCCCTGCCACCAATCCGGTGTGGATATCCTCCGCGCGCGCGAGCTGATCGGTGAAGTGCGTGATCGCGCTCTGCAAGGATCCCTCCCGCAAATCCAGCGAGGACAGCTCATGATGATAGCGCATCGAGGGGAACTTGACACCGCGCAGCAGGAGAAAGTTCAGCACGGCGTCCTCGCTCAGGCTCCACTCAGACTGAAAGGCAAACCCGTCAAATTGCGCCGAGGGCAAAATCAGCGACGGCCGCTCCACCAGCACCTGCCCCCTGCGCACCACCGTGTCCCCGGTGTTCAGCGCCGACTCGGCCAGGAAGACGTAGGGCATCGCCGTCGCCTCAAACGTCGCCAGATCCTGGGCCCGGGTCCGGATGATCTCGGTGTGCTTGAGCGCCTTGTCCCATAACTGCTCGAGATCCATGGTGGTCTCAATGACGGAAATGCCGAATTCCGGTGAACACCATCGCCAGACCTGCGCGATCCGCGGCGGCGATCACCTCGTCATCCTTGACGGATCCGCCCGGTTGCATGATGGCCGTCAGGCCCACCTGGGCGGCCAGCTCCACGTTGTCCGGAAACGGGAAAAAGCCGTCGGAGGCCAGCACCGCCCCCCGGGCCCGGTCAGCGGCATTCTGGATCGCCAATCTGACCGCGCGCACGCGGCTGGGCTGGGCCTGCCCAATGCCCACGGTGGCTTCCTCCCGGACCAGGACGATGGCATTGGATTTGACGTGTTTGGCGGTGATCCACGCGAAGGTCATGTCCCGCAATTCCTGTTGGCTCGGGCGCCGCTTGCTCACCACGCGAAGCGTCGCCTCCTCGTGGGTGATTCCATCCGGCTCCTGGACGAGCCATCCGCCCAGCACGCTGCGCCACTCCGGTTCCGGCGACGCCGCGGAATCCTGCAGCTCGATCAAGCGGAGATTCGGCTTCCTGGCGAAGGCACGCTGCACCGCGGCATCGATCGCCGGCGCGGCGATCACCTCCAGGAACACCGATGCCATCTGCGAGGCGGCGGCCGCCTCCAGCGGCCGATTGACCGCCACGATGCCCCCAAAGGCCGACTCGGCATCAGCCGCATACGCCCGTTGGTAGGCGTCGGCGATCGTCTCGGCGCTGGCGATGGCGCACGGCGAGGCATGCTTGACGATCACGCAGGTCGGCCGTTGGAACTCCATCAGACAGCGCAGCGCGGTATCGAGATCCAAGAGATTGTTATAGGAGAGCGGCTTGCCCTGCAGTTGACGCAAGCTCGCCAGCCCGCTGACCGGCCTGGCGAGCGGTAGATACCAGGCCGCGTGCTGGTGGGCATTCTCCCCATAGCGCAGCACCTGGTGCTGACCCGCTTCAACGGCCAGGCGCTCCGGCAAGGGCGCAGGCGACCCGGCCGCAGGAGGAGCGGCGGAAGCCCGACCCAGATAGGCCGTGATAGACTGATCGTACGCGCTCGTGAGACGAAAGGCCGCCGCGGCCAGTTTCCGGCTGAGCGTCTGGGGCATCGTCCCTCTGCCTTGTCGAAGCGCCTCCAACACGGCGGGGTACTGCTCCGGGTGACTTGTGACCGCCACGTGCGGGAAATTTTTCGCCGCCGCGCGCAAGAGCGCCACGCCGCCGACGTCAACCTGCTCAAGGACTTCCTCGAGCGTGACGCCGGATTGCTGCGCCGTCTCCTGAAACGGATACAGGTTCACGACCACCAAATCAATCAACCCCTCCGCACCGACGGCGCTCACGTGCTCAGGCACGTCGCGCCGAGCCAGGATGCCCGCATGAATGCGCGGATGCAGCGTCTTGACCCGTCCCTCGAGCTGCTCGGTGATGCCGGCGAACGCCTCCAGGCTCGAAACCTGCACGCCGTGTTGGCGCAGGAACGTCGCCGTGCCGGTGGACGCGATCAGCTCCACCCCCAACTCCCGCAATCCGGCGGCAAACCCATCCAGGCCGTGCTTATCGAAGCAACTCGCGAGCGCGCGCTTGACGGTCACCGTCATGATGAGCCCTGCAACTCTCGACGGACTAATGCCTGAAACGCCCGATGCAATCGCGCGGTCGACAGGCCGGGCCGTCCGTCGCCGATCCGCCGGCCGTCGATCGTGGTGACGGGGAGCACCTCTTTGATCGTGCTGGTCACGAAGACCTCATCCGCGTTGTACAGCTCATGCCGCGTCACCGGTTGCTCGTGATACGGGATCCGAAGACGGTGCGCCACCTCCACCAACGCCTGCCACGTCACGCCGGCCAGCAGCCCCTGCCAGCACGGCGGCGCGAGGAAGCGCCCGCCCCGGATCATCCCCAGATTGCTGGCGGTGCTTTCGGTGACATAGCCCATCCCATCGGTGAAGATCGCTTCGTCGACCCCGCGCAGCTGGGCTTCCATGACGGCGAGCACGCTGCCCAGGCGCGCTGAAAACTTCGCCTGCGGATCGATCTGGCCGATTGGAAAACGCCGCGTCGGGACAATCGCGACCGTGATGCCGCGTTCGTACAGTTCCGGCGCCGGCGGCTGGACGGGTTGGACCACGATGCTGGCAGCAGCCACGCGTCTCCGATCAGGCACCATCCCACCACCTGTCGCTTTGCCGCGAAGCGGCAACCGTCGGCTGCCCAGCCGACGGATCGCCTCCGGCGAGGTGACAGGTGGTGGGACCAACGCGATGCGCACGATTGCCTCCTGCAATCCTGAAGCCGCCAGCGCGCGACGCAGCTTCACCGCCATCTGCTCAGGCCGCTCAGGGATTCGCACGTCCAGATACTGCGCGGAACCATACAGGCGTTCCAGGTGGGCCGAGAGCCGGAAGATGGTCCCGCCATAGGCGCGCATCGTTTCAAAACACCCACTGGCGCTTTGCGCGTCCGGCAGCGACCAGGAAGCAGGCTCAACGCGAGACGGCATCGGAGGTCAGCGGATCGCCCACAAAGCGGATTGCCTTCAGTAGGGCCTGCGCCTTGGCGAGGGTTTCCTCGTACTCGCGATCCGGTTGCGAGTCTGCCACGATCCCGGCGCCGACATGGAACGACAACCGAGCGGGCTGCACGAAGATCGTACGGATGAGGAGGTTCAAATCCAGGGTTCCGTCGAAGCCCAGATAGCCGACGGAGCCGGTGTACAGCCCGCGCCCCACCGGCTCCAGCTCCTGGAGGATTTCCATGCAGCGCACCTTCGGGCAGCCGGTGATGGTGCCGCCGGGAAACATCGCCCGAATGACGTCCGCCGCATCCACGCCGGCCTTGAGCCGGCCCCGGATGTTGGAGACGATATGGATGACGTGCGAGTAGTCCTCCAAGATCATCACCTCATCCGCGGCGACCGATCCATAGCGACAGACCCGGCCCAGGTCGTTGCGTTCCAGATCCACCAGCATGATGTGCTCGGCCCGCTCCTTGTCGCTCAGGATCAGCTCCAGGCTGTTGACGAGATCTTCCTCCTGCGTCGCCCCCCGCGGCCGCGTTCCCGCGATGGGACGCGTGGAGGCCCATCCCTCGTGCACCTGGATGAGCCGCTCCGGTGAACAACTGACGATGGCGCCTTCGGGACACGTCACAAAACAGGCGAACGGCGACGGGTTGATCGCGCGCAGCGCCAGATACAGCGCCCGGGGCGAGCCGGACCACGCGGCGCTAAACCGCTGCGACAGATTGGCCTGAAAGATGTCGCCTTGCTCAATGTACTGCTTGGCCCGATGCACCATGGTCTCAAACGCGGCCGGCGACATGGCTGGCTCGATGGCCGGCGCTCCCTGTGATCCGACAGGCGTGCTGCCCGGGCCGGGATCCGGAAGCGTCTCGCGCAGCGCCTCAAAGGCCTCCAGGCGCAGCCGGGCTTCACGCTGCGCATGATCGGGCGGCTGATGCGGATCCACGAGGCTCACGCACCAGCTGCGGCTTTCGAGATGGTCGACCACCATGAGCATCCGCATGCCGTACAGACGCAAATCCGGAAGGTCGATGTCGGCGGGCTTCGGCGCGGGCACGCGCTCGATCCAGCGATTCAGATCGTAGCCGAACCACCCCAGCCAGCCGACCCCGATGGGCGGTAGATCCGCATGCCGCGGACCGGGATAGCGGGCAAGCACCTCGCGCAGCGCCTTCAGGGGATGCGCGATCCAGCTCGTCGTCGAGGTGCTGGTGGTCAGGGTAAGCGACTCCCCGGAGGCTGAGAACGTTAACCAGGGATCCCAGCCCAGGACCGAGTAGCGCCCCGTCAGTCGATGAACCCGGGCGCTGTCCAACCACACCAGGGTCTCGTGCTTCGTCTGCACGGCGTCGACGAGGGCCGGCAGGTTCACGGCGACGTCATACGATTGGCACAAGACGGTGGGTGAGCCGGCGCACACTGCAGGATGACGAGCGGACATTGGCAGGCAATTGTAACACAGCTGCTAGAGACGCAGCAACGCTTGCTTGTGTTTGAGGAGCCGCAGATGCGAGCGCAGGCCCTGCAGCTCGTGATCCAGGCGCGTGGTTTCTTCCAACAACTGCGCCAGCTCCCGGTCCATCTTGGCGCGATCGGCGCTGGTCCACGTCGAGCCCGGCCCTTTCAAGGCTTTGCGCAACCGGCTGATGGAGCGCCCCAGGCTGTCGCGTTGGTGTTGCTTGACTTTGAACTCCTCCTGGGCCATCGACAGCGCCAGCGCCAGGCGCTGCCGATCCAAGTCGAGCTGGCTGTTCAATTGGCGGATCTTCTGATCCACCTGGCGACGGGCTTGGGTCAGTTCGTCGCGCAGCTTCGCGATCTGCCCATCAAGCTGCCCTTTCTTGACGGCGAACTCCTGTTTCGACAGGGTCATGCGGTCAGCAAGCTGGTCGCGCTTCTGGAGCACTTGGGCAAACTGCGGATCGGCGCTGAGGACCTCCTGCCGGAGTTTCTCCTGGTTCTGGAATCGGTCGCAGCCCTCGATGAGGAAGGGCACGAGGACGGCGACGAGCAGCGTGGACCAGGGTCTGGGCATCCCGATGAAACGCATGTCTCGAAGATGAACAGCCCCGCTCGTGATGGAGCGGGGCTGCCTCATGTCTCTCCTGCAACCGACACGACGACGAGCTAGTGCCGTTCCAACTCGTTCCACCTACGCCTTCGTTGCTGTGCTACGACGAGGAGATGACGCTACGGTTTGCTACGCCGCTAGGCCGTCATAGTTGGAACGGCACTAGTCCGCCAGTGCGTACGACGGCTCGGCGAGCGGGGCTCGCGCGCCGCGCTGCTCCTCCGTCGGAGCGGTCTCTTCCTTATATGTGTAGAGCTTGCCGGCGTAGTTGCGCAGGACCACCTCGCCCGGCTTATAGGACACGACGTAGCTGGGCATCACCGGAATCTTGCCGCCGCCCCCGGGCGCGTCCACCACGAACGTCGGGACCGCATAGCCGGTGGTGTGCCCTCGGAGCTTCTCGATGATCTGCACCCCCGCGGACACCGAGGTGCGGAAGTGCGACGTGCCCCGCACCGGGTCGCACTGGTAGACGTAGTACGGCCGCACCCGGCTCTTGAGCAGCTCATGGAAGAGCTTCTTCATGATCGTGGGCCGGTCGTTGATCCCTTTGAGCAACACCGTTTGGGAGCCCAGCGGCACCCCGCTATCCGCGAGCATCCCGCAGGCTTTCTTGACCGCGGGGGTCACTTCCTTCGGATGATTGAAGTGCACGCTCATCCAGACCGGCTTGTGCTTGCGCAGCACGGCGCACAGCGACTCGGTCACGCGGTAGGGCAGCGTCACCGGGTTGCGCGTCCCGATGCGCACGAACTCGACGTGCGGGATCGCTTTGAGCTTCGTGAGGATTTCATCGAGCCGCTCATCGGACAGCGTCAGGGGATCGCCGCCGGAGATGAGCACGTCCCGGATCTTGCGCTGGCTCCTGATGTACTCGATCGCCGCGTCGATGTTCGCCCCGCGGCTGAAGCCCGCGCTGGTCCCCACCACGCGGCTACGCGTGCAGAAGCGGCAGTACATCGAGCAGATTTCGACCACCAGCAGCAGCACCCGGTCCGGATACCGGTGCACCAAACCGGGCACCGGCATGTGGCTGTCCTCCGCCAGCGGATCGACCAAGTCGTTGGGGCTGGTGTAATACTCGTCTTCTAATGGCACCGCCTGGCGGCGGATCGGGCAGGTGGGATCATCCGGATCCATGAGGGCGGCCCAGTACGGCGGGATCCCCATGATGAAGCGGCCGTCGCGTTTGGTCGCCGCCGCTTCTTCCGAGGGGGTGAGATGGATAACTTGGCGTAAGTGCTCCACGGTGGTGATGCGGTTGCGCATCTGCCACCCGTAGGTCTCCCACTGCTCCAGAGGCACATCCTTCCAGAGCGGGATGCGCCGATAGGCTTCCACGTTCACCGTATCCACCCTCCTTGCTGCGCCCACACTCAAGGAGCCATCCGGCTCGCCGCGAGCTCACCCTGCGGATGCCCCACAGGTACCGGGACCGACCGGGATGCGGATGGCTCTTGGGTCTGGGCAGTCTGACGGCCACGTGCGACCGCCAATTCCACCAACCGATTGATCAAGTCCACGTACGCCAAGCCGGCGGCGTGGGTCATAATCGGCAAGTTGCTCTCGGTGGGATCCAACCCGGGCAGCGGGTTGACTTCGAGGATAAACGGCGTGCCGTCGGGGCGCAGGCGGATGTCGGTCCGCGAGAGCTCCCGGCAGCCCAGCGCCTGATGGGCCCGCAGCGCCACCTCCTGCACCCGCCCCGCCGTCTCAGGCGCAAGACGGGCCGGGCAGTGAAAGGTCGGATTCAGGCCCAGCTCCACGTTGCCCTGGTATTCCTTCATCCGCCAGGAATAGAAAAACTCCCCCGACGGGGCGCAACCGCTGAAGTCGATCTCCAGAATCGGCAGGATTTGCGGCTCCTCGTTACCGAGCACCCCGACGGTGAGCTCAGTTCCCTCGATGAATGCTTCGACCAGCGCCGTCTGCTTGTAGCGAGCGATCAGCCGCTCCACCTGCCGGCGCAGCGCCTCCTCATTCCAGACGACGCTCTCCCGCCCGATGCCTTTGGCGGAGCCCTCGCAGTTGGGCTTGACGATCAAGGGAAACGCCAGCCGACGATCCAGCGGTTCATCCGGCGATGCAAACAGCTGCCACGCCGGGGTCGGCAGGCCTTCAGACGCAAGGAGTTGTTTGGTTTTGGTTTTATCGAGGGCCAGCGCAAGCGTGAGACTGCTGGAGCCGGTGAAGGGGATGCCGAGGGCCTCGAGCACGGCCGGCACCTGCGATTCGCGATGCTCGCCGCTTGAGCCTTCGGCGATGTTGAAGACCAGGTCGACGGTGTGGGTGAGAAACCAGGCAGGCAGGCGCTCGTCGGCTTCGACGAGATGCACCGCGTGTCCCCCCGCGCGCAACGCCGTCGCAATGGCGTCGATCGTCTTGGGGGAATCGAACTCGGAGTCAAGGTCGGCCGGGGCGCCCGGGAGCGACCGTTTTAAGTTGTAGGTCAGTGCGACCGTATGGCCGATCGGAATCCGGTTTCCTCTTTGGCTTTCAACCCGTGGCGAATCAATGCCGCATCCACGACCTTGTTGATGATCGCCCCGTAGGTCAGGCCTTGGGCTTTGGCGACAAACATGAACACGTCCTCGGTGGACAACGATGGAAGCGGATTGATCTCCAGCACGTAGGGCTGTCCGTCGCGATCCACACGGATGTCCACCCGCCCGAAGTCCCGGCACTCCACCGCCAGATATGTCTTCAAGGCCACCGCCTCCAGCGCCTGGCGCAGGTCCTCGCCGATCGAGGCGGGGCAGACGTAATCCGCCCCGGAACGGATGTGCTCGAAGGTGTAGAACAGCCGTCCGAGCTCCAGCTGTCCTTCAATCTGAATCTGCACGACCGGTTGCACCTCCGGCGGATCGTTGCCGATGATGGCCACGGTGAATTCGCGGCCCTCGATAAATTCTTCCCCCAGCGCCGGCTGCCGGTAGGTCTCGATGAGCCACTTCGCTTGGTGCGCGAGCTCCTGGGCGCTTCCGACCAGCGAGGTCTTGCGCACGCCCTTGCTGGAACCCTCGTAGCGCGGCTTGACGATGAGCGGATAGGTCAGGTCGATCTTCCAGCTCTGTTCGGGATCGGTCAGCTCGGCGAACTTCGGGGTGGGAATGCCGTCGGAGATGAGGATTTTTTTCGTGAGGATCTTGTCGAGCGTCAGGCCGAGGGTCAGGCCGTCGCCGCCGACGAACGGCACGCGCAGCATCTCCAGGATGATCGGCACCTGCGACTCGCGGTTGCGCCCCTCGTCGCCCTCGGCGATGTTGAAGATCAGGTCCGCCGATTTCGCCAGGTCCAGGCGCTCCAAGAGCTGCCGGGCGTTGCCGATCCGCACCACCTCATGCCCGCCGGTTCTGATCGCGCCCTCGATCACGCCGATGGTGTCGTCGTGATCGAACTCCGCGTTGGCGTCCGGCGGATCGCCGGGCTTGAAGACGTACTCGCTTTTGACGTTGTAGGTCAGGCCGACGCGCATTTAGGCAACGAAAAAGGGACTCCCTTCGAGTCCCTGAACCCACCCGGTCGGTTGTTTCAGTGGTGATGATGTCTCAACCGCTAGCAGCGCCCACGCGCCCCACCACAGAGCGCGCGACCTGCGAGCAATCGAGTCGTCATCAACGTATGCATGTGCTGTGTATGTCTTACCATGTGCGCACGAGGTTGTCAAGAATCGATCGCGAGAAATTTTGCGGCCCCGGACGTGCTGTGTTACCATATCACCCCGTTACGGAGGATCGCATCATGGGCACCTTGATTCTCATTCGACACGGCCAATCGCAGTGGAATCTGGAAAACCGCTTCACCGGTTGGGTGGACGTGCCGCTCACCGACGCCGGACGCGAGGAGGCGCGGCGCGGCGCGCAGTTGTTGCAAGGCGTAGGCGTCAAGATCAACCGCGCCTTCACCTCGGTGCTCCAGCGCGCACAGGAGACGTTGCGCATCGTCCTTGAGGCCATCCGCCAATCCGACATCCCCATCGAGGCGGACCAGGCGCTCAACGAGCGGCATTACGGGGCGCTCCAAGGGTTGAACAAAGCCGAGACCGCCGAGAAGTTCGGCGAAGAGCAAGTCAAGCTGTGGCGCCGCAGCTACGACGTGCCCCCGCCCGAGGGCGAAAGCCTCAAGGACACCGCCGCGCGCACGCTGCCCTATTTCACGACGCGCATCCTGCCGCGCGTCAAGGCGGGTGAGACGATTCTCGTCGTCGCGCACGGCAACAGCCTGCGCGCGATCGTCATGGAGCTCGACCAGCTCTCCAAAGAGGACGTCCTGCAGCTCAACCTCGAAACCGGCGCGCCGATCATCTACCAGATCGACGAGCACGGCAAGATCCTCGCCAAAACCGTCCATACCCTTCAGACCCGAGACTCGAGACCCGAGACGTGAGTCGCGTGTCCTGAGTCTTGAGTCCCCTTCCGCGCCGTTCTCACGTAGTGATACAGGTACTGCTGCGCGTAGCCCGCGTAGCGGCCGAAATGCTGATGGGCGAACTTGCGCGCCTGCCTGGCGGTCGGCCGCCGCTGGCGGAAGTAGTAGCGCATCGCCCGCTCGATCCACACGTCAATCGGAAACGCCTCGTATTTCTCCAGGCCGAAGAGCGCCACGCAATCCGCCACCTTGTCCCCCACCCCGTCGCAGGCCAGGAGCGCGGTCTTGGCGGTCCAGTAATCGCTGCGATGCAGCATCGCAAAGGGGAGCTTCCCGTCGGCGATCAGCCGGGCCGTGCGCTTGAGGTACGGCGCGCGGAACCCCAGCCCCAGTTGGCGCAGATGGCGCTCCGGAGCGCGCGCCACCGCCACCGGCGAGGGAAAGCTGGATCCCCGGAATCCGTTGAACGCAGCCGGGGCGCCGTAGGCCTGGCTCAATCGCTCGATCATGCCCTGGATGCGCTTGATATTGTTGTAGGACGAACAGATGAACGAGGCGAGGCACTCCCAGGGGTCCTGGCGCAAGATCCGCAGGCCCGGGTGCTGTTGGATGGCCGCGTGGATTTGGCCGTCCACGTCGATTGATGCGAGGATGGGGGCCAGCTCCACGTCCAGCGCGAAGTAGTGCCGCATCGCCTCGGCGCTCAGGCGGGAATCCACGGTCTCGATGATGAGGCGGGAGTCGGCTTGCGTGGCGCGCACCGCGGCATTGTTGATGAAGCCGTAGTAGGCGCCGTTCTTAGCGGTCCAGCGAAAGGCCTGGCCGCACTCCAGCGTCTCGCGCAGGGAAAAATCAGACGCCTCAAGCTCCACGCGCATCAGACGCGGGGCAGGGTGATGCCTTGCTGGCCCTGGTACTTGCCCTTGCGGTCGGCGTAGGAGACCTCCGGCACTGAGCCGGACTCGAAGAACAGCACCTGCGCGATCCCCTCATGCGAGTAGATGCGCGCGGGCAAGGGGGTCGTGTTGGAGATCTCGATCGTCAGGTGCCCTTCCCACTCTGGCTCAAGCGGCGTGATGTTGACGACGATCCCGCATCGCGCGTAGCTGGATTTGCCCAGGCAGATTCCCAGGACTGAGCGCGGCAGCTTGAAGTACTCGACCGAGCGCCCCAGCGCAAAGGAGTTGGGCGGGATGACGCAGACGCTGCCCCGGTAGTCCACGAACGAATCCGGGCTGAAGTTCTTGGGATCCACGACCGCGGCGCGCACGTTGGTGAAAATCTTGTAGTCTTCCGTCAAGCGGATGTCGTAGCCCATCGAGGACAACCCGTAGGAAATCACGCCCTCCCGCTTGAGGTTCTCCTCAAACGGCTCGATCATCCGGTACTTTTTCGCGTACTCGCGGATCTCCCAGTCTACCAGGATGTGGCCGATCGATCGGACGTGCTCGGGATGCGGGGCGACCCCCGGCTTCATCTCAGCGTCTACGTAGCGATCCATGGCTTATTTTCTCCTCTCCGTCGACAGCGTCAGATGGATGCGGTTCACACCGCTGTACACGGCGATCAGCGGCAGGTCCTTCTGCTTGCGCCGCATCTGCTTGAGGTGAGGGTTGGCCTGATACAGCGCCCAGGTCACGGGCCGCTCCTGCACTTGCTCTAAGCCATCCTTGCCCCAATGGGACAGGACAAACCGGCGGCATTTTTTCGAGAGGTCGGCGTGCAGATTGCTCATCCCATCCCCTCCCTGTTGCCCGATTGACATACCCACGCCTTACGAACACCCCGACGTTGAGCCGCAGTCCTTCGACTCGCTTCGCTCGCTCAGGATTGTGGGTCTCATGAACATCCAGAAGTTGACCCACAATTCAGACACTTGTAGCAGTTGCCGTTGCGGACCATCAACGAACCGCAGTCGGAGCAGGCGGGGGAGTCGGCTTGGGTGACGAAGGTGCGCTTCTCGTGCTGTTCCAGCGGATTGCTTGATGGTGCGCCGCTTGGCTGACCCGCTTTGGCGCTCTTGGGAATCTCGGTGACCGCAAATTCCTGCGCCTCCTCCTTCGGGAGGAACTTCAGCGCCATCCAGCGGAAGATGTAGTCGACCACCGATTTCGCGAAGCGCACGTTGGGGTTGTTGGTCACCCCTGAGGGCTCGAAGCGCACGTGGTTGAATTTGTCGACGAGCACTTTGAGCGGCACGCCGTACTGCAGCGCCAGCGAGATCGCCGTCGCGAAGGAATCCATCATCCCGGAGAGCGTGGAGCCTTCCTTGGACATCGTGATGAAAATCTCGCCCGGCGTCCCATCCTCAAACAACCCCACCGTGATGTAGCCTTCGTGTCCGCCAACGGAGAATTTATGCGTGACCGCCTGGCGCTCATCCGGCAGCCGCCGACGGTAGGGCTCGCCGGTAGGCGATGCCGGCTTCTTGGCATCGCCACCCTTGCCGGTTGAGAGCGGCTGCACGCGCTTGGAGCCGTCGCGGTAGACCGCGACCGCCTTCAGGCCCAGCTTCCAGGCTTCGGTGTAGGCCTCCACGGTCTCTTCAACGGTGGCCTCCTGAGGCATGTTGATCGTCTTTGAGATTGCCCCGCTGATAAACGGCTGCACCGCGCCCATCATGCGCAGGTGGCCCATGTAGTGGATGGAGCGGGTTCCGTTCGCCGGCTTGAACGCGCAGTCAAACACCCCAAGATGTTCCGGCTTCAGGCCCGGCGCACCCTCGATCGTTTCTTTTTCATCGAGATGTTTCAGGATCGCCTCGATCTCGTCCTTGCCGTAGCCGAGTTTCTTGAGCGCCCTGGGAACGGTCTGGTTGACGATCTTGAGCATCCCGCCGCCGACGAGCCGCTTGTACTTGATGAGCGCGATGTCCGGCTCGATGCCGGTCGTGTCGCAGTCCATCAGGAAGGCGATGGTGCCGGTGGGCGCCAGGACCGTGACCTGGGAGTTGCGCACGCCGGACTGCTCGCCCAGGCGGATCGCCTCGTCCCAGGTGCGCGCGGACGCCTGCAGGAGCGGCTCGGGAATGAGCTTGGTGTTGGTCTTGTCCACCTGCGCGCGGTGCTTGCGCAGCACGCGGACCTGCGGCTCGCGGTTGCGCTCAAATCCGGCGTAGGGCCCGAGCTGCTCGGCGATGCGCCCGGAGATCTCGTAGGCATGACCGCACAAGATCGCGGTGATCGCCCCGGCCCAGGCTCTGCCCGCATCGGAGTCATAGGACATCCCCAGCGACATGAGCAGCGCCCCGAGATTCGCATACCCTAAGCCAAGTTGACGGTAGTCATGGGCGGTCTGCCCGATTTTCGCAGTAGGATATGAGGAATTATCCACGATGATGTCCTGCGCGATCGTCAGGATCTGCACCGCGTACTTGAACGGCTCGACGAGGAAATTGCCCTCGTCGTCGAGGAATTTCAGGAGGTTGATGGACGCGAGGTTGCAGGCGCTGTTGTCCAAGTGCATATATTCTGAGCATGGATTGGAGGCGTTGATGCGGCCGGTGTTGGGGCAGGTGTGCCAGTCGTTGATCGTCGTGTCGAACTGCATCCCCGGATCGCCGCAGTGCCAGGTCGCCTCGGCGATCAGGCGCAGGAGGTCGCGCGCCTTGAGGCGCTCGATGATCTCCCCCGTCGTGACCGCGCGCAGCTCCCACTCCTCATCGGCCATCGCCCGGCGCATGAACTCATCGGTCACGCGCACGGAGTTGTTCGCGTTCTGGAAGAACACCGAGCCGTACGCCTCCCCGTCGATCGAGGCGTCATAGCCCACGTCGATGAGCTTGTGCGCTTTCTCTTCCTCTTTCCACTTGCACATGATGAACGGCTTCACGTCCGGGTGGTCGGCGTTGAGTACGACCATTTTTGCGGCTCTTCTTGTTTTTCCGCCGGACTTGATCACGCCGGCCGACGCATCAGCGGCCCGCATGAACGACACTGGCCCAGAGGCGGTGCCGCCGCCGGCCAGCCGCTCGCGGGCCGAGCGGATCGGCGAGACGTTCAGGCCTGAGCCGGAGCCGTACTTGAAGATCATCCCTTCGTTGCGGTACCACTCCAGAATCGATTCCATGTTGTCATCAACGGAGAGGATGAAGCAAGCGCTACACTGAGGGGCTCGATCTTTTTCAATCCCGACGTTGAACCAGACCGGCGAGTTGAAGGCGGCGTACTGGTTGACGAGCAGGTAGGTCAGCTCCGCGCGGAACGTCTCGGCATCCGCATCGGCCGCAAAGTAGCCGTCCTTGATCCCCCAGTCGGCGATCGTGTTGGCCACGCGGCTGATGAGCTGTTTGACGCTGCGCTCGCGCTGCGGCGTGCCCAGGGCGCCGCGGAAGTATTTGGAAACGACCACGTTGGTCGCCAACTGGGTCCAGAAGCCGGGCACCTCCACGTCTTTCTGTTCGAAGACCACCTCGCCCTTTTCGTTGGTGATGGCGGCGGTGCGCAGCTCCCAGGCGATCTCATCAAACGGGTGGATCCCCGGACGGGTCCAGCGGCGCGGGATGGCGAGTCCCCCCTTGCGGGTGTTGCCATTGATTGGTTCTTCCACCGCCGTCGAGCGAATCCCCGTCTTGGTCTGTTCAGGCATCCTGTTCGCTCCTCTCACTCGTCCTCTACTCTGCCGCCCACCCTCAATTCTAGCATAAAGACCCCCTAGATATTGGCCCTCAACTCTCCTTCAAGCACAAGCTATTGTGGTTTGGTGTCCAGGTGATGTCAAGCGAAAAGTTGCGCAAAAATACAAAATATTGAGTCTCCGACGACCAACCAGCCCCGCCGGTTGGGGTTTACAGGGTGTAGCGCTGGGTGTCTTTCTTGGTGGGGGGGACCAGGGGCTTTTTCACGACGATCTCGATGGGGTCGGTGAGCACAGACTTGCCCTGGTGAATGATCTGGAACGGTCCCAGCTGGAACGTCCCGGCTTCCTGGGCGAGCAGGACGTAGATCAGGCTGACCGAGCGCTTGACCTCGCCCGCACCCATGGAGACGTTGGAGGCGCGGCTCTGGGCGACGATCTGCAATCCATCCGGCAGTTTGAAGTCCTGCATGTTGACGTTGGTCAGGTCCCCATCGACGGTGATGGTCAGCGTCAGGCGGTTTCCCAGGTCGACGGCGGTTTTGTCCACCTGCGCCGAGATGTTGATGGACGGCGCGCTGGCGTCGCGCTGCTCGGCGCCCGCCTGCCCCGCCACGAGCGTGGCGGCGGACAGGTAGGCGGGAGCCTGCGCCGGGCTTTGCAGGAGGAGCCCGAGCAGGAGCGCCGGCAAGCTAGCGAGCCGAGGCTTTGAACGCGAGCCCATCCACCATCACAACCGCATGGAGCGAAGGCGTCGGATGCGCTCCGCGATCGGCGGATGAGTCGAGAAGAGCGAGGCGATGGCGCCCGCGGAGAGCGGATTGACGATGAACAGATGCGCCGTCGCGGGATTCGCGTTGGGCATCGGATAGTCGCGCGTGGCCCGATCAAGCTTCTCCAACGCGCTGGCCAGCCCTTGCGGCGTCCCGGCCAGATGCGCGCCGCTTTCATCCGCGCTATATTCCCGCGTGCGCGAGATCGCCATCTGGATGAGCATCGCGGCCAGCGGCGCCAGGATCGCGATCAAGAGCATCACGACCAGTTGAAATGCCCCGTTCCCGCGGTTCTCCTCGCGGTTGCGATTGGAGCCGCCCATCCACATCGACCACTGCGCCATGCGCGCCAGCATCATGATCGCCCCGGCCAGCGCCGCGGCGATCGTCATGACCAGCGTGTCGCGATTCGTCACGTGCGAGAGCTCATGCGCCAGGACGCCTTTAAGCTCCTCCTCATTCATCAGCTCCACGAGTCCCGACGTCACCGCGACCGCCGCGTGGTTGGGGCTGCGGCCCGTCGCAAAAGCATTCGGCGTGCGCGTGGAGATCCAGTAGAGCTTCGGCATCGGAATGTGGATGCGCGAGCTGATCTCCCGCACCGCGCGATAGACCTGCGGCGCTTCCGATTCCGGGAGCGGCTTGGCACGATACATGGCCAGCACCAGCTTGTCGCTGAACCAGTACATCACGAAGTTCATCACCAGGGCGAACGCGAACGCGACCATCGCGCCCTGGGTCCCGCCCATCAACTGGCCGAGAAACACCAGCAGCACGGTCAATAACGCCAGCAAAAATCCCGTCTTGAGTACGTTCATCTCTGCATGCCTCCTCTTAGGTTAGGTGCTATGGATGGGGTTGGTGCAGACTAACCATATATTCTACGCCTCCCAGGAGGGGCTGTCAAAATGAGAGAGGAAGCTGCTGCAGGTCGTGGGCGAGGGTCAGGCGGCCGCGCCAGGCGCGGCGCACGGACCGGGCGGCTTGCGGCAGACCGCGCAGCAGGGCGGGATAAAAGTGCGTCAGGGCCAGATGCCGGCAGCCGGCGTCGCGGGCGATGCGCCCGCATTCGGTTGGGGTGAGGTGCCCGGCGACTTTGCGCGCATCCGGCATCGAGCACTCGAGGATCAGCAGGTCGGCTTCGCGTCCCAGCTCGACGATGGCCTGGCAGGCATCCGTATCGCCGGAGTACGCCACGCTCTTGCCGCCAGCCTCGATCCGATAGCCCAGAGCCGCCGTCGAGTGGCGCATCCGTTTCGTCCTGACGGTGTAGCCGTCCAAGCGCAGCGTCGTCTCATCCAACTCGCGCAGCGTCAGCCGGTACGTCCGGGGCGCAATCCAGCCGTGGAAGGCGGTGTTGAGCCTCCGGTAGAGCATCTTGAGTCCCCGCGGCCCGTAGACGGTCAGCGGCTTGGTGCGAGCAGGTTGACCTGCCCGCCCCGAGTCTCGCGGGGCAGGCGGGGGAATTCGCATCGCAAACAACATCGAAACCAAATCGAGACAGTGGTCCGGATGGAAATGCGTCAGGAAGATGCGGTCAAGGTCGAGGTAGGAAACTCCCAGCTTGAAGAGCTGCCGCAGCGTGCCGCTTCCCGCGTCCAGCACCACATGCTCGCCCGCCACGCGGCAGTAGACGCCTGCGCAGCCGCGGCCCTTGGCTGGAATTCCGGTGCCCGTGCCGAGGGTGACGACGAGCATGACTATTCCGGAATCGCGCTGGGGACGTAGTCTGTGGGAATCGTGTAGCGTTGCCAGGTGGGCTTGATGTCGAGGATGCGGTCGAGGCGGAACTGCCGCACGTCGTTGCGGAAGTGGCAGTAGCCTTCGAAGTACGGCTCGCGGATGTGGTAGACGTCGACCCGGCGCGTGCGCTGGGGCGAGTCGCCGGTCTGCACGCTCATCGAGAGGTACTCGATCTCCACCTGCAGCCGCTTGGTCAACGCCTCATGCAGCAGCTTGGCCACCGTCGCCTGGTCGCGCTTGCGATCCGGCCAGAACACCGGGATCTGCAGCTTGTCGGGGCCGTAGCGGTTGGAGGCAAAGAGCTTGCCGTGCTGCTTGCCGTACTCGTAGACCTCTTTGGTAAGCCGCACATCATCGAGGCAATACTGCTTGATGAGGTCGAACTTTCCTTCCTTGAACCAGCGCAGCGCATCTAGGCCGCTGCCGCTTTTCCCTCGCCCCAGCGTCGCCTGGCCCAAACTCTCCAGACTCACGCGGTGGCCCAGGGCTTTGACCACGTCATCGAGGATGTCCAGCACGGGGATCGTCGAGACCGGATACGACAGGTACGGTGAGAGGACCGGCATGTCAAAGCGCTTGATGTTGAAGCCGATCACCACCTCCGCCTGCTGCAACAGCGGCGCAAGCCGCCCCAGCTCGGATTCCAGATACGCCTCGTAGCGGTCCTCGGTGTAGCGATAGATGCCGACGACCGAGACGCCCAGCAGCTCCGGCTTGCGCCCCTCCACCTCGCTAAACTCCCTCTGCGTTTCAATATCCAAGACGATCTTCTCACCCATCAGCAACCATCAGTTCACAAGAACGCGCTTTTTGATTCAGTGGGCTTCCCGGCGGTCCTTGAGCAAGCTCTCCGTAAGCCTCAGACCTTTGAACATTCCCCGGAACCCCTTGATGGGGTCGCTGGGAACGGGGACGACGCGGATCCCCCCGCCGGTATCCACCCACACGAGCTTCATGTGGGGCCTCATGCCGTATTTCTTTCGCAGGGCGGCGGGAATCGCCGTTTGCCCCCGCTCGGTAATGGTGGATTCCATGGGTTGTTGTAATGCTCCCCATTTTTCAAGCCGGCACTAACGGAGTCTGATGGCTGGTGACCCACGGCTGCTCGAACTGCTCGGGCGTCCGATACCCGAGGCTGGCATGCAGATCACTCACGTTGAACGGCTC
>OBEQ011071048.1_pt1 | contig 32765 bp, 36 predicted proteins | sample 1670901 | NCBI WGS metagenome assembly OBEQ01 (sample SAMEA104232315, study PRJEB22302) | groundwater metagenome | biome: forest; feature: aquifer; material: groundwater | place: USA | collected 2011-08-07 | depth 5.4 m | reverse complement strand
TCCTACGCCGCATGGCACTTCATATTCTGAAGCAAGATAAAACCCAAAACAAAAGTGTCAACCGAAAACGCTGGCGGGCGGCTATGAACCCGGATTACCTCCGCGTGCTACTGGGAGAAATTTAGATGCGTAGGCCCTGAATGGCAGAACAGTTTATCATTCGAGTTGAAGCGCGTTTCGAAGCAGCTCACAATTTAAGAGAATATAAAGGGGCGCCGGAACCTCTTCATGGACATTCTTGGAAAGTGGAAGCCAAGTTTAAATGTAAGAAACTAGACCACGAAGATATCGGAATTGATTACGTTCACGTTGAAAAATCCATTCGCGAGTTTGCTGCCCAGCTCGACCACCGCTATATTAATGAAGTTCCACCTTTTGATAAAATCAACCCCACATCGGAAAATATTGCCCGGTGGTTCTTCAATCAGCTCAACCAGCCCGAGATTAAACAGAGCGCTCAGCTTGCGGAAGTGATCGTGTGGGAAGGACCGGAAGCTTACGTTTCTTATTCAAAAGATTAAAGAGGCCGTCATAGTCCAGCTTGCTTTCTTTTTTCAGCAAGTTCCTTTGCGTGTTCCCTACGAATCTGACCTTCTTTAAATCTTCTTTTCTCATCATTAGTTTCACAGATGAGAGAAGGAACTGGTGTGGGCTTACCTGATTCATCAAGCGCTACCATTGTAAAATAACAGGAATTCGTGTGTCGTTTCTTGCCTGTTCCTAAGTTCTCTGCTTCGATTCGAATTCCAATTTCCATCGATGTCCGACCGACATAATTCACCGAAGCCTTAAAGGTAACCAACTCACCAATTCGGACAGGTTCTCTAAAATCAACTTGATCAATAGAAACTGTCACGCAGCGCGGCCCCGCATGGCGAGCGGCGCATACATAAGCAGCGCTATCTGCGATGAAAAGAATCGCGCCGCCGTAAACCGTGCCCGCGATGTTGGCGTGCTGAGGCATCATAAGATGGCTCATTTCCACTTGTGATTGAGAAACGGTTTTCCCTTCCACGATTTCCTCCTCTTGTAGGCTTTTCAGAAATTACGTTCAAAAGCATTTTGAGTTCTTCGTCGGTCAAAAGACGACTCTTGCCAGGCGTCAATCCTTTTAGATTGAGTGGGCCGTAACGCTTTCTGTGTAAATGAAGTACTTTCATCCCAATCACCTGGAACATATTTCGAATTTGACGCTTCCGCCCTTCATGAAGAATGATTTCAACTTTGCTTTTTCCATCACGCACGCTCAAAGTTTTAATTTTACAAGGGGCCGTTTTTACTTCTTCGATCACAATTCCTTGCTCAAGCTGTTTGATCTCCTCTTTGGAAATTTCTTTATCAATCACTGCTTCATAAATTTTCTCGACGCCATAACTTGGGTGCATCAATTTGTGAGCAAGGTCCCCGTCATTGGTGATCAGCAATAATCCCGTCGTATCTTGATCCAGCCTTCCGACGGGATAAAGCCTTGCTTTGACATCCTTGAAATAATCGAGAACTGTTTTCCGGTCGTGTGTGTCTTTCGCTGTCGTAATGACGCCGCGCGGCTTATTGAAAATGAAATATAATCTCTTCGGAGAAAGCGTCACCTCTTGATCTAAATAAGTCACGTGATCTTTTCCCGGAAAGATGGGGTAAGATGAAATCCGGACTACCTCGCCATTCACCTTCACCTTTCCAGCTTCTAATTCTTGGACGATGCTTCGGCGGCTTGAGATCCCTGCTTGAGAAAGAAAACTCTGAAGTCTCATCTTAAATTATCTCACTTTTGCGGTTCGAGAAGCCCGCCAACGGGCGTGCATCCAAAGCCAATCGCCAGGACGTTTCTTCACCACTTCTTCAATGGCTTTAATATACTGGGTCGTATTTTCAATTAAATCCCGTTCGTAATCACCGGTTCGTATAATCGGGAAAACTTCGCCAGGTTTGACGACCGTCGGTGAATTTTTCTCACGGAAAGAGAAAACCGGAATAACTGCCGCACCTTTCTTCAAAGCCATCACAGCAGGCAAACTTGTGGTCCATGCTTCACGTCCAAAATAAGGAACGGGAACACTGCCGTAACGTTCGTGCTGATCAATTAAGATACAAACGATTTCATTTTGATCCAAAAGTCTTATCACTTCACGCGCCGCACCTTTTTTATCAACCGTTTTAAGCCCTGTCGCCCCGCGAAGTTTATCAACCACATAACGGTAAAGAAACAAGTTGCCCAAAACGCGCGCCACGGCATTGATTTTAACTCCTTTTTCCCTCACTCTCACCCCTGCCGCAACCCCCATCCACTCCCAATTTCCAAAGTGGGAAACGATTAAAATAACGCCCCGTTTTGCTTCCAAGGCTTTCCAAAGCGACTCATCATTTTTAATCACCACGTATTTCTTAAGATTCTTCACAATTTTTGGGATGCGGATGAACTCGATTGCGAAATATCCTAAGTTTTCAAAGGACTGAATGGCAATTTGTTTAATTTCTTCTTCTGTTTTTTGACCGCCAAATGCGCAATTCAAATTTTCAAGTGCCACTCGTCGATATCTTTTGAGAATATAATAAAGAAGGTGCCCCCCTGCTTGACCTAATGCCATTGCCCAAGAGAAGGGAATTAAATTAAGCACGAAACAAAGCAAACGAAAAAGCAAATATTGGATCAACTCAACAATGCGAATGGGTAGCTTTCTAAGTTTCATCCCCCACCACTTTTTAATTGGCCGTCATTGCGAAACAGCGGATCAAAGCGAGGTTGAAGCAATCTCAGAATTTCTAGATTGCTTCGGCTATGCCTTTGGATGTTGCCTCGCAATGACGAATTTACGTTTATTTCTAACAAAAAGTGGTGGGGGATCATGAGGTGGGTTGCTGTTGTGTAATACAATGAATAGCCCCTTGACCATAAATTAAAGGAATGGCCGGGATTCCAATCACGTTTCGGCTTGGGAATAAATCTTTCAAAATTCCTAAGGCTTTCGTATCATTTTTATCCCGAAAAATCGGAACTAAAACACATTTATTCGCAATATAGAAATTGGCGTAACTTGCTGGAAACCGTACGCCATCTGATTCCACTTTCTCAGGCATTGGAAGATGAACCACGTTTAAAAAATTCCCATCCTGATCAACGGATTCGGAAAGGCAGCCCAAATTTTTCCTAAGCGTTTTGAAATTTTCATCTCGAGGATTTTCTTCGATGCAAACAACAACTGTTCTAGAATCTACAAAACGCGCGACGTCATCCGCATGCCCATCTGTGTCATCGCCGGCAATTCCATTTTTAAGCCAAATGAAGTGGCGAACGCCCAAAAAATCTTTCAGGCATTGTTCGATCTTTTCGCGGTTCAAAGTTTTGTTCCGATTTGGATTCAAAAGGCATTGTTCAGTTGTAACACAAGTCCCAAGACCATTGACATCAATCGATCCGCCTTCTAAAACAATATCGGTTTTAAGCTCCCGCGCTTTCACAATCGATGAAAGCGCTTCCGGAACACGATTGTCAGATTCATACGAGTCATACTTCTTGCCCCAAGCGTTAAATTCCCAGTTCGTAAGTATCAATTCGCCTGAGGTTCCGATCAAGAAAATCGGTCCGTAATCTCGAATCCAAATACTATTGGTTTTAATTCGGTGAAGAAAAATATTCTTGGCAATACCTTGTTGTCCTAACTTTTCTAAAACATATTCTCTGGCCTTGTCATCCTCAACTAAAATATGAACTTCCTCACCTTGATAAAGCTGTTCGATCATCTGAACGTAAGTATCTTCCACCTCTGCCAGTTGATCGGGCCAGGTTTCCAAATCATGTGGCCAAGCAAGCCATGTCGCTTTGTGATGCTCCCATTCGGCTGGCATCCGGTAATCCAGCGCATTTGGATAAAGCTCCAAACCAGTTTTTAAATTCTTTTGCTTCATTTCAAGCACTCCATTAAAAACGAGCTGTCAAACCGCGATAAGCATCCGCTCTTCTTTCTCGAAGAAACGGCCAAACCTTACGCACTTGATTAATTTTTGAGAAATCACATTTGGCAATAAGAACTTCTTCTTCGGCCTCGCTCATTCGAGCAATTGTCTCACCAAAAGGACCGGCTACAAAAGAATTTCCCCAAAAAGTAAGTCGACCTTCACGTCCCACACGATTAGCTACCGCTACATAAATTCCGTTGGCGATGGCGTGCGCGTGTTGAACCATCTCCCAAGCGTTTTTTTCTTCAAGCTGTGTCTTTCGAGATCCTCGAGAAAACCAACCGATCGCTGTAGGATAAAATAAAATTTGTGTTCCTGATAAAGCCATAAGACGTGCCGCTTCTGGGAACCATTGATCCCAGCAAATCAAAACTCCAATTTTACAAAATTTGGTTTTAAAACTCTTAAATCCAAGATTTCCTTTTGCAAAATAAAACTTTTCATAAAAGCAAGGGTCGTTGGGCAGATGCATCTTCCGATATTTTCCAACTATTTCGCCATCCGTATCAACAACAACGGCTGTATTGTAATAAACCTTTGCGTCATGCTTTTCAAAAACAGGAACGACGATAACCACTTTTAGCTTACGTGCTAATTGACTAAATATTTTTGTTGTAGGACCTGGAATTGATTCCGCTAAGTCAAAATGGCGAGGATCTTTGGTCTGAGGAAAGTAATGAGTTTTGAAAAGTTCCTGAAGCGAAATAATTTGTGCGCCTTTTCTCGCTGCTTCACGAACTTTTCGAATTGTCTTTTCCAGATTTGATTCAGATGAAGGCGACGCCTTCATCTGAATCAAACCAACTGTTACCTTATTTGCCGTCACCATATGATATTTTCTTCTGAAATAAAAACCCTCACAGAGAATCGAATTTATCTGTGCGGGTCAGAATACTGCAAAATGAGATATCGAGTCAATGAGAAGAGGTTTGGGATTTGGCCTTTTCTTCAAATGATTGAGCCGTGTTGCGTAATAAATTGAGTAGCGCTGCCGAATAGATTCTTTGCCTTTGCTGTGGTTTCATCAACGGCCTTGCCAACTTCCACATTGGAAATGGGCAGCTTTTGGCCTACCTCTCCGATGATGCGCCTGCCTTCGCCAAGCGCTTGAGTTCCAATTGCTTCAGCAAAGACCGTGCTGTGAAGAATAAGCGCTTCGCCTTTCGCAAGCGAAGCATCCAGCTGTCCTTTCAACAAATCCACGGGAACGCCAAGATTTCCAAGAGCTGCTTTATAAATCACACGCAACACAATCAATCGAACGATATCGGCTGGACTTGAAAGACCGTGAACCGCTTCTCGTTCGATATGTAAATCAATCGTTCTCTCACCCATAAAAGGGTTGATTTGATCTTGAAACCGGACTCGGCGGATGGTAAGCACTAACGTATCAACAAAGAATTTAAGTTCCTGAGGAGATTTCGCTTCTTCCAGTTTCTTCTTCTCTTCTGAGGCTTCAGTTTTTTCTCTTTTCACTGAAGTCAATCTGGAAATATTAGACTGCCCATCCTTATTTTTAATAATTGCAACTTCTTGAACGTTCAGCCGGAGTTCTCGAATATGAAGCCTTTGACTTTTGAGGAAACCTTGAAGATCAAAATCCACATAAATTTCTGGAATGGAAACGAAATCACCTTTTGGAAAACCGCTAGGGTTTTGAATTCTAATCCCGTAAACACCAAATTTAGAATTTGCTAAATCCAAATTTGCCTTCTGAATGACGGTGGGGAAACCGGTGACTTGATGAATACCGTAAGCCATGGCATAAGGCGACCAAAAATTACTGGTCAAGATAACGCCCACAATAATTAAAAGCAGGAAGAGGATGAGAAACACGATTTTCTTAATCATGAAGCATCTCTCAAATTTTGTTCAAGCAAGATTGTTTTTCTTGGAGCTAGGATAATCGTGGAAACGGAAAAATCAAGTGAAAAGAAAAGAAATAGGCGCTGCCTCTTTCGAGACAGCGCCTTTAAACGTAAAAACGTTTACCTTTGAAGTTTAGGCTTTTGCTGAACCCAACATTTCAAGCGGGCAAGTTGGATTTGGAAGCGGGATTTTGGCATTCGGAATAATGAATGTGGCAGCTTCTAAAATTCCGGAACCCGTTCTGCCAATGGTGTGAACAATACCTTTTCCTACCCCTTCCCACGGATTTTTATTAATGGCAGGCTGTCTGAAAAGCTCGACCCAGCCAAAAGCAGCGTTTGCAATACCGCGACCCAGTTTGCCTGCTGCGGCCTTTGCATAATCACTGGAATCCGCTGCAGTGCAAATCTGACAAGCGGCAAAGCTCATCGGTGCACATGCAACCAACAATGCCATCACCAAAACAAATACTTTTTTCATCAAAAGCCTCCCTATTTTAGATCAAGTTTTGGTTGTTTGGTTTTTTTCAGTATTCACTAGATCGGTCGGGCAAGAAGGACTGGGTTGCGGAATTTTAACGTTGGGGATGAAAAAGGTAGCTGCTTCTAAAGCTCCGGCAACAGCTCGGACACCTGCCTGCCAAAAACCTCGCCCAACTCCTTCCCATTTATTTTGGTTAATTATCGGCTCTCTAAAAATCTCAACCCAGGACAAAGCAACGTTCCCCGCACCCCGGACGAGTTTCGCTCCCGATGATTTTAAATACTCATGAGAATCAACCGCATCACAAACCGAGTTGGCGAAGCCGAGTGGCATCAGTACCACAAGCATTGCAACCGCCAAAACAGATACTTTTCTCATTGGCCCCTCCCTTTGTCAGGTATTATTCTGTTAGCTAGTTTATCGGAAATGACTGAAAAAGCTTTAGAATGAGCTTCTTACGTAATCTATGCTCGTTCTTAACTTTGTCAGTTCTAGGTTAACGTGCTAAAGACGCGTTGTCCATGAAAAAAATAAAAAAACAATTCCGCTGCCATCCTTACTAAGGCCAACGACCTTGGGGAAAAATTAAATGTGGGGAGGTTGATTTGCAAGTCCGGGTGAAAGCTCAACTTCGTCAAGCACGGCTAATTCGTTGAGCGCTTCATCATCTCCAAATACATCGGATGACTCATTTAAAAATTCATCCCCGAAGGCTTCGAGAACTGTTACTTCCTCTTCAATGGTAAGCGGTTTTTGCGCCGAAACTGTCCCATGATGTTGAGTTTCGGAAACAACTGAAGTTGGAGCTTCAGTCCCTTGACCTGTGACACTCCGCTGAATAAACGCCGGCTTGACTTCAAGGACAGGTTGTCTTTGCAAACGGACTAAGAAAAAATAAAAAAATCCTGCTAATACCGCACTGATGACAAGAAAAATGGCAAATTGGGGAAACCCAAAATGGGAACCTTTGATTCCCCGATCAATTTTGGCGTTCACTCCCGAAAGATAATCTCTCATCAATTCCTGAGGAGGTTCCTTCAGCTTTACTTTGCTGATCAACTTCTCAAGTTCCGGGGTTAACTCTTCCTTGTTATTCATTACGATCACCTCCTCAAAATATTATTAGATTGACTCATGTTTTGGGCAGGAGCCAACAAAATAATTTTCAATTTTTCGGTCCCGTGGGCCAAATGAGCTTTCACGGTTCCAATTGCTATTCCAAGTGTTTCAGCAACTTCAGAAAGCGCAAGACCGTTCAAATAACGTAACATAAAAACTTCTCGTTCGCGTTCGGGAAGCTCATCAATGGCTCGCTCAAGCCGTTCTTTCGCCTCTTGAGTTTCAAAAGCTTCGCGAGGAGACTGGCCGCTCGATTGAATTGTTTCCAATATTGATTCTGTTTCATGTTCCTCTGTTTCTTGAGCTGACCAAAATTTGAAAAGCCCGCGAGATCTTTCCTTCCGATAAACATCTTTCGCTTCATTTACGACAATCTTAAAAAGCCACGTTTTAAACTTGGCTTCTTCGCGAAAACGGCCCAACCCAAAATACGCTTTCGCAAACGCGTTTTGCGAAGCATCTTTGGCAAGTTCCAAATTCTTGAGAATACTTTGTGCAATAACAACCGCTCGTGCTTGATAACGAAGGACAAGCGCACCAAAGGCGTCGCGATTTCCTTCGCGCGCTCTTGCAACTAATGCCTCATCAGAAAGAGCGGGTATTTCCATAAATTATTCTCTTCCTCGCCGAAAACCGCCGTGTACCATTCGTTTCAGCCGATGAGGCCGAGATCCATTCTTATTGGACCGATTCCGAAAATTTTCTCGTTCGCCCCGAACGTTCTTTGACCGATCAAGAATGTTCTTTTGTTCTTCAGGAGTAACCTTTTCAGGTCGTTCGCGGAAATGGGGATGATTCTCAAGAAAATGGTTAAACTGTTCAGGATTATGTTCTTTCAAATAAGCAACCCTCTCGGCCCGTCTTTGCATGAAGCGTTCGTATTGTTCAGGATTATGCGACTTAAGATAATCGGCTCGCTGTTCCAACCGTTCGCGCCGTTTCTCTGTTAATTGTTTAAAGCGTTCTGGATTTTCTTCACGAAGCCGTTCCAGATTTTCGCGGAAATGGTTTTGTCTTCTTTCGACAACTTCTTTAAACTTCTCTGGATTCTCTTCACGAAGCTTTTGAAGCCTTTCCCGAACCTCTTCTCTATGTCTCTTGAGCTCTTCACGAAACGCTTCGGGGTTTTCTTCCCGGAGGGCTTTGAGTTGAGCAATTCTCTCTTGGGCTGTTTGGCCAGTCTGTGAAGTGTCCTCTGCTAAGCCGTAAGCGGCGAAACCGGTCATGAAACAAGCAATGATCAGTGCCGTTTTGATATTCATCTTCATCTTTTGATCCTCCTTAAATCGCCTTATTTTAGATTCACCTTTTAGACGCTTAAGGAAATGGAAAGGTTTAGTTAAACCCATAAGTTATTCTGATGATTTATGATACAGGTTGAGATCGTCTTTTGCTGATTTGAGTAACGGCCCAACGGGCATGTTCTTGAACCAAATGAGAAGGATCTTGAACAGCTTTTTCTAGTGTAGGTAACGCTTCAATAGATCCGGAATTACCCAAAACGACACAAGCATTTCGCAAAAGTTGCTTTCGGTTAGCGCGGGAAATGGGACTTTCACGAAACTTTTTTTCATATTGACCATTACTGCCAATTTCAAATAACTTCAAAAGATCAAGCTCGGAACCAAAACCTGACTCTGCCGTAAGTTCGTTCCAATTTGTTTCCTTTTGCTTCGCCGTATAAGGACATACATTAAGACACTCGTCACAACCAAACACCCAATTCCCAATTTTGGGACGGAGCTCCATCGGGATTTCGGTCTTGTGTTCAATGGTCAGATACGCAATACACTTCCGCGCATCAATATGGCCTGTTTCTTCAATCGCTTCCGTCGGACATTCATCAATGCACAATCGGCATGTTCCACAACTCCCAGAAAAAGGTTCGTCGGGTTCAAGTTCCAAATCGGTAATTAATTCCGAAAGAAAAAGCCAAGGCCCAAATTGAAGCGACAAAAGCTGGGTTTGCTTTCCAATAAAACCAAGCCCCGCTTTTTGTGCGAATGCTCGTTCAAATAATGGCTTCGCATCAACGGCTGATTCAAAATGAACTTCGCATCTTACTTCTGATTTTATTTTTTCCTTAAGCACTTCCAATCTTTTTGCAATCACCTTGTGATAATCTTTACCCCAAGCGTAACGTGCAACTCGTCCGGTCAACTCTCGATCGGTACCATTATGCGTCTTCGAATAATAATTAATCCCAAGCACAATCACACTTTTTGCTTTGCTTAAATTTCCCCAAAATTGATCTCGGCGGGCTTCATAGTTTTCAAGGTACTTCATTTCCCCATGCTTGCCCTGCTCGCTCCAATGCTTCAACGCTTCCTCAGCTTCTGGAATGGGTTTGGGGAGTGTAATTCCGCAAGCGTGAAAACCAGTTTCTTGAGCTAAGGTTTTAATGCGATCTTTTGTAATCATCCCACCACATTAGTAGGGGCGAGGTTACCTCGCCCCTACTTCCGTTTTCAAACCAACCGAAACCTGCCGCATATCTTCGCGGGAAGGGCACAAAGTGTTGACAACACATTCGACACATTTGGGTTTTCGGGCAAAACAAGTTCTTCGGCCATGCCAAATGATGAGATGGGAAAATAAAGTCCAATCTTTTTTTGGAACAATTTCATTCAGTTCGAATTCAATCTTTTGGGGATCTTGTTCTCTCGTAAGTCCGAGACGATTTGCAATCCGCTTCATATGGGTATCAACGACAAGACCGGGAACACCAAAAATATTCCCCAAAATGACATTGGCAGTCTTACGGCCAACTCCTGGGAGGGTGGTCAAATCTTCCATTCGATTGGGTATTTTTCCGCTGAAGCGCTTCACAATTTTTTTCATACATCCGATAATGTTCCTGGCCTTAGCGCGATAAAAACCAGTTGAGTGGATTTCTTTTTCAAAGGTTTTGGTATTTGCATGAGCGAAATCTTTTGCGCTCTTATATTTTTTGAAAAGAGCTGGCGTTACCATATTGACCCTTTTGTCCGTGCACTGAGCTGAAAGAATTGTTGCGACTACAAGCTGAGTGGGATTTTTAAAATTAAGTTCGATCCGAGCGTCAGGAAACTTTTCCTTAAGACGCTCAATAATATCCAAAGTCCTCTTTTTTCTAGATTCCAAACTTTCAGCAATCATCCCACCACCTCCCATGAACGCGCGCCTTGTATTAAACTCAAGCGCTCTTTTATTTCTAATAAAAGAAATTCTGCCGCTTCATAATTTAAGGATCGAAATGAAGCGGCGGTAAAAGGAGGCGGTGGAGTCATTTCTTCCTGCTCTCCAAAAACTTTTCCATTTCAGCTGCGGACATGGTATTAAGCACATCCCGTTTCTCAAGCCAGCCTTTGCGGGCAATCCCTACGCCAAATACCACATCACTTAAACCGTCCAAACTATGCGCGTCTGGATTAATACTCAATTTAATTCCAAGAGCTTTAGGTCTTTGACAAACGCGCCAATCCAAATCCAAACGGTGAGGGTTTGCATTAATCTCAATCGTCACGCCATGTTTCTTAGCAGTTTGAAAAATAGCGTCATAGTCAATCGCATACCCCGCTCGTCCGAGAAGCAGTCTTCCTGTGGGATGTCCCCAAATCGTCATACAAGGATGTTCCATCGCGCGTGAAATGCGCTTGGTCATCTCTTTTTCCGACATGTTGAATCTAGAATGAATCGAGCCAATCACAAAATCAAATGAATCAAGAACCTTATTCGAATAATCCAAAGAGCCGTCCGCTAAAATATCCGATTCTGTTCCGCGGAAAATCCTAATTTTTTTGTATTTCCTCTGGAGCTGATCGAGCTCCTTATGCTGTTTCTTAACTCGCTCTTCCGAAAGCCCATTGGCATAAACCGCGGTTTTGGAATGATCCGAAATGCCAACGTATTCATAACCCAATTCCTCCGCGCGACGAATCATATTCTCAAGCGGTGCGACTCCGTCACTGTAAGTAGAATGAACGTGAAAAATGCCTTTAATGTCTTTTGTTTCAATTAATTTTGGGAGGTCTCCTTTTTTGGCGGCTTCAATTTCACCTGAGTTCTCGCGAAGCTCCGGTGGAATATCGTGAAGTCCCAGAACTTTGAAAATATCCGCTTCATCCTTGCAAGGAATTAAACGTTTGCCTTTAAAAATTCCGTATTCGCTGATTTTAAGTCCCATCCGTTTCGCTAGTGTTCGCGTTGCAACGTTATGCTCCTTGCTTCCAGTAAAATAATAAAGAGCATATGGAAATTCCTGATCGGTTACGGTACGCAAATCAACTTGGATTCCAGATTTTAAAATGACACTTGATTTGGTCTCGCCTTTCGCCAAAACTTGATCTACTAAGGGATAATGTGTAAATGCTTCGTGGATGGGCTTTGATTTTTTTGTGCTGATCAAAATATCGATGTCATGAACAATTTCTTTATGGCGCCTCAGACTTCCGGCAACTTTAATTCGAATAATCTCTTTTGATTTTTTTAGAAATTTAAGAAATTTCTCACTTTCATCAACCGCCTGCGAAATCAGAAAATAACCTTCAGTTTTTTTGTGATGCTTAATCGCTTCGAGAATTTTGGATTGAGATTTCTCGCCGAAACCTTCTAAAGTCAGCAGGCGATTTTGGTGGCATGCGCTTTCCAGCTCAGCAACACTTTTGATCTTGAGTTTCTCATAGAGAACCTTGGCACGCTTCGGGCCGAGTCCTGGAATTCCAAGAAGATCTAGGATTCCAGCAGGAAGCGACTTTTTAAGTTTATGATGGTACTTACACTTTCCTGTTTTAACCAGTTCTGTAATTTTTTCAGCAAGCCCTATGCCGATCCCCTTGATTTGACGCAATGCGTCCTTTTCTACATAGTCGGCAATATCCTGGCTCATACCTTCCACAATACGAGCCCCGTTATGGTAAGCTCGAATCTTAAATGGATTTTCGCCCTTGATCTCGAGTGACTCGGCAATTTCTTCTAGGACCTGCGCGATTTCTTTATTGTCCATGGCATAACCTTGAATATAGTACTAAATTTGACTGGCTGGTGCTATAATTTCGCTTCAAATGGAAACTCTAATTACTTCTCCTGAAATTGAGCGCTATATTCAAAACCTTTATCCCATTGAAGATCCGCTCTTGATTGAAATGGGAGAATTGGGAGCCAAAATTAATTTTCCCTTGGTAGGCCCTTTGGTTGGAAGACTTCTTTATCAACTTACCAAAATGACGGCTGCAAAAAAAGTTTTCGAAATGGGTTCTGGCTTTGGTTATTCTGCTTTCTGGTTTGCCCTAGCGCTCCCAGAAAATGGTGTCGTGCATCTCACGGACGAATCCGAAAAAAACTCGGAATTGGCAAAACGCTATTTCCTTCAAGGGAATTTGGCTCACAAAGCCAAGTTTCATGTCGGTGACGCCGTTGAGATTTTTAAGAAAATGCATGAAAGCTTCGATATCATTTTCATGGATCTCGACAAAGAATCTTACCCAAAAGCTTTGGAACTTGCAAAAACGAAACTGAACCTCGGCGGTCTTCTGATCGCGGACAATCTCCTTTGGTTTGGCCAAGTACTTGAAAAACGTGGAGATCATGCAACCGAAGCCATTAAAGAATTTAATCAAAAACTCTTCAACGACTGCAATTTTATTTCAACTCTCCTTCCCATTCGAGATGGCATTGGAGTCGCTTATAAAATCAACTAACCATGCGCGCGGTTATTTTTAAAGGACACGGTGACATAGATCGATTGATCTATACAGAAGTCCCAGAACCTAAGATCGGGCCGAGCGAAGCTCTCATTCGCGTAAAAGCTTGCGCACTTAATCACCTCGATATTTGGACTCGCGAAGGAATGTCTGGAATTAAAATCCCGCTTCCTCACATTCTCGGATGTGACATTTCGGGTGAAGTAGAAAAAGTAGGTGCAAACGTAAAAAACGTGGCGCCAAAAACGTGCGTCGTAGTCGCCCCTGAATTTCCTGTGGTCTCTGCGAATGGTGTCAATCGGGATGGGATTCACTTTGCAATGATTATAAAATCATCGGTTTTCAAGTCGACGGTGGCTATGCTGAACTCGTAAAAGTCCCCGCTGAAAATCTCATTCCGGTTTCCAATCGATATTCAATGGAAGAATGGGCCGCTTGTCCGCTCGTCTTCCTTACAGCTTGGCATATGTTGGTCACACGGGCACAATTAAAAGAAGGTGAAACGGCTTTGATTCATGCTGCCGGTTCAGGTGTCGGCAGTGCCGGAATCCAAATTGCAAAAGCGATTGGCGCACAAGTCATTACTACAGTTGGAAGCGATGAAAAAGAAAAGCTTGCAAAAAAACTTGGTGCTGATCACGTCATTAATTATCAAAAAGCGGATTTTGCCAAAAGGGCTCGAGAGTTTACTCAAGAGCGGGGAGTAGATGTTGTCTTAGAACATATTGGTGGAGAAACATTTTCAAAAAGTCTTGCTGCGTTATCCAAAAAAGGACGTCTCGTCACCTGCGGGGTCACGAGCGGTGGAACAGCACAAATAGACCTCAGATTCCTTTTTGTCCGCCAGCATTCAATCATGGGTTGCTACATGGGCGGCCGCAACGAATTAAATGAGGCAATCAAATTACTTGAGGCAGGACGTGTAAGACCGGTCCTCGATACCACCTTTCCTCTTTCAGAAGCTCAAGAAGCCCATAAGCGAATGCTGGGCCGGAAAAACTTTGGAAAAATTGTCCTAAAACCTTAAGCGTTCGCGGTTAGGAAATTGCTTGATTTCCAACTTTTTAAATTTATAATAGGGCCGATCAGCATTTATAAACTCATATCACTAACCAACTAACGTTCAAGGAGATAGCATCATGAAAAAAGCACTTGTGTTCAGCATCTTGTTCTGCTTTGTCTTTTCCTTTACGGCACAAGCCAAGAATGTCTGGGAAATGGCGGGGTCACCAAAATACGGCGAAAAAGCAGGCGGCATGCTTGGCCGCGGGCTTTTGAATGCCGCGACTTGCTTTGTCGATATCCCGGTTCAAACTGTAGCTGGCGCTAAAAAGAATAAGCCTGAATTTGTTGGTGCTGTTGGTGGTTTCGCAACGGGAGCGCTATGCACCGTTCTTCGGGCTACTTCAGGCGTGATTGACGTCGCTACCTTTTGGGTCCCTGGCTTCAACGGTGTTCCGGTAAGCCGCAGCTACGAAAATTGTTTGGGCGGCTCAGAAACAGCAGCGCCTGCTCCTGCTTACGCCCCACCAACAACCGTTTATCAGCAAGCAACGCCCGCGCCGACGGAGTCAGAACGCACTGAAGGCCGGATGAAATATATCAAGAAATAACATAGAAGTTAAAGTTTAAGAATTCATCATCCCCACCGTTTGTATTCATCAAGCGGTGGGGATTTTTATTAACGGCGGTTTCCTTAATTCGGGTTTCACCAACACATTCAAGGAGTTTGAGACCCTGTCGATATAACAAGTACACATTCAACTAAAGGAGCGGGGTTATGTGGCGGAAAAAGGTGGTAGGAGTTTTAGCGATTGCTTTTCTTTTATGTTCTGCTTCCTTTGCTTTCGCTTTCCCATACGGGACCCCGCATGGGGCGCTTGCTATCTGGTCACTATCTGATTTACGAGCGCGCCTTCCTGAACCTTCCAATCATCTTGGATTTAATCCTATGGGTGAGTCAGAAACAAGAGAGATACTTCGAGGACCTGCGCAAACAGCAGGGTCGAGGTATTTTTTAGAATACAAAACCTGGCGTCAGATCCAAACTTCTGCTTAAAAAATACTTCAACCTTAACCCTTTAAATCAAACCTCAGAAAACTTTCCCGCTCGTGATATAGAACGCAGCCTTCAGATTTTGCTGACTTGGATTTTAGACTTCGGGGAAAAGAGAGGCACGTTCAAAAAGAGGGTCCCAATTACGGCCTACTGGCGTCCAAAAAGTCAGGATGTCCCAAAGACCAGCCATGATCTGGCGCCCGGCTTGATAAGCACCAGATCCGCCACCTTCAGCAAAACCTTTCCAAGCCGCTAGGTAAATATGGTCGGCTTCCGCCGCTTTTTGAATTACTTCTTTCGGAAGTTGGAAAGGAGAGGCAACGATATAAAAAAACCCCCTCGCGAGTTTTTGAGCCGGGCCTTTCCCGATATCAGCGTACGCTTGAGACTGAGAAAAACCAGAAACCAGAAAACAGAAAACAGAAAGTAAAAGAACTTTATGAATCGTCCGCTTTCTCAATGTGCTCATAGTGACCTATCCACCTTCCATTTTACTTTTATTCATAGTCTGTTATCTGTCTTCGGATTTCTGTTTTCTGTGGTGTTCTCTGTAATACAGTGTCGGCTATCGGCGGAAAATCTTTAAAATTTCATAAGGAATGACACCGGCGGGCACACGCACTTCCACGGTCTCTCCCTCCTTATGACCCAAAAGAGCTTTTCCAATTGGAGAATGAATCGAAAGCTTACCTTTTGAAATATCAGCCTCATCTTCAGCGACAAAGGTGAAGGTGATTTTGTCTCCCGTCTTCTTATTTTCTAATTCAACCGTCGTTCCAAAATAAACTTTGTCGGTAGGCGCATCTTTGGTATCAACCACTTTCGCCCGCATCAATTTCTCTTCAAGCGTACGAATCCTGGATTCAAGCTGGACTTTTGCTTCCTTTGCGGTATCGTATTCCGCATTTTCGCGAAGGTCTCCGTGAGCACGAGCTGTTTCAAGTTGTTTTGCAACTTCAAGCCGCTTTGTTGACTTAAGAATGCGAAGGTCTGCTTTAAGTTTCTCATATCCTTCTTGAGTTAAAATCACGCTATCCATTGTTACACCGCCATTCGACTTTTCCCTATGGGATCACGTAGTGAGAATTTCACGAACTGCTCTAATTGCTTGATCAATTTCATCTAACGTATTGAAATAACCTGGACTAAACCGAATACTTCCTTGAGGCGCTGTTCCAAGCATCTCATGCATTAGAGGAGCGCAATGGAGCCCTGCCCTTACCGCAATTTGAAACGATTGATCTAAAACAATGCTGAACTCTTGTGGTTCAATTCCATCGACCACAAAAGAAACGGGTGCTACAGATTGAGTAACGTCATCTGTCCCGTGAAGTTTAAGTCCCGGCACTTCTTTCAATTCTTGACGGAGTTTTTTGACGAGTGAGCGTTCATGCGTTTGAATTTTCTCAAGTCCTTCTCCCAAAATAAAATCGACCCCTTCTTTTAAACCTACAATCCCAACAGAATTTGGGGTTCCTCCCTCTAAAAGAAACGGCAATGTTTCGGGCTGGGTTCGAGACTGTGAATCAAATCCGGTACCCCCTTCGCGCCACGGAATAAGTTTCGCTCGTTCTCCCACATAAAGACCTCCTGTTCCGGGAGGACCGTAAAGCGACTTATGGCCTGGGAAAGCGAGCAAATCAATAAAATCGCGTTGGACATCAATCGAGATTACGCCCGCCGTTTGAGCGGCATCCACCAAAAAAAGCGCACCTGCTTCACGAACTAATCGACCAATTTCGCAGATGGGCTGCACCACACCAATCACGTTGGAAGCATGGGTCATGGCAATCAGTTTCGTATTTTTCTGAAACGCTTTCTTAATATCTTGGGGATCGATGAACCCATCTTTGGAAGGATGAATCTTAGTAACTGTGATTTTTCCGTAAGCTTCTAAAGCGTTAAGGGGTCTCAAGACAGAATTATGTTCCAGCACTGTTGTAATTGCATGATCTCCATCACGCAATGCTCCTTTGATGGCAATATTTAAAGAGTCCGTGCAGTTTAGTGTGAAAATAATTCTTTCTGGATTTTTTGCTCCAAAGAATTTGGCTAAGAGACTCCGTGCTTGAACAATTTGGCCTTCCGCTGCAACTGAAAGCCTGTGGCCGGAACGGCCAGGGTTTGCAGCTTCTTCACGGAGGAATTGGTTCATTCGCTCATAAACGCGTTTGGGTTTTGGAAAGGATGTGGCGGCATTATCGAGGTAAATCATTTTACACCGTCTTCCACATCGTCATTGCGAGGCAGCAACCCAAATAAAGCCGAAGCAATCTCAAACTCATAGATTGCTTCGTCGCTACGCTCCTCGCAATGACGCCAGGAATATTAAGTCCCAATATATTTTGCATAAATAGTTTTCGCTTGCGCGGGATCGTTGGTACCTTTAATAATCGCGCGGCCGTCTGGAAAAATGGTAAATTCATAACCATCAATTTTGGCTTGGAACATAAAGGGACTAAATTTCACCTCACCTACTTTTTCGAAACGGGTAGCAAGTTCCTTAAAATCAAGTTTCACGCGATCCGGCCTCGTAATTTGAACGGCATTCCGTCCGCAAAGCGTAGTTGTTTTTGGTGCTTGATCGCCAGTCAAAAATTCAAACTTCCCACTTTTACACGTTGGGCAATCCGTGGCTTCCCGCAATCCTTCAAGCCGAAATGATTTCGTCTCACGCGTCCAAACATCGTAACTATAAAGCGACGTATTGATGTCTTTTTTATTTCCAATGAGAAACTTAATGGCTTCGGTTGCTTCAAGCGATGCAATGATCATCGATGCCGGCGCGATAATTCCTGCCGTATCGCAGGTGGGCGTTAACTCCGGAGGAGGTGCTGATTCAAAAACGCAGCGGAGACAAGGTGTTTCGTATGGAATGATGGACATCGTAAGTCCATGACTTCCAATCACAGCTCCATAAATCCAGGGTTTTTTCAGTTTTACACATGCGTCATTAATCAAAAAGCGTGTTTCAAAATTATCGGTTCCGTCTAAAACCAAATCAACATCTTGAATAAATCGTTCGATGTTGGTGAAGTTGACATCTGAAACAATCGCTTCAATTTGAATCTGAGAATTGATTTTTTTAATCTTGCGTTCCGCAGCTACCGCCTTTGGAAGATTCTCTTTGATGTCCTCCTCATCAAATAAAACTTGCCTTTGAAGATTATTACGTTCGATGAAATCACGATCTACGATTCGGATGAAGCCGACACCCGCGCGTCCGAGCGTATTGACGAGAACAGTGCCGAGCGCACCACACCCGATAATGGTGATGCGGCTTGAAACCAGCTTACGCTGACCTTCCTCACCAATTTTTTTGAATAAATATTGTCTGTGGTAACGCGAAATGTCTTGTGCCATAGAAACAAAAAACCCGGCGGGTTTGCCGTCGGGCTATTTCTCTAAAACGTGCAATTTTTCCTTCGGGTGTTTTAGCACATTTTCTCCTTTCGGAGTTGCGGAGCAATCAACCCAACCAAATCACCGCTGAATGCATAGTACTATAACACATCGATCTCCTAAAGACAAGGTTCCGGCAGTGAAAATTAGCTTCACATCTTAACCCAAAATATTCAAATGACTTATAGCTTGTCCCGCCAAGCGTCAACAGTGCTGCGGGTCCTGTCCTGATTCTCATTAATAAATTCAATTGGAAATCAGGACTGTCCCAACCATCTGATTTAATTTCTTTAATGAAGGTTGGGGCTGTCACGGGAAACATCCCATACGTCCTCGGCTACTCGCCTGCGGGCGTATGGGAGCCCTGTTTCCCGTGCCACCCGCCTCGTGTGCCGTTGGTTGATTGTGAAAAGGGTTTGCCGGAGCGTTTAAATTGCGCTGAGCTTCCAACCGAAGCGAAGCGCAATTTCTAACGAGCACGGATGATTCTGCTCAGGCGGACGGCTAGAATCATCCGCGCGCAGTGTAGCGGAGGCGAACCCTTTTCACGAGGAAAGGAGCCCAGCAGGACTCGCGCTCATTGCAGACAACTTATGAAAACACTATAATGTGCGCATGCCGACGAGGCCGAGCAAGGAATTAGAAACGTTCCCCAATCCAAACCCGGATCGAGATTACACGATCAATTTTGAATGCCCAGAATTTACCTGCCTCTGTCCACGAACAGGACAACCTGATTTCGCAACCATTCGAATTGAATACGTGCCCGACAAGCTTTGCGTTGAGTTAAAATCGCTCAAACTTTATCTCTGGTCCTACCGAAACGAAGGCGCTTTTCACGAAGCAGTCACCAATAAAATTTTAGACGATTTGGTAAATGCTACAAAACCTCGGCAGATGAAAGTGGTGGGTGATTTTTTTGTTCGCGGCGGAATTCATACCGTCATCACAGCTAATTACAAAAAGAGCGAAAATAATCTTAATTAAAATCTAATAGAGACCCAAAACCAAATAGCAATTCTCCTTTTTGTTTAACTTAGGTAAATTAAGGCGTTAGCCATGAAAAAAAATTGCGGATAAACTCTGCGATGCCACCCTTTGCTCGTCGCAATTTCGATTCCGGTTTGGGCGGCTCGGGAACCTGAAAATCTTCCAATGCGCTCATGATAAGGAGCTGGTGATAAGCAAAAAAAGCATTTCCCTCACCTTTCAGCTTCCCTTCAAAAGCTTGAGCCAATGAGGATTCGGCATTCTGTAATTCAATAAAAGTGCCCATTTTTTCGGTATATCGTTTTCGAGCAAGATCATAAGCGCTTTGAGCTAATTGGTAGCGATTCTCCAAAAACTTTCTGGCATTTTCTGCTCCTTCCCACTCCGCATAAGCGCTTGCGACCTGCTGTTTAACTCGGTTTTCCCAAAAAAGAAGCTCAGCCCTGGCTTCAATTTCCCGCTCTTTTGCCTTTTTCATTTCCCCTCTCATTTTGAAACCATCAAAAATTGGAATTTTCATTCCAATGCCAGCCGACCAACGGTCTGCGCCATGCGGATTCGTATCCTCGAGCACTCCCACACTTGATACGCCGACTATTTTAGGAGCATGCGCTCGTCTGGCTGATTTTACTTCTGCATGGCGTGCTTCTAAAATCCGTTTTGCAGAATGAAGCTCTGGTCTTTTCGATAAAGCATTAGCGAGAAGCACTGAAAGACTTTCAGGGTTTGAGAAATTGGATTCAGGCAATTGACAATAGAAATCTTCCAGGTCAGGTTCTCCCATTAACTCTTTAAACTGAGCGATTAGCTTTTTCAAAAGACCTGCGTCCTCAGCCTCCTTTGCTTTCACCTCTTCAAGGGTCGCCTTAGCCAAATCCAGTTCCACAGGCGATTTGAGCCCGGACTGCACATAGGAATCAATTTCGTCGGCGATTTTTTCGAGCCTCTCGATTCTTTCTTTAAGAAATTGAACGTATTTGAAGTGAAGGGCATTCTGGGCATAAGTCTGGAATACAGCCAATTTGATTTCTGCAATGTGTTGCTCATATTCTTCCCGTGCTGCTTTCGCTTCTTTTTTGGCAGCTTTAACCTTGTATCCTGTATGACCAAAATCGAAAAGTGTCCAGGAGGCATCAAAACCCCCTGCCCAATGTCTCCGGAAGGGCGAATTAACCACACCAGAAAGTCCAATTGCTTGGGAAGAGCCTCCCAACCCAAAACTATCCATGCCCGAAAGATTGACTTGGGGCGTCAAAGCGGCTCGAGCAATCATGTAATCTGCCTGGGCTTCAAGCGCTCTAGCTTTTTGAAAAATCACTTGCGGATTTTGTCGAAGCGTTGCTGCCATCGCTTCATCCAAGCTCAAGAATTTTTCTTGTGCCTTTTCTGGAATCTCATCCGCAAATGCATTCTGTGATAACAAAGTTAAAAGCAAAATGAGGTTGAACGACTTTGGAATCAATTTCCAAAACGAGGAAAACTTCCACTTTTCCACACTCACATAAAGAAGAGGAAGCACCATCAGCGTTAAGATGGTGGAAGCTAGAAGTCCTCCAACGACCGCTCGTCCCAGAGGAACGTTGGTTTCTGCTCCATGACCGATTCCAATCGCCATAGGCAAGAGTCCTAATAGTGCTGCAATCGTCGTCATTAAAATGGGACGCAACCGGACTCGTGCGGCTTGAATGGCTGCTTCCTCTGAACTGATGCCCTGTCCTTTTAAGCGATTGGCAAACTCGATCAGAAGAATCCCATTTGAAACGGAAATCCCCACCATAAAAATAATTCCAATAAAAGACTGAATGTTAAGCGTCGTGCGAGTAAGCCAAAGCATCAGGAATACCCCTATGATTCCTAAGGGCACGGCAACGAGAATAAGAAGCGGATCGCAAAAAGAACGGAATTGACCCACTAAAATCAGATAAACAAGAATGACAGCAAGAATGAGTCCTCCACCTAAATTACTAAAGGATTCCCGCATGGATTCGATTTCCCCTCGCTGCCGGATGGCATACCCTTCGGGCACAGAAATCTTGCGAATCTTTCGAGCAATCTCTCCTGCCACAGATCCCACATCCCGCCCCGAAACATTGATAAATACGTTCACAAGGCGCTGAATGTTGAGATGACGGATTTCGGAAGGTGCTTTTGTTTCTTTAAAATCAGCGATCTCCTTCAAACGAACCACCTGCAATTGCCCGTGACCCGTTAAAGGAAGATTCTTTAAAGTGTCCAGATTCTCAATGAGCTTTTCAGGATATTGCGCTCCCAAAAAATAATGATTGCCGTTTTTGGGATCAATCCAGAAGGCGGGTTTGAAACTGATGCTTGAATTAAATGCGGTGACCATGTTTTTCACAACTTCCTCAACCGTCAACCTTAAGGCAGCAACCTTTTCACGATTCAAAACCACTTCGATCTGAGGATAATCCAACCGTTCCTGAATGCGGATATCAACAGCTCCTTTGACTTTGCTTGCTTTTTCAACAATCTGTTCGGCAATCTTCCGAGAGACGGCCATATCCTTTCCGGTTACTTGAATATTGATCGGAGACACACCACCCATATTCAGTGCTGCTGTGATCATGCCGCCTGTATTGACTGCTAGTTCAACATCTGGAAATTCTTTTTTCATCATCTGGCGAATCTTCTTGGCATACTTCTCAACGGAGTATTTACGATGGGCTCCTAGCTCAAGTTCGATGAACGCATCGCCTGGTCCTGAATTAGGTGTATAGGCAGCAGGCCAGTCATAAAGCACTCCGATATTGGTAATCAGACTCTCAATCGTCTTTTCCCCAAGAAGTTCTTTTAATTTCTTTTCAATCTCACCCATTCTTGTTTCTGTTTTTTCAATCCGCGTTCCTGTCGGCATTCGGAGATAAAGAGTCAAATGACCCACATCCGCCCTTGGGAATAACTCCTTTCCAATGAAAGGATAGAGTAGCAAGCTGACAAAAAATAGAAGCGCCACCCTCAAAATAATTTTTCTTTTTTCTTTCATCCATTCGGAGAGTTTTGCTTCATACTTTGCCGCAAATTGTTCAAAAAGTTGGTTCTTGTGATGAGAAGTTGGGTTTGCGGATTGATGAGGCTTCAAAAACTGCACACAAAAAAGTGGGATGAGCGTCATAGCAACAACATAGGAGGCAAGAATCGAGAAAGTCACACTCAAAGCGAGCGGAGTAAAAAGAAACTTGCCGATGCCTGTGAGGAACACGACGGGAAGAAAGACGATGACAGTAGTAACGGTCGCAGCAAGAACCGGCATAGCCACCTCTTGTGTCCCCAGCAACGCAGCCTCCTTCGGAGATTTGCCGAGTTCCACGTAGCGGATAATGTTTTCAAGAACGACTACTGAATCATCAATAAGACGGCCGACAGCTAGGGCAAGTCCTCCCAAAGTCATTGCATTGATCGCTTCTCCTTTCGCATAGAGTCCGATGAAACAAACAAGAATGGAAAGTGGAATCGATAGAAAAACAGCCAATGAAGCGCGAAGATTTCCTAAAAAAAGCAAAACAACAAGGGCTGCTAAAATTCCTCCCATCACCACCTCCTGCCCTAAACTCTTTATGGCCTGGCGCACAAATTTGGATTGATCAGCAATGATTTTAAGGCTCATGCCTTTGGGCAATCGCTCAAGGAGTGATTTGATTTGCGAATGGACACCGTCAATCACCTGAATCGTGTTGGCACCTGGCTGGCGGTAGATCGGAATATAAACACCGCGTTTCCCATTGATTCTTACGACATTGGTTTGAATTTGATGTGAATCTTCCACGCGCCCGACATCGGCAATCGAAATTGGGACGCCGTTTTCACCCCGGATCAAAAACTTATCCATATCCTCAACTTTTTCCACCAACGCATTCGTTACAATTTGCACATCTTGATCTCCGAATTTGGCATTGCCTGTGGGAATCAGGACATTGGATTCAAGGAGCGTGCGGACAACATCCATGCTCGATAAACTGAGCTTAGCCATTTTGTAAGGATCCACATAAGCAAGAATGCGCCGAAGATTACCTCCATAAACCGCAGGGGCGATCACCCCTGAAATCCCCTGCAGCATATTCCGAAGATTGAAGTAAGCAACATCGTAAAGCTTAGTCTCGTTCATCTCTGGATGATCGACGGTGAGAAGAGCGAGCGGAATGCTAGCCGTAGGATCAAAGGGCATGACCATAGGAGGAATCGTCCCCGGAGGGAGGTAATAAAGGTCAGACATGGCATAGGAAGTGACCTGCGACATAGCGGTATTCGGATCAATGTCTGAACGGAAAAAATCTTTCAAAATGCTGACACCCGTTAAAGATTTTGATTCCTGTCTTGCAATGCCATTGGATTGTCCGGTCCAGCGTTCAAGACGTGTGGTCATATCTTTTTCGACCACTTCGGCCGGCATGCCTGGATAAAAGGTCAAGACTTGTACGGCAGCCGTTTTGAAAATGGGTAAGATATCCTTAGGAAGCTTGAAGAAAGAAACGGTACCCAACACAAAAACGAGAAGGGCACCGACAACTACCCAAAAAGGTTCTTTTAAAGAAAATTCTTCAAGGCGCATGAGATCACCTTTCAACAACTATGAAATTAAATTTGACAACTAAATTGAATCAACGGAAAGGAAGAAGCGGACGGAAATAGAAAAAGCTCCGCCTCTCCAGAAGTGGAAATCTGGAAGATCAGATCAGGAGGATAGAATAAAGGAGAAAAATGGGAACGTTAGACGGAGGAGAATGCCCTAAAGGCAGGGACAAACCACTAAAAGCGGAAGTCTCTGTTTTGAAATGGTTTTCTTGATGCGGCGAGAAAACCTTTACCAGCGCATTGCTAACTTGAGACTCTGAAGAGCGGAAACCCGCAGGTACCTCATAGAGGTCTTTTAAAGAAGCGCACGGATGATGTGGCTTCTTAATCTGAGGACCCTGGCTCGTAGCATTCGCCCATTTGAAGAGCAATCGATCCGGATCAGGACGGCAATAATCGAGCGCTGTTGTCATCAATATAAAAGTAAACAGACTTAGCACACCTGACGCCAGTACTTTCCGATTCATGGTTTTATTTTAGTACCGTTTGAAACTAATTGCTAGAGTTTTTTATTAAAAATGACTTTAGAAGGCATGATAACTTCAGGTTCTATTAAAAAGCACACTGTACTGCTGTGATCAACTGATTGTCACTTGTACCATTAACACCCGTTGTATCTTTATGCACATAATTGAACTGCAGCTTCGTCTTAGGGTAAACGAAGAAATAATTTAATCCGATCGTCGTATCAAATTCATGGCTGCTGGATAATCTTTCATTCGGATTGAAGCCTTCAAACCTGATCACGGGCTGCCAGCGCGGAAGGATAAAGTATCCCCCTTGAATGTACCAACCATTGACGAGCGTGGTACCGTCTTGGCCTATCATATACTCTGATTTTATGGAGAGATTCTTATATTCGTAGCGCGCCTCGAACCCAATCCGTTTCTTTTCGGAGTTGGCACTATTGTGATTAGGCACGCTATAATACATCGAAGTGCCTCCTTCAAGTCCTTTCAGGAGGGGAATATCCTGAAAGGGTTTCGCCACAAATCTCGCCACAATATCTTTCTGATCGTTCTTGTCAAAACTGTTTAGCTCTGTGCCGTTAAACACACCTACTTGATAGTCCAAATACTTCCATTTTCCGAGACCCATAATACCAATATCACGCTTATCTCCAAACTGAGTCCCGATGAAAGAGCGCTCAATCGTATCGATGAGAGCGGAAGACCGAAATCCTTCCTCCATGACCGGAATCTTGAATTGGCCAAGCTTGATTTCATGGTGCGGAATTCCGTCATAGGCAACGTAAACATCCTTCAAAATGCTTCGCGTTGAGTTATCTTCCCGTACGAGCGCAGGATCAAAGACAGATGCCCATTTGAGGTGATCGGTCAATCTCCCCGAAAACCCCAGTTCGACGCGACGATTTCGAAAATTACTTTTAGTTTTCTGGTCAGTAAAGGTATACCATTCCTGAAGAAGTGCGCCGAACTCCACACTACCCATACCTGCTTTTATTGGCTGTTTTTCTTCCGGCTTAGGCAGTGATTCCGCTTTTCCAAAAACATAATGCTTTAGATTTTCCTGAAAACTTTTTGGCTTTTCCGCCTTTGCTTGAGGAATAGGCTGAATCGGAAGCTCGCGACTTTCAAGGCCTTGAATTTTCGCATTTTGTTGTTCGATCGTTTTATTTTGCTGCTCAATCGTTTTTTGCATCTGAGCCATTTGCTTCTGAAAATTTTCCATCATACTCATAAATTTTGCCATCGAATCTACATCGGCGAAAGCATTCGATGCGGAAAAAAAAGTCAGTAGAGCCAAGCTTGCCACAAAGTGTTTTGAATTCATGTTTAAGTCTCCTTATTTTTTCTTCACACTTTCGTAGAAAATTTTAAAATAGCCATGTCAAGTTCCGTTGAAGACTACGTAAAAAGCATGTAAAAACTTAAGAAGGTTCTTGAAGCTTAAAGATAGGAAGGTTAGAGCAAACTAAGCGATGGGAAGTGTGAAAGAAAATTTAGAACCTTGTCCAAGCTGACTTTCACAGGAAACGGAACCGCCGTGAGCTTCTATAATGTGCTTGACGATCGCAAGGCCAAGACCCGTACCGCCCAATTCTCTCGATCGTGCTTGATCAACGCGAAAAAACCGTTCGAAAATACGAGGAATTGCTTTTTCAGGAATACCGATTCCCATATCTTCGACCGAAACCCTAATCTGATTTCCAATCATATCAGCCTCAAAAGCGATCTTTCCTTCCTCCCCACTGAACTTGATCGCATTATCAAACAAATTAACCAACACTTGTTTCAATCGGTCGCGATCGGCTAAAACGTGAGGAAGTCCATTGGCTGAAAGACGATTTTGAACGGTGATTTTTTTATCCTTGAGACGCGGATCGAAAGCAACGACGACTTTTTCCAGTTCATTTTTTAAATCAACGGACTCAAGTTTTAAAACGATTTGGTTCGATTCAATCTTTGAAAGTACAAGCAGGTCGCCGATAAGCCTGGTCAGACGATCCGCATCTTCTTCCATCATCTTCAGAAAAGTCCTGCTGCGTCCAAGATCCTGAAGAGCGCCTCCAGAAAGGGTTTCGATAAACCCTTTAATGGAAGTCAGAGGTGTTTTGAGTTCATGAGAGACATTGGCAACAAATTCTTGTCTGAGGTTCTCAAGATTGCGAATCTTAGTGACGTCATAAAGAACCAAGATGCCTGCTACGGAACCGCCTGATTTTCCAATTCCTACCGCACTTGCTTTCAAAATCTTTTTCTCTTGTCGATGTAGTTCAATTTCTTCCGTAACAATCGCTTGTTCCTGAATAGCTTGCTCCATCATTTGATCGATTTTGGGGTTCCTGACTAACTCGAGAAGGCCTTTTCCAAGAATAGACTGTTTTGCAGCAGAAAAGATTGTTTCCGCAGTGGGATTGATCAATAAAACTTTTTTATTGCGATCAACTGCAATCACTCCTTCAGCCATGTTTTCTAAAATCACGGAAAGTTTGGCCTTTTCACCTTCAAGCTCAGCAATTCTCACTTGAAGCGCCGAAGCCATACGATTCATTGCGTCAGCCAAGGCCTTGAATTCATTGCCAAAACCAACTGATATTTTTTGTGTGAGATCTCCCTTTGTATACCGATTGGCTGCTTGAACAAGCTCAGCAATCCGTTTCGACTTAGATTTTCTGGATAATAAAAAAACACTTAGGAAGGATGCGCAACCGAGAAATAAGCCAATCAGAAATGTGTATAAAGCTGGGTTAGGATTCGTCATTAAAGCGGTATCCCACATTCTTGACGGTAACGATACGTTGGTCTTCAGATTTTAATTTTTTTCTGAGCTGGCCGATGTGCATATCCACCGTACGAGTTTCAATATTGACGGAATCATCATAACCCCAAACTTGATTTAGAAGGAAATCTCTCGAAAGCACTCTTCCGTTTGCTTCCCACAAAGCCTTCAAAAGATCATATTCCTTGGAAGTAAGCTCGATTTCTTTTCCCTTTAAGGTAAGTTGATGTTTTTCCACGTCTAATTCAAGACTTCCCGCTTTAAAAACTTTATTCTTTGTTTTTTCATGGATTCGACGCAAAACTGCTTTGACGCGCGCAACCAATTCCCGAGGACTAAAGGGTTTGGTCATATAGTCATCAGCCCCAAGTTCTAAACCCAGAATTTTATCTGCTTCCTGACTCTTAGCCGTCAGCATAATAATAGGAATAGAAGCAGTTTTGTAATTTTGCTTCAGAAGCTTACAAACTTCGATACCATCAATTTCGGGAAGCATAAGATCCAAGACAATCAGATCGGCTTTTCTTTTCTTAGCTTCTTCAAGGCCAAGATTTCCTTTAACGGCAGTGAGCACACGAAATCCTTCTTGTTCGAGATTGTACTTCACAAGCTCGACGATATTTTTCTCATCCTCTACGAGCAAGATCGTTTCTTTAGACATAAATCCAATTTATCATTTTTTATATAAGGTAAGAAGTATGAAATGGGATATCCTACTTCGGACTTCCTACTTCATACCTCTCAAGTTTGTCATTAACTTTTTGGAAGGAATAAACCGTATCGCGCTCTACAGGAATTTTTCCGATCTTTAAAATTTCAGAGACAAACTTTTCACGAGGCGTATATTCACCATTCTCACCGCCCGCTTCGCGCGTGATATTTTCATGATAAAGTGTCCCGCTCATATCATTGGCGCCGCAGGAAAGAGACTGAAGCGCATTTTCCCAGCCAAGCTTCACCCAACTGGTTTGAATGTTGCGGATGTCATTCATAAAGTAAAGGCGCGCGGCGGCAATCATTTTAAACGCATATTCGATACGATCGAATGATTTGTCAATGATCTTGCCCAATTTTGTTTTATCCGGCATAAAAAGGAGTGGAATAAATTCGGTGATCATCCCCGTCTCGCGCCGCGCCGACCGCGCGGTGCCAGATGACAGAGCGGCCAACCGCCGCTCGACCGACTGGCGTTGCACATTCCGGATCCGTCTAAAATGATTCGCCACATGCTCGGGTGTTTCAATGTGGCCGAATAAAATCGTAGCGGTCGAATGGAGACCAAGTTGATGAGCCGTTTTAATAATCTCACACCATTCATCTGAAGATATTTTCTCCCAACAAATTCTTTTGCGTACTTCATCATCCAACACCTCGGCTGCTGTTCCACACATGGAACTCATTCCTGCTTCTTTGGCTTGGCGAACTACATCAAAATAAGACTGATTTGTTTCTGAAGCGTAGTAGTCAATTTCTTCTGGGGAAAACGCATGAAAGTGAATAGAAGGATACGCTTCGCGAAGTTTTTTCAAAAGATCCAGCACCTCGTGAAATTTGACTTCTGGGGAAAGACCGCCCTGAAAGGTAATTTCAGAAAGCACACCGTCAGCGCTTTCGATTCTTTGCTTTACATCATCAAATGTTAAAATATAAGCGTCTTTTGAAATTGGAGACTTTTTGAATTCACAAAAGGTGCAATGGTATTCACAAATATTGGTGTAATTCACGTTCATATTGTGAATAAAGCTAACAACTCTGCCATTGATCCGTTCGTTGGTCTCGTTAGCTAAATTGTAAAGCTGTTTCAAATCAGATGAATCTTGCCGTTCAAGAAGCCACTTCGCCTCTTCCTCGGTTAAATCAATCAAATATTTTGTTTTATGTTCAATCGTTTCCCAATTCATGGCGTGTCATCCCCGAATGCTTTAATCGGGGATCCAGATTTTAGAATCCCGCTAGAGTTTACGCCGTGCGTGGATCCCCGCTTTCGCGGGGATGACAGTGATACGGGACGGGAATGACATTTACTTCCATAAGAACTATCCACCAAAACAGGTTCATAACCCGCTTTTTGAATGAGAGACCTTAAAGCATTTTCTGAAAGATCCGTTGGTGTTTCATTTCCCGCGTCATGCATAATCTTTTCATTCAAATTGGTGCCGCCGACGTCATCCACGCCAAACGAAAGACTCACTTGTGCCATTTTTAGATCGAGCGTCGTCCAATGGACTTTAATATGGGGTACGTTATCGAAAAGAAGCCGTGAAATGGCGTAGATTTTTAAATCTGTGTAGCCGCCGGGTTCCCCTTTCCGTTCAAGTGGTGTATTCTCAGCATTGAACGCAAGCGGAATAAACGAATTAAACCCGCGCGTTTCATCTTGAAGCGCCCGCAATCTCAAAATATGATCCACACGATCTTCGACCGATTCAATGTGGCCATAAAGCATGGTGCAATTAGAAGGCATTCCCATTTTGTGCGCGGTTCGGTGAATTTCAATCCAATCTTTGGAAGTTGTCTTATCAGCGCAAATCTTCCGGCGTGTTACTTCACTGAAAATTTCGGCTCCACCTCCCGGGAGTCCGTTTAAACCAGCGCTTCTCAATTGCTCGAGAACTTCCTCCCAAGAAAGTCCCGTGCGCTGCGCGAGATCATCAATTTCAACTGCTGTAAGCGCTTTGATAAAAAGATGGGGTGCCGTTTCCCGGATCATCCGAAACATTTCAATATAATAATCCAATCCCAAATCAGGATTAAGACCGCCAACGATATGAACTTCATTAATTCCAAATCGCTTAACCATATCTTCCACCTTCGCGCGAACTTCTGCGAGCGAAAAGGTGTATCCGCCGCTTTCGTCCGGTCTCCTAGCAAAAGCACAAAACACGCAGTGAGCGGTGCACACATTGGTATGATTCAAATGAAGGTTGATGGAGTAGTAAACTTTATTGCCGTTGAGCTTGAGTCTTGCTTGATTTGCTAAAGCGCCCAAAAAAGGAAGATCATTGGACTCAAAGAGGCGGACACCATCTTCAAAAGTAAGGCGCTCTCCATTCTCAACCTTCTCTTCAATATCTTGAAGCTTCGAATTATGGAATAAGCGATTCATAAGGTTCTGCGTCATTGCGAGGAGTCCTTATGGGACGACGAAGCAATCTCAAGACTCAGAGATTGCTTCAGCCTTGCCTGGGTCACTGCTTCGCAATGACGAATTAGTTGAGTCTTTCTTCAACTGTTTTCTTTTTTCAATTTCAGTAAAAAGTTGATCGACGAGCTCCTGTTCAGAAACTACGCGTTCTTGTTTTCCATCCACATAGATCATGCCTTTTTCCTTACCGCCCGTAATTCCAAAATCAGATTCATGAGCTTCACCAGGTCCGTTCACCACACAACCTAAGACAGAAATAGTCATAGGGTCTTTTAGTTTCATAGCGCGTGTTTCAACTTCGTTGGCTAATTTAAATACATCGACTTCGGCACGGCCGCAGCTCGGACAGGCCACCACGCGTGGACCAAATTTTCCTAAGCCTAATGCTTCCAAAATAAAACGTGCAACCTTCACTTCTTCAACAGATTCTGCCGAAAGTGAAATTCGAATGGTATCTCCGATTCCCTCTTGCAAAAGAGTTCCCACGCCAATGGCATTGTAAACAGAACCCCGCAGTAAAGTTCCTGCCTCGGTAACACCGAGATGAAGCGGATAATCAAACGCCTCAGAAGCGAGGCGATAAGCAGCCACCATCGTTGGGACATCACTGGCTTTCAAAGAAAGGACGATATCGTAAAACCCAAGCTCTTCCAAAATTTGGACGTGACGTTTCGCACTTTCGAGAAGCGCTTCCGGAACCGGATGACCGTATTTTTCGAGGAGATCTTTTTCAAGCGAACCGCCGTTCACGCCAATTCGAATCGGAACTTTCCGTTCCTTTGCCTTGTTTACAACAGCTTCAATTCGGTCGCGCGAACCAATATTACCTGGATTAAGGCGTAATTTGTCAATTCCCTGATCAAGCGCGACGAGCGCCAAACGGTAATTGAAATGAATGTCGGCAACGAGCGGGATTTTAATTCGCTTTTTGATAGCTCCGAGGGCGTTCGCATCTTTTTCAGTGGGACAGGCCACGCGAATCATTTCACATCCCGCTTCTTCAAGCTCCTGGATTTGCGCTACCGTTGCTTCAACATCATGGGTTGGAGTCGTGCACATGGATTGAATTCGCACAGGCGCATCACCACCAACCGTAACAGTACCTATTTTAACTTGTCTTGTTTTCTTACGCTCGGCCATAGGAACTTATCTTCAGCATCCTTTCAATTGGAAGAATCGCGCGTTCGCGGATCGCGTCCGGAACTTTGATTTCATATTGCATCCGCTCAAGCGAAAGCACGATTTTCTCAATTGTGTTTTGTTTCATATAATTACAAACGGCCTGTTCTGTTGCTGGAATAAAGTTTTTCTCCGGATTTTCCTTCTTCATCTTGTGAAGAATTCCGGTTTCGGTAGCCACAATAAACTCACGCGCCTTTGCTTGACGGACATATTGAACCATTCCTTCGGTCGATAAAATTTGGTCCGCATACTGCATCGATTTCGTAAGACAACCGCATTCAGGATGCATAATAAGTTCGGCATTTTTGTGCTCTTTTTTAAGCTTGGCAATACGTTCGGTTTGAATCATCACATGAACGTGGCAATACCCTTTCCAAATCGTAATATTTTTCCGGCCTGTTTTTACTTGCACATAACTTCCAAGATAAAAATCGGGAACAAAAAGAATTTCCAGATCCTCTGGAACACTTTCAACTACTTTGACGGCGTTAGAAGAGGTACAGCAATAATCGGCCTCCGCTTTCACGGCGGCTGTGGTATTCACATAAGCAACCACAATTCCATTTGGATGTTCCACTTTCCATTTTTGGACGTCTTCAGGACAAATCATTCCGGCAAGCGAACAGCCAGCTTCAAGATCAGGAACTAAAACGGTTTTATTGGGACAAAGAATGCTAACGGTTTCGGCCATAAACAAAACGCCTGAAAAAACGATAACGTCCGCATCGATCTTCTGCGCTTTTTGAGCGAGGCCGAGCGAATCCCCTGTGAAATCCGCGATGTCTTGAATTTCGCCCACTTGATAATTGTGAGCTAAAATAACGGCATTGCGTTTCCGTTTCAATGCTTGGATCTCTTCTTCAATTGAATTGTAAACGTTTGTTGGCATATGCTATAAACCCTTTTATCATCCCCGAAGTTTTTATCGGCACCTGCTCTCATCAATTCTAATTGGAAGCAAGTACTGTCCCCAATGGTGCTCGGTTAAGCAGCTATTGCCTGCATGAGCCGCCATTCAGTACGTGATATTTTAAGTTTTGGATATTTC
>OBEQ010348981.1_pt1 | contig 32803 bp, 35 predicted proteins | sample 1670901 | NCBI WGS metagenome assembly OBEQ01 (sample SAMEA104232315, study PRJEB22302) | groundwater metagenome | biome: forest; feature: aquifer; material: groundwater | place: USA | collected 2011-08-07 | depth 5.4 m | reverse complement strand
TGGATTCCCGCTTTCGCGGGAATGACGACTCCTTTTTCATTTGCGGTTGCGAGATATGTACATACTTTAGCGCTTTCGCGGGGATGACGAGAGTGGGACGGACATCACCGCCAGACTGGAACTGTTCACCCGATTGCCCTGCGAAGGTATGGCGTGGCTGTTGATTATGCCGCCCGAGCGCCGCATACTGCGCCTCTTGTCCTGTCCAGCCCATCCCTGGAGATCGGATTATCCCAATGCGCGTGACCATCAACGGTGAAGAGCGCCAGCTCCCCGCCCCGCAGACCCTTGACGCGCTGCTCCAGCAGCTCAAGCTCGATCCCGCCAAGGTGGCGGTAGAGCGCAATCTGGAAATCGTGCCGCGGTCGACCTATGGCCAGACTCAGGTCGGCGACGGCGACCGGCTGGAGATCGTCCATTTCATCGGCGGCGGCTCGGGTGCCGCGGCCGAAGACGGCTGGGAGGTGGCGGGCCGCCGCTACCAGTCCCGCCTGCTGGTCGGAACCGGCAAGTATAAGGACTTCGAGGAGACAGCCCGGGCCATCGAAGCCTCGGGGGCCGAGATCGTCACCGTGGCGGTGCGTCGCGTCAATCTGAGCGACCCGTCGAAGCCGATGCTGGTCGATTATGTCAGCCCGAAGAAGTACACCTTCCTGCCCAACACCGCCGGCTGCTACACCGCCGACGACGCCGTGCGTACCCTGCGCCTGGCGCGTGAGGCGGGCGGCTGGGATCTGGTCAAGCTCGAGGTGCTGGGTGATCAGAAAACCCTGTACCCCGACATGGTCGAGACCCTGAAGGCGGCCGAGGTGCTGATCAAGGAAGACTTCAAGGTGATGGTCTATTGCTCGGATGATCCGATCATGGCCAAGCGCCTGGAAGACCTGGGCTGCGTCGCCATCATGCCGCTGGCAGCGCCGATCGGCTCGGGCCTGGGGGTTCAGAACCCGGTGGGTATCCGCATCATCATCGAGAACGCCAAGGTGCCGGTGCTGGTCGACGCCGGAGTCGGCACTGCCTCGGATGCGGCCATCGCCATGGAACTGGGCTGCGACGGCGTGCTGATGAACACCGCCATCGCCGAAGCCAAGGATCCCATCCGCATGGCCCGCGCCATGAAGCTGGCGATCGAGGCCGGCCGCCTGTCCTATCTGGCCGGCCGCATGCCGAAGAAGCTGTACGCCGATCCGTCGTCGCCGCTGGCGGGGCTGATTTAGGCGCCTGGGAGCGCGGGCGAGACGCCCGCGCTCCCAGGAAGCTCCTACACCGCCCGATACATCCACACCCCGTCGCCCCGGGTGTCGCAGATGATGCGGCCGTGGGCCATCAGGTAGTGAATATGGGCCAGGCTTTCGCCAACGGCGAACAGCAGTTGATGGGCGTCCAGTTCGCGGGTGAACAGGCGGCGCAGCACGTCGGCGGCGGTAGCCGGTTCGGCGCAGAAGCCCAGGGTCTTCTCGAGTCGCTGATCGTGGTGATGGGCCAGTTCGTCGAGTCGGACGTGCAGGCCCGAAAACGGCAGGCCGGGCGACGGCAGCACGAAGGGGCTATCGGGCAGCGGGCGGAAACGGTCGAGCGAGGTCAGGAAGTCGTCGAGCGGGTCGGCGGCCGGATCGCTTGGCCATACCGCCACCACCGGTGAGATGCGCGGCAGCACCTGATCGCCGGAAATCAGTACCCCGGCCTCGGCGCAGTACAGGGCGGCATGCTCGACGGCGTGACCGGTGCCGGTGATCACCTGCCACGCCCGCCCGCCGATGGTGATGGTCTGGCCGTCGCGGATGCGATGGTAGGCGACCGGGATCGGCACGACGCGGTCCGCATAGACATTGCCACGCTCGCGCACCACCTCCAGCAGATCCTCGCTCAGGCCGCAGCGGCGGTAGAATTCCACCTGACCGTCGATGAAGGCCGCGGTGTGGTCCACCGACAGCAGCCGGCCGACCGCCCACTCGCCCTGAGTGGTCCACATCTCGATGCCCCAGCGCTCGGTCAGCCAGCTCGCCAGACCCATATGGTCGGGATGGAAATGGGTGCAGATCAGGCGCGTGATCGGCTTGCCGGCCAGCGTCGTCTCGAACAGCTTTTCCCACAGCGCGCGGGTTTCATCATTGGCCAGGCCGGTATCGACCATCGTCCAGCCGTCGCCATCCTCCAGCAGCCACAGATTGATGTGGTTGAGCTGGAACGGCAGCGGCATGCGCAGCCAGACGATGCCGGGCGCCACCGTCAGCGCAGTGCCGACGTCGATGGGGTGAGGATGGGGATAGACCAGGCACGACATGGATGCATCCTCTCCGAGTGGACCTTCGAGACATACTCCGCTATCGCCAGATAGGGAAGAGGGCCGCCCTCCCGGGTGGGAACCAGAGCCCCGGATGGGATGTTTCGTACAGGTGTTTCTCTGTCATGGGAGCCTGCCATGGTCCGCGCAACCGCCCTTGCCCTGGTGCTGCTGGTCAGCCCCGGGGGCACCCTTCACGCCGACGATGCCACCGATGGGCGTATCGTACTGGCCCAGTCGGAAACATTTACAGCGTACGATATCCAGTCGGCCCTGGCGCGGGCCGGCTATTTCACCGGCCGAGTCGATGGCACGATGGGATCGCGGACGCGGCAGGCCATTTCCGCCTTCCAGTCTGACAACGGCCTGCCCGTTACCGGCACGCCGACCAACAGCCTGATCGGCGAATTGCGCGCCCGCGGCTATCTGGCGTCGAACGATCCCTATGGCGGTGCCAATCAGGAGACGCTGGTCTCCGATGTGCAGGCGGCCCTGCGCCAGCACGGCTATCAGGTGCGGGTCAGCGGTAGCCTGGACAACAGCACCCGCACGGCGATCCGCTCGTTCCAGCGGCGCCAGGGCCTGCCGGTGACCGGCCAGCCGAGCGCCGAGCTGCTCGCCCTGATTGAGCAGAGCGGTGGCAGATCCTCCAATGTCGCGCAATCGAACGTGGTGCAGCAGATCGAATCCCGGCTGGCCAACAAGGGCTATGATGTCGGCCCGATCGACGGAGTCGTCGACAGCCGCACCGAGCAGTCGATCCGCACCTATCAGGCGCAGCGCGGCCTGCCCGCCACCGGCCAGCCATCCGACGACCTGCTGGCTGATCTGCGCACCTCGACCGTCACCGCCCAATCCGCCCGCATACCGCAGTCCCCGGAAGAGGCGGCCGGCGCGGTCTTGCAGGGGCTGGGACAGCGGTTGCAAAATCGCTGATGCTGGTATCGCGTGGTGGTTGTTGCGGCGCAATAGCGGCGAGTGGTAATATGACCAAGTGCAGCAATTGCGGTGATCAGGTAATCCTATGTCCAGCTCAACCGAGCTGCCTACCGTGTTCCTGCAACAGGGACAGTTCTTTTTCGATCGTCGGCCGCATCTGGTGACGACGGTGCTGGGGTCGTGTGTCGCCGTGTGCCTGTGGGATAAATCCAAGGGGTACGGTGGGATGACTCATTCCGTCCTGCCGCTGCCGTTGCCCGGCGACACCCCGTCGCCGCGCCACACCGAGATCGCCGTGTCTCAACTGATCCGCGCCATGCTGGACGAAGGCAGTGAGCACCGCGATCTGCGCGCCAAGCTGTTCGGTGGTGCCAGCCTGTTTCCGGTCGCCAAGGTGTCCCAGGGCGTCGGCGCCTCCAATGTCCGTGCCGCCGTCGCTGCCCTCAAGAACAACCGCATCCCGCTGATGGTCCAGGAGGTCGAGGGGAAGTCGGGGATGGTGATCCGGATGGATACCGGGCTCGGTGAGGTCTGGTTGCGACGGATCTCCAGCACCGACGCGGCGTAAGGGGGAGTCGCGCCCGCCCCACTCTCGTCATCCCCGCGAAAGCGCTACGGGATGTACATATGTTGCACCTGCATCATCCTAAGAAGTCGTCATTCCCGCGAAAGCGGGAATCCATGCGGCCTTGACGTCCGGCATGGTGGTGAAGAAAGCGACCCATGCTTTCGCACCGCATCACGATGGGTGCCATTTATTCTGACTGACAGGCCGCATGGATTCCCGCTTTGGCGGGAATGACGATCTTTTGTTATTCCGTAAGCGCGAAAAACGTACATACCGTAGCGCTTTCGCGGGGATGACGAGTGAAATACAGGTCGTCATTCCTTCACCCGATTGCCTTGGCCCCGCCCCGTCGCTCCTTGTTCGGCCCGACAATTTTGCTATGGTGCGGCCATGACGGATACCGCACCCCCTCTCCCCACCTTTTCCGGCCACGGGCTCGCCTGCGTGCGCAGCGAGCGGGTCGTATTCACCGAGCTGGATTTCGACCTGACGGCTGGCGATGCGCTGGTGCTGCTGGGGCCCAACGGTTCGGGCAAGTCATCGTTGCTGCGGGTGATGGCCGGGCTGCTGCGGGAGGCGGCGGGCGAATTGCGCTGGGGCGGGGTGCCGATTCGCGAGGATCGCGAGGGCCATGCCGCCCGTACCCACTATGTCGGTCATCACGACGCGGTCAAGCCGGTGCTCAGCGTGCTGGAAAACGTGCTGTTCTGGGCGAGGCTGCACGAACCGGCCACGGCAGCCGACCGGGCCGAGGCGGCGCTCGACCGGCTGCGGCTGGAGCATCTCGCCGGCATGCCCGGCAAGCTGCTGTCGGCCGGACAGAAGCGACGGGTCAATCTGGCGCGGCTGCTGGCGGCACCATCACAATTATGGCTGCTCGACGAGCCGACGGTGGCACTCGACCGCGCCTCGGTGAAGGTGCTGGAAGCGGTGATCGCCGAGCACCGCGCCACTGGCGGCATCGTCGTGGTGTCGACCCATCTGGATATTGATCTGCCCGGCGGGCGCGAACTGCATCTCGATGAGTTCGGTGCTCCGGCCGCCTGGGCTGAGGGGGTGTGGGTATGATGACCACCTTCTTCGACGTGGTGCGCCGCGATCTGCGGCTGGCACTGCGTCAGGGCACCGACTCCATCATGGTGGTGGCATTCTTCGTGCTGACCGTGGTGCTGTTCCCGTTCGGCATCGGCCCCGAGTCCAATGTGCTGGAGCGGGTGGCGCCCGGTGTGCTGTGGGTGGTGGCGCTGCTGGCGTCCATGCTGTCGCTCGACCGGCTGTTTCAGGCCGATTACGAAGATGGCTCGCTGGAATTGCTCAGCCTGACTCCCGCCCCGCTGTCGGTGCTGGTGATCGCCAAGGTAACGGCCCATTGGCTGACCACCGGCCTGCCGCTGATGGCCGCGGCGCCGCTGCTGGCGGTGCTGCTGAACATGAACGCCGACGGCTTTTCCACCCTGATGCTGGCCATGCTGCTGGGAACGCCGTCGCTCAGCCTGATCGGTGCCATCGGTGCCGGTCTGGTGCTGGGGGCGCGGCGCGGCGGCGTGCTGGTGTCCCTGCTGATTTTGCCGTTATATGTGCCGGTGCTGATCTTCGGAGTGGGCGCGGTGGATGCTGCGGTTCATGGCTTCAGCCCGAAGGCGCAGCTGCTGGTATTGGGCGCCATTCTGCTGGCGGCGCTGCCGATGGCTCCGTGGGCGACCTCGGCGGCCTTGCGTCAGGCCATCGAGTGACCAATTAGGGATAACCCTAAGCGCATAGGCTGGAAAACCCGTCGGAGGGGCTGTAGAACATCGCCATGCATAGATTCGCCAATCCCGCCCGCTTCCTCCGCATAGCGGCCGTCGTGCTGCCGTGGAGCGCCGCCGCGACCGCGCTGTTCCTTGGTGCCGGCCTGTACTACGCACTGATCGCCTCACCCGGCGACTACCAGCAGGGCGAGTCGGTGCGCATCATGTATATCCATGTGCCGACCGCCTGGATGGGCATGTTCTGCTATACCGCGGTGGCGGTCAGCAGCGCCGTCGCCCTGATCTGGAAGCATCCGCTGGCCGATCTGATCGCCAAGGCGAGTTCGCCGGTCGGGGCTGCCTTCACCTTCATCTGTCTGGTCACCGGCGCCCTGTGGGGCAAGCCCATGTGGGGCACATGGTGGGTGTGGGATGCGCGGCTGACCAGCATGCTGATCCTGCTGTTCCTCTATTTCGGCCATATGGCCCTGATCAACGCCTTTGACGACCCGACCCGCGGCGCCAAGGCGGCGGCTATCCTGGCGCTGGCCGGGTTCATCAACGTGCCGATCATCAAATTCTCGGTGGATTGGTGGAACCCCCTGCACCAGCCGGCCAGCGTGGTGAAGATGGGCGGACCGGCCATCGACCCCAGCATGCTCGTGCCGTTGCTGCTGATGGCTGCGGGATGCAAAGCCTATTACATCCTGGTGCTGATCCTGCGCGTCCGCGCCGAGATCGCCGGTGCCAAGATCCGCACCATCCGCCTGATGCAGGTGCATGGGCGCAACGCGGCCTGAAGATAAATTACCCTCGCCGGGCGCGCTCCGCGCGCAGGTGCCGCCGCAATGGCGGCTGTTACATGCACAGCGAACTGACAATCATCAAGGACAGCGGGCATGTCATCATTCATCCATATGGGCGGCTACGCGGGCTATGTCTGGCCCGCCTACGGGGTCGCCGTGGTGGTCATGGCGGGGCTGCTGGTGGCCTCGCTGCTGGGCAGCCGGGCCCGCGAACGTGAGCTGAAGGTATTGCAGGAGCTGCGGCCGCACCGCACCCGCCGCGGCGGCGATGCGACCAAGGCGACCGAGGAGGCGACCCGTGCGGATGCGTAAGAAACAACGTCTGTACATCGTGCTGCTGGCCATGCTGCTGCTGGGCGGAGCCAGCGCGCTGGTGCTGACGGCGATGGGCGACAATCTGGTGTATTTCTACGGCCCGACCGAACTGATGGCCCGCAAGGACATCACGCCCGAGCGCCGTCTGCGTATTGGCGGGCTGGTCGAACAGGGCAGCGTGGTGAAGGACGGCAAGACCATCCGCTTCAAGGTCTCGGACACCACCAACGCCTTGCCGGTGGTCTTTACCGGCCTGCTGCCCGACCTGTTCCGCGAGGGTCAGGGCGTGGTCGCCGAGGGCCGGCTGGACCGCGACGGCATCTTTCAGGCGTCCGAGGTGCTGGCCAAACATGACGAAAATTACATGCCCAAAGAAGTCCAGGACGCGCTAAAGACGCAGGGTCATTGGCAGGAGCAGTACGAGAAGAAATGATCGCCGAGATCGGGCAGTTCGCCCTCATCCTCGCCCTGTTCGTCGCGCTGGTTCAGGCCAGCGTGCCGCTGATCGGGGCGCATCGCCGCAACGCCACGCTGATGGCGCTGTCCGGCCCCGCCGCGCTGACCCAGATGCTGATGATCGGCATCGCCTTTGCCGCGCTGACCTATGCCTATGTGGTCAGCGATTTCTCGGTGGCCAACGTCGCCCAGAACTCGCACTCCGACAAGCCGATGCTCTACAAGGTGTCCGGCGTGTGGGGCAACCACGAGGGCTCGCTGCTGCTGTGGATCACCATCCTGGCGGCGTTCGGTCTGGCGGTGGCGGTGTTCGGCCGCAATCTGCCGCCGGGCCTGCGGGCGCGGGCGCTGTCGGTGCAGGCGATGATCTCGGTGGGCTTCCTGCTGTTCATCCTGTTCACCTCCAACCCGTTCGAACGCCTCAGCCCGGCGCCGATCAACGGCAACGGCCTCAACCCGCTGCTGCAAGATCCCGGTCTGGCCTTCCATCCGCCGTTCCTCTATCTCGGTTATGTCGGCTTCTCGATGGCTTTCTCGTTCGCCATCGCCGCGCTGATCGAGGGTCGCGTCGATGCCGCCTGGGCCCGCTGGGTGCGGCCGTGGACCCTGGTCGCCTGGGTGTTCCTGACCTGCGGCATCGTGCTGGGCTCGTGGTGGGCTTATTACGAACTGGGCTGGGGCGGCTGGTGGTACTGGGATCCGGTCGAAAACGCCTCGTTCATGCCCTGGCTGGTCGGCACCGCGCTGCTGCATTCCGCCGTGGTGGTGGAAAAGCGCGACTCGCTGAAAAGCTGGACTATCCTGCTGGCGATCATCACCTTTTCGTTCAGCCTGCTCGGCACCTTCCTGGTGCGCTCGGGCGTACTGACCTCGGTCCATGCCTTCGCCACCGATCCGGCGCGCGGCGTGTTCATTCTCGGCCTGCTGGTGGTATGCACCGGCGGTTCGCTGGCGCTGTACGCCGTGCGGGCGCCCGAGCTGAAGGCCGGCGGCCTGTTCGCGCCGATTTCGCGCGAGGGCTCGCTGCTGCTCAACAACCTGCTGATGAGCACAGCGGCCGGAACGGTGCTGCTCGGTACCCTGTTTCCGCTGTTCGCCGACCTGTTCGACTGGGGCAAGATCTCGGTCGGCCCGCCCTTCTTCAACGCCGTGTTCGTGCCGCTGATGGTGCCGATGGTCATGGCCATGGGCGTCGGGCCGCTGCTGTCGTGGAAGCGGGGCGACCTGGGCGCGGCACTGTGGCGGCTCAAATTCGCCTTCATCGTCGCCGTGGGCGTGATGGCCGCAACCTGGCTGCTGACCGGCGGCAGTGCCACCGATCTGGGGGCGGCCGGCGGTCTCGGTCTGGCGGCGTGGCTGGCCTGTAGCACTCTGGTGGAGTGGGCCGAGCGCATCCGTCTGTTCCGTGGCCCGCTGACCGAAAGCCTGCGCCGCGCCGTCAAGCTGCCGCGCTCGTCCTACGGCATGACCCTGGCCCATCTCGGTCTGGCCATTCTGATCACCGGCGTGACCGGTGCCGCGGCGTGGAAGGTGGAAAGCGTCCAGACCCAGAAGCCCGGCGAGACCGTGCGGGTGGCTGGCTACGACTTCACCCTGATGGGGGTGCGGACCAATGAAGGGCCCAACTACACCGTCCAGACCGGTACCTTCGTCGTCTACAAGGACAGCCAGTCGATCGGCGTGCTCGACGCGGAAAAGCGCCAGTACACCCAGCCGCCGCGTCCCACCACCGAAGCGGCCATTCAGACCCATTGGCATGGCGATCTGTATGCCGTGATCGGCGATGCCGACGGCAAGGGCGGCTATGTTACCCGGCTCTATTATAATCCGCTGATCCCCTGGCTGTGGGGCGGGTCGCTGATCATGGTGCTGGGCGGTTTGGTGTCGCTGACCGATCGCCGCCACCGGGTGGGGGCGCCGACCCGGCGCACCGTGCCGAGCGGTGCCATCCAGGCGGCGGAGTGAACCATGAAGCGACTCAGCTATACCCTGCCGGTCCTGCTGTTCCTGGCGCTGGCCGGCGTGTTTTTCTACCAGTTGCGCTGGGGCAACGATCCGCGCGATATCCCGTCGGTGCTGATCGACAAGCCGGTGCCGGAGCTCAACCTGCCGGGGGTGCCGGGGCGTGATGATCGCGGCCTGAAGACCAAGGACATTACCGGTCAGGTGTCGCTGGTCAGCGTGTTCGGTTCGTGGTGCATCGCCTGCGTCGCCGAACACCCCATGCTGCTGAATATCCGCAAGACCGGTCTGGTGCCGATCCACGGCATCGACTGGAATGAAAAAGATCCGGCCGACGGCGGCAAGTGGCTGAAGAAGCATGGCGATCCCTATGACCGGGTCGGCCTCGACCTGGGCAGCCATGCCGCCATTGATTTCGGCGTGACCGGCGCGCCTGAGACCTTCGTGATAGATAAGACCGGTCACATTCGCTACAAGCAGGTCGGCCCGATCACCCCTGAGGTGTGGAAACAGACTCTGCTGCCGATGATCAAGGAGCTGTCGAAGTGAGGCGCCTCGTTCTGTGCATGGCGTTGCTGCTCGCCGCCGCTCCCGCATATGCCGTCAATCCCAGCGAGATGCTCAAAGACCCGAAGCAGGAGGAGCGCGCCCGCGACCTCAGCAAGGGCTTGCGCTGTCTGGTCTGCCAGAACCAGTCGATTGACGACTCCGATGCCGAACTGGCGCGCGACCTGCGGGTCATCGTGCGGGAGCGCATCGCCGCCGGCGACACCAATGAGCAGGTCGAGAAATTTGTCGTCGACCGCTATGGCGATTACGTCCTGCTCAAGCCGCCGTTCAAGGCCACCACCTATCTGCTGTGGTTCGGGCCCTTGGCCCTGTTCCTGATCGCCATCGGCACGATGGTCGGCTTCTACCGTCGGCGTGGTGCCGGGGCCGGAGCCGACGCCATCGACGCGCCCGCCAGACTGACGGCGGACGAGGAACGCAAGCTGAAGCAGTTGCTCGGGGACACCCGCCCATCATGATCTGGATCGTCTTTCTCGCCCTCATCCTGGCCGTGCTCGCCCTGATGCTGGTGCCCCTGCTGTTGCAGCCGGTCAAGACTGCCGCCGCCGACCGGGCCGATTACGACCTGACGGTCTATCGCGACCAGTTGAAGGAGGTCGATGCCGACGTTGAGCGCGGCCTGCTCAACACCAGGCAGGCCGAGGCGGCGCGCACTGAAATCAAGCGCCGTATGCTCGCCGTTGCCGACAAGCCCGAAGGCCCGGCCGCCGCCGGCCGCGCCGCCAAGGTGGTGGCCGTGGTGATCGCGCTGACGGTGCCGCTGGGGGCGCTGACGCTGTACGGCATGCTCGGCCATCCCGATCTGCCCGACATGCCGTTCGCCTCGCGGCCTGACAAGGACGAAGCGGCGAAAATGGCCGATATCAGCGCCATGGTCGAAGGTCTGGCGGCTAAGCTGAAGCAGCGGCCCGATGATGTCGACGGCTGGGCCATGCTGGCGCGGTCGGCGCGCATGCTGGAGCGGTTCGATCTGGCGGCGGATGCCTATGGCCATCTGATTGCCCTGGGCAAGCGCGACGCCGACAATTACGCCGGCCTGGGCGAAAGCCTGCTGTTCGCCAATGAGGGCTTCACCCCCGAGGCGATCGCCGCGTTCCAGGACGCGTTGCGCGTCGATCCCAAGGATGTGCGCAGCCGGTTCTATCTCGGTATGGGGCAGGCGGAGTTGGGCGACGCCCGCGCGGCGATCGCCATCTGGCGTGACCTGGAGCAGGGCGCACCCGCCGATGCCGAATGGCTGCCGGGGGTGCGCGCCCGCATCGCCGAGACCGCCAAGGAAGCCGCCATCGACCCCGCCACGGTGCCGCCCAAGGCGCCGACCCTGCCGCCTGCCGGCCAGACACCCGCCGCCGCGGCTGCCGCAACTCCCGGCGCCGCCACTGCCGCGGTGCCGGCCAAGGGCGCCGATACTCAGGCGATGATTCAGTCGATGATCGACGGCCTGGCTGCCCGCCTGAAGGACAATCCCGGCGATGTCGAGGGCTGGAAGCGCCTGGGACGGGCCTATCGGGTCCAGGAGAAGCACGAGCTGGCCAAGGACGCCTACGGCAAGGCTATGGCCCTGCTGCCCAAGGACGTCGATATCAAACTGGCCTATGCCGACGTGCTGCTGGCCATGGCCCCGCCGACCGCCACCGAGCCCCCGGCCGACTTCATCGCCGTGCTGAAGGAGGTCATCGGCCTGGATGCCCGCAACCCCGACGCCCTGTACTATCTCGGTCTGGCCGAGGCGCAGGCGGGCCGCAAAGCCGAGGCCAAGGAGTATTGGAGCCGGCTGCTCGGCACCTTGCCGGAAGGCTCGCCGGAGCGGGCCGGTCTACAGAAGCAGATGGACGGGCTGGGGGGGTAGTTTCACCCGATGTCGTCGTGAGCGTCTCGCCCGCGGCGCTATCTTCACTGCGTCAGGCGTCGTCGCGGGCGAGACGCCCGCGCTCCCAGCAAAGACAGCCCCCTCCCCCGCCTTGCAGCAGGAGAGGGGGCTGTATCGAGATTACTTCTCGAACTGCGCCAGGGTATCAATGGCCTGGGCCCAGCGAATGAACTTGTGGTTGGCAAGTTCGCTGACGGTCTTGATGTTGAAGGCATCCTTCAGATGCTGGGCGTCCTTGTCGGACACGCCCTGCAACGCGGCCGGCGAGGCAGCGGCGATTTCCTTCAGCGACTTGGTCTCATAGGCCTTGTCAACCAGATGCTTGATATCCATTGGGTAACCACTCCGTTGCGTTGCCAATTCATAAGCGATAGTCGAGGTTGGGGCCGCTGTCCAGTGCCGGTTATGCTCATTGTGCAGGAAGTGGCAAGTCCCAGGCGCCCCAATTGCGTTGCAGGATGATGGTTCGCATGACCCCCTGGTCCGGCACTCGTAGAGCAATGTGTTCGTTGTCTGTCCATCTATCAAAACGGACGGGCAGGGCCGGTTGAGTGTCGAATTCGATCTTGGGGCGGGGGGCGATCAGCGCCCAGATCTGAAGTTGTTTGTTGCCGGCGTCGTCGGGCAGGATGAGCAGGCGCTGGCCGTCCGGGGAAATATAGGCCGAGCCGGGGACCGACCAGGACGTTCCGCTGACCGCCTCGATCAGCACGTCGTGGACCCGCCCGTAGGCCGAGCGTTCGACCAGATGATAGCGGCCGTCGCCCAGCAGGCCGCGATAGATGTGAGTGACCGAATCCCAGTCCTTGCCCGACTGCTGCCGGCCGCGGTAGTCGGTGAATTCGACGGTGCCGCCCTTGCCCAGCGTGACCGTCAGCCGCCCGCCCTCACGGCGCACGCGGCCGTTGGAAGCGGTAATGGCAGCCGACTCGGCGGAAGGGGTGACAGCCGTCGGGGTCGACGCTGCCTCCGGCTGGGACGATACGCACCCGACCAATGCGGCGGTGACCACTGCCACGGCCGCCAATTCCTTCCAGCCCATCAATTTCCCCCCTGGACATGCCATCGGGGGCGCGAGGCCCCCGAGGTCATGTTAGCCGGTGCCGGGTCCGACTAGAAGTGCAACTGCGCCGAAGCGTTCAGATTGACACGTCCGCCACGCCAATTGTCCAGATGGAACTTGGTGAACGGCAGTTGGGTCAGTTCGAAGAAGCGCGGCCAGCCGATACGGTCGATCCACTCGCCCATACGCTCCCACGGGCGGGCATCGGCCTTGTAGGCGCCCAGGATGGTCTTGACCACGGTGGCCACTTCCGGCCAGCGCGGGGCGTTGTTCGGCAGGCCGGCGGCAACCAGCTTGTGGAACTTCGGCTTCGAGCGGGTCGAGGAGTGCTTGCCGCCCACCCAGATGGCGATCTTGGAATGGACCGGATCGTTGATCTGCATGGGCGGGCAGGGCGGATAGCAGGCGCCGCAGCAGACGCATTTCTGCTCGTCGACTTCCAGCGTCGGCTTACCGTTGACCAGGGCCGGGCGGATGGCCGCGACCGGGCAACGGGCGATGACGGTCGGACGCTCGCAGACGCCGGCCACCAGTTCGTGATTGATCACGGGCGGCTTGGTGTGCTGGACGTTGACGGCAATATCACCCTGGCCACCGCAATTGATCTGGCAGCAGCTTGTGGTGATCTTGACGCGGTTCGGCATCTCTTCGTGCTTGTAGTCGTGGTACAGCTCGTCCATCAGAGCCTTGACCACGCCCGAAGCGTCGGTGCCGGGAATGTCGCAGTGCAGCCAACCCTGGGTATGCGAGACGAACGCCACCGAGTTGCCGGTGCCACCGACCGGGAAGCCCTCGGCCTCCAGGCGGGCGATCAGCGGCTCGACCTTCGATTCGTCATAGGTCATGAACTCCACCGCCGAGCGGATGGTGAAGCGAATGTACCCATCACAGAATTCGTCGGCGATATCGCACAGCTTGTGGATGGTGAAGACATCCATCTGGCGCTGAGTGCCGGCCTTGACCGTCCACACCTGATCGCCGCTGTCGGCAACGTGGTGCAGCACGCCCGGGCGCGGGCGATCATGCCAAGCCCACTGGCCATAATTCTTGACCAGTGTCGGATGCATATAGGTCTTGGAATCCGGTACACCGCATTCGTTGGGGCGGCGAAGTTCGGCCATAGTCCCTCTCCCTGTTCCTTTGGTTCCGTCGTTCGCCTTATTCCGCCGCGGCGGTGTGGCGCTCGTTCCACTTCTGCACTTCCTCATCCCAGCCATCGAGCCGGATGTAGGAGTTGCTGCGCGGCTGGGTGATCATGTTGACGTCGAGCGGCAGGCCCATCCCATCGAGGTAGTTGCCCAGACCGATACGGTCGATCATTTCGCCGCAACGCTCATGTTCCAGGGCATTCTCGGCGAAGAAGTCGACGATCTGGTGCGCGAACTCGCGCAGCTTTTCGAAATCCTCGTCGGAGTCCATCTTCATGAACGGCACGACCACGGTGCCCATCAGGTCACCGATCTTCAGGGTACGCTTGCCACCGATCAGGATGCAGATACCGCGATCCTTGCCCGGCTTCAGCGCCTTGGTGCAGACATTGATGCAGTGCATGCAGCGCACGCAGCTCTTGTTGTCCACATCCAGGGTGTCGTCATCGTTCAGCGCCAGAGCCTGGCTCGGGCACATGCGGATGACCTGATTGATGAACTCCTTGCGGCCGAGCTGGCCGACCTTGACCTTGATCTCGTCCTGATTGACCTGGATGTCGTCGCGCCAGGTGCCGAAGATGGCCACGTCGGCACGCTGGGTGGCGTTCGAGCAGTCGTTGGCGCAGCCGGAGAACTTGAACTTCATCTTGTACGGCAGCGACGGACGGTGAATGTCGTCGGTGACGTCGTCGATGATGGTCTTCATCGCCTTCAGGGTGTCGTAACAGGAGTGCTCGCACCGGGCCGGACCAACGCAGGCGGCCGAGGTGCGGATGCCGGCGCCGGCACCACCCATGTCGAAGCCCAGTTCGTTGATCTGGTCCCAGGCGGCCTGGACCTGATCGGTCTTGCAGCCCTGGAGCATGATGTCGCCCGACATGCCGTGCAGGCTGATCAGGCCCGAGCCGGTCTCTTCCCAGATGTCGCAGATCTTGCGCAGCACCTTGGTGTCATAGAAGAAGGCCGGAGTCGGCATGATGCGCAGAGTGTGGAATTCGGCCGATTCCGGGTAGTCCTTGGCCACTTCCGAGAAGCGCGGAATGACGCCGGCGCCGTAACCGTAAACGCCGACCGTGCCGCCCTTCCAGTAGCCCTTGCGGGTCACATAGGAATGTTCCAGCTGGCCCAACAGGCTCTTCATATAGTCGGCGTACCACTTGCTCTCGTTGGTCGCCAGACGCTTGAGGCCCGTGACGAAGCTCGGCCACGGACCGCTTTCAAGCTCGTCGAGATTGGGCGTCACCGGCATGTTCTTGGACATCGTGCTCTCTCCCTCACCGTCATTGTCTCGGGGCGTTTTCAGACGCCCATGCATTGCTTTGTTGCCTCAGCCTTCGCCCAGGCCCATCTGGATATAGCCGGTCGGGCAGACGTCGCGGCAGATGTGACAGCCGATACAGGCGAAGTAATCGGTGGTCACGTAGCGGCCGGTGGTCGCCTGCTTCTTCGGCACCCGCTTGACCGCGGCCTGCGGGCAGTAAATCAGGCAGTTGTCGCATTCGAAGCACAGGCCGCAGGACATGCAGCGCTTGGATTCGGCGATCGCCTCGGCTTCCGACAGGCCAGCGAAGCGCTCCTCGAAGTTCTCAAGGACGTTCTCGGCATGGATGTCGCGTTCCTGGCGCAGGTGACGCGGCACCGGGGTGAAATGGCCGAGGAACAGGTCGTCGGCGGGGATCACCGAACTGACCGAGCGATCTTCGAAGTTGTGCACCGCGAAGGCGGCGGTATCGGTGCCACGAGTCGGCTGCGGCGCGAACGGCGCGGGCGACAGGCCAGCCTCGGCCAGCTTGGCCGGCAGATCAAACGGATGGACATCCGTCTTCGGCCGGGCCTTCAGCGGCTCGCCCGTCAGATAGGTCTCGATGCCCTCGGTGGCGATCCAGGCGGCGCCGACCGCGGTGGTCAGCAGGAACGGCTTGATGACATCGCCGGCGGCGAAGGCGCCTTCGTGCTTGAGCACCTGCTGCTGACGGTTGACGCTGATCAGGCCCTTGCCGTTGTCGTAGATTTCCAGCCCGGTCATGTCGCCGGTCTGGCCGGTGGCGGCAACGATCAGGTCGCACTCCAGGTCTTCCTCGGTCCCCGGCACGATGACCATCTTGCCCGAAGTCCAATCGGTGGTGGCGACGCGCAGGGCGCGGGCGCGGCCGTCATCACCGAGGAGCACCTCCAGCGGAATGCGATTCTCGAGGATGCCGACGCCCTCGCGAATCACTGCTTCCAGTTCGTGCTTGGTGGCCGGCGCCTTGGAGATGGGGCGGCGGTAGACCAGATCCACCTCGGCGCCCTGACGATGGGCGATGGTCGCCACGTCCTTGGCCGCCTGGTTGAGCGCCTCTTCCGGCGGCGGAGCTTCTTCGTCATCGACGACACCCAGACGCTTGGCCACCGCGGCCACGTCCATGGCGGTGTCACCGCCGCCGATGACCAGCACACGGCCGGTCAGGTGGCGCAGACGGCCGTCGTTGAAGGCGCCGAGGAACTGGACGCCGGTGATGCAGTTGGGAGCGGCTTCGGCGCCGGGCACGTCGAGCATCTGCCCGGCCTGCGCGCCCAGGCCGAGGAACACCGCGTCGAATTGGGCGTGAATCTCTTCCAGGGTGATATCGCGGCCGACCCTGGTGTTGCAGCGGGCTTCGACGCCCATCGCCAGGATTCGGTTGATCTCGCCGTCCAGCACATCGCGCGGCGTGCGATAGCCGGGAATGCCGTAGCGAATCATGCCGCCAAGCAGTTCATGCTCTTCGAAGATCACGCAGGTGTGACCCTTGCGGCGCATCTGGTAGGCCGCCGACAGGCTGGCCGGGCCGCCGCCGATGAAGGCGATGCGCTTGCCGGTCTCGACCGTCGGCTTCTCGAAGCTCAGGCCGTGAGCCAGCGCGTAGTCGCCGATATATTGCTCGATCGAATTGATACCGACGAAATCGTCGACCTTGGAGCGGTTGCAGCCGGTCTGGCACGGTGCCGGGCAGACGCGGCCCATGATCGCCGGAAACGGATTGGCGTCGGTCATGCGGCGGAACACGTATTCCTGCCAGGTCATGCCGGCCGGCGGCTTCTCGACGCCGCGCATCACGTTCATCCAGCCGCGGATGTCATGGCCCGAGGGGCACTTGCCCTGGCAGGGCGGCGTGCGGAGAACGTAGGTCGGACATTTATAGGAATGACCATCACTGTCCATGACCCATTCGCGCCACCGCGGCAGGTCGGTGTCACCATCACGGAAACGGCGGTAATTGGTACCGTCGCTGAGATGTGCCTTAGACATCTTGCCCCCTCTCGATCTCCGCTCCGGGCGGATTGACTATTGCACCCTTCGTGGGTGTCGCAGCGCGGAGTCGCCCCGGCATTCGCCGTCGGCGGCCCCTCTCGCGGCCGAAAGATTAGCTGAAGCTGATGGGCATGAAAAGGCTGTTCTGCGGCCCCGGGAGGTGAAATCCGGCATCTGTTAGCGATTGATTTTGTGGGCTTTTCTCCCTGCCGAATGGGCAGCTACCCACCTCCCATCCGAACGGGTTGGGGATGCGATAATCACTCTTATTATAGGTAAGAAAACCTTAATTTAGGGTCTTGAAAAAAAATTCTTGGATTTCTCGCCACGATTTATATTATGTGTCCTTAATGTAAAAGCGGCAGCGCACCGCGGGGGCCACCCCGCGAGGAAGGCCCGGAAAAAGGTGCAGCGCGCCGTCAGTGGAGAGTCCAAGGGGCGGTGTTGCTGCACCCCGAGATGTTGGTCGAGCAACCGCCGGATTGGATAGGCGGGTGCTCCGCGTCGTGCCTCAGCGTGGGCACGGTGCCTTTTTTGGTGCCGTCCGGTTGGGCGGCGTGTCGCTTAAGTCGAGGCCATGGTGAATATCGCCACGGAAGCGTGGGACGCCCAGGCCCGGGAACGTAACAGGGAGGTGCAGGTATGTCGAAGAAGATGCCCGAGACCCCGATGCTCGACCAGCTCGAGAGCGGTCCCTGGCCCAGCTTCGTCACTGGATTGAAGCGCCTGGCGCAGTCCGAGGACAAGCATTATGCGGACTATATGAAGTCCTTGCTGGGTCAGCTTGAACATTCCTACCAGACCCGCAAGGGCTACTGGAAGGGTGGCACCGTCGGCGTCTTCGGCTATGGCGCCGGTGTGATCCCGCGCTTCTCTGAAGTGGCGAAGGATTATCCGGAGTCGTCGGAGTTCCATTGCATTCGCATCATGCCGCCGGCAGGGTTCCATTACGATACGGCGACCCTGAACAAGTTCTGCGACATCTGGGAAAAGCATGGCTCCGGCCTGATCGCCCTGCATGGCCAGTCCGGTGACATCCTGTTCCAGGGCTGCCGCACCGATAAGGTTCAGCCGGCGTGGGACGAGTTCAACGAAATGGGCTTCGACATGGGTGGCGCCGGTGCCGGCGTGCGCTCGTCGACCTCCTGCGTTGGTGCCGCCCGTTGCGAGCAGTCCTGTTTCGACGAAGGCCGCGCCCTGCGCGAGGTGATCAACGCCTCGGTGGACGACATCCATCGCCCGGCCCTGCCGTACAAGATGAAGTACAAGTTCTCGGGCTGCGCCAACGACTGCTCGAACGCCACCCAGCGCGCCGACATGGCCATCATCGGCACCTGGCGCGGTGACATGAAGGTGAACCAGGACGAGATCAAGGCGAAGGTCGCCCAGCTCGGCCGCAAGGAGTTCATCAATCAGGTCATCCGCATGTGCCCGAGCCAGGCGCTGTCGCTGAATGACGACGACACCCTGGATGTGGACAACAAGAGCTGCGTGCGCTGCATGCATTGCATCAATGTCTGCACCAAGGCGCTCAAGGCGGGCGACGACAAGGGCCTGATGGTCCTGGCCGGCGGCAAGCGTACCCTGAAGATCGGCGACCTGTTCGGCACCGTGATCGTGCCCTTCATGCCGATGCAGTCGGACGAGGACTACGAAGCCCTGGTTCAGCTATGCCGCGACGTGCTCGACTTCTTCGCCGAAAACGCGCTGGAACATGAACGCCTTGGCGAGATGATTGATCGCGTCGGCCTGAACGCCTTCCTGGAAGGCATCGGCCTGGAGATCGACATCAACATGATCAGCCAGCCGCGCACCAACTCCTACGTCCGCACCGACGACTGGCAGGAGCAGGTGGAGAAGTGGACCGAGCGTCAGGCTGCCAAGCAAGCGGCCGAGTAAGCGCGCACGAACGAGAAGACAGGGAGTTCCTTAGCGATGACCGAACTGCGTCGTCCCATCGAAAGTGGCGTGCCGGACCACATGCCGTTCATGCACCCCGCGCTGCGCAAGAATTATGGCGAGTGGGCATGGCATGACCGTCCGCGGCCCGGCGTTCTGCACCATGTCGCCAAGTCCGGCGACGAGGTGTGGACCGTGCGCGCCGGTACCCAGCGCCAGATGGACGTCTACACCATCCGCAAGCTGACCGCGATCGCCGACGAATTCTGCGACGGCCATCTGCGCTTCACCGTGCGTGCCAATGTCGAGCTGACCACCACCAAGGAAGCCAATGTTGAGCCGCTGATCAAGCGTCTCGAGGCCGAAGGCTTCCCCGTGGGCGGTACCGGCAACTCGGTGTCGATGATTTCGCACACCCAGGGCTGGTTGCACTGCGACATCCCCGGCACCGACGCCTCGGGCGTCGTCAAGTCTCTGATGGACTCGCTGCACGACGAGTTCATCAAGGAAGAAATGCCGAACCGCGTCAAGATCACCACAAGCTGCTGCCAGATCAATTGCGGCGGTCAGGGTGACATCGCGATCAACATCCAGCACACCAAGCCGCCGATCATCAACCACGATCTGGTTGCCAACACCTGCGAGCGTCCGACCGTGGTCGCCCGCTGCCCGGTGGCGGCGATCCGTCCGGCGATGGTCAACGGCAAGCCGTCGCTGGAAGTCGACGAAAAGAAGTGCGTCTGCTGCGGTGCCTGCTTCCCGCCGTGCCCGCCTATGCAGATCAACGACCCGGTGAATTCCAAGATCGCCATCTGGGTCGGTGGCAAGCACTCGTCGACCCGCACCAAGCCGATGTTCCACAAGCTGGTCGCTGCCGGCATCGAGAACAACGCGCCGCGCTGGCCGGAAGCCGGTGCCATCGTTCGCAAGATCCTGATGGTCTACAAGGCCGATGCCCGTCCGTGGGAACGCATGGGCGAGTGGATCGAGCGGGTCGGCTGGCCGCGCTTCTTCGAGCTGACCGAGCTGCCCTTCACCAAGCATCACATCGACAACTGGCGTGGTGGCCGCAGCAACCTGAACGCCTCGGCCCACATCCGGTTCTAACAGGGGGGAGACATGAAGTTCGCCATTCTGGTCAACGAAGGTCCCTATAACCACGCGGCGTCGGATTCGGCCTACCAGTTCGCCAAGGCGGCGCTGGAAAAGGGGCATGAAATCTTCCGGGTGTTCTTCTACTACGACGGCGTCTACAACGCCTCGAAGTTGCAGGAGCCGCCGACCGACGATCGCAATTTGCAGAAGCTGTGGTCCGGCCTGGCCGACCAGTACAAGCTGGATCTGGTGGTCTGCGTCGCGGCCGGTCTGCGCCGCGGCATCAAGGATGAGACGCTGGCGACGGGCTTCCGGATTTCCGGCCTCGGCCAGCTCATCGAGGCGGGTATCCAGGCGGAACGCCTGGTGACCTTCGGCGACTGAGGGAGGACGAAATGGACGAGATGGAAAGCGGCGTCGTCAAGAAGTTCATGTTCGTCAATCGCAAGGCCCCGCACGGCACCGTCTATGCGCTCGAAGTGCTTGAGATGGTGTTGATTTCGGCGGCCTTCGACCAGGACGTGCATCTTGCCTTCCTCGGCGATGGCGTCTATCAGCTCAAGAAGGGCATGGACACCACCGAAATCGGTGTAAAAAACTTCTCCAAGACCTATCGGGCCTTGGAAGGGTACGACATCGAAAAGCTCTACGTCGAAAAAGAAGCGATGGATGAGCGCGGTCTGACGGAAGACGACCTGCTGGTGGATGTTCAGGTCATCGGCCGCGCCGAAATGGCCGACCTGATGAACAACATGGACGTCGTCCTGACTGCTTAAGGGGGAGAGTTCGATGCTGCTGCATACCGTCAACAAGTCCCCCTATGAACGCGATTCGCTGGACGCTTGTCTGGCCCACGCGGTCAAGGGGTCGGCCGTCCTGCTGATCGAAGACGCGGTCTATGCCGCCGTCAAGGGCAGCACCGCCGCCGCCAAGCTGGCCGAAGGCGGCAAGGGGCTGTCGCTCTTTGTCCTCGGCCCGGATCTCAAGGCCCGGGGCATGGACCCCGCCAACGTCATCGACGGCATGACCGTGGTCGATTACGCTGGGTTCGTCGACCTTGCGGTCAAGTACGAACAGGTTCAGGCCTGGCTGTAACGAGACGCTTAAATAAACGAACTTGTCCAAGGAGTTTTGAAGATGGCGTACGAGACGAACGGTAAGACGATCGAAGCTGACGAAGAAGGCTACCTCGTCAACATTTCCGAGTGGAATGAAGACTTGGCAGTGCAGATCGCCAAGGACGAAAACGTCAACCTGACGCCCGAGCATTGGGAAGTCGTCAACTTCCTGCGCGAGTACTATGCCGAGTACCAGATCGCCCCGGCGATCCGCGTCCTCACCAAGGCGCTGAGCAAGAAGTACGGCCCGGACAAGGCCAGCAACAAGTACCTGTACGAGCTGTTCCCGTACGGTCCCGCCAAGCAGGCCTGCAAGATCGCCGGCCTGCCGAAGCCGACCGGCTGCGTGTGAGCGCCTGACCTGCCGGGAGCGCGGGCGGTTCTCCGCCCGCGCTCACCCGGTCGGGTCATGATCGACGTTCGCGCGGGCGACACGCCGCGCCCTGAGCGTCCGACAATCGGATGCCACGGATAAAAATCGACCGGGGGAGACTGGAGCCGTGAACACATTGTTCGCCCTGCTGTTCTATTTTGCCGCCATCGTCATGGTGGCCGGGCTCGCGTTCAAGATCCGGCAGTACTGGCGCACGCCGGCTCCGCTCAAGATTCCCACGACACCGGCGCCGCTGACCAGGACCGGCGTGGTCTTCCGGCTGGCGCGCGAAGTGGTGGTGTTTGAAAGCCTGTTCAAATCGAACAAATGGCTGTGGATCTTCGCCGTGCTGTTCCACCTGGGCCTGTTCCTGGTGCTGTTCCGCCATGTGCGTTATTTCCAGGAGCCGGTATGGCTGCCGGTCCAGTTGATCCAGCCCTTCGCCGTGATCTACGGCCTGATGATGATTGCCGGTCTCGGCATGCTGCTGCTGCGCCGTCTGGTGAGTGAGCGCATCCGCTACATCACCGGCCCCTCGGATATCCTGATGCTGGTGCTGCTGCTCGGCATCGGCATGAGCGGCATGGCCATGACCAATGTGGTGCATACCGACATCGTCGCCGTGAAGATGTTCTTCCTCGGCCTGCTGCGCCTCGATTTCCAGCCGCTGCCGAGTGACCCCGTGCTGCTGGTGCATCTGTTCCTGGTGGCGGTGCTGATGATCATCTTCCCCTTCAGCAAGCTGCTGCATGTGCCGGGGATCTTCTTCAGCCCGACCCGCAATCAGGTGGACGATGCGCGCGAGCGCCGGCATCTGGCGCCGTGGGCCGCCAAGTTCGAGACGAAGTAAGCAGCCTTAAGAAATCCGCAGCGATAACGCCCAAGCGGGGAGGAAGAGTTGGCCAAGTTCGAAGTTCCGGTCCTTGAGGAAATTCCCTCGGTTCCTGCGCTGCAACCCGGCGTGATGGGCGAGTTGAAGCCCTTCGTCGCCACTCCGGCGCATCAGGCGGCGCTCGGCTTCCCTGGTCCGCTGGTCGACGGCTGGCAGGAGAAGGCCATCGCCAAGATGGGCGAGCTGCTTGGCAAGTACCGCTCCTTGCAGGTCTATATGGACGCCTGCGTCAAATGCGGCTCCTGCGCCGACAAGTGCCATTACTTCCTGGGCACCGCCGACCCGAAGAACATGCCGGTGGCCCGGCAGGATCTGATGCGCTCGGTCTACCGCCGCTATTTCACGCCGGCCGGCAAGATCGCCCCCGGTCTGGTCGGTGCCAAAGACCTGACCAAGGAAATGCTGGACGACTGGTACAGCTATTTCCACCAGTGCTCGCAGTGCCGCCGCTGCTCGGTGTTCTGCCCCTACGGCATTGATACCGCCGAGATTTCCATGGCGGCCCGCGAGATCATGGACTCGATCGGTCTCGGCCAGAAATACTGCAACGAGATCATCGGCAAGGTCTACACGATCGGCAACAATCTGGGCCTGCCCGGTCCGGCGCTGGTCAACACCCTTGAGGGCCTGGAAGAGGACACCAAGGACGCCACCGGCATCGACATCAAGTTCCCGCTGGATGTCAAAGGCGCCGATATCCTGCTGGTCACCCCGTCGGCCGACTTCTTCGCCGAGCCCCATGTGGACGGCCTGATCGGTTACGCCAAGGTGTTCCATCAGGCTGGCGTGTCGTGGACCATGTCGTCCTATGCCTCGGAAGCCGGCAATTTCGGCATGTTCATCGGTTCCTACGAGAACATGCGCAAGATCAGCCAGCGCATCCGCAAGGCGGCGCTCGACCTGGGCGTCAAGCGCATCGTCTTCGGCGAGTGCGGCCATGCCTGGCGCGTCGCCTACAGCTTCCTCAACACCCTGGCCGGCCCGTGGGATTTCCTCGATCCGCGCTATCCGGTGCCGCAGCACATCATGGAATTCACCTACGACCTGATCAAACGCGGCGCCATCAAGCTCGACAAGTCGGGCAATGCCGGCAAGGTCGTCACCTTCCACGATTCGTGCAATGTCGCCCGCGGCAGCCGCATGGGCGACTTCGCCGGCGGCCAGTTCCATATTCCGCGCGAAGTGATCCGCGCCTGCGTGCCGAAATTCGTCGACATGCATCCCGACACCATCGGCGAGAAAACCTTCTGCTGCGGTGGCGGTGGCGGCCTGTTGACCGACGACCTGATGGAAATCCGCGTCAAGGGCGCCAAGCCGCGCATGGAAGCGCTCAAGGCAGTGGTGGAATCCGACGGGGTGACGCATATGGCGGCGATCTGCGCGATCTGCAAAAGCCAGTTCACCAAGGTGTTGCCGTACTACGGCATGGACATGGAGATGATCAACTCTGTCCATCAGCTGGTCAGCAACGCGATCATCCTTGGCAACAACGACTAGGCTGTCCCCCAGGGGTGACGGCACGTGGCGGACGCGATCCGCTCAGCGATTCTGAAGGGAGTAGACGATGGTTGATTCGGTGGCGCAGGATCCCAAGGCGCTGACCTTCCGCCGGTACAAGGAAGGGGACTTCAAGCAGCACGACCTGCAGGAGGATATCTTCAAGGCGGGCTGGTCCCACAAGTGCCCGACCTACATCCAGCGTACCGCTCCCTGCCAGTGCGGCTGCCCCTCCGGGCATGACATCCGTGGCTGGTTCAACATCATCCGCGGTGTCGACAAGCCGCCGGCGGGCATGGCCTGGCAGGAATACGCCTGGCGCAAGATGACCGACGCCAATCCGTTCCCGGCGGTCATGGGGCGCGTCTGCCCGGCGCCGTGCGAAAAGAGCTGCAATCGCAATTCGGTGGAAGAGCCGCTGGCGATCAACGCCACCGAGCATTACATCGGCGATTGGGGTATCGAGAACAAGCTGGGCTTCGCCAAGCCGACTCTCGACACCGGCAAGAAGGTCGCCGTGATCGGCGGCGGCGTCGGCGGTCTGTCGGCGGCGTATCACCTGCGCCGCATGGGCCATGGCGTCACCGTCATCGAGGCGCATGCCAAGCTGGGTGGCATGCTGGAATACGGCCTGCCGAGCTATCGTATTCCGCGTGAAGTGGTGCAGGCGGAAGTCGGCCGCATCCTCGACATGGGCGTCGAGACCCGCATGAACTGCCGGGTCGGCCGCGACATCACCATGGAGCAGCTCGACGCTGAGTTCGACGCGGTGTTCTGGGCGGTCGGTGCCCAGAAGGGCCGCGCCCTGCCGAACATGCCGGGCTCCGATGCCGAAAACGTCATCACCGCCCTGGAATTCCTCAGCGCCTTCAACGAAGGCCGCCTGAAGGCGGTGCCGCCTTGCGTCGTGGTGATCGGCGGCGGCGACACCTCGATGGACGTGGCCTGCGTGTCGCGTCGTCTCGGCACGGTGGTTGGCGTAAAGGGTGACAACGCGGTTGAGGCGATCGTCCGCAATGGCGCCGAGCAACAGTTGCCCGAGGGCGCGGTCAAGCGCAATGGCAACGTCATCCTGACCTCGCTGTTCACCGAGGACAAGATGTTCGCGTCGAAGCGCGAACTGGCCGACGCCAAGCACGAGGGCGTGCATATCCGTGACGGCGTCATGCCGGTGGAAATCATCGTCGAGAACGGTCGCGCCACCGCCATCGTGCTCGCCAAGTGCGAAATGAAGGGCATGAATCCGATCCCGGTCGAGGGCTCGGAATGGGTGCAGCATATCGACCTGCTGGTGGTCGCCATCGGCCAGTTCGGTGACCTCGAGGGGCTGCCGGGGCTCGACAACGGCCGCGGCCAGATCACCGCCGACAGGCTGCTGCGCGTCAAGGGCAAGACCAACCATTTCGCCGGCGGCGACATTATCCGCCCGTTCCTGCTGACCACCGCCATCGGCAACGGCTGGGTCGCCGCCGAGGGTATTGATCAGTATCTGGCCGGCAAGGATCTGGTGAAGCGGCCGAAGGTCGACAAGCATCATTTCGACCTGATGGCCCGCATGGATCAATCCGGTCTGGCCCCCAAGGCCTGGAACCGCGAGCCGGCGCGCGGCACCAGCGCCGCCGATTGGGCTCTGCACAATTACGACTTCCGTGGCGACCATGACGTCGTCGACGTCAAGGACCAGTTCCTCGGCCACTTCGCCTACACCCCGCAGACCCAGCGGGATGAAAAGCACATCGCGCCCGGCAATGTGGTCGGCAATTTCGAGGAACGTCTGATCCGTCTGGCGGAAGACAAGGTTAAGGCCGAGTCGAAGCGCTGCATGTCCTGCGGCCTGTGCTTTGAATGCGACAACTGCGTCGTGTTCTGCCCGCAGACGGCTGTACAGCGGGTCAGGCCGAAGGAGCGTTCGGTCGGCCGTTACGTCACCACCGAGTATTCAAAATGCATCGGTTGCCACATCTGCTACGATGTGTGCCCGACCGGATACATTCAGATGGGTATGGGCGAGTAGGTGGTGGGCTCCCCTCCCCGCAACAGGGGAGGGAAAAAGGGGTGAAGGGGTGGCGTCGCAGGCGCCCCCCATCAAAAAAACGGGAGCGCGTCCAATGAATTACATTCGGCCCCTGTTGGCCGCTTTGCTGCTGCTGTTGCTGCAGGTGACCGCGCCCGCCCTGGCAGAGGTGCCGGCGCCGACGATCGGCAAGGGCAAGGGCGAGCATTGCGTCGAGGATACCGCCTTCATGCGGCGGAATCACATGGAGCTGCTGAAGCACCAGCGCGAAGACACCATGCACCTGGGCATCCGCACCGCGAAGTACTCCCTGAAGGAGTGCGTAAGCTGTCACACCGTCGAGAAAGCCGGTCATGTGATCAGCGTTGCCGAGCCTGAGCATTTCTGCCGCTCCTGTCATGCATATGCCGGGGTGAAGCCAGACTGCTTCCAGTGCCACTCCAGCGTGCCTGAGCCCAAGGGCCAGGCGACCGCGGCGAAGTAGGGGAGGGGGCCCAATGAGCTTCGATTTGGACCGGCGTGATTTTCTCAAGGCGGCCGCCGTCGCCGCAGTCACTATCGCGCCCGGCGTCATTCTGATCGCGCCCGGCGATGTTTCAGCCAAACCGGCCGATCAGCCGGCATCGCCCAAGGTACGTTGGGGCATGCTGGTCGACACGACCAGATGCACCGCCGACTGCAAGGCCTGCGTCTCGGCCTGCAAGACCGAGAACGGCCTGACCGGTTTCGACCGGCCGAAGACCGACGCCCAGTGGATTCGCAAAGTCGAGATGAAGGACAAGGCCAGCGGTCAGGTCTCCTCGGCTCCGGTGATGTGCCAGCATTGCGCCGAGCCGCCTTGCGTCGATGTCTGCCCGACCGGCGCATCGTTCAAGCGGCCCGACGGGATCGTCCTGGTTGACCGCCATGTCTGCATCGGCTGCCGCTTCTGCATGATGGCCTGTCCGTACAAGGCGCGCTCGTTCGTGCATGAGGACATCCATCAGCAGACCAACGCCGCGCCGCGCGGCATCGGCACCGTCGAGGGCTGCACTCTGTGCGTCAACCGCGTCGATGCCGGGCTGAGCCCGGCCTGTGTCGACGCTTGCCGCTCCAATGGCAAGGGGGCCTTGCTGTTCGGTGATCTCAATGATCCCAACAGCGAAATCGCCAAGCGGGTCAAGGGTGCGGTTCAGCTGCGCCCCGACCTGAAGACCAACAACGGCGTCCGTTACCAGGGGATCTGAGATGGCAGCCATCGCATTCCGTGAGGTGCAGGCCTACACCAGCCGGTGGTTCGGCGTGTTCGTCGGTCTCGGCATCGTCGCTCTGCTCGGGGTGGGGTCCGCCCTGTATATGGAGCATAACGGCCACTACGTCACCGGCATGACCAACCAGATCGTCTGGGGCATGCCGCACGTCTTCGCCGTGTTCCTGATCGTCGCCGCTTCGGGGGCGCTCAACATCGCCTCTATCAGCTCGGTGTTCGACAAGCACGCCTACAAGCCGCTGGCGCCGTTGTCGGCGCTGATGTCCCTGGCCTTGCTGGCGGGCGGCCTGATGGTGCTGGTGCTTGATCTGGGGCGGCCCGACCGTCTGGTCATCGCCATGACCCATTTCAACTTCAAGTCGATCTTTGCCTGGAACGTCATTCTGTATAACGGCTTTTTCATCATCGTCGGGGTTTACCTGTGGGTGATGATGGATCGCAAGTTGTACAAGACTTACGGCAAGCTGGCCGGCTTCGCCGCCTTCCTGTGGCGTCTGATCCTGACCACCGGTACCGGCTCGATCTTCGGCTTCCTGGTGGCCCGTGATGTCTACAACTCGGCGATCATGGCGCCCATGTTCATCGCCATGTCCTTCGCCTTCGGTCTGGCGGTGTTCCTGCTCACGCTGATCGGCGCCTTCGCGCTGACCGAGCGGGTGATCGGCGACGCCATGATGAAGCGGCTGCGCAATCTGCTGATCACCTTCATCGCCGCCGCCATGTACTTCGTCGCGGTTCAGCATCTGACCAACCTGTACATGGCCGAGCGCTCCGCCGCGTCCGCCTATATTCTGTTCAACGGCGGCATCCACACCTTCCTGTTCTGGGTGGTGCAGATTGGCCTGGGTGGCTTTGTGCCTATGTTCCTGCTGGCCTATCCCGGCCTGCGCGACAACCGCGGCATGACCATTCTGGCGGCGCTGCTGGTGGTGCTGGGCGGTCTGGCGCAGATCTATGTCATCGTCATCGGCGGCCAGTCGGTTCCGCTGACCATCTTCCCGGGCAAGGAGGTGACCTCCAGCTTCTTCGACGGGGCGGTCGCCGAGTACGCGGCCAGTGCCCCGGAATTGCTGCTGGGCATCTCGGGCTTTGCCATCGCGCTGATCATTGTCGCTTTGGGTTGCACGGTGCTACGCTTCCTGCCGGCGACGCTGGCCGATGAGGCGGTGGCCGAGCACTGATTTCAAAAGGCGCCGGGGACCAATCCTCACCCGCCCCGGCGCATCCTGTGCCGGGGCGGTTGTCGTTCCGGGTGGGGCACGAACACCATATGCACGGGGCTGCCATGAACCACGAACATCCTTTTGCGCACTACATCCGCACGCTGGGCAAGGGCCCGAGCCTGTCGCGCCCGCTGACCATGGCCGAGACGCGGGAAGCGGCGCGCATGATGCTGGCCGGCGAGATCGAGCCGGTGCAACTGGGCGCCTTCCTGTGCCTGCTGCGGGTCAAGACGGAAACCGCCGAGGAAATGGCCGGGTTCGCCGACGGCGCCCGCTCGTTCATCTCGGTGCCGGCCAACGCACCGGCCATCGACCTCGACTGGCCGACCTATGCCGGCAAGAGCCGCCGCCTGCCGTGGTACGTGGTCTCGGCGGTGCTGCTCGCCCGCTCGGGCTGCAAGGTGTTCATGCATGGCGCCGAGGGCCACACCGGCGGCCGCATCTACGCCTCGCAGGCACTCGGTGCGCTGGGTATTCCGGTCGCCCTGACGACCGAGGAAGCCTCGCGCCATCTGGCGGCCAACCACTTCGCCTATATGAAGCTGGAAGACCTGTGCCCGCCGCTGCACCGGATCATGGGCCTGCGCAGCCTGCTGGGCCTGCGTTCGCCGATTCATTCGGTGGCGCGCATGCTCAATCCGTTCCGCGCCCCGGCCGAGATCATCGGCGTCGCCCATCCCCATTACCGCCCGGTACACCAGGAAGCCGGCCAACTGCTCGGTCAGCCGGCGCTGGCGGTGATCAAGGGCGAGGGCGGCGAGGCCGAGCGTCGGCCGGAGAAAGAGGCGGTGGTGTTCACTCTGCGCGGCGACGAGATGCGTCAGGACGACTGGCCGCCGCTGGCGATCGAGCCGCCGCCCGGCTTCGACGAAAAGTTGAACGTGGCGCTGCTGCGGGCGCTGTGGTCCGGCGAGGCGGTCGACCGCTATGCCGAGGCGATCGTCGTCAGCACCGCGGCCATCGCCCTGAAGCTGATGGGCCGCGCCACCGGCCATGACGACGCGCTGGCGCTGGCGCAGAAGATGTGGGATGAGCGGCCGCGCTGATTTTTTTTACCCCTCTCCCGCTGGCGGGAGATGGGCTTGACGCGAAGCGTCGAGCCCGCGAAGCGGGAGGGTGAGGGTGGTTCTCCAAGCATCTGTCCTGTGCCTCCGGCGGTGCCACCCCCACCCCGGCCCCCTCCCCCCCCCGGGGGGGGGGGAAGTGGAGTAGTTCGTATGGCCCGCCTGGTAATTTCCGCCGCGCATAAATCGTCCGGCAAGACCACCGTGTCCATCGGCCTGTGTGCGGCGTTGGCGGCGCGGGGGTTGAAGGTGCAGCCGTTCAAGAAGGGGCCGGACTACATCGACCCCATGTGGCTGTCGGCGGCGGCGGGGCGGACCTGCCGCAATCTCGACTTCTATACGATGGCGGTGGCCGACATCCGCGAGACCTTCGGCCGCCACGCCCATGATGCCGATATCAGCCTGATCGAAGGCAACAAGGGCCTGTACGACGGCGTCGACCTGGAGGGCTCCAACTCGACGGCGGCGCTCGCGCGCTGGCTTGAAGCGCCGGTGGTGCTGGTGATCGACACCATGGGGATGACCCGCGGCATTGCCCCGCTGCTGCTGGGTTATCGCTCGTTCGAGCCGGACCTGCGCATCGGCGGGGTCATCCTCAACAAGGTCTCGGGCCCCCGTCACGAGAAAAAACTGCGCGACACCGTGGCCCATTACACCGATATCCCCGTCCTGGGCGCCATCCAGCGCTCGTCGACCATGGAAATCGTCGAACGTCATATCGGCCTGATCCCGGCCAACGAAGCGGACGAAACCGCCGCCGTGGTCGGTGCCATCCGCGACACGGTGGCCGCGCAGGTGGATCTTGACGCGCTGCTGGCGCTGGCCCGCTCGGTGCCCGAGTGCTGCCATGAGGCGACTCCGCTGCCGGCCTTTCCGCCGCCGTCGCTGCGAATCGGCATCGCCCGGGACGCGGCGTTCGGTTTTTACTATCCCGACGACCTCGATGCGTTGCGACTCGGCGGGGCCGAACTGGTGCCGATCGACACCTTCCGCGATGCCCGTCTGCCGCCCGACCTGGACGGGCTGTTCATCGGCGGTGGTTTCCCCGAGACCAATGCCGCCGCCCTCGAGGCCAATGCATCCTTGCGCGCCGATATCCGCCGCGCCATCGAAACCGGCTTGCCCACCTATGCCGAATGCGGCGGGTTGATGTATCTGTCGCGGGCCATCGTCTGGCAGGGGCATCGACACGAGATGGTCGGGGTGCTGCCGGGCGCGGCCGTCATGCACGACCGGCCGATGGGCCGCGGCTATGTCCGTATCCGCCCGACCGACGCGCTGCCCTGGCCCGCCGTCGAGTCCGGCCCCGGCGTGCTGGCCGGTCACGAGTTCCACCATTCGGCGCTGGAGGAGATCGACTCGGCGCCGACCTACGCCTACGACGTCTTGCGCGGTGCCGGCATCGACGGCAAGCACGACGGCATCGTCATCCACAACTGTGTCGCCAACTACGCCCATCTGCGCAGCGTCGGCGCGGGTGCCTGGGCTCCGCGATTCCTGGCGTTCGTGCGTCAGATCAAGCGGCGGTAGCGGGACGGCGTCGGGTGGCGCGAATGGTCAGGGTTGCGGTGGTGACGATGAAGGCCAGGATAGCCACGGCATTCAGCAGTCCGCCCAGCGCGCGCACCTGATCCAGCCCGGCCATGTCACCCAGCAGGCGAATCGCCACCGACGCATGAAGCCCCGCCAGCAGCCCATAGAACACGGGATGGAAGGGGACGGTCACACGCAGGACGGCGGGCAGGATCACCGGGGCGTGGCCAAAGATCATCGAGAACACGAAGCCGACGAACAGGGCATGCAGCACAGCATCATAGACCGCGCCGCCGGTCGGCAGGCCGACTCCCAGAGCGATGCCGCCAGCGGTGATCAGCCAGGCATAGCCTGACAGCAGGCACACTGCCATGTACCGGGTCAGGCCGGTCTGGTGGATGGTCCGCCGGGCGATGTCGTGGCGCAGCAGCCACAGGGCCAGCACCGTCAGGCCGAGGCCGAAGGCGCGGCCGGCCCAATCGACTTCCCACACTCCGGCCAGGGCGGCGATCAGCAGCAGCAGCACGGGGATGGGGGCGGAGACGGCGCGGTCGGGGGCGGGCGGCAGGAAGCGGGACAGTTCCAGGCGTTCGCCGGCAATGGTCAGCACCAGGAAACACGCCCAGGGCGCCACCAGCGCCGATACCGGCCAGCCGGCCAGCCACAACACATTGCCGGAGGCCCAGCACAACGCGCCGCTGGCCATGACCAGAGTGAACAGGGCCGTCTGGCGCACCACCACCACCGCGGCCATGGCCAGAAAGACGAGGCTGCCGGCGGTGATCAGGGCGGCGCCGTAGATGAGCGGACCACCCGCCACCAGCACCACGCCACCGAAGCCGGCCAGCAGCGGCGCCGCATAGCCCCAGCGCCGTTGCAGCGCCACGGCACGTTCCAGGCCGATGACGGTGCCGAGAAAGGCGCAGATCATCAGCGGTCCATGCAGCGCCACCAGATCAATGGCGCGATCCGGCACCGGCCAGCCGAATCGGGCCTCTCCGGCGAGCAGGCCGGCCAGCAGCGACACGGCGCCGAGTGCCAGCAGGGGAATGCGGCGGCGTTCGACCATGGCTCAGCCCGGCCAGCCGAGTTGGCGCTTGGCCGCGTCCGACATGCGATCGGGCGTCCAGTACGGGTAGTCCAGCAACTCCACGTCGATCAGCCGCCCGGCGGCAAGGGGGCGTACCGCGTCGGTCGCCTGATCCTGGATATGCGCGCCCTGGGGACAGGCCGGAGTCGTCATGATCAGGCCGACATGGATACGCCGCTCGTTGCAGTTGACCAGTTCCACCAGACCAAGATCGACGATGTTGACGCCCACCTCGGGGTCGATGACGGCGCGCAGCGCGTCGAGAACCTGCGGATCGCTCATGCCCCTTGCGCCTTTTCTCCGGCTGCCTGCGCCAATTGGCTCAACAGATCGTCCAGCGCCAGCCCATAGGTGGTGGCCACCTCGGCCAGCGTCTCGAACGGCGCCATGTCGCAGCCGACGCAGTTCAGCTTGAGCCGGACAAAAACCGGCAAGGTCTGCGGCCAGCGCCGCATGACCTCATCCACGGTAAGATGCGCTTCCATCCTCGGGCCTCTTGGCGGTGTCGCGGCGAGGATAGGGCAGGGTGGGCAGGGGATCGTTGTTCGGGCGCAAAGAGGGATTTTATTAACGTGCCCTCGCCGCCGCAATGGCGGCTGAAGGACCGGCACACCGGTTTGAGCATGCAGGTATGTGCAAACGGAACGTTGGTAACAGATCAGACCGGTTACATAGGTGACACTTCTGTGCCCTGAGCGGGGGCATGCCCCCGCTCAGGGCGGCGGATTTTCCGGCCCTTGGCGTCGATGTAGCCGAGCAGGACGTCGAAGT
>OBEQ011062414.1_pt1 | contig 32821 bp, 19 predicted proteins | sample 1670901 | NCBI WGS metagenome assembly OBEQ01 (sample SAMEA104232315, study PRJEB22302) | groundwater metagenome | biome: forest; feature: aquifer; material: groundwater | place: USA | collected 2011-08-07 | depth 5.4 m | reverse complement strand
ATGCATATATGAGATACTACAACCACGAAAGAAAACAGTGGACAAGAAACAAGATGACACCTGTTGCATACAGAGATCATCTTCTAGCCAAGGTCGAGGGTTAGGGGGTTCTAAAGTGTCTACTAAAAGGGGTACGGATCAAGGGGTACGGATCAAGGGGTACGGATCACCAAGATCAGGGGTACGGATCACCATTCCAAAAGCGATTATTCCAAAACCAAACAGGATAATAATGTGAAAGTACCACCAGCACATGTTCCATATGTTTTAAAAATTAATTGATTCCATCATTTTAGCACAAGGGGGGGGTACGTCAAATCTATTAACTTTGCGGCAGTTGAATAAATGTATTGTTGGTGCTAGAATTGAAGTAGCCTTTAATTTTAGTACTCATGGTCGCGGCAGCATACATACCGAGAAAACTTGAACAATCAATCCGGAAGTTTTTAGACGCGCCGGAAATTATTGCTGTTTTGGGGGCGCGCCAGTGCGGGAAAACAACGATGATAGAACATATCATTTCCAAACTCCCCAAAGCGGTATATCTCTCATTTGAAGACCAAAAGACACTTTCCCTTTTTGAACAATCTCCCGATGATTTTATATCGGCGTATGTAAAGGGCAATCGGTATCTTTTTATTGACGAATTTCAGTATGCGCGGCACGGCGGGAAAATTTTGAAATACATCTATGACAAAGAAAAAATCAAAATTATTATTTCGGGTTCTTCTGCGCTCGAAATTACCGTTCACGCCGTCAAATATCTGGTGGGCAGAATTGTTGTTTTTGAGCTTTTCCCTTTTGATTTTGAAGAATGGCTGACTTCAAAAGATCAATCAATGCTGAAAGTCTTGGAGCGTTACAAAAAACAGGCAAAGACAAGTAAATCCGTGCCGTCAATTCCTTCCTCGGTTCATGAAAAACTTATTGGACTTCATGAGGAATACATTCGGTTCGGCGGGTACCCCCGAGTAGTTATTGAAGAAAGTTTTGAAGGGAAAGAGCAACTGCTTCAAAATATTTATAATACGTATTTCCTTCGGGAGGTGAGGGATGTTCTTGGACTTATTGACGACTATAAACTCCAAATGCTTTTGAAAGCTCTTTCGCTTCAAGTGGGAAATTTGGTTGAGTATGAGGAACTTGGGAGGCTCTCGGGATTTTCATTTCCGACCTTAAAAAAAATTCTCAACTTTTTGGAAAAAACATATGTGTGCAGATTCATCAGACCTTTTTACAAAAATAAACGCACCGAAATCGTTAAGAATCCAAAGGTTTATTTCTTTGACACAGGTCTTCGCAATGCGACAATCGGTGATTTTCGGAAATTTTCGGATCGCCCGGATGCCGGGGCTTTGCTTGAAAACGGACTTGCCATGGAGATGATGAAGAAAGTATATGACGTCCATTTTTGGCGCGACAAAAAACAGCATGAACTGGATTTTATCATCAATCGGGGGAATCGGGATATTATTGCACTGGAATCAAAATCCTATCTCAAATCCGGTTCCGCTCCTTCGGTTAGCAGGTTTGAAAATACCTATCCCGATATTCCCGTATATTGGAGCTATATGCGTATCGCTCCCGAGCTGAAAGGAAAGATCAAAAACGCTTTTCCGGCGTATATGCTGTAGTATTCAACTGACTCCGGCGCTCGTATCTCTTTTTAACAGTTCAGCCCGCCAAGGCGGCCGTGCCGCCCGCCCCCTTTCGGGCGGCGCGCTGTGTTGAGATGGGTGCGCCAGCGTGCGTTGCCCCCTTTCAACGCACACTGGCGGAAGTTGCAGCCGGTTTTTCAAAAAATCTCTGGAAGCTAGCTTCCAGAACCTTTATAATAGGGACACTTCCACAATCGACCCATATGGATCAATTATCAGAAGATTTAGAAAAAAAATTTGAAACCCTGGCCGGAGCAATTTCGGATACGATTGAAAACCTTGGAACAATACTCGCTGCAGGCGATCGTTTTGCCCTGGATCCGGCATCTTTTGAAGAGGCCGAGGAATACGATGAAGACGATGAAAACCCGGAGGCATTGAAAGCATTTATTGTTGCCTTCGCTCAAAAACAGTTGGGCGTGCATTCGGCGGCAACTCCTCACCACGCGCTTGCTGATGATAGTTTTTATCTCACCAGTCAGCCAAATATCCTGCTTGGCACAGATGGCAAAGATTGGTGGATCGAACTTGTTCCCTCAGCTGAAATCGAAAATATTGGCACCGATACAAAAAGATCAATTGGAGCAAATCGAGGTGGGAACTGATGGAAACCACTTCAGTTATATTGCGCCGTCCGGCAAAAGCAAATATGTGAAAGCGGAAGACCTGGAAGATATGGAAGAACCGCTGGTGCTTTTTCTGGAAGATTATCGCTGGGCCATCCATGACGAGCTTCATCTCTGCCAGGATCCCCTCAACAAAACATTCAAGCCAGCCCGGGAGCGAAGTGCACAACAACAAATCTGCCGGCGCCAAGGCCCTTGCCGCCGCCAACACCAACAAAAAAATCTCCTTTTTGAGAGGAGATTTTTTGCAATAGACTGGGAAGAAAAGAATTTACCTATTTCTTTTTCATTGATTTCTTGTCCTTTTTGCTTTTCTCCATTTTTTTCTTTGCAGCTGCTGGCATGATCCGAAAAATTAAAAAATAAACATTTCAATCATAACCATTTTTAAGAATTTTACAAACCATTTTTAAAAATTAAATATCAACTTTCAAATTTGTAAACCAATTCAGCTCAAATAAATTTGCTTATGAAAAAACAAATGTTAATTTTACACTGGTGAAAACTGTGTTCTGCCCCCCCCCAGCGCCTGCGCCCCATCGGTAACGACACCGCGCCGTCCACGCCGCGCTCCCGCTCCTTAATCCTATATAACAAAACACCTTGAAACTCATCGACCGGATTCTTTACAAAGAGCTAAAGCCATATTTCCGGCATTTTATTTTCGTTCTTTTTTTAATCCTGCTGGGAGTTGGCTTTGAAGCGATGAGCCCGCTACCCCTCAAAATTCTCATCGACAACGTTCTTGGCTCCGAACCATTTGATTCCAACGGCTTTTTAAAGATGCTGCTTGGGTTTTTCAGTTCACGCGAAGCTGTGGGTTTTTTTGTTGTGCTGATCTACTGCGTGAGCACCATGATGGGCAATGTCACCGAATATTTCGTCAATATCTCCATCAAAAAACTCGGCAACAATATTATCAACAATTTTTCCAAAAAAGCTTTTGACAATCTGGAGCAGCTGGCAATCGGCTATTACCAGAAGCAGAAAGTAGGGGATTACATTTACCGCCTCAGTTACGATGTTTCCGCTCTGGGTTACATGCTCGAATTTGGGTTTGTGCCACTGATTACCAATACGCTTTATGTTTTAAGCACGCTTGTGATCATGCTTTTGATCGATGTAAAGCTGGCTCTGCTGGCTTTGGCCATGCTGCCGGTGATGAGCTTTGGCCTGTGGATTTTTAACGAAAAGATTGCCAGCGCCACCAAAAAATCCGAAACTTCCAACAGCGCCCTTTTTGCGCTTATCCAGGAAGTTCTGTCACAGCTCAAAATCATTCAGGCTTTCAATCAGGAAAAAAGGGAGTCGCAGTCGTTCCGTACGCGTGAAGGCGCATCGCTCTGGGATGAACTTAACATGTTTGGACTGGGTTACATGCTCGATTTTTTAATCGGCATCCTTATTGCAGTCGGTTATTCTGTTGTGATCCTCTTTGGCATCAAGGCGGTTTACAGCGGTGAAATCAGCACCGGCATGCTCATTATTTTTATTTTCTATCTCGATAACCTGACATATCCGCTTATCTCCATCATGAACGCCACGGCCAGCATTCAGGAAGACACCATCAAAGTCCGCCGCATGACAGATTTTTTCAGCCGCAAATTTCATATCCACGATCGCGGCAAACTGAAAACTTTTGATGATACTGCCATTGTTTTCGACAATGTCAGTGTCTATGGCGAAGAACAGGAACCGATTCTGGAAAAAGCCTCGTTTCAAATTCCCGCCAATAAAAAAACCGTGATCGTCGGCGTGAGCGGCAGCGGCAAAACCACCATTATTTCGCTGATTTTACGCTTTATTGAGCCGCGTCACGGCAAAATCTTTATCGGCGGAAAAGACATCCGCAAATATTCGATCAAAGCCCTGCGCGATGCCGTTGCCTATGTGCCGCAGGAAATCGTGCTTTTCAACGAATCCATTGAACGCAATATCGGTTTTGGCAGCCCTGCCGGTAGTTTCCATGACATCAAAAAAGCCGCAAAGCTTGCAGTAGCTGATCATTTTATCCACAGATTTCCCTCGGGCTACAACTTTAAGGTCGGCGAGGAAGGCATGAATCTTTCCGGCGGGCAGCGCCAGCGTCTGATGCTTGCGCGCGCGCTTATGAAAAACAAAGCTAAAATTGCCATTTTTGACGAGCCGCTTTCCTCGCTCGATGTCAAAACCAGATCAACCCTCATGGACAATCTCGAAAGTTTTGCCAAAGGTAAAACCATGGTCATTGTTTCAAACGTGCTCGATATGATGAAGCATGCCGATTATGTCATTCTCGTCAACCAGGGGCGTGTTATCCATGCCGGCGATAAAAAACGTCTGCTCAGCGGTTCAAAATTGGCAGATCTGATTTTGCATTCTTTCTAGAGCTCATATATATTGCAAAGGAACATCTGGAAAAATCTTTACTGTTCACGAAAGTCCATGAAAAAAAAATTAAATTTTGAGCCAAAATGGTTTGTTGTTCTTGTTTTTTTTCTGGTCGGAAGTTTTCTGGGCGGCCTTTCGCTCTATATCTGGCTTTTTAACGGCAACACTGTTTTTGGACTGCAGAAAATACATCCCACCAAACTGGGCTACAAGTTTATAAATCCGTTACTGGCAGTTGATCTTGAAAAAAAAGAATTTCTCGAAAACAAATCGCTTGAGGAAAAAGTCAGCAGCGAAATCGTCAAAAGAAAAGCACGGGGCGATATTCTTCAGGCAGCTGTCTATTTCCGCGATATTGAAAACGGACGTTGGATCGGCACGAACGCAGAACTCAAGTTTTCACCGGGTCTGCTTTTGAAACTGCCGATCATGGTTGCCTATTATAAAAGCGCTGAATCCGACCCATCCATCCTTGCTAAAAAACTGGTTTATTTTGACCAGTCACCAAGTTCAGACTCGCAGTTCGTCAATGGAAAATCCTACACCGTTGATGAGATTATTACTGAAATGGTCACTAACGATAACGATGCTGCGGCTGCGCTCTTGTTTGATAACATCAACAAAAGTTCTTTGAACGATGTTTACAGCGATCTGGGCATTGATTTCAAGGAAGACAAAAAAATTGAAGATTACATTTCCTTAAAATTATATTCGCTCTTTTTTAGAATCCTCTACAATGCCACCTATCTCAACCGCGAAATGTCGGAAAAGGCGTTGGAGGTATTAAACCAGACTCCTTTTGATGAAGGGATCGGCTCCGGTCTGCCAAACAACCTTGAAATCGCGCACAAATATCGCACCAGAAAATACGCAAGCGGAGACAAAAACCTGATTGAAAGCCACGATTGCGGCATTATTTATTTTCCTGATCATCCCTATCTGCTCTGCGCAATGGTCATCACCAAAGACGATAAAAGCGGCCACGGCGACCTGCTGTTCACAGATGTCAGCCGCATAATCTTAAGGGATATGCGCACCAGGTACAACATTTTAAAAAATCCTTGAACGGGTTTAGGGGACCTCTGCAAAATCATGTTTCAAAAAAGGCGGGGGTAAGGGGTAAGCCCGCCTTTTTATGACACTGGTCTTTCTATTCTTGTCAGATTAAACCTACTCCTGGTATGAATCAATGTAACATCCCGGAGTGCTCATTTTAGTCTCGTCATACGCCGCCTGGTTGCCAATGAAATTTTTCCAGTCGGTCATCAGCTGGCTGATTTGCTGTTTTATGGTTGTCTGCACTCCTGCTTCGAAAAATTTGACAGGGCAGCTGAAAGTCTTGACCGGCTGGTTTGCATCTTTCATTACGGTTAACTCAAAAGCTCCAAACTCGCCGTTAATATGACCAACCTGGCCCATAATGGTTCCTGCTTTTATGCTGTCCCCGACCTTCAGTGTAACATTGCTGACATGATCGTAAGTTACAAGGTAAGGAGAATCTTTGCTCGGAACCTGCCATACTTCGTAATCCTTATCGTTATCCTGATAAGTAACCGAGGTTATGATGCCATCCATGACTGCTTTGATATTGGTTCCAACCGGCAGGGTAAAGCCGATTTCCGGTACACGTTTGCTGGTCCCGTCACCCCTTGTTACGTTTCCACCACCTGGCTGAAATGGCAGTTTCGATCCGGAATTGGCGATTTCTTTTTTAAACAAGAAGTCTCCCGATCTGTCGCGTGTTCCAAGAGCAACCGGAAATACTGTAAATACCGGAGCTGCTGCAAGAGAAGCTGTGCCGGAAGCACCTGCGCTTGCACCCACACTTGAAGCCGGAGCAAGATTGCAGTTTGCTTTTACCCAGTCAAAAACGTCCTTATTCATGGCATAGCTTTTTTCTTTAAGTACCGCAGAAGTCATTTTCGCGGCCTCGTCGCGGACCAGTTTGTCAGGACAGGTATTTGCTGGAAGCATTTCGACCTGCTTTTGCGTACCATTCCCTGGCGGATTATGTTGACCCTGTTGTCCAGGCTGCATTTGCTGGCCTGCCGCAGGATCCATTTTTGGAGCTGCGTTCATATCCTGCCCGGCAGGAGTTTTGCCGGCATTTTTGTCTTTTTTTGCAGGGCATGGCGCTTCTTTGCCAACATTTTTCTTGTCTTTGGAATCTTTAGTCGTTTTTACAGTAGCCTTTTTATCTTTGGCCGATTTTACAGAAGTTTTTACGGCTTTAGTATCTTTTGCTGCGGTGTCACATGGTTTGCTTTTTTCTTCCTGGGCGATCAGCTTTGATTTTGATCTGTCCGGCAAAGCAGCCTTGGACTGTGAAAGACTTGCCGCATTCGAAAAACTGGCCAGGGCTGCGACTCCAACGCTGACAACAGTTACGATTGCTCCAAGATAAAGATGATGACTTGAAACATTTTTGAACGGATTTTTCATATGTTTTTATTTTAAAAAATATTTATTTTTAATTTCAGTCTGACCGAATAATACCATAATTGATAAGTCACGTCAATGACTTAGTTCTGGTAGGTGACTTGCCAAAAAGATTTACTCCCTCTCGCTCTCATTTAAGCCTGCAATTTCAGCAACCTGCTCTTTATAATGTCTCTCAATGGTTCTTATCTTTCTTTCAACAGCGCGAAGTTGCGCTTCAGCCACTTCATCACGGCTGCTACGGAGTCTGGCGCGCTCGCGCAGCGCTGCAAGCCGCATAAATCTTTCTCTAAAATCTTTAGGAATTGCTGCAATAATTTGCTCCGAATTTTCAATGTTCAAACGTTCATAGTGTCCAACGCCATTCACGGCCGCCACGCTTCCATCAACAAAGCAGACAACATGAAATTGTCCAGCCTGCTGCAAAAAAGCAAAGCCGCTGCCTCTTTCCTTGACCCGCTTTGCTGCGAAATCGAGAATTTTTTCAGTCAGGACACGATCAAGCGCCAGATACTGCTCATCAGTTTCCCATTCAGGCTGCTCAGACTGCAAAACAGCTTCGCCCGCCACAGCATCAGGGGGATCTTTTTCATCAGCCATAAAATATAGCTTTAGGGAAAGCGATAATACACGCTGCAATTCCAAAAAGTCAACCGAAACAAACCTTAACAAAACCGGAATAACAGCTATCTCGCATATATGGTTGGCGCGGAAAAAGCATAAACTCCACCGCATTTGCCTTCCTGGCGCTCTATTTTTAAGGTCTGGCCATCAACCAGCTGAAGAATAAGTCGGCCGCTGTTTTTATCGCGATATTGCTGATAGGGACCCTGGCCGTCGATTTCGTAGCAGTAAAAAGCCTCACCCGCCTTGATTTCGGCAAATTCGCGGTTGATATTCCCTTCATGCTTCGGCAAAAAAGCCCAGACTGCGGGCAGGGAAAGCGTGCCGCCAACCGAAATAACGCCAAGTTTTGGGTTACGGTTGTCATGGATGAAACTGATAATTTTCTGTCCGTCAAAGCCGTCTTTGGTTTCGCCGATAAACCAGTTTCCCTGCAGTGTGCCTGGTTTATCCTGCATGATCTCGCCGCAGACAGGTGCGACAGTTCTTGGCTCGGCCCCATCGCCAAGATGTGACTTTAATTCCTTTTGCAGATCAGCAGTAAAATAATCAAGCGGGCAAACCGTCTGGAAAGTCTGTTTGCCGTACCTTGATTGATTTGCAAATAAAAGCCCGCTTTTTGAAGAATCATAAAGGCCCAGATCCAGGGCTGCAGACTGCTTGCCGCCTGCAACGCCAATGACAGTTCCTGCTTTCACTTTTTTCATGATCCGCCCGGAAATACAATTTGAGGCTTTGGCAGCAACATTGCTGTTTTTCACCTGCATTTCCTGGCATCGCTTAAAGCTGCCAACCGCTGCCTGCATTTCCGGAGAGAGACTGGAAAGATGTCCAAATCTTCCATAAACTCCGGAGCACGGAGAAAAGTCTATCGAATAATCCGTATTGAAAATGCTGCCGTCTGCATTCATGCGTTTGCTTTCCATGATCTGCAAAATAGTGATATCGCCGGGTGCTTTGACATTGGCAGTAAGCGTTGAGTTTGCGCCTGACCCGGATCCTGCGCCGAATTTGCTGCTGTCTCTTTTTAATACAAAATAGAGATGATCAGTTGGCGTGACATGCTCGGGCGGATTTATATTCCCAAGCGGCGCAATCGAACTGTAGGCGCTGTTTTCAAGAGGAGCAACAGTAAAAAACGTTGTGCCGCCACACGGTGGAAGATCAGCAGTCAATGAGCCGGTCCCTGGATTCGTTTTTGGATTTGACTCACTGTTATTCAGGCTCGCAAAATTAAAAACAAGACCTGCGGCAACGCCTACAGCAACAACTCCCGCAAAAGTATAAAACAGCTTCTTATTCATTTTGAAATTTTATAAAAAATACGCGACCGCGACTAAGACTACTGAATAAAAATGCGCCTGTCCAGATTTACATCTGGCTTTACATCTGGCTTGTTCACATCTGGATTTGACAAAGCATAAGCAAATGGTATAAAATGAAACGAAGATTAAAAACTTCAAACAAATTTTTTAACAAAACCAACATGGAAATTTTCAAAACAAATGGAAAACATCTGCACCTCTATTTCGGAGCTCTGGCAGCCCTTACAATTGTGGCTGCAACTTTTGGTGTGAGTTTGGGACAGCAAACTACAACCACTCCTGCTCCTGCCTGCAACTATACCCTCACTCTTGCAAACTCTTCCCTAACAGTTGAAGCGGGAAAAACAGTCACAACCGCACTTACCGTCAGTGGCTCTGGCACGAATTGTCTCAATGATCCGGTTTATTATTGGGTTTGGGACACAGCTGCAATGGTGCAGGCTTCAAACTGTTCCCAGACTGGCACGATCGCGACAACCGCCACTACTGCAAGCATGAATGGCAATATCGTCTGTTCGCCATCATCAACCGCCGCGCCCGGAACATTTAATTATCTTTTAAAAGCATTGCGCGGTACGCCGAGTGCTACAAATGTCATTGCTTCAGCGCCCTTTACTTTAAATATTATTGCTCCAGTGGTTGCGACACCGGCACCGACACCAACCCCAACGCCGACTCCAACTCCAATCGTTACTTATCCACCTGCGCCGACAAACGCCGTAGCCGGCACATGTACTCCAGCCGCAGGCGGAGCAACCTATCCAACCCGCGCGGATTTCTGGTGCATGCCAGGAGACAACATCACCTGTACCGGTACAGCAGTTGCAACCCCAACCACCTATAACGGCCAGACTTTCAAATCTTGTTATGTTGCTTCAACAGGCGGAACCACAAACAGCACCTGGCTCAACACCACCTGGAATTTCAAGGACGGTCAAAGTGTAACTTCTTACATCCTCAGCAGAACAGATAGTGAGTATACCAGCTACATTGCCACAATCAGGGCTGCCTGTTTATTGATCAATAAACCTACAAATGTCACCTGGAAACCAGGCGCAGGCACAGATACTGACTGGAAAAATTTTGGCATTCCCGAATGTGGTGACACCGCTACAACTACCACCGGCGGTACAACCGGTGGCACGACCGGCGGCACAACTGGCACTGTCGCAACCGGCAGTCCAACTTCATGCGCTACAGGTGCGCGCTGCGTTAAAGGTTCCAGGTGTCAAAACGGCCAGCAATTTTATTATTCAAACAGCGATATTACCTGTGTAGCCTGGCCAAGCGACGGCTCGCAGGCGCTGGCTCCTTCCGGTGCTTCCGAATGTAATCCAACCGACTCAAACTGCGTTGCAACGGGTCAGACCGTTTCTTACTCATCTTCAAAATGGTGTGCCCGCGGTACGAGTTATTATTCAACCGATGGTAAAAGCATGACCTGCGTTGCCATGGCTGCCAGCGGAAATCCAACACCCCCCGCAGGCTTTACTTCATGTCGGCCAAGCGATACCCAATGTATTCCATCACCAGGTTACGGAGCTTCTTCCGGCTGGTGCTCCATGGGCATGAAATATTACCAGATTGCAATCGACAAAGATCCCAATAACGATATTTACTGTGCAGTCACGCCTTACATGGTGCCAGGATCAACCGCGACCATGCCGGATCCGGTAGTGCCGGCCGGATACAGCGCTTGCAGTCCAACCGATACCAGCTGCAAACAGAAAGGCGATTCATGGACTGTCACAAATACCAGTTTGTACTGTATGAACAGCCAAAAATGCACCAATCCGTCAGGCGGCGGTTCATGCGTTGGCTGGAGCGAAACCTGTCCGGCAGGAACGCTTTACTGTAATTCAACCGATACTTCCTGCGTCGAACCAGGCTCCACCAAAGCCCTCCCAACCGGCAACAATATGTCTCTCTGGTGTCCGAACAGCGGCATGATGTTTTATAACTCGGTAAAAGGATATTGTGCCAAAAAAGCTGGTTCCACAGGTACGGCAATGATGTGGACATCCTCTGATGTTAAAGGAATTTTAGATAGTCTCGGCGCAGGCTGGGGACTCTGCAATTCCAATAACACCCAGTGTATTGAACCTGGCACAACAGGTCCATCTTCCGGCTGGTGCGCCTGGACTCAGCCTGGAAATTACGTTGCTCCTTCAAGAACAGGCACAACAATGAGCTGTCCTGCTCTTGATTCAACAGTCACAGTTGTAACACCACCTCCAATTGATAAGAAAATCTGTAAAGCTGTAACGGCGGTCAAATGTACGGCGGATCAAACATATCAAAGTACCGTGGATGCCGATGGCTGTGCTATCAGCATATGTGTCCCTATTGGAACCAAACCTCCGATTGACCTTCCAATTACTCCTCTGCCAATTGTTGAACCGTTTCCAGTGCCGGGAGAGCCGCCGCCGCCGGTTATGCCTCCCGGTTTTGATCACTGCCGTGCGCTGCGTGATGAAAATCGTTCCTATAAATACGAACTGAAAGGTTTTGATCAACAGTTAAAATATCTGCCAAAAGATTTTGCTGCTCCCAAGAATCTCAAAGACTCGATTCTTGGCGCAAAAGCTGCCCAGAAAGAAATTGAAAAATCGCTGGCAGTAAACAAATGTACACCTGAAATCGTCAAGGCTGCGCAACCCAAAATGGATGCGTTCAGATCAACCATGACAGATCTTCGTAACCAGATGCAGAACATTTCCGTCTATGCCAATTGTTTCAATTTCCAGAAGGATGTTAAAGATAGAGTCAAAACACTCACCAGGGATGCAGCCCGCTTTGGAAAAGGCTACTTTGATGAGGAAATCAACCAATTTAACGATCTTCTGGCCAAGAGCGGTGATATCTGCAAGGCTGGCGACCAGCTTGGTCTGAACGATCTGCAGTCAGACCGTAACGATCTTGAACAGACAGTCGCAGACAAATATACCCTCCACGCAAATCAGGCCGAAAATACCTTCATCACTGATTCGATCGCAGCTACCCGCGCAGGTATTACTGATGCAAGAACGCAAATCGCCAAAAAAGGAACCGCCAGTTCTGCACAGTGCGCAAACACCATCAACCTTGTTGATCAGCTCGAAAATATTTTAAACGATGCTGAAAAAGTCTATGCGGCAGATGACAGCAATCAGACTGGAGTTTTGCTTGATAAAGCTGAAAGATTCAAACAGCCAATCAGTGCCTCGGCTAAAGAATGCGGCATTGCGATTCGTTTCAGAAACGCCCAGGATGCTTCCCAGCTCTTCGCCGATCCAAATATTACAATCGATGAAAAAGTCATCAACCAGCTTGTTGAAGCTTTTAGCGCAAGATTCCAAGCAGTCCTTGATAAACAGATTCAACAGATCGCAGCCGAGCTCGCCAAGGTTTCAGAAGCGCTGCAGAAAACTGTTCAGGTCAGTGTCACCGCGCTTCAGGCAATGCCAAAAGATGTCCGTCAGAGTACGGAAGATGCCAAAACAACCATGCTCGAAACTGTTGCTTCGGCGCAGAAAGCAAACAAACTGCTTTCAGCGGGTCTGCAGAAAAGATTAAACGCCGCACTCGAAACGTCAGTCAACAGGAACTGGTGTGGCAACAATGCCGAACTCGTCAAAAAACAGGGCGACTCGCTGAAAGTCAAATTTGAAGAGGGCGATGTCACTATTGATGATATTTCCGCTCTTGAACAGCTCGTTGCCACTGCTGATAAACAGAATAGTGAAGAATGCTTTAGAGTCGGCGCTTCAAAATTCCGCGACATGGATTCTGCAGCCTGGTACTTTCCGTACTTCCAGAACAGTAAAATTTTCAAGGGCAATAACGGCCAGGTTGAACCTGCAAAACAGACGCTCCGCGCTGAAGCGCTTATCGCAATTGAACGAACCATGGGCTTAAGCGGAATTGACGGCAATTGTACTCTGAATGCAAAAGCGGGCGATGTTCCGGCCTGGGCAAACTGTGCCGTGAATGTTGCTGCTGAAAAAAATGTCAGTTTCTCTGGAGCGCTTAATCAGCCGGTTACGCGTGATGAGGTTGCAAGCTGGATTTACAGTTTTGCAAAAGCTAAACTGCCGGTATCTGCTACAGACCTGAGCGGGTTTAGTGATGTCAAATCCTGCAAATCTGTGACTGCGGTAGGCTCACTCGTTGCCAACAAAATCATGACCGGACTCACAGGTGAAAAAGCCGGAACCCTTGCTTGCGGACAACCGCTGCTGCGCGCTGAACTTGCAGCAATCCTCGCAAGACTCTCGGATCTTTTGAGTCTGGTGGGCGGACAGAATCAGCCAAGCTGAAGAACAAAAACCAATATATCCAAAAGGAGGCCGGAAAGATTTACTTTCTAGGGCCTCCTTTTGCTTAGCGCCTGTTTATACACTTTTCAGACAGGCGCTTATCTCACATAGGTTTTCGGCTCTCTAAAATTGAAATCTTTACCGCAATCACCCTTTTGAAATTCAATTTTTAGCGTATTCTCATCAGTCAATTGCGTAAGGAAGTGGGCCGCTTCACCGTTGCCAGCTTCTTCATCAAAATTTTCCAGCACCAGCGCCGCATCGTTCCTGGCTGGCGTTTTATGGGCAGCCCCTTCAAAGCAGTAAATTTTTCCGTCCGCAGTAACTTCATTAAAATCGCGGTTCAAAGTTCCTGCGTGCTTTGGCGCAATATTCATGGTTAGGGCATCGCTCACGAAGCCGCCCGCAACAATCACCCCAGTCGACGGATCAACATTGTCGTGAATGAAAGACAATCCTTTGGGCCAGTTTTCCGGTACATCAGGGCGAAAATCCGTTCCATAAAACCAGTTTCCCTGGAGCGAAGCCGCACTGTCCTGCATCGTTTTTCCGCAAAGCGGCTGGACTGTCCGTTGCTTTTTGTTACTGCCGAGTTTGGCTTCATAGGTCGATTTGACAGCAGGGACAAAAAGATCCAGCGGACAGATGATATGAAGCTGGTCATCGCGGTAGCGCGCGGGATTAACGTAGGGCAGAGGTTTGGTGTTTAAATCATAAGATCCAAGCGCAAAAACGGAAATCGGGGCGTCTTTGCCGCCGGCAGTGCCCAAATTATCATCGGTGCCAAGCGCATAATTCATCACTTTGTTGCAGCGGTGAAAAAAAGATCCTTCGCGCAGAGGCTGGTCAAAGCACTTGTCCCACCCGCCTTTGGTGCCGACCAGATCCTGGATACTGTTGTCCAGCGCTGAAAAATGGCCAAAATAAAGACTTTTCCCCTCGCACGGCGTTATATCCATGGAGTAATCGGAATAAACAGTCTTGCCGTCCTTCATAAAAGTATTCGAGCGGATCATGTTGAGCGTGATATCTCCCGGAGATTTAATCCGCGCCGGTAAAGATGAACCGCCGGCAATTTTTTTAAGGATAAAATAAATTCTTTCATTTGGAATTGAATGATTGGGCGGACTAACGCTTCCAAGCGGCACGATGTGATCATATTCTTTGGCGGAAATAAAATATTTTGTCAGCGCCGATTGCGCCGAACATGGTTTGACATTGGAAACCTGAAAAGAGCTGTCGGTTTTTTTCAGTTCCGGTAAAGGCTGTTTTTTTTGCGGATCCTGTTTGTAAAAATTATAGAGCGCAAAAGCCGCAAGCACAGTACCTGCAACCACAAACGCAACCAGCATGCGATGTTTCATAATGAAAAATTTTAAAACTTACAACAACACTTTTATACCACAGCCAGTCGCAACTTTGAAAGCAGAAACGTGGCGTAGTCTGAAAGTTTTTTGCCGAGGTACCCGCCAGTGATCGCGATCACAAAAAAGACCGGCATAAAAATCCAAAATCCGCCTTCATGTTGAAGGTGGAAAGTTATTATCATCGGCAAAAGCAGATAATTGAGGAAATAATGATGGAGCAGATAAATTTCATAGGAAACAGCGCTGCCCAATTTGAAAAACCGCTGTAAAAGAGGGTTTTTAAAGCGCAGGAAAATCTGCCCAAGGTTGAGCAGAAAGCCAAAAAGTCCCACTGCAATCACGGCATCGGAAAAAATCCAGCCGGAACGAAAAAAATCGAGCGAAAAGCCGCCGATCATTACTACGAAACTCAGCAGGAAAGCAGGCAGGGACATCAGTTTTTCAAGCGTTTTTCCCGACTGCTCCTCCCAGTAACAAAGCGACATGCCAAAAGCAAACTCAAACAAGTGCGGTAGAAAAAAACTGAAACCGTAATAACTGTTTTGGCTCGGATAAATAACGCCCATCGGCGCACTGTCCAGAAACGGCAGACGCCAAATCGGCAATAAAAGCTGATAGCCATAAGTCGCAAAAAAACGATAAACAAGCGTCAATCCAAGCATGAGCGCCAAAAATCTGCCGGGACGCAATTTTTTCAGCAGCCAAAGTAGCAGCGGAAAAAGCAGATAAAACTGTAGAATGATCGAAATGTACCAAAGGTCGCCGTTAAAGCGCTGGAGCAGGGGAATGTCAAAAAGCAGCAGCGGTGGAAAGAGTATTTTAAGAAGATCGATCGCCTGGAAATTGGGCCCGCCCGCAAGCGGCGGAAAAAGCAGATTCCGCAAATAAATAAGCGCTATGCCGATCACAATCGAAACATAGAGCGGCACCAGAATGCGTTTCATTTTTTTCCAGAAAAAACTGGCCAGACCGCCCAGGTGCGTAGACGATTTTTGGCTGAGGCCAAACGTTAAAACAAAACCGCTCAAAACCAGAAAAACACTCACCGACGCAAAACCGTAGCCAAACAAAAATCCCGGAATATTCTTAAAAAAGCCGAGCAGTCCGGCATCATGAAAAAGCTGCAGCCGCTCAACATTTTTGGCAAAACCTTCCGGAACGATTAAAAAACTGCCGTGAAACCACTCCAGCAGATAATGATAGGAAAAAATGTGGATAATGGCCAGTGCCCTTACAAAATCGAGCACTGGATAGTGTTTTCGCTCCATGATTTTATTATAGTAATATGGGCCGATTTTTGCTATAATGAACGGAAAAAATAAACATAAAATATATGCCCCCACCTGACAGTCCGTCATCGAGTCCTTCAAGTGCTCCTTCAGAGCAAAAAACAGCACCAACGGCATCTCCAGTTGAAGTACCAGGGGATTCAACAAAAGCCCGTAAAGATCTTAGCAAAGATGTAGCTAAGTCCGGCCGTGATCAGCTCAAAGATGAAGTTGAAAGTACGCCACATTTGCCTAAAGATATTTATCGCTTTCAACGATCCTTTTATGAAGATCCTAAAGATAAAACCGCCTTACGGCAGGCTGATAATTTGATTGATAAAGCTCTTAAAAATCCTCAGGATGATAAAGAGCTTAAGATTGTTTTGAAGGGTACTGCTGATAAAGTCCTTTTTCGTATCGATTATTCTACTGGTAAAGCGCGGGTTAATTTAGAGAATGGTCCGCAGTGGCAAGCTGATTTTTTGCGTGCGATGCAGGCTCTGCAGTCCAAAAACACTTTCCCGGAACTAGGCTCTTTAGATTTCAGTAAACAGGGGCTTTATGCGATCCATGATCTGAGTCTTGAGCTTCAGCAAAAATTTATGAATCATGCGATTGCTTATCTTCGGGCCGAGCGTTTGCAAAAGGATCTGCAGGAGAAATTCAAAGATAAACACGGTATCATTTTTGATATTCAGACGGAATGGATGGATGATCTTACTACCCGTGTTGCCACTTTAGTTGATGTTCAATATCAACCAAAATCACCACCCATTGTAAAACCCGGTCCTGATCCTGAACCACCTCCGGTTGCTCCTCCGGATCCGGAAAAACAACCTTTTGATAAGGATGAGATTGTCAAGAATCTTTTGCAGGTAGAAAATCCTAATTATGTTTTATCCACAGAGACTATTTTTAGGTCGGGCGGATTAATTGAAAAAGAAAAAATGATGCAATCTACTACGCTGGTGGTTGAAAATTCCGGAAGACAGGCGAAGTATGATACTTTTTTTATTACATCCAAAGGCAACAATGTGAATCCAAAATACTACCTGTTGGTGAATCAAGATGATCCTTATGAGATTGCAATCGGCACAATGCAATACGATAACGCTCTTTTAACGAGTGAAGCTGAATACGGTCCTGTTACAGAAGTTATCAATTTGGATAAAAAGAATCGAACCGCAACCCTCGAGAGTATGAAGAATATTTTTAATTCACTGCCGTAATGTCCGACCCCAAAAAATCAAATCAAGGTCCTTTGACAACACCTGAACAGGCAGGGCTTGAAGATAAGTTTTTTGGCCAACCTAATGTTTTGGGTTACCAGGAAAGCGATATTGGTCGTGAACAACAGGTCAACGACACCCTTGGGGCTGTTCGCGGTGCTGTTGATGCTGTCCATGATCCCAATGATCCGGCCAATGTTATTGACAGGCTTCAAACAGATGAGAAATTACCAGAATCTTTACATACTTCAGCGCTTGTTCGTACTTTACGTTTTTTGGGCAAAATTGGCTTAAAGATTCAAATTGAAGGTGGCATTATTTTATTCCCATCAAATCGCCATGCGCTTTCTTTGAGTTTAGAAAATTTAAGCGCTTTTTTAAAAAAAGGCGCGCTTGCAGCTTCTTTCCTTGTTCCTTTGGCTTCTCCTCTTACGGCTTTTGCCCAGCCTCTTAAGCCTGGTATGGACCTGCTGCACCAGGAGGGTGCAAAAGTTATAAATCAGGGTATTGAAGGCAACACGCTCTTCCACTGGGAATATCTCGCACTTTTATTGTTACTATTTGGTCTCGGTGGTCTTGCCGTTCGAGCAATAGTTCAAAAATTAAAAAAGGATAAATTGGAAAAAACTGCCGAGCAGCATTTTAATGACTACCAGGCAGCTAAAAAAACTGGTAAGCCTGAAGAAATTGCGCAGGCAAAACAGAATTTGTTTGTTTCCATGATGGGTGAACTTCCTACTGAAATGGATGAAGCCCTGCAAACCACAGATATTGAAACCCAGGATGAACTTGAAAAAGCCCTGGCCTATAAGAGAAAAGCCGATAATTTAGTGAATAAAGCTATAGCAGAAATTGAAAATGCCATGGTTTTACCTTCAAACAATACGGTCGAAGGTTTAAATAAAATCCGTCGGGAAGTTTTAAGCTTATTCGATCAATATGATCAACAATTAAAGTCTCTATATGATAAACTTTTTGAAGACTGGAAGAAAATAGAGAAAGTAAAAGGCTCGCCATATCTTCTTCAGCATCTGCACTTTGAAAAACAAAAACTGCTTTATATCATCAACTATCTGGCATGGATGAAAAAGAAATGGGCGTTACTTTTGCAGGGCGCAAAAAATGAACTTATTACCGATAAACCCAAGGAAGAGCTTGACCTGGAAGACACCATCCAAAAAGATATTCATGAATTGAAAGAAAAGTTAAACGATCTGTTGGATAGCCAGGCTACTCAGGCTCCCGATGATTTTAAGGCCAAATTGGAAGAACTTGACCAGGCATTGGATGAAAAGATCAATGCTGCTGAGAAAAACCATCTTTCTGGTTATGAAAAAGATGAAAAATTCGCTTATGGTGCTCATATCGTTTTGCCCCATGGTGGTGAGTATGACAATAAAACCGGCATCGATGCCACAATTAACGGTCAACCCATACCTCATATTGAGCTTCTCCCTAAAGCAACTGCACAAATATGGATTAATGAAAAAAATGAAATCCATATCAATTTTAATTTTAATGGAGTTCTGGTTGATACTGAAGAGTTCCTGGTATTTGAAGGTGATTTTCACGTCAAGAAAGGACCTTATCTCGCAGGTGCGAGCCTGGCAGATTATATCGCTCTAAAACAGGATCAGGCTGCTGCTAAAAAAGTTAAACCGGCAGAGGAAATTGCTCCTGAAGGACAAGATATTGTCAATGCTGTGTCATCGGCGGTTGTCCAGATTCAAACACGCATTAAAGCTAAAGAATATAAATTTTTTGGTGTCGGAATTGAAGCTGATGATGAGGCGATTGATTATCATTATATTCGTGTCCATCAGGAATTTCATGATGGCAAGCCGAAGACTGCGATTCGTTTTAGTCTCACCGAATCTTACTGGAAAAAAGCTCTTGCCGGGCTTCATAAACAAAAGGATATTCCAAAACATACCGTTTATTTTAATTTTGAAGGACCCGGTCAGCAGAAGAAACACATCAATCAGCCCATGCTGCGCTTTAATGTTTTGGTCGGCAAAAAACAGGCTACGGTTTTGATACCTGCGGATGATAAATATAAGGCATTAGAAGGTGAAGTCAGAATTTTATTTGATGCCGATAAAGATTATACTCCTGAAGAAATTAGTTATGTTTTTACTGAAGCTTCCAAGCGTTTAGGCATTCAAGGGGATATTAAACCTGTTACTATTAAAGCCCGTGAAAAATTGCAGCAGCGTATTAAAAAAATTAGAAAAGAAGATGAAGAGCCCGTAGATAGAGCCCTTCAAGTTCATAAAGAATATAAGGCCGAGCAGGTTGGTCCGGTCAGCGTTGAAAAATTACAGACAAAAGGGCTCCACAGTCTCTATCACCAGTTTGATATGTCCATTTTGGAAGAGATGTTTAAAACCGGCACGCTTCTTTCCACTGCCACAAGATGGGCAAAAGGGATATTGAAGGATGGAATGTCTTCGTTAACGGATCTTAGTAATGGGGGAGGTAGGGAAGTTTATATGCGTATTCACACCAAAAAATCTTTGAATAACTGGGGTAGTTCTGAAAAACCGGCCGTTATATTTGCTCCAGGTTTGTTTAATCGTATGGACTGTTATTGCTATGCATCTGATAAATATGGTTCAAAACTTCCTGATGTTTTTTCACAACGTGTCAGCCCTGAAAAGCTGGTTGGCATGATGAATGCCAATTACAATTCCGGGCATGAAGTTATGTTTCATGATGCGGTAGATTTAAGAGCAGAGAATGCGGCTTATGTTGTTTGCAGCTCTGCTTCCCAGGCCGCTGAGGTAAAAGCCAGACTTAAGCAAATAGGCGTTACCAATATTGGGAAAAAGACCCTGGAACAGGCCGTTATTACGCGCAGCCAGTTTCAATCTGTTCATTTTTAATTTATTTTTATATGGAACAAAGTCTTGAACAACTACAACGATTTTTTAAAACTAATCATCCGGTAATGATTGTTAATACTTCAACTGATCGGGCTTTGCTTTGTTTAAATCCGGAATTTGAGATCCACGGCACCATGATTTTTATGAAATTTGAAAGCCTGAACAAAAGAGGTGGCAATAGTATTTTTGTGAAGGCTCTCCATCCCACTGACGAAAAAAATACTTTATATCTGGAAAATGAAGAAGAGAATATCCTGATGTTGCAGGCCCTGAATCTTGCTAATTATCGCCATTATATACAGCCCCAGTATACCGATACCCCGGATTTTCTTTCCCTGGATCAGCTTAAATCTCATATTTTAGCCCAATGAAAGGCGCTCCCACTGAGTCAATTGAAAAAATTTTTGCGACGATTGCCCCAAAAGTAAAAGGTTCCTTGATTCCTGCCAGATTGGCCGCATTGCCCGAAGATTTATTGCTTGAACTTGAGAGGCCTGAAGTTTTGGCTATTTATGCCACTCCCCAAAAGACCACCGCCCGATTGCATCATTATGAATTTACCCGGGAAAATCCTTTGGGAGTTGACTTGAAGAATGGTCAGGTTTTGATTATTTTGGTGCCTAATGGCGATAAAGCACATCTGGCTGATATTGTTTTGGGGCATAGAAAACGTGAACAATTTTGGGGAGATACTTCCGCTGCATGGGATACTCATGGGGCTTATACCGAAGTTTTAGTGTTTGATGCCAAGACCCAACAATGGAAATCATGGAAAGACCCACTTGGTCATGATCCGGTGAAATATGCTGAACGAAGAAAAACCGTTGAGATAGAACATTTGGGTATGTGGCCTGGAATGCTTGGCGATGTCCATCCTCTTGCGGTCAAACTGATCAGCAGAGGTAAGGGTGATCCGGCCAAAAGTCTTGTTACGGAATGTTCTTTGGATGTTATCACCAGACCGGAAGTTACTGTCGGAACTCAAGCTTTACAAAATATTTATACCCATGGAACAGCTTTTGCTGATTATAAGCTTGCAGATAGCGGGATACAAACCAAACACAGATTTGGAGGAGGCAAAGATAAACATGCCCCTCAATTTGGTTTTTCACCGCAGGGCGGTTATCCGCATGCTGTTGCGCTAAGAGCGAAACGGGGGTATGAACCTTTTCCTCTCACGGAAAAAGTTACCAGCCAAACGGAATTTCTTGATTCTGAAGGCCGTCTTCATCTTCGATTACCTTCCGGGAAGAAGATTTTATCATTGGAGCTTTCGGTTGGCTGTAAATGGACCAATAATCCAGTTGGCCCCGAGAAGCAGCCTATTGGAATAGCTGGCGGACATAAACTGGATGCTTATCTGATTTCATCGAGTGGCGAGTCTGATCGTTTCATCAGTTCTGCAAATGTTGGAGCCGAAGGTGTATTAACAGGGGGCCCTTCCAAACCAGATTATGTCACTCAGTCCGGGGATGAAATAGTTTTAGTGTGTCCCAAGGGAACTATTTATCTTATGGGATGGAGAATTCTGCTTGAAGATGCTGGTCCAAAAGATATAACGACTGTTCCAGTTTTAATCAATTCTGTAGCCTCTGCAGTCCATGGGGCCCAACATGTTCCTGTTTCTACTGCGGGGATATCGACAAATCCAAAAAATTTATCTTTGCAACCAACTGGTGAAACTGCCGGGGGCACCCAGGGCGGAAAATGGCATATCGATAAGGCTAGCGGAGATCGTTATTTTTTGAAAGGCTACGAAAAACATGCCGGGGCTAAAGACCGCTGTGCTACCGAGTATATTGCTGGCAGCATTTATGCAAAAATGGATATTTTGGTTCCGGAAACTGTTTTGGTTGATGGCAAAGTGGCTTCAAAAGAAGTAAAAGGTTTAAAGCAATTTTCACATAAAACTGGATCCAAAAAAGCTGCTGCCAGGGAATTTTTTGCGAACAGTGCTGATGTAAAAGCTGGATTTGTAGTTGATGCCTGGTTGGCTAACTGGGATGTTTTCGGTTTGGATTATGATAATCTTTTGCAACACCCCTCCACGGGGCGGTTTTTTAGAACGGATTTTGGTGGAACATTATTTTTTAGAGGCATGGGTGCTGATAAGCCACAATTTAATGACGAGGCTGTCACTGAGGTTAAAACCATGCGTGATCCTGAAGTAGCCCGGGAAGCCGGAGTAATATTTAAAGATCTTGTTACTGAGGCCGATATAAAAAATCAGATCCAAAAATTAGTTGCTGTTATGACAGATTACTTAATCACAGAGATTGTTCAAAGTTCGGGAATTTCCAATCCTGATCAAATTATTCAAATTTTGAAAAAACGGAGAGATTGGCTACAAAAACAGTATCTTGCAAAGTAATTTTCTAAAAAGCCTAGCGCTAAAAATAGGACTTTTGATGTGACCCGATTTCACACCCGGAATTGCTTTCCAGGTCGATTTGTGCTAAAATATACAGATAAATTTAAACAAAAACAAACATGCTGGAATTTTTCCTCAGCCAGCTCAAAAAACTCCTGCTTTTGGCGGTTTTGATGCTGAGTCTTGCCCCAGGTCTCGCTTTGGCGGATGGCTCAGGCCTCTGCGACAAAATCTCCCAGGGTACCGGCGGATTTTTTTCCTGCGGCACTTCCCAGACCACTTTCACCGATTTCAAGGGTGGACTGACCGCGCCCGACACCTCCGGCTACGATAAAGGCCTTGTGCAGACCACCAACATTAGGGATTACATCAAAAACGTCGTCAATTTTGTGCTTGGCTTTTTGGGAATTATTTCCATAGTTATCATTATTTACGGCGGCTTTTTGTACGTGACAGCCGCAGGCAAGGAAGAACAGGCCGGTAAAGGCAAAAAGGCCATTACCTATGCGCTTGTCGGCATTCTCATTATTCTGGGATCTTTTGCGATTGTGAATACGATTTTGCAGGCTCCTTCCGGCACGGAAAACAGCACTTTAAACGGCTCCGCGCTCAATTCAGTTGCCGAGCAAAATGCTAACCGCCGCGCCTTTTTCAATTATGCGGCCGTCGCAGTTCAAACCATTGCCCGCGATTTTGTAACAGCTTACCAGAACTACTCTGAAATCAATATCGACATTACCGCGCTCGCTGACACCAGCAACGAAAAAATCGTCAAATCTCCCGTGGATTTAAAATCGGTACTGCAGGCCAAGAAAAATATTTTAAACGTCATGCTCGTCAAGGCTGGAGCTTTAAGCCAGATCGCGGAAAAAGCCTCAAACGGTATCGCTGTCCTTGACGGCTACCTTCAGACCGCCGATCAGAAAATCACCGAGGCGGCAACCAAGGACGCCGATACCTGGTCGAATTTCTGGAATAACAAATACAACGATTACAAGGCAGAGATTGAAAATAAATTTCAGGGTGGATTTACCGAAGCCAATAAACAGGATTTTGCCCAGGCAGTCATTAAAGCGCACGACAAACTTGAAGATCTCTACACCCGCATCAATGCCGCTGCATCGCTGCCAGAAGTCACAGGCGCCTTTGATGATGTTTTTCATAATTTTCAAAAACTGGTTTCCAGTCTGACCGTTCCAACCTCAACCACAGCCATACCGGTGAAAGTCGTCAGCTTTGCAAACTTTTTACAAAAACTGCAGGGATTTTTTGTTCAGACTGCTAATGCTGCCGAAGCTTTGCCTACTCTCAGCGGCAGGCCGGATAATGCCATGATTCTCGAAATCGTAAATGCGCTCGGCAAACTTTATGACACCGTCAAAGATGTCCAGTTTGTTTATGCTGTTATTAACGCAGATGTAAACGAGGGCAACGCGCCGCTCATCGTTAATTTCGATGCTTTGCGCAGTGCGGATCCCAACAATCACACCCTCAAGGACAGCGATTTTACCTGGGATTTTAGCGACGGGACCGAGCTCGCCAATTGTCCGCAAACCAATTCCAAAAACGGTTCAACCATCAGCCACACCTTCTGCACGCCTGGTTCGTATATCGTCAAACTCACGGTCAAAGCGCCAAAAGCGGATACGGCCAAAGGTGAAAACCAGGCTGCGGACGGGGTTGCCTGGCAGACAATTGTTGTCCATCAGCCGTCTTCACGAATTTCGCTGAAAGTTTCTACAACCCAGGGCAAGGAACCATTTATTCTTTCAGCCTACAACGATCAGGGTTTTCAGACAGTCAATGTCCAGACCATCACCGTCACCACCACTGAAGCAAAAAACGGTCTCATTTTTGACGCCGGCGATACCAAAACCGGCAATGGCAAACCTTTCAAGGATCTGCCAAAAACAGGCGCTGCCAAAGTGCGCTGGGATTTTGGCGACAAGTCGAATGCCAACACCATTGTGGACGGTCCGCCGGACACCATTTCCCAGACCCAGAAAATCATCTATGCCAAAGAAGGCGCTTACCGCATAACCCTTGAAGTTACCGACGACCGCGGCATTACTGACCGCAAAATTTTTAACGTCATCATAAGTTCGCTGGCAGCGCGCATCAATGTGCAGCCCGGCAATAACGGCAAACTCGGCGATGAGTTCAGCTTTGATGGCTCAGCTTCTGCAAGCGATAACGGCCAGGCCATTACCTATCAATGGGCGATCAGCAAAGAAGCTGGCGCGGACGGCCAGCAGCAGGACCTCACTCCTCCGGAATTAAAAACAGCCGACAATCTCCATTTCAAATTTCTGCAGGCCGGAAAATTCAATGTCAGTCTTTCTGTGAACGATGGCTCAAAAGATGCCAGCGCCGATGCCAAAATCACCATTGAATCAAAACCGCCGGTGGCACAGTTCAATTTTTCAAATGCCGATAAAACCCAGCCAAACACTTATATTCTGGACGGCAGTAAAAGTTTTGATCCGGACGGCAGGGAAGATCTTGAGTACAAATGGGAAGTAAATGCTCCGCCAGGCGACTGTCAGTTTCTTGATAACGGCATCGAATCAGACTGCAAAACGGCTTTCAAAGATTTTAGTGCGGATCGAAAATTCATCAAACCAAAAGTTCGTCTCAAAAAAGGAACTTACACTGTAACGCTTGATGTCAACGATCCGGCTGAACCTGGCAAAAGTACGCCGCAGGAGCAGCAGATCGTGGTTGATAACGATCTTGATGTTGGCTGGAGCGATGACGGCAAACCTTTAACTTCTCAGCTAAAAACCGGTGTTGCGGAAGTAAGTTTTCCAGTCAAAACCTTAAGCGGTGTTTCTTACGAACTCGATACTGGCGATGGCAGCAAAGAAAACGGTAAAATTAGCGGCATTCCAACAATTGTTAAGCACACTTATTCCCAGGCTGGAGCATTTCAGGTGAAGCTTAGCGTTTTTGACGCTTCTGACAACGAAAATTCCACGATCCGCAAACTTTTCATTGCTTCTTCCGATACGCCGGTTGCGGCAATTTCAGTGAGCATGAATGGCGATAATATTGCCGACACCAGCGCACTCTTGACCTCCAGCCGCCAGGATATTTTTACCTTTGATGCCGGTAAATCCCTGAATACAGATGGCACTTCCAGACATCTCACTTACAGTTGGGATTTTGGCGATGGCCAGAAGAGCACCAAAAAACAGGTCACGCATACTTTTACCGAACTTACTCCCAAAGGAACCAATTTTTATCGCATTACGCTGCGGGTCGGCAACGAAACAAATCCGTCACAGCTCAGCCAGGTGGATGAAGTTCATATTAATGTTATTCCAAGTCCGCCCTCCATTCGCGGACTAACCGCAGTGCCGGTAAATGGCAGCGGCAACCTGGCCACTCCTGTGACCGTCAATGTTTCGGCGGTTGGTGCAGCCGATCCGGACGGCAAAATCGTCAGTTTCCGCTGGTGGTACTACAATGTCGATTCTCCGGAAGACCAGTTGGGATTGCAGATCACCCAGTCGCCATCAACCACGCTGGTCATTGGCACCAATGGCGAGGAAGGCGTGAAAAAAACTTATGCTTTTGCCGTAGCTGTCACGGATGATGAAAATCAGATCTTTAACAGTAAAGATGTTTTTAATGAAAAACAGATTCCAGCTTTGACAGTTATCAATGGCCCGAACAAAGCGCCGATTGCCAAATTCAGCGTTGACCGCACCAGCATCATGGTCGGCGATACCATCAATTTTTCATCCAGTTCCTATAGTCCGGATCCCTCAGGTTCAATCGTCAAGTACATCTGGGATTTTAATGGCAATGGTTTTGGCGATGAAATTCTCAAAAACGAAAATAACCAGGCCAATGTCAGTTACACCTATACTTCAGCGCACAAAGATGGCGTTCGCGTAAAATTAAAAGTCATCAATAATAATGGCGCGGAAGCAGTTTCAGATCCGGTTACGATTTATGTCGATGGCAAATCTGCTCCGCCAGTTGCAGCCTTTACAAGTAGCTCAAGTCAAGAGCTCGAAGGCAAAAAAATGCAGTTCACCAATAATTCAACCGTTGACAGCGCTGGGGGAGCCACAGTCAAAAATTATCAGTGGGATTTTGATCTCAGTAAGGACTCCAATGGTGACGGCAAAAAAGATAACGATGTTGATTCAATCGAAGCAAATCCTGTTTACGAATATCCCGATTATGGCATTTATCGGGCCAAGCTCACCGTTACGGACGATCAGGGCAACAGTGGTTTTATTACCAATTTCGTAAACGTAAAAGCTCCGGCCGGGTCAGGCGCAAATACCAATCCTGTTTATCACGGTGCCGCATCAACATCAACCGCAACATCTGCCGCGCCCGTGTCACCCGCATCCACGCAGTCCCCGCGCCGAGGCGCCACGCAGGGCATGACAACTATCAGTCCCGCCGAGATTCTGGAAGCCAGACTCACCAGCGCGCCGCAAACAAATGTTGCTGACGGCCGCATTCATCTCCAGGGCGATAAAGGCACGGTTATTTTTAATTTTGTAGATTCAAAAGGGGACATCAAATCCTATATCATCGACAAAAATATTTATTACGATGCTGACGGCAATGGCGTGAGAGAGGACGATGAAGATTACAAAACCGCGGCTCCTGGAACCTGGGCCACTGAATATCTGCGTTCATACGGTCAAATTCGCGCACGTTTAACAGTCGTAAGCGCATCCGGCAAAAAAGACAGCGTTGAAAAAGATATTGTTTTTGATGCGCCGGGCGGTAAAAATAAAAAAGCCCCGAATCCGCTGGGAACCAATGTTTTCGCTCCAGAGCGGACTTCCGAAATCGCAGCCGTGCTTGTAACCCTGGGCGGATTTGTTATAGTGATGCTTGGTCTTGATGTTTTAAAAAATAAAAAACGCAGCAGGCACAAAAAATAAAAATTCCCAGTTCTAAATTTCCAATTTCTAATTTCTAATTGAAACGAATGCCAGAGCCGTTAAATCCAAATCAGCAGCCACCAAATCCAGCGCAGCAACCAGTTGCGCAGCCCGCTCAACCTGTATCGCCACCACAGCCAACCCCCCCACCCGCGCAACCCGCACCGCGCCCGTCACCAGCGCAGCCAACGTCACCTGCGCCGCAGCCAGTTTCGCCACCAGCGCAATCCGCGCCACCAGCCCAGCCCGTACGCGCTGGAGCACCTTTGCCGGTTCGCCGCCCGCCCAACCCGCGCAAACTTATTTACGGTGTGCTTGGCTTTTTTGGTTGTTCCATCTTTTTGTTTATAATTTTTGTTTTCCTCTTTGTCAGCCAGACTTCAGCCAGCGGCGAAAACGCCCTCGCTAAATCGCTCGGGCTTGATACCGCATCCTTCATCAACACCCTCATCACTCTCGTCAATGTGGTCTTCGGCTTTTTCTCGATCATTCTCTTCCTGGTTGCGATTGTAGGACTTTTCCGCATCGCCATGGCCAGAAAAGACGACAAAGAAGCCCGCTCGCGCGGCACCAGACTCGCAGGAGTCACAGGCGGACTTTTGATTCTCATGGTTGCACTTTGGGTCGGAACCTACCTCTTTTTAAGTTCCAAAAAAATCGTCACTGCCAAAAGCGGCAATGCGCTTTCCGCAATCGTCACTGATCCGGCAAGTACACTCGGTTTAACCGCTCCGGTATTAATTAAATTTGATGGCACCAAACTCCCCATCGCCAAAAAATTCGAGATCATTGCTTTTTTGTGGGATTTTGGCGACGGCCAGACTTCCAGCGTACAAAATCCATCCCATACCTACAAAGACAAAGGCAAGGCAAATGGGCGTTACGATGTCAAAGTAACGGTTTCGCTGAAAGATAAAACCGGAGGACAGGAAACAACCCAGACTTTCACCGACATTGTCACCATTTCAAATGTAAAATTAAATGCGGCTTTTACGGCGACTCCGTCCAAAGGCGAAGCGCCGCTTGACGTAAAATTTGATGCCTCCGGTTCTTCCGCTCCTGCAGGCGAAATCCAGAGCTATGAATGGGATTTCAACAATAAAAATACTTTCACCGATGCAAATGGTGTCACTGCCGAACACACTTTTGATCAGTCCGGAACCTACACCGTGAATTTAAGAATTACCGATAACACCGGCCAGTTTGCCGTGGCTTCGCAGGATGTTGTGGTTGCTCTCGCCAATGTTCCAACCGCGGATATCCAGATTCCAACCACGGACGGCCATTATTACAGCGGCACCCAGTACACTTTTCAGGGCGATAAATCAAAATCGCCGTCCGGCAGAATCTCCAAATACGAATGGGATTTTGGCGATCAGACGCCAAAAGCAACCACCAGAACTGCAACCCACGTTTATAAAAACGCCGGCAACTATGAAATCACTTTGACTGTCACCGATGATCAGGGTGCGCAGGGACAGGCAACCCAGAAAATTAATGTTGAAGTGCCAACCGGAGCGCCGCTCGCTGCCATAACAACAGTTCCAGCCATGGCCAAAGCAACAGACGGCTACATTTCCGGAGCGGTTCCTTTTGAAGTCAAATTCGATGGATCGGCAAGCACCGAAACCAATGGCAGCATCGTTGATTACAAATGGGATTTCAAGGGCGATGGCAGTGCGACCGCTGCTGGCAAACAGACAAGTTATGTTTTTGAGGAGCCAGGGACCTATAACGCCACGCTCACGGTTTTTGATGCGCAAAACCGCCAGGCAAGCACCGTGCTGATCGTGAAAGCTTTGCCGCAGGGACTTCAGGCGCGCCTCAGTGCCAATCCGGTTGAAGGTGTAATTCCTCTGACCGTCACTTTTGATGCCTCAGGTTCAAGTTATCCGGGCGGGCAGATCGTCAGTTACGAATGGGATTTTGGCGATGGCAGTCCCAAACGGATCGATGTCGCAAAAGTCGTTTACAAATACACCCAAATTGGCACCTTTACTGCCAAAGTAACCGCGATTGCTTCTGATAATACGCGTTCAACCGTGACAACACCGGTCAATGTCCGGCCGATTCCGCTGAAAGCCTGCTTTGAAACAACACAAAGCCAGGGGCCTGCGCCATTAACGCTTGAGTTTGATCCACACTGTTCAACCGGCACCATTGCCAAATACACCTGGGATTTTGGCGATGGCCAGACTTCAAAAACGCGCAAGCCCATGCATACTTTTCAAAATCCTGGCAGCTACCAGGTCAAACTGGAGGTTTCCGATAACCAGAATGTCCTCGATAGCTTTACCATGAGCATTCTTGTCACCGGTGCGGTTGCCAATTAAATTATTTAAATTTCAGTTCCTATGAACAATCTCACTAAACGCCAGCACCAGATCGTGAAAATCATTGGCATCATTATGGTTTTAAGTCTGCTGGCAAGTTTCATTCTGCCACTCATAAATCTGCACGAGGAGCTGTAAGATTTTGCAGCAAGAGTTTACAGCAGGCAGTTACTGCAAAACAAAAATCCAAAAACAAAAACAAAAAAATATGGAAAATCCCTTTTCGCAAAATCCTCCGCCGGGGGAGCCACAGGAGGATGCCGATGCCAAACCATTGACTCCCAGTCCGTCAACGCCGCCCAGTCCAACGCCTGCTCAGCTTGTTGACCTGCTCGGTAAACAAACTTCCACACCGGAAAATCCAGGAATTCCGGTAATCACGAATTTGTTGAATGTCCAGATACCACTGCCGCCTACGGCAAATCCTGGTACTGAAGCGGTTGCGCCAAAAAATAAAGGACTTCGCTGGCTGCTACTTGGCATCATCACTTTGGTTGTCCTTGCCTCTGCAGCTGCCGCCATCTATTTCAAATTTGGTTTCCCCTTCAAAGGATCCCTGACGGGCACAGTAAGCTGCCCGACCGGCTACTATGCCTTAAATCCGACCAGGCCTTCCGCATTTTTTGTTCCCCAAAATGGTTTTAATTTCGCCTATGCTGCAAGTTTAGCGGCAAGTCCCTCTGCTCCATCGAGTGCTCCCTCAACAACTGCACTTTCCGGCCGATCTGCGACTACAGCAGGATCAAATCCACTCAAAAATATTTCAGCTACACCTGCTGGCACCACGGTCAATTCAAATACTCCGGCCAATAACAGCAGCAATATGGCTGGTCCAACGCCGACATCAACGCCAACACCGACACCTACCTCAACCTCCCCAACCCCGAGTCCAAACCCATCACCAACTGCACCAACCCTAACTGCCACGCCAACACCAAACCCTACTTCGACAACTACAACCACAGAATCGACCACAACAACATCACCCCCCGCTCCGACCACTTCCGACACAACAATTCCTTCAACCTCGACCACACCCGACCTTGATTGTAAGGCCATCCCGCACCAAAAAATCACTCCGGACGACAATGCGGACTGCAGTCTTATTGACGAACTTTATAACAATCAGCCAGCTTACATTTTGAACGATCAAACCAAAACTGATCTCCAAGGCTGGTATAACAGTTGTCATCTCTCGACGTCCACAGAGAAGAGCAGTACCGTTCCAAATCGGCCTGCGGCGAACTCGCTAACACCGCCACCACCGTCGCCATCGCCGTCCCCGTCAATAACCATTCAAACGACCTGTCCTTCAGGGCAGTTGCCTGACAGTGTGACCGGCGCCTGTACATGCGACCTGGATCACGGTTATTTTGAGCTGAAAATCGCCAATGCTTTCACGGTTTCACCGACTGCACCCAAGCCGCTTAATTGTCAAAATTGCGATCAAATGGCCGCGCGTCTTACCGACATCAACAAAAATCTTTCTTCCGCAATCCAATCGACCGAGCTGCAAGCCGGGAAAACCGCTCTCGAAAACGCCATCAAGGAAAATAACTGCAATCCCTGCGCCAAATATGAAGACAAAATCAGTTCCAGTCTCAAAAACAAATTATGGGAAAATTATTACCAGTCGGTTGTGCAAAAATTGGACGATAAAACCTGCGGCCCGTCACTTTCAAGCTGTGACGATGCGAAATGGAAATTAAGTTTTGCCAGCCAACTAAAGCAGAATTTGCAGAGTGGACCGTCCGCTGATGTAAATGCAGCCGATTTGGCCGCGATCGACAAAATCATCGCCCAGCTCAAAAAAGATCTGCTCAAAAATCACTGCATTGATATTGACCGGACCTGTGGCGAACTAAGCACGACTTCAACAACGTCAGGTACGTCAACAACATCGGCTTCTTCAGCCACACCATACAAAACCGATACCTCTGGTTTTCCGCAGATTGATACCACGAAAACAACCGATGGCCAGCTTTTTAATGGCGACAGTTCTTTCACTGCCGATTATTGTCCGTCGCCACGCACTAAAATCCCGCATGAAAAAATTCCCCAGGAGATCAGCGAAAAAACGCCGTCGCCAAACCCAAATCCAAACCCAACTCCAGAGCCAACGCCGTCTCCTCTTCCAAACCCTTCGGTAAACCCGGACCCAACACCATCGCCAGGTCCAAATCCAAATCCTGCTCCAACACCAACACCAAACCCAAGCCCAAATCCAACACCGGGTCCATCGCCGCCTCCCATCGTCCTGGATCAGCAACCTGATGACACAACCGTGAATACCAAAAATTTCGCCGACACGATCGCGACCAAAGACGAGCCCGTAACTCCGCATCCTGCAGGCGTAAATCCGCCTGTCATCTCATTGTCGCCAAACCCCGACGCTCAACAAACCAAAGCGTTCGCCAGCACTGAAAGCGCCGGCAGCGCATCAACCAAAGTTGTGACTGAATCGATTTCAGCATCAGCAGGCAGCCAGACAGTTCCATCCAGCCCGACCAAATCGGCCTCTGCCAAAGATCTGCTCATTCCCGCGCTTGCCAAAAACAACAGCTTGCACGCAGCTGCGCCTGCGTATAGCGCAAGTGCGCCCGCGTATAATGCCCCAGCGGGCGTGAAGCAGCCACAGGCAGTTCCGCCGGCGCTAAGCAAAACCGGACCGGAAGATTTCCTCTATGCCGCAGCATTCGCACTCACCTCCCTGCTTGGCTTAGGGCTTAAAAAAAGGCTGGCCAAATAAGGCCGGACTTTGCCTGCGAAGATTGACTTTCCAGATTCATTTGTTAGATTGATCTAAGATTTTACAGGCGTCAGCAAGCTCCATTGATCAGCAAGCCCGTTCGTCAGCAGGCTCCACGCGGCGCACGATTTCAAAGACATAAATATTGGGGAGTCGCCAAGTGGTAAGGCACCGCCCTTTGGAGGCGGCATCCGGGGGTTCGAATCCCTCCTCCCCAGCCACTGATCTGTACCCCAAAAAGTGGACACGGGGCCAGGTTTTCTTTTGTTAGAATCAGTTAGTAATCATTTAACAAAAGAATTTATGAGAACAATATTTTCAAGCGAGCAGATCGCTAAGTTAGAACAGAATCTCTGTGTCTTT
>OBEQ011644476.1_pt1 | contig 32824 bp, 37 predicted proteins | sample 1670901 | NCBI WGS metagenome assembly OBEQ01 (sample SAMEA104232315, study PRJEB22302) | groundwater metagenome | biome: forest; feature: aquifer; material: groundwater | place: USA | collected 2011-08-07 | depth 5.4 m | reverse complement strand
CAGAAAACGAAAAACGCCATTCGTCGCGCGGGTAAAGTTCCCGCCGACCCCCAACCGCGGGGGGGGGCCCCTGCCGCAAGATGGGCGCATCAAACTCAAGATCGGCGGCGGGCGCGAGATGGACTTCCGCGTGTCGGTCCTGCCGGTGCTGTGGGGCGAGAAAATCGTTCTGCGCCTCCTCGACAAGGGCAACCTGCAACTCGACATGACCAAGCTCGGGTTCGAGAAGCAGGGGCTCGAGTGGCTCCTCAAGGCCGTGCACATGCCGTTCGGGATGGTGCTCGTGACAGGCCCGACGGGTTCGGGCAAAACGACCACGCTCTACTCGGCGCTCTCGGAGCTGAACAAGGTGAGCGAGAACATCAGCACCGCAGAGGATCCGGTGGAATACAACCTCCCGGGCATCAACCAGGTGCAGACGCACGACGAGATCGGGCTCAATTTCGCGGCGGCGCTGCGTTCGTTCCTCCGGCAGGACCCGGACATCATCATGGTCGGCGAGATCCGCGATTTTGAAACCGCGGAGATTGCCGTCAAAGCCGCGCTCACGGGCCACATGGTGCTCTCGACGCTGCACACCAACGACGCGCCGGGGACGATCTCGCGGCTCCTCAACATGGGCATCGAGCCCTTCCTCGTGACGGCCTCGACCAACCTCATCCTGGCTCAACGTCTGACGCGACGCGTGTGCAAGGGGTGCGAGACCGAGGTGCGCGTGCCGAGCGATGTCCTGCGCGAAATCGGATTCACCGATGAACAGATCCGGATCGCGCATCTCAAGAAAGGCATGGGCTGCACCGCCTGCAATCGCACCGGCTACAAAGGCCGCGTCGCGCTCTATGAAGTGATGCCCTTCTGGGACGAGCTCAAGGATCTCGTGCTCCAAGGCGCGTCGGCCGCAGAACTCAAGGCGCAAGCCATCCGCTGCGGTCTGCGTACGCTACGCATGTCCGGGATCCAGAAGTGTCTCGAAGGCGTGACGACGACCGAAGAAATCCTTCGCGTCACCGCCGCCGACGACAACCGCGCCGCCAACCCCTAGCCTGCGGCGTTCTCACTCCCCCAACTTTCTTTTCATACTCCCCTCGCCTCTGCCGCACGCCCTGTGCCGTGGAGGTTTTTGCATCATGGGGAGTGCATGGGCGTGCATTGACAGTCTGCGATCTTTTCTCTATCTTGCTGAGTTGGTTTGTGAACAATCCCGTTCACACTCCGCGCTCTTTGAAAGGTGAACCATGTCGGATCAAGAAAATCAAGAAAAACGCCTTGAGCAAGCCTTGCGGGCCTGGGAAGATCAAATGCTTCTGAACTACATCCAGGTGAGCTGTGCCCGGCTGGTGTCTAACCTCCCTTCGGCGCAGAGCGTTCTCGAAACATACCAGGACTTACTCATCCTCAGTCCGGAAGAGGTGAGGACCGTTCGCGGCAGACTCCTGCAGGCGACCTCTTCATCAGAGAGAGGATTCTCGATTCAGAACATGGATTCTTCATCGCAAGATCCATTCGTGCGAGAAGGAACCGTACAGAATCTGCTCGGATGGTGTAAAAACTCCCGTCGGATGTACAAGGTCCCCCTGGATCTGCAGCTCCTCCTGCAAACGACATCCCTGCGAGGCGTCCCATGGGTCAACATCGAACTGCCCTTCGAGGCGTTCACAGTGCTCCTCGCAGAGCCCCTTACGGTCGATGATGAAGCGTACGACGCCGTCATTCTCAATCGCAGCGGGGAAAGTCTCAGCGTAAGCATCCTGCCGCAATCGCTGCAATCATATGTTCCGATTGATAGGTTCGATCGGGAACGTATGCTGCATGCCCTGCGTACGGGTGACGTACCCAAAACCTCACGACGGCTCCTCCCGTTTCTAGAGGAAGGCAAACACCCGCCGAATATCTATACCTTCAATGTAGGAACGGCAGATGTTTATGAGCTTCCTCCTGACGCTCCGATCGTGGATGTGTCCAACAAGAAAAACGTGTTGGATGCCCTCGAAACAAATCTTGCCGCAACCGGGGTGCCTCATCTCGGACGGACGATCTCGATGGCGATCCGAATCGGCCTCGGGCTGGCGCTCTACTTCTCAACGCTGCCTTCTTCTGAGAGGAAGGAACGCTGGCGAAAGGCGCCCCCAGGCAGGTCTGCTCTCCGTGTCGTCACGGACGAAGCCCAGGTCTGCGAAGTGCAGAATGTTCATGTGCTGACTGCGGAGGAGCGAGAGGTCTTCCGTGACCACGGGAGACGCCGCAGCCATGAGCTGAACCCTCATTTCCGCTCGGGATACTGGAGTCGGCCGCCCGGTCAGGGAGCGGATCCAACCGCTTCCAAAACCATCTGGCATCGGCCCAGTCTCGTACGAAAGGATCGTCTTCCCGAGGGAGCCCTGCCCGTAGGAAGCAAAAAAATCATTCGGGAGTAAAGGCATTCTTCCCACCTCAACTTTCTTTCGATTCGCCTTGTGCGATCGTTTACCACCCGCTTCGACGGACACCCAATCTGGGAGTCACTGCTCGGTGCGGGTGTTCGTTATTCCAAACATAAACACCACCGTGAAGTGGTGCTTGTGTTATGGAGCGGGTAGGGGGAGTCGAACCCCCATCTCTACCTTGGCAAGGTAGCATAATAGCCGCTATACGATACCCGCACTTGTCCCCCGAAGCCCGTCTTGGGCGAAGGGGGATGGTGGGCGTGGATGGACTCGAACCATCGACCTTCACATTATCAGTGTGATGCTCTAGCCAACTGAGCTACACGCCCACGACCTTGAATTGTCCCGACAGAATAGCGAAAGCCGACGGTCTTTGCAAGACGATAACGCTTTATCCGAACAATTCCTGATGGAGATACTTCTTGACCTCGACTCCCCTTTCCGCGAGGAGCTCACGGATGTTTTGCATGAAGGGCACGGGGCCGCACATGAAAAAGCGTTGCGAGGGAAAATCGTCGAGAGAGCGATCCAACATGGGGCCATCAATGCGGCCGCGCTCGCCAGGCCAGCCGTGAGGGACGTCTTTGGTAAGCGTAAAGATGCAACGAAAGTTGGCGTGATGACGATCGAGCAGACGAAACTCTTCGGCGTAGGCGATGTCTTCGGCGGTGCGATTGGAATAAAAGAGATGCACGGGAATCGGGAAGGTGTGATGGCTGAGCGACTGGATCATGCTGCGTAACGGCGAGATGCCGATCCCGGCGGCAAAAAAGGTCAACGCCTTTGGCAGTTCCGGCGGCAACACAAAGACGCCGAACGGACCTTGCACGCCAACCACGTCGCCTTCTCGAAGATGGGACGCGCGCTTGGTCAACTCTCCGGCAACCTTGATCCCAAATTCAAATCCTTCGCGCGCAGCATCCGGCGCATTCGCAATGGAGAAGGCCGCCTTCCCCCAGGAAGTTCCATCCGGCTCGAGCAGATGCAGATACACCCACTGCCCGGCACGAAACACAAACATCGTCTCGCCCTCGCAAGGCACAAGACGCATCGTATACACAAGCGGCGTCTCCCAAATAATTTTCTCCACGCGGAAACGCCGCAGGCGCAAGACCTCAGGAATCGTCATCAGATGATCAAACCAATGATCAAGAGCGCCACGATGTTGAGAATTTTAATCATGGGATTGATCGCGGGGCCGGCGGTGTCTTTGTAGGGATCACCGACCGTGTCGCCGGTCACGGCAGCCTGATGCGCGAACGATCCTTTGCCGCCGTGCTGTCCGGACTCAATATATTTCTTGGCGTTGTCCCAGGCCGCGCCACCCGTGGTCATCGAGATGCCGACAAAGAGCCCGGTCACGATGGATCCGACGAGGAGCCCGCCGAGCGCAACCGGGCCGAGGATAAATCCAACGAGAATAGGCACGACAACCGGAATCAACGCTGGCACAATCATCTGACGAATGGCGCCTTGCGTTACGACATCGACACACTTCGCGTAATCCGGTTTGGCCGTGCCTTCCATGATGCCGGCGATCTCACGAAATTGGCGACGCACTTCTTCCACGACCTTGCCAGCGGTGCGACCCACGGCCTGCATGGCGTATGCGGCAAAAAGATACGGCAGCAATCCGCCGATGAATAATCCAGCCAAGAGCTTCGGATCTTCTAAACTAAACACGAGATGCTTGCCTAGGGCAGCGATCTCCTGGGTGTAGGAAGAAAACAATACGATGGCCGCAAGCCCGGCTGAACCAATCGCGTATCCTTTGGTGATGGCTTTGGTGGTGTTACCCACGGCATCGAGCGGATCCGTAACCGCGCGCACCGATGCATCGAGCCCGGCCATCTCCGCAATGCCACCGGCGTTGTCCGTGATCGGGCCGAACGCGTCAATCGTCACGATGATGCCGGTCAACGACAACATGCTCATGGCTGCAATCGCGACCCCATACAATCCTGCGAGATGAAACGCCGTGAGCGTGCCAGCGACAATCACGAGCACCGGTAACGCGGTCGACTTCATCGAGACCGCTAGTCCTTCGATCACATTCGTCCCATGCCCGGTAACGGATGCCTGCGCAATCCCACGCACCGGCGCAAAAGATTTAGACGTGAAGTAATCGGTGATGACGACGAGCAGCGCGGTGACGATCAGTCCGACGAGGGTTGCGCCGTAGATCGCAAGCGGATCCACGCCCGAGTCTGCCATCACGCGCATGGTCACCGGATAAAACAAGATGGCGGCCAATACACCAGCGGCGATCAATCCTTTATACAACGCGCCCATGATCTTAGTGCTGCCTTCTGAAAGTTTGATAAAGAAAATCCCGACAATCGAGGTCAACACGGACACCCCGCCGAGCACAAGCGGATAAAGCAACGCCTGTTCCACATTCGGCATCACGAGCGCGCCGAGCAACATCGTGGCAACGGCCGTGACCGCATACGTCTCAAACAAATCCGCAGCCATGCCCGCATCATCGCCGACATTGTCGCCCACGTTATCCGCGATCACGGCCGGGTTGCGCGGATCATCTTCTGGAATCCCCTTCTCGACTTTACCGACCATGTCTGCGCCAACATCTGCGGCTTTGGTGAAGATGCCGCCGCCCAAACGCGCAAACACGGAAATCAGGGACGCGCCAAAAGAAAATCCGATCAGGGCTTTCAGATCATGTGTGGCAGAATAAAAACCCGCGACGCCCAAAAGTCCAAGCCCCACGACCATAAGCCCTGTGACCGCGCCGCCCTGCACCGCCAAATCCAACGCCGCTCCCAATCCGTGCTTTGCCGCTTCGGCGGTGCGCACATTCGCGCGAACCGCGACGTGCATCCCGATATATCCGGCTAACGCCGAGAGAACAGCCCCGACCAAAAAGCCGAGCGCGACGTTCCATCCCAAGGACGGAATCCAGCCGATCAAAAGAAAAAGAACGATCCCGATCCCCAACACCGTCTTATACTGACGATTCAAATACGCGCTGGCGCCTTCTTGGATCGCCTTGGCAATCTCCTGCATCTTCTCATTCCCTGCCGGGCGAGCCAGCACGCGAGAGGCAAGATACAAACCGTACAAAATAGCCACGACCGCGGCAACGAGAGCAAAAACAAGTGAGGTGTTCATAGAAAAAAAGAATAAAAGATGGGAAAAGCTTAGGAAAAAAGGGGGAGGCTGTCAAACGTTTCTTTCAGAAGGCAGATGGCGTATCATTCTGAAAATGCCTATGCGCCGCTCGATGCATATCTTGATCTGGATTCTGGTCGGAGCTGTTGCCTCTGGATTAGGCGTCGGCTATGCGTTGCATCAATCTAATGCTGATCGCGCGCGGCTGATGCAAGAAGCTCGGCAGGCGCGCGCACAGGCAGATGCGGCCCATGCGCTCCAGGTGCGCGTGGCTGAAGAAGCCAATCAAAAACTGACGACCGCGGCCAACGAGATTGCTAAGGCCCAACAAACCATCCAACAACTGGAAGAAGAACGCACCCTGATCGCGCAGGCGGAAGTCCTAAAAAAACCTGGGCTCGCGACGCTCAAGCACTGGAGCGCGGCCATCTCACTTCCGCTTGGACTCAGCATCCAACTCCCACCTTTGACGACAGGCGCCCCCAACGAAGCCACGCTCATCGCCACCACGATTTCGCCAACTTTTCCGAAAGTCCTGGAGCAGCAGTGGCTTTCTATCGCGCCGTACCAAGCCTCGCTCGAACAAGAAATCAGCAGTCAATTAAAAGATACGACCGCCATCACCTACGCGGTTCAAGGCCGCTTGTTGCGGGGCGTGCGTGGCCATCATGCGGACACTCCCGAAATGTTGTACCTGTTGCGCGTCCAACAATTCGCCTCTTCAACGCATCTGATCTGGGCCAAGGCTGCGCATCCCATCACGGAACAAACGATCCTCGATACGCTGGCCACGTTATCGTTTCGACCATGAGCCCAGCCGCTCCTCTCCTCCTGCGTTGGTACCGCCATCACGGCCGTGATCTTCCGTGGCGCAAGACTCGCGAGTCGTATCCCATTCTCGTGAGCGAGATCATGTTGCAGCAAACGCAAGTTCCGCGTGTGCTGTTGTTTTATCGTGCGTGGCTCAAACAATTTCCAGATTGGAAAGCCTTGGCGCGCGCATCCAACGCCGAGGTGATTCGCGCGTGGGCCGGACTTGGATACAATCGACGTGCGTTGGTGCTACGGGACATCGCGCGTGAAATCGAGAGGATCGGCGAACCGAAAAGCGAAACTGATTGGCGCGCGCTCAAAGGAATCGGGCCGTACACGGCCGCGGCGCTTGCGGCGTTCAGCCTTCATAAACGCGTGCTCCCGATTGACACCAACATCCGGCGCGTGGGCGGACGCTTGCTGCTCGGCATCCCATTTCCTCAACCAAAAAATGATGATCGATTGCGTAAAGCCGCGGAACGCTTTCTCCCGAAGCGCGGACGATTCTTTGACATTCCGCAAGCGCTATTTGATCTTGCGACCAGCATCTGCATCAAAACCCCGCGCTGCGCCGAGTGCCCCATGCGGAGCGTCTGTCCAGCGGCGACAAAATTCCTTTCCGGAACCCTCCGCACCCCAGCCCGCCTGACTCCCGTTGCCCACGAACGACGCCATCGCAACAAGCCTTATCCGGATCGCATCTATCGAGGACGCATCTTGCAACTCATCCGTACGGCGACGATACCAGTTGCGATCTCATCACTCGGAAAGAAAATCGATCCAAATTTTCATCCACAGGATGATCAGCTCTGGCTCGTCCGCATGCTCAGTCGGATGGAAAAAGATGGCTTGATTGAGCGACAAAAAAATCGTGTTCAGCTACCGAGCGCATCTGTTTCAAAAATCTCTTGACGAGCTTAAAAAGCAAGAGGAGAATTAAAGAAGGCGATCGTGCTCAACCGTAAGGAGAGGGAGGAGTGATGGGAGAGAATGTAAAGAGCCGAAAACCCGCCTGCGACAAGACGTGCTTCATCGTCGTCTTCGAAGGGGATTTCATCCCCTACGCCGTGGATGAAGCCTGTCACGTCATCGATGCGGACTGCGAGATCTATCGCTTTCGCGCGGTGGCCGTCCGCACGGCCGTCAGGAACTGGCCTGGCGGCTATGTCTGCCTCGTCTACGTGGAGGATAATTCCACGGAAAAGGAACAGGGCCTCAGGCAGTGCCTTCGGGATCTGAACAACGTGGATCCCAGCTTCCCGGTCATCGGCTTTGCCCTGGAGACGAAGGAGATGTCCAGGAGCGATCGGGAAGGACTGCTCTTCGAGAGCGGAGTCTGCTACATCGCGAATTCACTCGTTGCACTGGTCGAGCGGCTCCGAGTAGCCCTTCCGGCGCGCGTGGTTCCCCTTCTCGCTTCCACCACTCAGGAAGACTCGCTCAAGCCCGCCCCATCAATCCCGAACGAATCCGCCTAAACGCGGAACGCCAATCTCTACTGCAAGAGGCCCCGACGCATACGCCGAGACCTCTATTGCCCTATCCGAAACAATTCAAACGCATTCTCCGTAGTCGCACGCGCCACTTCTTCAAGCGACACGCCTCTCGCGCGCGCAACATGTTTAGCCACCTCTTCGACATACGCGGGTTCATTGCGTTGGCCGCGAAACGGCACCGGCGCAAGATACGGCGCATCGGTTTCCAATAACAAACGATCAAGCGGGATCTGTTCAATGGTGCGATCAATCGCCTGGGACGGATCCTGATTTTTTCTTAGTGGAAACGTCGCGATGCCATTCACGGCGATGTAAAATCCCAAATCCAAAAGCGGCTTGGCCTGTTCCCACGTGCCCGTAAACGAATGCACCACCCCGCGCTGCTTCCGACCGGCGTTCATCTCTTCCTGCAACATCTCGGCGAGACGAGTGAGCGCTTCGCGACAATGAATGACCACCGGAAGGCCGACCTCGTGCGCCACGCGAAGATGCACACCAAAAGATTCTTCCTGCTTTGCCTGCGCTTGTTCCGCGTTCAAACTCGGATCCACGCGAAAAAAATCTAGACCGGTTTCGCCAATGGCCACAACTTTTTTTGATGAAGTCGCGAGACGACGCAATCGTTCAGCGTCAACCGTCGTTTCTTCGACGATTCCTTCCTGTTCATCATGAAAGTTTGACGTGCAATGCTCCGGATGCAACCCGACCGTGGCCCACACATCGCCTTGCGTTTCCGCAAACGCGATCCCCTGCTCGCTGTTAGCGAGCGCTGTCCCGATCGTGATCGCCCAGATGTTTCGCTCTCGCATGCGCGCGAGTACTTTTTCACGATCATCCGCGTACGGAGGAAAGTGGAGATGGGCGTGGGTGTCGATCAAGAATGGGGTCATAATCTTTATTCCCTGAGTAAGCGAGTCCAACGAGCGCATCGAAGGGCTCGGCGGAGGCCTTCGACTTCGTCAGACTTCGCTCAGGCAATATGGAGGCGTCAGGCCTGCTCCTTACAAAAACGCTCCCAGCACACGATAGAAAATCGTTTGCGTAAACATCGCGATGCTCGAATGCTGCACAAAAACCAAAAGCGTGGGATCCAGCCGTAACGTCAAAATAAGATAAGAACTCGCACCGATCAGCAGCACCCCTTCGATCGCGCCAAGCAACGCTCCCAACAGTTGATGGATGGTGGAGAGAAACGGCAGGATCGTGATGATCTTCAAACCTTTGTCGAGCAGCCAAAACACAAATCCGGCCAAACGATCCACGATCAAAAAAATGATGACGAACGCCACGAAATGTACCAACCCCGCGCGACTGGAAAAAAACGGGCTGAGCAGATGGCTCAACCACCCGGACCACTGACGCGCGATCCAAAATCCCGCAACCGCTCCGACGGCTTGACCGAGCGTTTGAATCAATCCGCGACGATACCCGCTGACGATGAAGGACCCAAGGATGATCGCCAAAACAGCGTCAACCCAATGGGCACGGATGAAAGAAAGAAGAAGAGACATAGATAGAACAAGTGTACTTGAAAGCTCCTAAAATTCCTACCAAATCCAAAGTTCCAAACCCCTTTCCAATACCCAATCATCCAAGCATCCCAGTGCTTCATAAAGATTCCTTGGGGAAGACGAGAAACCTGTTATCAGAGTACCAGCCGAGGTCGAAGCCGTTCGCATCCAGCTGACGCCTGTCGTCGTTCCAGTAGAGGCACGGGACGTAGCGAAAGCCGTCGGAGCTCGAGAATACCGAACCAATAGCGAATATACCTCGAACATTGGAAAACTGGAACAATTTTTGTACATGTGTCTGAGTGTTTGGATGAGCGTCAGGCTCCCAATAGTCACGTCCATACGCAAGCAGCTCTTCAAGAGTTGCTGGACGATATCCAGCTTCATCAATGGCCTCGATGACTTCTTTCATTGTCAGCCAGTATGGATGGCTCGAATCTTTCTGTCTCTTTTTCCGAATAGCATCTCCGATATCAAAAAGCTTCGCCTCTCGCGGGTATTCTTTTTTTTCTTGAATGGATTTGAGGAAAAGCTGTGCTCTGCGCTTCATTCATGCCAATCTTTCTGAGATCATCTTTCGTCAGGTCAAAATCCTTCATGGGTCGTCCGGCCCGATATTCCACATTCCAAAACCAATCGATCTTATAGACTTTTTTCAAAACATTATCTGACGGAAATTCGGAAAAAGTCGGAACATTGAGAAGCGTGACATAATCTTTACGTTCTGATTGAATACCCGGCTCACGATACGGACTTCCCGGGAGCTTGGGGCGAACAGGCTCTTTGGACGCATCTACCGGCTTATTTGTTGGAGGAACGATCATCTCCCCCATTTTGCGAAAGAGGCCCATAAAAATCTTGGACTATTTCTGATCCCTTCTGGGAAACAACGAATCTCCTTGGAGCAGATGACCTTCTTGATAGCGCCGTTGAATCTCTTGCGCCGTCGCGGGCATGATCGGTTCTAAGGCTTTGCCGACCCAGCGTATCATGGCCGCAAGAGTCGAGAGGGTTATGCGGGCTGAGGCGGGATCGGTTTTGATAAGCTTGAACGGCGCTTCGCGATCAATCTTTTCATTCGCGGAAGTCACGACAGACCACACCGTGTCGAGATACGCCCGAAAATCGTAAGACGTCATGGCCTGATGCAAGCTCGCATCGAGATCGTTGGACGAGAACGCCACCGAGTCGACGGCGCCGGAAAAATATTTCTCCGCCATCACAGCCACGCGTCCCACGAGATTTCCCAATCCATTCGCCAGCTCCGCATACCGTTCCTCTAACCGCGCGCGCGACACGTCCCCGTCTTCTCCGCACGGCAACTCGCGCAACAAAAAGTACCGCACCGCATCAAGACCGTATTCGGCGACGAGATCCGCTGGCGCGATCACGTTGCCCAGGGACTTGCTTATCTTTTGTCCTTCGACGTTCAAAAAACCGTGCACGAAAATTTCCGTGGGCAATGGCAAACCCGCAGACAGCAAAAATGCGGGCCAATAAATAGCATGAAAGCGCATGATGTCCTTGCCGATCACATGGCTGCGCACGTCCACGTTTTCCCAAAAGGCGTGATAGGCTTCGGCGCCATCCGCAAATCCCAGGGCGTTGATGTAATTGCTCAACGCGTCCACCCAGACGTACATCACTTGCGTTGAATCGCCCGGCACGGGCACGCCCCAGTTTTCCGCTCGCGCCACGGATCGCGAAATGCTGAAATCCTGCAAACCGCCGCGGATAAACCCAAGCGCCTCGTTCTTGCGCGCTTCCGGGATGATGCGCAGGCGATCACTCGTAATCAGCTCTTCCAACTTCGACGCGTATCGCGACAAGCGAAAAAAATAATTTTCTTCTTCAATCATCTCAAGCGGCTTTGCGTGGATCGGACAGTTCCCGCTCCGCGCTTCTTCGTCCGTGTAAAAAGCCTCGCACCCCACGCAGTACATCCCGCGATACGATTTTTTGTAGACATCTTCCGGCGAGAATAGCGTCCATAATTTTTGCGCGCCGCGGATATGCCGCTCCTCGCGCGTGCGCATGAAATCGTCGAAGCGCAAGTTGAGAAGCGTTTGCAACTCGCGAAACGCCTCAGCATGACGCGCGACATAGGCTTCGACGTCTTCGCCCGCCTCCCGCGCCGCGCGCACGTTCTTCAAGCTGTTGTCGTCCGTGCCAAACTGCACGCGCACCTCATCGCCACGCCCGCGAAAATACCGCGCCCACGCATCGGTTTGCAGCGTCTCGAGCGCATGCCCGATATGCGGCGGCGCATTCACATACGGAATGGAATTCGTAATGTAGCGTCGCATACTATTAAGGGCCGACGATCACGACAAATTCTCCTTTCATGCTGGTAGCTTGCAGAGTACGCATCACCTCGTCAATCGTTCCGCGATACAACGTCTCATGCATCTTGGTGAGTTCGCGCCCGATGAAGATCGCGCGCGCGGGATCCAGATGCTCGCGCAGTTGCGTCAACGTTTTTTCGATGCGATGCGTGGATTCCAAAAAAATCGTTGGGGTGGCGCGCGCCGCAATCTTGCGAAACAGCGTCTCGCGACCTTTCTTGTGCGGCACAAATCCTTCGTACGCAAACTCGTCCATCGCAAATCCGCAGACAGAGATGGCCGCCGTGAGCGCCGACGGTCCGGGAACCGGCTCGACCTTGATCCCGACCGCCGCCACGGTCGCGACCAGCTTCCCGCCCGGATCATTCACTCCCGGCGTTCCCGCGTCACACACATACGCGACGTTTTTCCCTTCTTCCAATTTCATTCTCACCTTCTCAAGAATGTGAGCATGAGAATGTTCATGAACGCTCGACACCATCGGATGAATCTCGAGATACGTCAAGAGTTTTCTGGTCACGCGCGTGTCTTCGCACACCACAAGATCCACCTCGCGCAGCACGCGCATCGCACGCAGCGTCAGGTCTTCCAAATTTCCAATCGGCGTGGCCACGATAAAAAGCGTTCCAGACATGCGCCTGTTGTATCAGATTTCCCTCGAGCTGACGATCCCCTGTTCATCTGGCATACTAACCATCATCTGTATGACTGTTCGATCTCTTCGCGGGGTTCTTTTGCTGCTGCTCCTTCCCCTTTTGGGATTCGGATGTCGAAAACCTTTAGCTCCGCCTTCCTTAGCTTGGCGCAACTCCTCCTCTTCTTCCTCCAGCCTCCCTCCTTCAGCCTCCCTTCCCTCTCTTCCCGCTCTCCGTCCCCACCTCGGACGCACACCGCATCCGGATAAACGACCCGTCGCTCCAGAGATTCTCTACTTGCGGCAGGCCTGGCACAATCTTCTTGGGCTCAAATCCTTTCGCGCCCATCTCACCTTGCCTGGAGAACAAGGCCTGATCACCGGAACGATTGATTATGTCCGTGATCACGGGCTGCACGGGACGCTCCAGATCAACGACCATCTCACTACCGAAATCTTTCTCCGAGGAGATCAAGTCTACTTTCGTTCCAACACCTCGAGCTGGGAAAATATGAGTTACACGCCCGAAGGCGATCGCCTAGCCGTGTTTTTCCAAATCGCCTTTCCTTCGCGATCCGATCCTCACCAGCCTCTGATCTCAGATTCCGCGCGCATCCTGGAAACCAAAGACGATCCGTCGGGCTGCAAACGATACACGTTTAGCGAATACGGACTCGGCGACAAAAAAGATTTCACCAGTATGTGTATCCAAAACAATCTCCCTCTCCGCGTGACCAGCTACTACAGCGATGGGACAACCGATGTCCAGTACCAAGATTTTGACGCTCCAATCACACTCCCATCCCCTTAATGAGGCCTAGGACTTTCGCATCTAACGTTCGCATTCCGAGCTCCGCGATCCCCCCGATGTTGACGCCCAAAATAGGTCTGCTATGCTGATATTAGCAGTCATCTGTCCTGAGTGCTAAATCTGTTTTCTTCTTTTTTATCGCTATGTTACCGCAGAACTTCACCACCAAAAGCCAAGAAGCTTTGCAGATCGCCCAGCAGCTCGCGATGCAACACGGCCACGCCACGCTCGAACCGATCCACCTGTTCATGGCGCTTTTAGAGCAAGAGGAAGGGGTAGTGCCTGCCATTTTCAAGAAACTTTCAATCGCAACTGCAGAACTCAAACAAGAAGCGGACGGGTTGCTGGAGCGAGTTCCAAAGACCCCCTCCTCTGCTGGCGGGCTGGGACAACTCTTTTTGTCTCCGGAAATGGCCAAGGCTCTCCAAGGAGCGGATCAAATTGCCAAACAATTCAAGGACGCGTATATCTCCACAGAACATCTGCTCTTGTCTCTGCTCGATCATGCCGGTGATGAAGTGACGCGGCTTCTGCTCCAGCATGGCGTGACGGCTGAAGCGATTTTGCAAGCATTGAAAGAGGTACGCGGTAACGTCAAAGTAGATTCTCCGGAACCGGAGAGCGCGTATCAAGCTTTGGAAAAATATGCGCGAAATCTCACGGCCCTAGCGCGACAGGAAAAACTCGACCCCGTCATCGGACGCGACGATGAGATTCGACGTGTCATGCAAATCTTACTGCGTCGCAATAAAAATAATCCGGTCTTGATCGGGGAAGCCGGTACCGGAAAAACCGCCATCGTGGAAGGATTGGCCCAACGCATCGTGGCTGGCGACGTGCCGGAATCTTTGAAAGACAAAGAGGTGATGACCCTCGATGTGGGTTCTCTCGTGGCTGGCACCAAATTCCGCGGCGAGTTTGAAGAACGTCTCAAAGCCGTGATCCGCGAAGTGGAAAAATCCTCTGGAAAAATTATTTTGTTCATCGATGAGCTGCACACGCTCGTAGGCGCCGGCACATCTGGCGACAGTGGATCGCTGGACGCCTCCAACATGCTCAAACCCGCGTTGGCGCGAGGGGAATTGCGAGCCGTCGGCGCAACCACGCTCCAAGAATATCAAAAATATATCGAACGCGACGCGGCCTTGGCGCGACGGTTCCAGCCCGTGTTCGTGCATGAACCATCCGAGGATGACACGCTTGCGATTCTGCGCGGCATCAAAGATAAATACGAGCTGCACAATGGCGTGCGCATCACGGACACGGCGCTCGTGGCGGCGGTCAAACTTTCTGCGCGTTACATCACGGATCGCTTTTTGCCGGACAAGGCTGTGGATCTGATTGATGAGGCCGCGGCGGCGTTGCGCATGCAGATCGATTCGCTCCCCGAAGAGCTGGATCGCTTGAAACGCGAACAGATCAAACTTGAAATCGAAAAGCGCGCGCTCTCCAAAGAAGAAGACGCGGATTCCAAAGAGCGATTGCGCGCCTTGGAAAAACATCTGGCCGAAGTGCGCGAAAAAGCCGATCAACTCGAATTGTCCTGGACCGCGGAAAAAGGCCTGATCACTTCCATCCAAACGGCCAAGAAAGAACGGGAGAAACTCAAGACCGAAGCCGAGATCGCGGAACGTCGTGGGGATTTGGAAAAAGCCTCGGAGATTCGATATGGGCGCTTGCCGACGATTGAGAAACAACAAAAAGAAACGGAAATCAAACTGAAAGATCTGCAAGGCCATCGTGGCTTATTGAAAGACGCGGTCACCGAAGAAGATATTGCGACGGTCGTGGCGCGCTGGACCGGCGTTCCGGTGCAACGCATGTTACAATCCGAAGCAGACAAGCTCGTGCATTTGGAAGAGGAATTGCACAAACGCGTGATCGGTCAGAAGGAAGCGGTGCGCGCCGTGGCCAACGCTTTGCGACGTTCGCGCGCCGGCATCAGCGAGGAAAAACGGCCGATCGGATCCTTTCTTTTTTTGGGGCCCACGGGCGTGGGAAAGACCGAACTCGCGCGTGCGCTGGCCTCCATCATGTTCGATGATGAGAATGCGCTGGTGCGCGTGGACATGTCCGAGTACATGGAGAAGCACGCGGTCGCGCGTATGATCGGCGCGCCGCCAGGCTATGTCGGGTATGACGAGGGCGGACAGCTCACGGAAAAAATTCGCCGCCGTCCGTATGCGGTGATTCTGTTCGACGAAGTGGAGAAGGCGCATCCTGATGTGTTTCATCTGCTTTTGCAAGTGTTGGATGATGGACGCTTGACTGATGGCAAAGGACGCCCAGTGAATTTCAAAAACACCGTCATCATTATGACCTCCAACATCGGTTCAGATCTGATTCTGGATTGGGGCAAACGACGCGGAGATATTGGCTTCGTGGGTAAAGAGGAGCGCTCAGCCGAAGCAAACGAAGAAGAGGTGCGTGGACGCGTGATGGAAATGTTGCGCGATCATTTCCGACCGGAGTTTTTGAATCGCGTGGATGAAATCGTGATGTTCCACACGTTACATCGCGAAGAACTCGGTCAGATCGTGTCGCTGCAACTGGCGCAGGTGGCAGAACGGCTGCAGCAGAAACGGATTCACCTCACCTTTACGGAAAAAGCCAAGAAGCTCGTGGCGGACAAAGGCTACGATCCGGCCTATGGCGCCCGGCCGCTCAAGCGCGCCATTCAAGATTTGATTCTGGATCCGCTGGCCCTCAAAATGGTGGAACACAAGGTCAAAGAGGGCGATGAGGTGCGTGTGGACGCCGTGAAAGATACGATCGTGATCAACCCATGAAACTTTTTTGCTTCATGGGCCGTGTCGTTTTGAACGTCAGCCCTTGAGTTGCGACTCGATCATCTTCCACTTGCTCAACAGATACGCGCGCACTTGCGGAATTTCTTTTTTCGCCACCTCGCGGCTCTTGGCATAATACTCCAACACATCATCCACCACTTCTTCATAGCGCTCGCGCGTCAGATGCTCCATGTTCTGCAGACGCTTGATCACCTTGGTTTGTAACTGCACCGCCTTCTTTTGTGCATCTTTAGTAAGTTCTTTCCCTCGACGCGATTGCAGAAATAACCCAGCCGCAAGCCCGAGCACGGCCCCGGCCATCAATCCGGCTCCGACATGAGAAGAACCTTTTTTCGCCCCCTTAAGATCTGGCATACGACAAAGAATAATGAGTGAATAACAGTCCCATCGTATCATCGGATCTTGCGAGAAACAAGAGACCTGGTCGGGTTTTCATGCTACGCTACAGAATGTCTATGCCTCTCTTTCGTCCTTTCCATCCCTTTGACATCATCTGCATCGGGGACACGGTCGTGGATACGTTTCTCACGATTGAAGAAGCCACCATCTCTTGCCAACTCCATCACGAGCAATGCCTTCTGTGTTTGGAATACGCGGAAAAAATTCCGGTGAAAGCCGTCACCAAAATTCCAGGCGCCGGCAATGCTTCCAACGCCGCCGTCGGCAGCCGAAGGCTCGGATCGCATGTGGCGATTGCGAGTATCATCGCCACGGATGCGGCCAGCCGCGAAATCTTGGCACACTGGAAACAGGAACGTATCCCCACCACCTATGTCACGCGCGATCCCAAACATGAAACCAACCTGTCCACAATTTTGAACTTTCAAGGGGAACGCACTATCCTCGTCTATCACCATGCGCACGCGTACCATCTTCCACGTCTCGGCTCAACGGATTGGATCTACTACACCTCTCTCGGACCCAAACACGAATCTCTAGAAAAACAGCTCCTCCAGTATCTCGAACGTCATCCAAAAACCCGACTCGCCTTTAACCCGGGCACGCATCAACTGCGACGCGGACTCAAAAGCCTGCGGCCCGCAATCGCACGAACGAACGCGTTCATCGTCAATCGAGAAGAGGCCGAACGCTTGTTGAACGATGGCCGCCGCCCTCTTCCCAATCTCCTCATGAGCTTCATCCAACTGGACGCAAAAATCGTCGTGATCACGGATGGAGAGCACGGATCGTACGCGACGGATGGAACCCGCTGCTGGCGCTGTCCGATCTTTCCCGGGCCTGTGATCGAACGCACCGGCGCGGGCGATAGCTATGCCACGGCCTTTGTGCATGCGCTTCACAGCGGCACCTCGATTCCAGAAGCGATGCGCCACGGCACGGCTAATGCCTGGAGCGTGATCCAAAAAGTCGGGCCCCAAGCCGGCCTCTTGACCGCGCCGGAAATGAAAAAAATTTTGGCGCGCTTCAAACGCCTTCAACCAAAAAAACTCTGAGGTATGCTCTCCCATGCCAAACCTCTTCTCACCAAAGCGCGTGCTGGCCAGTACGCCATTCCTGCGTTTAACATCAATAATCTCGAAACGCTTCAAGCCGTGATGCGCGCGGCGGTGCGACGACATGCGCCGATCATCGTCCAAACCAGCGAAGGCGCGATCGAATATGCCGGTATGGATTTTTTGATCGCCATGGTACGCGTGGCAGCGACCGCGAAAATTCCGGTCGTACTCCATCTGGATCACGGAAAAAATCTCGACACCATCCATCGCGCCATCAAGGCAGGCTATACGAGCGTGATGATTGATGGATCCGCTCTGCCTTATCAAGAAAATGTCCGCGTGACCAAGCAGGTGGTCGCCTGGGCGCATCCAAAGGACGTGTCCGTGGAAGCGGAGATCGGCGCGCTAAAAGGCATCGAAGATTTGGTGCGCGTGGAAGATCGTGATGCCGCACTGACCGATCCGCAGGAAGCCGCGCGCTTTGCACGCGCGACGAGATGCGATTCCCTCGCCATCGCCATTGGTACCGCACACGGCGCGTACAAGTTCAAAGGCAAAACGCATCTGGATATTGAGCGGCTGAAGAAGATTGCTGCGCTCGTCAAACTCCCGCTCGTCTTGCATGGAGCCTCTGGCGTACGCGAAGATTTGGTGGCCATGGCAGAACACTATGGCGCCAAACTGGGCGAAGCACGCGGGGTTCTGGATCAAGACATCAAACAGGCGATCAAAAACGGCGTAGCGAAAATCAATATCGACACGGATCTCCGTCTCGCCTTCACCGCCGGCATTCGCGAAGCCCTCATGGATATGCCGACCGTTATTGATCCGCGCAAACTCCTCGAACCCGCCAGCCTCTTGATGACCGAGGTTGCGGAACGAAAAATTGCCCTGTTCGGAACTGTCAAAAAAAGGTAACCTCATTTTTATGATCGCTCCCCTTGATGTCACAGCCTTTCGCGAAGCTCTGTCTTCTTTAGAAATCGCCTTAGCAGAGCCGACCGAAGACGTGAATCCCATCAAACAACAGATGATGCGAGATTCCGTCATTCAGCGTTTTGAATATACGTACGAACTCGCTTGGAAGACGATGAGGCGCGCGCTTGAGATTCAGCATGAGACGCCTCTTGATGACGTGGGGCGCCGCGACCTTTTTCGTCGGGCGTTCGAAACGGGGCTGATCGAAAATCCTTCGCCGTGGTTCGGATATCAAGATGCGAGGAATAAAACCGCCCATGCGTATGATCAGAAAATTGCCGCGGATGTCTTTCAATCCGTACGACCCTTTCTGGAAGATGCGAAAAAACTTTTAATCGCCTTGAAAAGAAACTATGGCGGATCTTGAACCGCGTGCCTTCGCGTTGCTAAAAAAAATCCTCCAGGAGCATATCCCAGGCCAAACGGTTTGGATGTTCGGATCTCGCGTCGAGGGGCATGCGCATCGCGCTTCGGATATCGATCTTGCCATCATTCACGATCAGCCCCTCCCTACAGATGTCCTTTCGAATCTCCGTTATGCTTTGGAAGAATCTGACCTTCCCTATCGCGTTGATCTTGTCGAATGGGCCACGACGCATCCTACATTCCGCCAAATCATTCAAAAGAGCCATTTGATCGTTCAAGAATCTTCTCCACACGCGCCATTATGAAAAAATTTGTCCGACTGGTTCTGTTGGAGTCCGCCGGCTGGTACGGTGTTGCTGCGGTTTTGCTCGCGTACATTCTTGGCAGCCTGAATATCTTGGATACGAAAAGTCTATTCTATCATCTGTTGAATCTTACGGGCGCCGTCGGGATCGCGATAGATGCCTATGGCAATAAAAACATTCAACCCATCATCCTCAATCTCATCTGGGGCGTGGTGGCATTGGTCGCGCTATTGAAGATATTTGCTACCCCCTAAACTACTCAATCGTGGTACCGATGAAGGGCTTGTTGTCCAAAATCTTTTTGAGATTGGCGAGGTCTGTGCCTTTGGCAATGACCACTTTCATCTTCCAGCGCGCGGCGAGGGTTGAGGCGATCGGATCAAAGGGCGCATTCGATCCTGGCGACCATTTTTTGCCCACGATCTTTCGAAAGTCAGACCAAGCAATGCGATCAAACGGCACGGCATCGAGATACTTCGCTGGGTCTTTGTCGTAGACGCGTTCGATGTTCGTAAGATTCACAATCATTTCCGCGCCGTAGAGATGCGCGAGGCGCACCGCAATATCATCGGTCGAACGTCCGGGTTTCCATCCAGCAGCAACGAGAACGCTCTCGGTCCACGGTGCGCGGCGACGAGGATCTTTGATCATCACCTCATGCGCGACCGCGCGAAAAACCGTACGCAACAAGTGGCCGTTGATACGCGTTGCATGAATCCCAAGCCAATCCATATCAACCGGCTGTAACGGTGCCACCTCCTTAGCCGCATGCATGTACACGCGCGCGGTCGTACCGCCGCCGACAATCAAAATAAAACGTTTGCCGCCTTTGATCTCCTGCAAAATGATTTTACGAAAGGCGTGGAGAAAATCCGTATCAATGCCGGTCGGAGGCACCACTAAAGATCCTCCCAAGGAGATCACGATCGGCAAAGGTTTATCCATATTCGAAAATCTGTCATCCCGACCGAGGAGGTTAGCGACGAGCGGAGGGATCTCTTCGTGTTCGATGAAGTGAAGAGATCCCTCGACTCCGTCAGACTTCGCTCGGGATGACAGAAAGAAATTTGCCAAACAGGGACATCCATACTCAATCGAGAGATTCGACGATGAGTGCATTCGTCAACCAAGACACGACCCAAAAAACCAACGCGCCCCAAAAGGCCGCGGCAAATCCTTGGACCTGAAAACCTGGGACGAAAATGGACGCGAGCCAGAACATCAGGGCGTTGATGATCAGGGTGAACAATCCAAGCGTGAGAAGATTGATGGGCAATGACAACAAGATGAAGAGCGGACGGATGATCGCGTTCACGATGCCGAGAACTACGGCAGCAAAAAACGCCGTAGAAAATCCTCGCACCGAAACGCCCGGAACCAAACGCGTGACGGCCATGACAGCCAAGGCGTTCAAAAAGAGACGAACAAGGAGAGGAATCATAAGGAAGAAGTTTTAATATTTTTAATCGTATTTTCGGCTTCGGTGAGGCGTTGTTTTAAAACCTTGGAGAGTTCCATGGCGCGCGTAAACTTTTGAAGACCTGCCTCAATATCCGGCTGACCGCGTTCAAACCAAGCCGCGATCTCTTCCAATTCCTGGAAGCCAGCACCGATGTCTCCTTCAGATTTTTTCTTGGGCATATCTTTCAAAGAGTCTAGTCCGGATGAAGTCTTTGCACCAGAGCGTCCGCATTTCCATCGGAGAAATGCACGGTGATATTCTGACGCATGGAAAGTCCCTGAAGCGAAATCTGCACATGACCCGTCGCATCCGTCACAAACGTATACCCTCTTTTCAAAATGGCGCGCGGATCCAATGAACGCAAGACGCGGGTGAGACCTCCCAGACGTTGTCGCAAATCCTGGACCCATGCTTCAGCGTTCTGCCAGACGCGATCTAATGCTCGACGACCATCCTCCACCCAACGCCCTAACGTGTCCGCGATGTGCTCCGTCGTCGTTGCGATTTCAAATAACACTTCGCGACGATCCGGCACTAAACGCCGCGCGCAATCGGTTGGCGTAGAAGCGCGCACGTCCGCCACTTCTTCTGCCAGCGTAAGATCGCGTTCATGGCCAATGCCCACCAACGTCGGAATCTTCGAAGCGAAAATGGCTCGAGCCACGCGCTCGTCGTTGAACGGCATCAGCTCCTCAAGCGATCCCCCGCCGCGCGTAAGAACGAGGGCATCGTAAATCCCCCTCCTCCCTGAGGAGGGGCTAGGGGCGGTGTTTGCCGCTTCGATCGCTTTGACGATACTCTCCGCCGCCTTGTCACCTTGTACCAGTACATGATAGACGTCGATCGTGAGTCCGCCCCAACGCTCTTGCAGGATGCGTAGAAAATCTCCGTACGCCGCGCTTTCCCGCGAAGCGACGAGCGCGATCCGTTGTGGAAACCGCGGCAAAACGCGTTTGCGAGCTGGATCGAACAGCCCTTCGCGTTCCAGCTTTTGCCGTAAGAGCGCGAGCGCCTTACGCAAGGTTCCTTCGCCGACCAGCTCGACGCGATCCGCGCTGAAAGAAAATTTTCCATACTTGGGATACACGCGCGGATAGCCGTACAACCGCACGCGCATCCCATCTTGCAGCGGCATCGTCAACTGGCGCACGACCATAAACACCGACACCTGCGCCTCGCCATCTTTCAGATCAAAATTTACCCATTGCCCTTGCGAGATCCGGAATCCACTCACCTCTCCCTCCAACGCCACAGCCTGCGGATCCCAAATCGCGCGAAAGGTATCGTTGATGTAGGCGAGGAATTGGGAGACGGAAAAGATTTGCATCAGAAAAGACTATAACACAAAACCTGCCGCGCGTTCTCTCCGAACGGGGCATCATGTGTCATCTCGAACGAAGTCTGACGGAGTGAGAAATCTCCCATTCCGGACGGAAAACAGAGATTTCTCCTCGCAGACTCGTCGAAATGACAAAGCAAGACCCTACAAATGTGGCTGGCTTTGATCAATCTGAACAGGCATGGGTTGAAGTTCAAGACGGTCATGCCAGATATTCACGCCAAGAGCCAAACCCCGGCGCGTCTCCGGAGAAAAATCCTGATCGAAGATGAAGTTGCCTAAGGAGTACGCGATGGGTTTACCGCGATACCACTCGATCCCCTGCACCCAATGCGGATGGCCACCGATGACGATGTCCACGCCTTGATCGATGAGCCAATGCGCTTGTGCGACGGTCCCTGGATCCGGATGATCGTGATACTCTGTCCCCCAATGCATGAACACAATGGTGTGATTCGCCCAGGATGTGGCCTCCTGAATCACGCGATGAGCGGCCTTTTCATCAAGCGGATTGTCCGTGGTGTTGAAACCAAGAAAAGCTAGACGCACGCCTTTGACCGTCGTCGTTGCCAACGCGATCTCATCGTCGCGGACTTCATGGCCGAAGACGAGAAAGCCGGCCTGCTGCAAACGCGTGCGAGAATCTCGCCAGCCGATCTCGCCTTGATCAAGTGCGTGATTGTTCGCTTGCGAAAAAGCATCAATGCCCGTGGCTTGCAAAACAGGGATGACGGATGTCGCAAATAAAAAGTCGATGGATTTTTCTGGCGGGCGATGCCTGTCCGTCACCGGCCCCTCGAGATTTGCGATCGCGTAATCAAATGAATCAAACCAGTGTTCAGGCAATTTACGGAATGAGTACATGGGATCACCTGACAGCTGCATGCGGCGGGCGACGTTACGATCCAACATGATGTCGCCCACAAACACGAGACGGATTGGCTGCTCCTTCATGATCGTCGGAGACAACGCACGCCAAGACAGGGTCGGTCGCAACGTGGTCCATGATGGAGGTGTCGGCGGGACACGGATCGAACTCAAGACGACGAAGGTCGCGCTCAAGATGATCAAAATGGCGATCACAAACGCACAGGCGCTTCGCTTCACGGTAACCATAGATGCACGAGCCCGAGGTAGATCAATGCCCAAAAGATATTCGTGAGCATCGCATCCACCGGAAACCAGGCGTCATGCTTCACGCCAAAAAATCCGTGGCCTTCGAGCGGCATCACCACAACGCCGGTGAACAGGAGCAGCATCACGCTCCATCCAAGAATCGGCAGCAGATGAAATCCAGAAACCCAACCGCGATCAACAGCAAGAGCAAAAAGAAAACCGGAAACCAAGGAGAGCACGAGATGCATCAAAACCCCGATGAGGTGCGCTTCGCGACGCGTCACCTCATGACCAAAGATCCGCGGCTCATCCAGATCGCGAATAAAGTTTCCAGCCCCAAGACGCGGAGCCACGTGCGACAAAAACAGGAGGATTGCGCCGGAAGCGAGACCGGCATAGGCACCAGCGAAAAGAGTGGAGAACATGCAAGGAGGGGGTATCTAAAACTAAAATCGCACAGGAATCGTTAACATGTGAGTCGGCAAACCGTCCCGCGGAGAAGGTTCGAACAACACCAACATCCCGATCCGCACCAAGGGTTCATGCGCCCACGCGGCCCGAATCTTGAATAAGCCGGGCTGCCCGACGTCCGGCGCTTGCGCCATGGCCGTGCCGCTTGCCATCTCTTGACCCGTTGCATCCATCAGCTTCCACGCAAACTGACTTTCAAAAGCGACGGCTGTTCCGGTGACGGTGAATGGATTGGGAAGCAACGCTCCTTGATACGACGAGGCCACGCAAATAAAATATCCCTCATCACAAATTTTCTCGCGGTGAAACGGAATGTTTCCTGCGGCGGTTGAGCTCGGCGTCATGTCTGGTGGGTTCTTGAAAAAACGCTCGATCGCTGGCGATGCCGGAGGAGTGGGTGGACGGGAAGATGGCAGAGGAGGCGGAAGAGGCGCTGCAGAAAAAAAGCGACTCCAAATTCCCATGAGGACGAGCACGCTCAAAATCACACTCCCCAACAAAACCCAGAAACGTGAGTAAGAAGACATAAAAAACATTCACTATTTTTTGGATGTCATGATCACCATGCGGGGCGTTCCGGTCGTGACGCTCCCGCCATTCCAATCGTGAATGGCGCGCAACAAAACATCCGTAGAGTACACATAATCCGCGCCGCGACGCGTCCCCGGATCGTTAGTGATCCAACGCCCGTCGGCGAGATAGCCTTTGATGACCAGCATGTGATACACCGGCCCGCCGTTATGAAAATTCGGATTGTGCAAAGCCTTGCCTGAGGCGGGCACGATCACCGGATGTCCGGCCAGGAGTTCGCGCTTGATGGCTTCGGCCGTGATCGTAGAGGCCACGACGGCTTTGCGCTTTTTGAAATAACTCTGGATCATATCCGCGGTTTCCTGCGCCGTGAGATCCGGCGTTTTGTGTGCGCGCTCTTCAAACGCCACGAGACCCAAAATCGCGCGATCCCCTTCCTCTGGCGCAAACGCCTTGCTGCGTCCGCGATAGTACGCATCCACCATGATCATAGAAGCCTCTTCGCACGCTTCTTGATACGGCATAGCCCAGTTCTGCTTGGGCGCTTGACTCAAAAATGGAACCGCAAGGTTGAGCTGCTTTAGTGATGGACGCGAGCTCGTCACCGTCGAATCATACACCTGCGCCGTCGGAACCGCAGGAGCGGCCGCATCACTCACAGCCTCGCGCAACGGCGCTCGAAAGAAAAACGCGAGCATCCCGCTTACGCAAAAAAGAAAAGCTCCCCCAAGCATCCAACGTTTCATATCTTTAGCGTAACGCGAGATAGAGGCGGAGACAAGTAAAACGCCGAGCGCCCGTGGTGGAGTCACCAACGGGCGAGAAGAAAGAAGGAACGAAGGCGCGAGAGATTCAGCGCCAGATGATCTGATCGCGTTCCGGACCCACGCTGACGCCGACGATCCGCGCACTGACGAAATTCTCGATGAAAGCGAGGTAGGCTTGAGCAGCCGCCGGAAGACTCTCCCAGGATCGGCAGTTACCGAGATCCTCGCTCCATCCCTGGACGCGGATGCACTCGGGTTCCACCCGACCGAGCAGCTCTGCCGTGAGCGTCGCGTGCCCATAAACCCTGGCCACACCACCCTGGGTGTACCTGATACACACGGGGATGGAGGGAGCTCCGCTCAAGACATCGAGCTTGGTGATCACCAGCTCGCGAATGCCGGCCACGCGGCAGGCAAAATCGAGCGCCATCAGATCCAGGGCTCCGCAACGACGCGGCCGACCCGTGGTGGCGCCGTACTCCTTGCCTCCCTCGCGCAGGCGCTCGAGCCAATCCCCCCACTCCCCTGCGACAAACTCCGTCGGGAACGGGCCGGCTCCCACGCGCGTGAGGTAGGCCTTGGCCACCCCGATCACGCGATCGAACGTCGGGAGACCAAGACTCGCGCTCGCCGCGGCCGGCGTGCAGAACGACGAGGTGCAGAACGGTCGGCCGTAGAGCACATCGAGCATCACGCCTTGCGCGCCTTCGCAGAGGATCGAGCCATTCGTGCTCCCGCTGATCTCTGCGATGATGCGAAGCGTATCCACGAGATGTGGCCGCAGCACCACCATGAAGGGCTGGGCCCAATCCATGAGCTGCTTGAGGGACATGGGATCGCCCCCATGGTGTCGGATCAGAGCTGCGCGCTCGTCGTAGAACCCGCGCGTCGTGAGCGCCATGTGGAACCGATCCGGATCCACGAAATCTCCGAGGGTCACGCCTCTGCGTGCAGAAACGTCCTCGTAGCACGGCCCGATCCCACGACCGGTGGTCCCGATGGCAGCGGATCCGGCAGCGCGCTCGCGCAGACCATCGAGCTGCCTGTGCAGCGGCAGTACCACGGGCGCACGCGAATCGAGATGAACGATCGAACCCGCCTCCCTCGCAATCGCCAATTCCTGAACGATCACCTCCGGATCGCAGACCACGTACGGGCCCACGAGATTGATCTTGCCAAGACGGGCAATGCCCACCGGCAGGATGTGCGTGACCACCTTCTTGCCATTGATGACGAGCGTGTGCCCGGCGTTGCCGCCTCCGTGGTAGCGCACGACCGCATCTGCTTGCGCGGCCAACACGTCCACGACCTTGCCCTTGCCCTCGTCGCCCCATTGCGCGCCAACGACGACCGCGGCGCCTTTCCACCTCGACCCTCTTGACATGACTATTGCTCCCTTCTGTGCAAACCCGACTTACGATAAGCCCGAATGCAGACATGGTCAACCGCAAGCCATCGCCTTGACCGAACTCAACCGTTCTTGTGGAATACGCACACGTTCTCCGTATAGAGCGGAGACGGAAGGGAAAAGGGGCCATGCTGCAACCAAATGTTCCCGAAGCGCTCTCGTTCGAGGACGTGATCGTCGTTCCAAGGTACAGCGGAGTGCTGCCCAGCGAGGTCAACGTCCACACATACCTCACCGCAACGGTCAGGCTCCACATCCCGTTCGTGTCCGCGGCCATGGACACGGTGACGGAGGATAGGACGGCCCGTGCCATGGCCCTCCACGGCGGGATCGGGGTGATCCACAAGAACTCCTCGATCATCGACCAGGCGGCACAAGTCGCCAAGGTCAAGCGGGCACAGAGCAAGATGATCGTCGAACCGATCACCATCTCGCCGGAGCGATCCGTGCGTGATGCCGTGGCTCTCATGAAGAAGCACGGCATCAACGGTCTGCCCGTGTGCCGAAGAATGCAACCGGTCGGCATCATCACCGGGCGAGACATCCGCTTTGAGGAGAATCTCGACCAGCCGGTGGCAAACATCATGACGCCGGCGGAGAAGCTCGTCACTGCGCACGAAGGAATCGACGAAGCCGGCGCGCGCGTTCTGCTTCAGCATCATCGCATCGAGAAGCTCCTGATCGTGGACAGCCGCGACAACCTCGTGGGCCTGATCACGGTCAAGGATCTGCTGCGAAACGAGCAGTTCCCCAACGCGGTCACGGATACGAGGGGACGTCTGCTCGTGGCCGCAGCCGTGAGCCCGGCCAAGGACGTCACCGAACGGATCGAGACGCTCCTCGAAGCCGAGGTGGATGTCCTCGTGATCGACACGGCCCACGGCGACAGTAAAAACGTGGTCACCCTCGTCGAAGCCACCAAGAAGCGACATCCGCACATCCCGCTCATCGCGGGTAACGTGGTCACCGCCGATGGAACCAAACGGCTCATCGGCGCAGGCGCGGATGTGATCAAAGTCGGGATGGGGCCTGGCAGCATCTGCACTACGCGCATCGTCGCGGGAGTCGGCATGCCACAAATCACGGCCATCGCCGAGTGCGCTGAAGCGGCGGAGCAGACGGACACCAAAGTCCGCATCATCGCAGATGGCGGCATCAAGTTCTCCGGCGATATCGTCAAGGCGATTGCAGCCGGTGCCGACGTGGTGATGATCGGTTCACTTTTCGCAGGCACGGACGAAGCCCCAGGCGAAATCGTCATGCGTGATGGCCACCAGTGCAAGATGTATCGCGGCATGGGCTCGCTTGCCGCCATGCGCCAGGGAAGCAGGGATCGCTACGGCCAAGGCGGAACGCCGGATGCGAAGCTGGTTCCCGAAGGGATCGAGAGCGTGGTCCCCTACCAAGGACCGCTCGCTGACAAGCTCGATCAACTCGTGGGTGGACTGCGCGCCGGCATGGGCTACACCGGCTCCGCGACCATCGAGGATCTCCAGAACAACGCGACGTTCGTTCGGCAGACCTCGGCAGGCGCAAGCGAAAGCCATCCGAGCCTCGCGATCGCTGTCGAGGCGCCCAACTACAGAAGATGATGGAGCGCTCTCCGTCATCATCACCTTCTCTCCACTCCCGTCCCTCCGGACGGGTTCAGGCTTTTTATTCAACCACGACCGAAATCATTTTCACCTCCTCATTCGGACGATCCTGACTGTTGCGCGGCGCATTCGCAATCGCGTGGGCCACATCTAATCCGGTGACAACCTTGCCGAAGATGGAATAGTCTGGCGGAAGCGGATAGTCCGCGACCATGATAAAAAATTGAGAACCATTCGTGTTGCGTCCGGCGTTGGCCATGGCAACGATCCCATCTTGATACGACACATTTTTGACCTCATCATTGTCAAACTGATATCCAGGTCCGCCCATGCCTGTGCCGGTTGGATCGCCGCCTTGGATCATGAACCCGGGGATCACGCGATGAAAAATCGTGCCGTTGTAAAAGCCGCGCTTGACCAGATAGATAAAGTTGGATGCCGCTCGTGGTCCGGTGTCATGCATGAGCTGGATCACGATGTCGCCCTTCGTAGTTTTGATGCGAATCTTTTTGTTGACTTCGGCGGTCGGAAGAATTCCCGGAAACGCGGCAGGGGTCGTGGGGGCCATAGAGGTCGTGGTTGGGGTTAGAGATTTTGTCGTAGGGGTCGATGGCATCGACCCCGGCGTTGATGTCGGCATGGACCCGGGTGCGGTCGAGGTCGCGGGTTCAGGACGGATTTCGGTAGACGAAGGCGCCACGGGTGCGGGAACAGGCTCTGGGGTCACGACGGGCGGCGTTGACCGCGCACATCCGGCGCCCAACGCTACAACCACGAATCCACTGATGAGAAAAAGCTGACGAGAGGTGAGAGGGTTCATAGATTTTGGTTTTCAAATCCTACACGAATCGTTTGCGTCACGGAAGATGGTGTCAACAGGGTCGGGGGCGGTTGAGAGAGATCAAAGCGATTTGCGTCAAGCGAGGAAGAGAGATCCTGCCCGCGCTCGTTGCGAATGCGCAGAAACGAAGGACGCGCTTCGAGCGGCAACCACGTTGCTTGCACGAGCGCGGCTTTTGCCTCGCCGACTTCGACGAGTTCGCGCGCGATCTTCTGCGCAATCCACGCGCCAACATTTAAGGGATGCGCGGGATGAAAGCCCACGCCCGAGAGCGAAGCTGGCAGAGCAGATCCATACTGATCCGCAGATCCAGCGCGGCCCGAAGATCCCATGCGGGCTGCGAGTCCGGCACGCCCCTCTTCGCCCGCCGGGTTCACACGCACCTCGCCCACGATCCCACGCTCTTGCATCAGATGCGTGATGCGCTCGCGAACTTCGGAAAGCGTTGAAGCGCCCGTATGCTCGGCACGCACGACGATCAACGGCGCGGCTCCCCCATCCTCCACCACCACTTCATAATCCGTTCCCAACCAAAACCATTCCGGATCCTGCGTGCGACGTTCTTCCAACGCACGGGCCGCCTGACGCGCCAGCGCCACACTCTTGGGCACGCGTTCCGCCGTCTCGATGGTCGCATAGCCGATGACGTTGATGGGTTCGCGCGCACCCACGAGCGGGCCCCAGCCCGGCGCCATCGGTTCACACGCGATAAATGGCTCGAGTGTGGCCGTCACGCCATTGGCACCCAACGTGCGACGCACCACAGCAGAAACATCAAAATCCGCGGAAGACAAAACTTCGCCAGCGACAAACATCGCGCCTTGTCCGCCTGCCACGCGGATATTCAAACGCGAGGCTGAATCGCGACGCACATATTCTTCTACGATCGCCGCAGCCACCCCATCGCAGGCTTGATCCGGATGCCCGGGCCCGCGTACACGTGCCAGTGCCATAACGCATCAAACCTTAGCCGGTTCAGCGATGAGAGGCAAGCGCACGATCCGGGACTATAATGGCTTGAACAACTCGCGAAGCGCTTTTTCTTTTTCTGGAAAGAGCCTCGCTTCGTAAAACTTGCTGATAATTTCCTTTTCGACAAAAAGCCCGTCCGTCGCCATGTCCATCAACTCATCGAACGTCACGGGCTTGAGCGTGATCTTTTCACCGGCATCGAGATGCATGTCCGAAACTTTTTTTAGTCCTTTTGCGATGAACGTGTAGATCACCCATTCGATCTTGGAGTAGGGCTGCTGTGCGTCCCACAAGATAAACTCTGACGCCCCGTATCCGCTTTCTTCCAACAGTTCGCGTTTGGCCGCATCGAGAATCCCCTCTCCTTCATCCACTCTCCCGCCTGTGGCTCCGATAAAAGGCTCCTTGCCGGGCTGTTCCTGTTCTGTCAGAAGAATGCGGCCGTCTTCGAGCACGGGAAACACCACCACCGTATCGGGCCGCTTCAATTTTTCAAACGTCGCCTTGGTCCCATCAAACATTTCCTGTTCCCACTGATACACCTCAAAAATCTCTCCCTGAAAAACTTTTTTCGCATGAGGAGGAAGCGGTTGTTTGGATGCAGGGCGAGGGATGAGGGGGTAGGTCATACGGCCAATTTCAAAAGACTCTGCAAAACGATGGGCAATTCCTTGGTCCCGTCACGACCTCCGCTAAAATGTCCTTTGGCGTGTTCGACGATAATCTCTGAACCGAGCTCGTATCGAAAATCTTCTTGGTTATCAAGAGGAACCCACGGGTCATCATCAGAAAAAATAGCGATGCTTTTTGAAAGGTGCGATTTCACTTTGGCAAAATCAGTCGATGTGCCAAGCCAATGCTCTTCCGTCTCTCGCACATCGGGATCATCCTCAAGGCCCGTCAAATGTTTAAAAAATCCTGCGACGAAAACGGCGCCACCCACCGAAACATCATCCGATAACGTTTCGAGATAGCGCGCAATCGTTTGACAGCCCATGCTATGTGCAACGAAATACGTCTGCTCATCCGGCGTGCCGACGGTTTCTGCAAGGGTCGAAACCCAAGGTTGAATCCGCGGACGGTCCGGATCAGGAAGTTGCGGGACCAAAACTTCAAACCCGTGAGCCCGTAATTCTTGTTTCAACCAAGGAAACCAACCCTCTTCCGGAAATCCGCTCCACCCATGGACAAGAAAAACGCGTTTGGTCATACGTTTGCAGTTTGAAATACGGGCAGACGTTCGGCAAGCGGACTATGACGATGATTCATCCACAGATTAAAGTTTCAAAAATGGTTATGAGTCTTTATTCCGCACAAGATATCTTCGCGCGATAGCGTCAAACTTGTCATACACATTTATACCTCAATATTCAACGTGCGAAGATAGTCCCTTAGCGATTGACGATCCGTGTACACATAACCGGACATGCCCACGGCGATGGCGCCCTCGACATTGCTCTCGCTGTCATCAATGAAGAGAGTCTCTTCGGGTTTTGCGTGAAGCTTTTTGAGGGTGTACTCATAAATAGGTTTGTACGGCTTCACCATGCCGATTTCAGAGGAGATGATAATTTCATCAAACATCGTTTTGAATTCCGGATGGGTGGGATACAACTTTCTCTCAAAAAAAGAGGCGTTCGCATTCGTAAGAAGCACGGTTTTGAATCCTTGATCCTTCAACGCTTGAATCATGTTGACTAACGCTTTGTCCAGCTTGAGATAGTCATCAATCTGCTCTCTGATCTGTTCTTTGGTCGCCTCCACGCCCTCGTAGCTAGAAAAATAATCGACCATGTCATTTTCAGACCAGGCACCAAGATCGAATTTTTCGAAAATCTTTTTGAGATTTTCATCCAAAAATCCTTTCTTGAGACGATGATCCCGATACCAACCATTCAACACCGGTTCACAAATAACCCCGAAGCAGTCAAAAATAAAGATGTCGATCATGTGGTTAACGATTTTCGATGAGGTCGAAAATCTAAAATAACCACATACCAATCCCTTCCCTCGGCCGAATATTGTTCGGCGACTTGAAAATGCATTTTATCCAGATGGGCCCGTAAAGATCGAGGATTGTTCGCCCCGATTTCCGAAATGCCCAGATCGTATTTGCCAGCCAATCTTGTTTCCAGCTCTTGATACAATTTTTCCAGGATTCCCTGCCCACGATAATTTTTATCAATACAAATCTGACCTAAGATACAATAGCGATAGTCTTGTAAAGGCTTCCCTTCAAATTGAACATTTTTGAATCGCTCGATGAAAGGGTCTAACAATGGAATCGCTCTTCCGTGCTCAACAGACATAGGCATTAAGTACCCCACGACTTTTCCTTGCACACGCGCCACCGTAATCCCCTCCTGCTCGGCTATTTCTTTTAAGAGCTCCGGCGATGTTTCTACACTCACAAAACCCTGCTCCTGTCTTTCTTTTTCAGAAACATTGCGAGCTAAATTTTCTTGTTGCAACCGAGCAACATCGGCGAGATCTTCTTCTTTGGCCAATCCGACCTCAACCTGGGATAACTCGAAAGATTTTTTATTTTCCATAAAGGTCACGGCTCATTGAGCTCCAAAACCGACTTCAATCTCTCTCGCACTTCAATCAATAATTCTGGTGGAGTTTGGAAACTGTGGTCTGTTTGGTAGTTGTGCCCATAGAGCTTATCCTCAAACACCCTATCCATGAATGTTGTTGGGTTCGCATAACGCGGAATCAAATGTCCGTGCAAATGCCTTACTTCATTTCCTAAAAATGAGTAATTGAACCAGTCCGGTTGAAAGAGCTTTGCTACCGCTTTTCTTAAATCTTGCAAAACCAAAAACAATTCCGCTTGTTCGTTAGGCGTTGCATCTGCTAAATCAATGGCGTCTTCACGCTTGCACCAAACGATGCAACGCCCAAGGTAGCCTTGGTTTTCATGAACATAAATTTCCCAATGTCTGTACGCTTTCACTAAATTTTCAGTCATAGTTATTTTTTCATCTCAAACTGAATAATCTGGAAACCCTATTTCTCAACTTCTTCCGGTGACCAAAACATTTGACCTTTTTCCAACTTTTTCTTCCCAGAAATAATTTCCTCAAAATATTCTCGCCAAACTTTTTTGTGGATGATGGCCATAACGATGTTTGGTGCCCCGGGTGGGTGTCGAACCCACATGCCCAATGAATAGGGCTCGACATTTTAACTGTCGTGCGTATACCATTCCGCCACCGGGGCAAAGTTTTTTCATTTTCTT
>OBEQ010211315.1_pt1 | contig 32836 bp, 39 predicted proteins | sample 1670901 | NCBI WGS metagenome assembly OBEQ01 (sample SAMEA104232315, study PRJEB22302) | groundwater metagenome | biome: forest; feature: aquifer; material: groundwater | place: USA | collected 2011-08-07 | depth 5.4 m | reverse complement strand
GCCGCTCGACTACGTCGAAATCGACCACGCGAAATTACGCCTCTGGGTGGTCGACGACGATCTGCTCCTGCCGCTCGGCCGGCCCTGGGTGACGGCGATTCGAGATCGCTATTCCGGGATGCTGCTTGGGTTTTATGTGAGTTTTCGCGGGCCGTCGCTGGCCTCCACGTTTTCGTCGATCCGCCATTCGCTTGAATCGCACCATAAACTGAATGAAAAGTGGCCCGACCTCGAGCATGTCTGGACGTCCTTCGGGCCGGGACTTTTTTATGTGAGCGATCGCGGGAGCGATTTCTTGAGCGATCGTTACCGCTCCGCGATCTTCGACATCTACGGCTACCCGATTTACTGCGAATCACGCACGCCGTGGCACAAGGCCAATATCGAGCGTGTGTTTCTAACGTTGCATGCAGACCTGCTCGAGACGCTTCCGGGTCAGGTCTTCAAAGGAGTGACGTATAGCCGCGACTACAATCCCAAAGAAGACGCAGTGGTGCGCTTTTCCACCTTGATTTACCTCATGGTCAAGTGGGCCTGCGATTATCTTCCCTACACCGTCAAAAACAGCAAGGGCGCCCGACTGATCGACCTGTGGAACGACGGCCTCGCGGAGGCCCCCATTGGTCAGATGCCCAATAAGGATGCACTCAGAATCAAACTTGGCATGCACTACATGGGTTCCCTTGGGAATACAGGAATCCGCTTCAAGGACCTGTCGTATACAAATGACTCGTTGAAGCAGCTCTACCATTCAGTCTATAAAACGTGTCAGAAAAAAATTCCATTTGTCGTCGGTGAAGACAATCTTGGGAGCATTCTCGTAGCGCATCCACGTGAGCGTCGTTGGTTCGAGGTTGAGTGCACACGTCCCGAATACGCTTCAAGGCTCTCGCTTCAACAACATCAGTATATAAAGAGTGAGGCCAAGGCGGCGGGCGAATCGGCCCACGATATTGATCAGCTATGCCGCGCCCGCACCAAGATACAGGAGCGAATGGCCGAAGAGATCGACCACAAAAACAGCACGTCCAAGGAAAAAATTGCGCGTTATCACGGCATCGATTCGAGCGCGGTCTTTACCGGCCGCCCGAAGTCGCTCGCTGATCTTCAGCCCCAGGCAAATCCCGATCAGTTGGTCCCCGAGATGGCAGCTTCCGATACCGGAAAAATTTTCATCCCCGACGCTCCGTTCGTGGACGTGCCCATTTTCGAGTGGGGGGTCGCGTGATGGCCGCAAAAGCTCACACAAACCTTCCACGACTGAGTATCGTTGTACCCAGCGCAGCGCGACAGGATTTTCGTGACACGCAGTCACTTGACCTTGAATTTGACGGCTTTGTCGAGCCGGAAGACCCGCTGCGGCGGCGGCAGCGGGAGAGGGAGGCTGCGATACAGGGCACACCGCAAGATCGCGTCAACTTCCTGCTCAAGAAGGTTTTCATTTTTACGCCCGATTTCCAATATGCCGTCTCTGCCGTTGAACAGCTGCTGAGCCACGCCGGAATTTTTTCGAACGCGGGGGGGATGCGCATCATCGCCGCGGGCGGGAAAGGCAAGGACGCGATCGTTCGCTACTTCCTAGAAAAGTACAGTCCGCGGCGTCTCGGTAACACCTATGTCTGCCCGATTCTTCATGTCAACTTCCGCGAACGCAAGGCGACCAGCGACATCCTGAAACACCTGCTGCAACAATTGCAGTGTGTCCACAAAATCTCGCACCATATCTCGGACCTTGAGGACAACCTACTGGAAGCCATGAGTGCTTGCCAAACCCTCGGCTTCTTCTTCAATGAGTCGCAGCATCTGGTGTACGTCAATCAGTATGGCAAACGCAGTGCCGCAAGACTGGCCGGTGGGTCGGGCGACTGGCTGAAGGGCTTCCTCGACAAGGCCAAGAGGCCTGGCATTTTCCTTGGTGTGCCCGGATGGGATGAGGCATTCGAAGCGGACCGGCAACTGAAAACCCGGGTTCCCCATCGCTACGAATTCTCAAAAATCGGGTTCGACGCCGTCTACATCGCTATGCTCCGGGCGCTGGATGCGGCCATCCCCATGCCTGAACCTGCCGGGCTCGATGAAAAGACACTGGCTTGGGATATTTACCAGGTCACGGAAGTCGATGCGGAAGCCAACTGGCGCCAGCTGATTTTTCTGCTGAGCGGCGCGATTTTCAGCGCCTCCCAGGCCGGCGCACCCCGCATCGAACGACCGGACCTGAGCTGGTCTTGCCAATTTTATTTTGGCGCCCGGAAAAATCCCTTCGGTCCCCCCAGGAAATCATGAACCTGCCGCACCACGTATCACCCAAGGTCCACGAGTCGCTTGTGGGTTTCGTGATGCGGGCGGCCGAGGCGAATCATTTTTCGAGTCTCGCGGCCCTGGATGCCGTTCTGGGTCGCACGAGCCGCCCGCCGGGCTTGGAGGAGGTCGAACGCCTGGCCGAGTTCTGCCGCTGTTCTGTTTCCGAGATCGCTCAGCTGTTCGGCTTCCAACTGCGCCGCGAAGACGGCGTGCGCTGCTGGCGACTCGGGTCCGAATGGATCACGAAGGCTAATTTCGTCTCCTCCCGTTCGCTCGCCATCTGCACTGACTGCCTGCGCGAGATCCCGTATGTCCCCGGCACCTGGGAGGTGGCGCTTTACCGCACCTGCGCGTTCCATCGCACGCGGCTTGTTGCCCGCTGTCCCGACTGCCACAAGCCGTTGCGCTGGACACGTCCCGCCATTTGCCGATGTGGCTGCGGGTTTGACCTGCGTAACGCCGAAGGCGAGCCCGGATCACCGGCCGCGTGGCTCACGGCCCAACTGATCGAGCACCGTCTCGATCCGGGCTTTCGCCTGACCATACCGGCGACCGTGCCTGGCCATATCGGCGAGCGGTTGGCAGCGCTGAGTCTCGATGGGCTATGCAAGACCATCTGGTTTCTGGGCCATCGTATTGCCGATTTCAACAGCTGCACCATAGGCCATGGTCGTACCAAACCCAGAGGTGCCTGGGCCGACCGGATGATTGAGCAGGCCTTCTCCCTGCTCACCGGATGGCCCGAGTCGCTGTGGGAGCGACTCACGCTGATCGCGCAAGATTCACTCAGCAAAAGTTCGGTCCAGCTTTACAGCCGTGCGTTCAAACCGCTCGTCACCTACATCGACCAGGAACTCGCCGATGAGGAATTGGCCTTCATCCGTCTCGCCTACGAACAGCAGATCCGCCGGTTGTGGCGGGAGCTGGGTATGCGCAAGCTTCCGCGGCAATTGGATCGGCAAATGGGGTTTGAACTTGAGCACTGACTGCGAGGACTTAATCGTGCCGGATCACGAGAATGCTCAGCACTCATGGACGGTGCTTACTCCGACCATACCTGCCGACCCACCCATCATGCGCCTGTATGGATCACCGCCGATGATCGATGGGGAAGTCCCCAGCAGCTGGGTCTACCGCGTCGCCGCCAGGCACGGCTGGCACCCCCAGGAGATTTGCCAACGCCTGGGTTGGGGAAAAGATTTGGCGTTTCTCGATTTCACCCACAGTCCGCCCGATATCCCGACGGTGGCTTACATTACCCTGAACGATGTGGCGGTCATTGCTTCCGGGTTTGCCCGGAGCCAGCTGTTGCTCGGCAAAAACACGTATTATTTTATGAAGCACCACGCCGACGGCTTGCCCCTTTACCGCATCTGTGCGCGTTGCCTGGAAGAGGATCCAGTGCCCCACATTCGTGCGCACTGGCGGCTTGCCTACACGGTGTTTTGCGAGCGGCATCGCGAGGCACTGATTGATCATTGTCATGCCTGTTCCAGCAGAATCAGTCTGAACAGCCGGAAACATACCTATGTGCCTGCCTGGGTCCGTGACCGCGCTTTGTGTTATTGCCCGACATGCCGGGCACGGCTGACCGACACCAAGCCGGCACCGGTACCTCCGGTCCTGCTGCCGTTGCTGAGTAATTTCCAGCAGCTTGTCTATAGAGCCATTACGCGCGGATATCTCCACCACCCGGCCGGCAGGATATCGGCGACCACGGTATTGGAGTCTTTCATGGTGAAGGAACGCTTCACCGTACGCCAAAATCACGGATACGCGCACCTTCGCCAAAAATATCTCGCGGTAGATCAGATCAACTGGGAATCCATCATCGGGGTGCCGCATTACGAGATGTTTCGCAAGTGGCTCAACGGGAGAGTGGACAGTCTCAGCCTGCCCCCTGGTCAGGCAAGGGACTGGACAGAAACCAACGACGACGCTGACCTAGTTATTTACGCGAACGAAGACAGAGACACTCATGACTGAGATCAAATGAAGTTTGGATACATGAGCAACATACACACACATGATTATGTATCGTCGAATCATGCGGGTATAACGGATAAGGGGTAATTTCATGCAATTCAATTTACGAAATACCGACAAGGGACCTCCCTCCGATGATTCACTTGCGCAGCTCGCTCGGGACGCCGAGACCTTGGAGGAGGAGCGCAAGACGAGGCTTGAGGGTTTTTTACAGCGACTTGAAGTCCTCGATACCAAAGTGGCACGGCGGGTGTTGGAAACCTTCGGTGATCGCGCCAAAGCCGCGTACTGGCTCGGCAAGGCCCTGCGCCAGTTCGGCGATCTGAGTTCCTACGAGATGCTGGCCCAAGGCAAACGGTTGGAGGTGCTAGAGGCGCTCGCCCGGATCGACAACGGCTTTTTTGCCTAGGCCGGAATGGGGAATGCCTCCATGACCAATACCACCATTGCCGTTATGGCTCAGCCCCGGAGGGTAAATATGCCGCGTAAACCGAATCCGAAGACCAAGGGTCATTCACGGCCCAGACGGAAGTCTGCCCGCCAGAGTAACCCCAGTCCCGTGACTGAATTCAGGAAATCCGTTCTCAAGGTCCGCCTCGATGCCTTCCAGATCGCGGCACTGAAAAGGCTCGCGAAAGCACACGGCACCACCCTGGCGCGTGAGTTTGACCACGCCGTCGACGCCTATTTTCTTGGCTTGCGCCGAGAGGAGGCCCAGATACTCGATGTGTTGGTGGATCAACTCAGAGAGGCCACGGCCAACGCCAGCAAGACGGTTGATGCCGCCTTGCGGAAAACCGAAAAGAACCTTGCGCATTTGGCCAGAAAGAAGCGTTCAGGCCTGCAACGCTAAGGATCGATGCTGGTTTTAACTTATTCGACCGGCACGGAGGTATGAGATGAACGTAAAGGAGCTTGCGTGGCATGCCGAAATCCATCAGTTCCGGCACGAGTGCACACTGCTGAAGATGCTCGACAGCCTGCGGGGAATCGACCCCAAGGTCGCCGAGCGGGCGGTGTACGTCTTTGACGATAAGGCAGATGCCGCCCACTGGCTCACGAAACCCATCCTGACCCTGGGCGGCATTACGCCCCTGCAGGCACTCGCCGAGGGCCGGCGCGAGGACGTGCTGTGGGTTCTAAACGAGATCTTCTATGGCCTCCCAGAATAAAGGCATGCCACAGATCCCACTCGGGAGCGTGGAGGAGTTCCGGGTGTACGGCCTGACGCTCCCCGGCATCGAGGATGTCTGGGACCCCAAATCCCAGGTATGCCTGCCGGTAGGGAATGCGCTTAAGCTCCTGCTGCGGATTTTCGAGAAGTGGCAGCTCGACCCAAAGACCCAGGCCCAGCTGCTCAAGGTCAGCCCGTCCACCCTCGAGCGCTACCGCCGTGGCCTATCCGGCCCGCGCCGACGTGAGCAGCTGCAGCGCATCGGGGACTTACTGCGCTGCTACATGGTCCTGCGCGTTCTCTACCCGAACAACCCGGAGGTGGCGGACCACTGGCTCACGCGTACCCACATCCGTTTCCGCCCGAACCCCGTGGTCTACATACAGCATTGCGGCACGACTGAAGTAATGCGGTACCTGCACGGGCAGTTGGGGTAGCCATGCGTATCACTGGCACAACACGTTATTCATTCTTTGGAAAGCGGTGACATCAGGAGGGGTTATGGGCTTTCGGATCGATTCGGTACAGCGACGGGAAATGCCGGATGGGGCATGCTGGGAGTGGGACATAAAAGGAATTTACGGACAGGGTATCTACGGCACGCTCCTCACCGGTCCCGGTGGGCGCGGGCTTTACCTCTTTAAATGGCCCAACCATCCTGACGACAACCTGCGGATTCCGCTGTGTCCCGAGGAGGAGTTTCAGGTCGACTTGGACACGCCGCCAATGAAGACAGTCCGAATGCTCGCGGCAACGCTGATGCGCCTTGGCTGGGGACCGGAGATAGACCAGGCCGGCAGGGTCATCAAGAATGCTGGCAGATCGCGGGGCGTACGAGGAAAGAATATTGAATGATCGCCGGCAGCGCGCTGGCTCGGGCCATTCCAATTTCTATTTTGTAGTGTGACGGAGAATCCACCATGCATAAGACCAAGCGTATCGCCACCGTTGAACTCTCCGGCCCGCTCAAGGCCGCCAAATCGCACCTGCGGGCGCGTATTCTGGCGGCCGCCTGGAAATCGGGTAAATACCGGGCGCCTTGAAGGATCGAATATGCGAAAAACATCCCCTCAGCGACGGACGAAGCGTACGACCGTGTCCGACGACACTGCCCTCACGCCCCAACAAGTCCGGGAGATTCGCCGGCGGATCAAATACTACGACGACCCGGTGCGCTACGTGGTGTACTCCGACATCTTTTCCCAGCGACGCCGGCGGTTATTCCTCGACGTGAGCAACGATATGTATCGCATGGGCGATTGGACCGGGACGACGCTGTTCAGACGGGAGCGCGTCGCGCGCCTGGTGGCCAAGGCCTATTCCGTCGGCCAGAAATACGTGCTCCATGTCGCCCGGGTGAAAATAAAGGCCCCGAGAAAGCGCGGTTTCCGCAATAAGCGTGGGTTAGCGAAAGACGCCTGAACATGGATGACTTTTCTCTATTTTCTGATGGTCTTTGCCAAACCAGGCCTTGGACCTTTAAGGTCCCGAATGGGAACCTTAAACATCTCATTTTTGCCGCGCAGCGGAGTTCAGGCCGATGGTTTCCGAAACGGAATGGAGAGAAATTCAAACGCGGAAGGCCGCGCGGGATCGATCGTTGTCACCTCTTGGGGAAATCTCATGATGGCCTGTTTCCAGACGGGATTATGGATGAATATATGAGCACCCTATCGAGGTAACCATGGCCGCGACAACTTTTACGTTTGCCCCCAAGCTGGTCCAGATGATCGACACGCTGCGGGAGGACATGCACGCCGGCTCGCGTTCCGAGGTGCTGCGCCGCGCGCTCGCGCTGCTTAAGCTCCTGAAGGACGCTGAAAAGAACGGTGCCGAGATCCTCCTCAAGAAGGACGGTACCGAGCAGCGAGTCATCATCAGCTAAGTCATGTCCCATGAGTCAGCTCGAACAACTGCTTGGCCGCCTGCATAAGTCTTTCCCCGTCAAGACGCTGGGGAGGACGGAATTGCGCAACGGCCTTGCCGATGCCGTCAGAGAGGCATTACGTGGAACGATCGTTGAAATTCGAAACGAGAAACGCCCGAAGGAACGTTGCGCAGTATTTTCGAGCAGCCTTCCGCCGCTCCCAGAACGGTGGGGGACGTTATCCGAAAGTTGCCACGATGGGGGGCACGGCTCCGTCGCTTCGAAGTTCGGTCGCCCGACGCCGGCACCGAGCCCCTGCGTATGCCAACACGGCGAACTGCCGCCAAAACTAAATTTGAGGCTTCCGAGTGACGGCGCCCAGCCGCCGCTCACCGCGCCCACCAGAAACCGGTTATAACAATTTTTTGTTATATAACATTTTCTTGTAATTTTTAGCTATAAAACCGATCACAACTGATATTCAGGAATAAAGTCTGTAGAGAGCCCTGTGTCGGAACTACAGTTTGTCTGCGAGTTTGATGGCGGTATGGACAAGTAATGTCCCGTTGGACAAAAAGAAAGTCCGTCAGGTAATCCTCTGCCGCGGCTACTTGGCCAAGTAAAAAGCCCGAAGAATACCGTTGTTCCTCGTTGCCTTCGTTGAAGAAGACGACCTCGCCGTATTTCTCGTCACCAAGGGGACACGTTAGGCCAGCGGTCGCCACCCTGGTCCCAGACGGAAGCATTGACGCCAGATTTCCAATTTTTGGAATTTGTGCCATACTGTTAGTTCAATGATCGTCATCGGCACGGATCGGGTGGAACGCTACTTCCGGAACCGCGCCGGCGATAAAGGCATCAAAGCGGCGCGATCGCAATACGATTCCTGGCTGGAGATTGCCCGTCGGGCGCCATGGCAACAGCCGAAAGACGTGATGGCGTCGCATCCCAAAGCGAGCATTCTCAAAGGCGGTCGCGTCGTGTTTAACATCAAGGGTAATGATTACCGATGGGTGGCCGCCCTGCAGTATCGTGCCGGTGTGCTGATGATTCGATTCTTCGGGACCCATGCCGAGTATGACCGTATTGATGCGGAGACCGTGTGATGGATGCAACGCTGATTGTGATTGATAACGATGTTGAACTTGCCCGCGCCCTAGCGCTCGTAGACCAACTGATGGGATCGGAAGAAGCCACTGATATCGCCCGTCTCGAAGCCCAGGCGCGTCTCATCGCGGCCTACGAGGAAAGCAAGTGGCCCCGTCGCGTGCCGAGCACGGCCGCCCTCATCAGCTATCTCATGGATCAACACGGTGTGACGCGCGCGCAGCTCGTCCCCCTCCTCGGAACCCCGAGCCGGGTGAGCGAGGTTCTGCGCGGCAAGAAGGGATTGAGCATGGCCATGGTGCAGCGCCTGCGGGCGCGTTTTCGCGTGCCGGCCGAACTGCTCCTGCCACCGGTGCCGAAATTACCCGCTCGTCGATCGAAGGTGCGCGCCATCGCTTAGGTGGGTTTCGGCTTGGCGTTCAAAAAGGGGCCGCATCGGCACTAAGTGTTGCCATGCCCGGTCGCGTACCTTCAGGCCGCGTCACGGTTCGTGCGGTGGCATCACGTAAAATACCGCGCCTGGTGACAGTTAAGTTCCTGAGAGGTTTGAGTTCCGACAGACTTTCAGTCCATATCACCGGTGATTCTGAACCTAAGGAAATCAAAGAGTTAGACCCAGCGTCTTCTACGGACTTTATTTCTTGATATCACCAGGTATTAGTGTTTGTCCCGGCTACTATTCCGATGGTGTGATTGAGGTGCCCCCTCAGTAATGCTCTGTGAGACTACCCTGCTGGCCGCCAGGCGAGAGAATCTGCAACGAGTACGGTCTGTGGCAATTACGGACGAGCCACCGCCGAGGTCGACACCACCGGATACAATCGTTGTGTCATCGCGCTCAAGCCAAGTAATCTTCGGGTTTGGCTGAATCCGGAGGGCCGAAACAAGGCAGAGTTTTACCATGTGCTGGAAGATCGAGAACGATCGTATTACGCACACGAACTGGAGGCTTGATTTCTTCTTCGCTCAATAACTACTCGCAATGCTGGTACCTGAAAAAAAGGACAAAGGGACATGATTCGAGTTGCCAGGCGCCTTTTGACAGCACTTGTCGTGCTCACAAGCAGCTTGGCGTTTGCCAACTCCAAAACGGATTCGCTTCCCATCATCACCGGTGGTTCCATCACCGAGCCTTCCCAGAAGACGATCACTTTTATCCGTGAGCAAACCTCAAGTTTGAACGGAGCACCGCTCACCTTTTCGCAAATTAATTTTTCAGGCGCCGAGTTCTGCGGAAGTCTTGGTAAACGAGACAAAGGCATCTACGTGGCTTTGCTCTCCGTTTATAGACGGTGCTACAAGGAGCAGCGAGCGCTTCGAGCATTCGATTTCCCGTTTCTTGCCAGCGATTGGACACACGCTAGGCAGGTGCTTAATGGGCCGATGGGTTTTGCCATTGCCGAGAGTCTGAATGAGCGCGGGGTGTCCCTATTGAGTTTCTGGGACGGCGATTCCCGTGTGCTTAGCTCGCACAGCCCGATTACATCCCCGAAAGACCTATCGAGAAAGAAAATTATTGCGCCCGATACCTTCGCGAGCCAAACCGTGCTCGCCGAAAGCGGGGGCATACCCGTGGTCTTTCGTGGGGCAGATGTGCCCATGGCACTTGAACAGGGGACCGTCGACAGTGCAGATACCTCGCTAGGCTTCTTCAGCCAAGCGCTGACCGATGCCCACATGGCGGTGCTTGTAAGTAACCACTCGCTGGACCCTTACGTGGTCGCTGCACCGGACAAGGTGCTCACCACGCTTACGGCCGAACAACGCGGACTGCTTGAGACCCTTCTTCGCCAAGCGACCGCGTTTCAGGTTTCAGAGACGCAAAAAACAGTTGCTCGAATCCTGGGAAATCTGAAGGAGCGTGGAATTGAAGTCACGCCCTTAACGGAAAGCGTTGCCAAGTCCTTCAAAACGCCGTTAATGACGGTGGCGTCTCGGAAGAATGCCATGGATGTATTTGCCGATTCGTCTCCCGATATTCGCGCCGGCGCGATATCTCAGGCACAGGGGCAAACGACAGTTCCCTATTGGACAGTGTTTTTTGTAACGAACCGAGCCATGGCAAACGGAAAACTCAATAACACAATCGGCCAGTATCTTCTATATGGGACAGCAAAAGTCGAGATCGAGTATGTTGAGACATCCAATGGGTACCTGAGCGGAGCCTGGAATCATCTTAAGCGTTTGGTGACGTTCGATCAGGCGGGCAAAGGGATCGTGATCGACTGGTCGACGATTTCCTCCACACCATTCGCCGACAGTTTTGCGCGCGTCCCACCATCAAAGCCTGCCGAGGCTCCATTGGTGTATGTGCACGGATTTGCCAATACTTTCGAGGAGGCATTACGACGTGCTGCGTGGATTGGCTGGAATGTGAAGCGTCCGGTTGTAGTCTTCGCATGGCCTTCGCTCGGTCACGCGACACCCGGTGATTACCGTACCGATCGGGAGACGGCTGCCCAGAGTGTTGAGGCACTCGAAAACCTACTGACAAGGCTCGGGCTTGACTACGATACGGAGACCGACGTGGACGTTGTCGTCCATAGCATGGGCGCTTCCGTTTTGCTTGGTGCGTTAGAAAAAATGGATAAAAAAACTGCTCCGGGTAAGGCCGTAAGATTCCGTCAACTAGTCCTCGTGGCTCCGGATGTGGCTGCACAAAGAGTGAAACAGGACTGGGTATCGCTCACAAAGTACTTTGAGAAGTTCGCTACGCTCTACGTTTCCGATCATGATCTGGCGCTCGGCATCTCACGAAAGTTCATGAATCCAAAAGAAGGGCCGCGCGCGGGGTTGGCGCCGCCTGTGTTGGTAACGGATCGAATCGAGACGATCTTTATTGGGCCGAACGACTTTTCCTTTACCGGGCATTCGTATCATGTAGCGAATGGAGTCATTGCCGACGATATTCTTGAACTCTTGCGTTATGGAACGAGTGCGGAATTACGACGTGGCAGCTTGCTTTCTCCGACGGGGCAGCATTATTACGAACTGCGCCGGCTGCAGAATCCATAAGGTTTCAGCCGCTCATTTCCAGATGGTGAAATTGCTACTGACCTTCCCCACATTCCTCAGGCCACCTGTAAGTTCGGGTTCCGCAACTGAACCGTAAGTCGTCGCTTAGCCCTTGCCCCACGGAAGGATGTCCTGAATTTTACCCTCCTCCAAAGTGCGCTTGATGAACCCTTTGGCTAACTCCGTAATAGACTTTCCGCGCATCTCGAATGTGAGAACGTTGTAGCGACTCTGCCCCACGGCCAGTGTTTCCCAATCACTTTGGATCTCTTTACCATCCGGTCCGAACTTCTTTTGCTCTGGAAGGTTAACGGAAATCGAACCGCTCCATTCCAGCTTGCCGTTCAGCTGGGCCTCTACTCGTAGCAACCCTAGATCCTCGGAAATCCGACGATGCTCGATGATGAGGACCCACTGACCGAATCCTTTCGGCGGCCTCGTTTCCTTGCGTATCGCGAGTAACAACTTTTTCTTCGACTGCATGCAACCTCCGAACTGCTCTGGAAGCGCCTCACCCCGAAGCGATGGGGACTGTTGCGCGTCATGCAAGGCGCGGGGGGTATACTTGCACTCAGTCTTCATCACTAACGCGTCAATGAGAGCTGAGCGCAACAAATCCAAAATTCAGCGGATGATAACTGCCCAACGTCGCATCGGTTGCTTCATATCCATGCATAACCAGTTGGTCAAACATCTCCTCGCTCAAGCACGAAAGAACTGTAGGGTATCGCGCCAACTTTTCTGCTAACGATGCTGAAACATTCTCGTGCGGGTACTTAACGGGTTGCCCCATTTTCATACTGGCCGCCTCTGTAATTTGCGCAGCGGTATTTCCAATACGGATGTAACTTCCCGCAATATGGCCCGACTGCATTTCAGAAACCACAAGGCGACTGCGTAGTGCACGATTTTGATCCATCATTATGTCGACGCTGCGCACGTTAAGCGACAGATGCGGGACAATGCCGTCGAAATAAATAGGACCTTTAACGTGATTGCTTCCCTCAAGAAGTCGCTGGCCGGCATCGCACACGAGCAAGAACTTAGTATTCGGGAAAACAAAGCCATGGCCGATCTTGTACAGCGCTTCCACTCCCAAGTTCTCGTACACACCACCATCCCATAGCCAGACAACTTTTTCAGCTGGCTTTGGCATTGGCTTTCGCTCCTCGGTGCCTGGGAATTGTGAATACCAGCCTTGGGTCGGCAAGGATACTCTTGTGCTACCGACAACGTACGGCACGCCTGCTGAGGCAGCAAGCGCAACCGCCAATCTCATATCGGGTGAATCGAGGTAGCCGGAACGCCAGTCGCCCATACGGCGGCGGCTGAATCGCCAATTCTTGCCGGTGTAGTAATTCGTTGCGTTGATTAACCAGACAGGAGTTTCGGGCAGGTCGCGCAACGATTCTCTGATATCCCACGTGGCCTCTATCGCGTCCGCAAGCGCCGCTCCGCGGCCATAGAACAATCGCCACGGTTTTAAAATCGCTCTGCATATCATCGACGCCTGTAAGTCGCGTGTTGTAATGATCGAACGAATAGCGGGTAATACCGAGTCAATAAACGCGCTTGAGGACGGCCACCGAAACCCATTGGCCGATAAAACAAGACCAACCGTCAGCGATCCACCAGACACGGTGGACAATTGCGTAACGGCACCCAGTTGCCCCGATTTAGCCAAGCGCAGCAATGTTCCGAGATGAAACACGGTCGCACGAATGCCGCCGCCTGACAGCGCGAGAGCGATCCCGGATGGAGTTTCGTTGTTATCGTTCATCATGACTTAGATCTTCCTCTACTAGAGCCCTCGTTGCTCCGTCAGGCAACGCGATAAGCATCAGGAAGGGCCCGGTCTGCCGCAGCTGCGCGAAAACGCGGGCGGTGGCGCGGTCGAGTGGCGATGGGCCACCACCACGCGGATGACTGTGCCAGGTTCCCAAAAAGACGATGATACTGTTCGAGGCCCTTTCGATCGTTCTTACGCGATCGCGCAAGCCTTGTGTTCCGTGCACGAACCGATTCAGCTCGCGCACACTATCGGGCGGAGCCTCCTCGACCCGCGACACCGTGATTCTTCGCATGAGGGGATTAACGACACCGTAAAGCGTACCGCCGTTCTCCAACGGAGTATAACGTCGCGCTTCCACTTGCATTATATCGACGACATTAGATAAGACGCGTACTTCCCAGCTCTTTTGGTCCTGCGCATGATTTAGCACCCGCGTCGGTCCGAGCGTATGGCGCTGCCATATGGAGCCGAGTCCGGTGTCATCGCTATGGCCGAACCACCATTCGCCACCATCGGGAGGATTCTCAGAATGGTAAGTGAGTAGCTGTTTACCCATGCCGGCGGCAAACAACGCCGCCTGTGCGTTACTCATAATCATTGTCATACTATGACAACCAATACCGACGTATTGCCGCGTCAACCGACTGTTTCGGCCATGCAAGAACTCATGTAAGGAACTGTTGATGGCGGCGTCATACAACGATGCTTGAAGATCGTCGACGCGCGGCGAGCGATTCTGGCCTTCGAGGAATAATCCACCAGCGTTTCCGTTTGCAAAAAACGTGGATGTTATTAAGCGGCCTGGTAAGGACGTGCCAGCACCGATTAGCGCTTCCTGAACGTGATCGGAGGCGGTAGTGTCGATGATGAATCGAGCTCGATTGATTCCAAGATCGCTCCACCGTTTTTCCGGTTTTCCCAGCAACACATCCAATACATCTACGATATGCGCGGTCGCATTAACGCCGTGAGCGACGGCATTCATCGCCATAGTTTGCGCTTTTCTCGCCGCTACGGGAAACCCCGCTTCATGTCGAGCCATCACGTGCGGAACAAAAGGGGCGTTGTCGATGAACCGCATCGGACCGACTCCCGCCTTGATCAAATGTGTCGCGAGCTTCGAACCCAGACTACCTGCGCCGATGAAAACCGTCGGGTCCTGTCCGGACTTAAACGGTACGCCCGACAACCTAGCGAGAAGTTCGCCTGTTGCTGGATGTCGGTGATTCAAAAGCTTGATGCGGACGTCTTTGGGATCAAGCTCCTGTGGCCGGCGAACCGGTAGCTCAAGTAGAAAAGGCGTTGGCTCGAGCGAGTGCGATTGGTCGGTAATGCGGACCGGCCGTCGCAACGTCAACACCAAAATGACAGGCGCCGTCTGTAACTGGCCATTGGCCGCGGTATTTATCGCCGATGCAATCCCTTTAAGTTGTTTTATCGTCGGAAAGCGGACCCCCTTTCCGCGAGCATCGATACGATTGAACAATGCTTCCAGCGTTTCAACGTCAGAGAAGCGGCGATGGACCGTGACGTGTTTCTCAAGCGGCCACACTTGGAGAAGCGCGGTTTCGTGTTTCGTAACGGTCCCGACCAGCGTGGCGTATTTTGGAACTCCGTTGTTATCGTCACGACGAGGGCGTATGAAATCCGGTCGCTCGCCCGGTATAAACTCAATTGGAATTACTTGACTCCCGTCAGCCGCGCCAACGGGATGGATCAACGTCGATGTCTCAAGAATCAGAGTGCCGTTGCGTTTTGGCAGAATAGCGGGTTCCCATCCTAGCGCTTCGTCGTACAAGCCGTCGCGTGCTGCACGATCAAGCCAATCTTTGATCTGCATCAGAACCGGGTGGAGCGTCCCGGTGCTGTGCATTAAATCATCGACCTTGCCCTCATAAATGCATGGGAGACGGACTCCATTGGGGCCGTCGTCGGAATAGAGGTGTGGTAGATCGCTAGGGAAATCAGCCCGCAACCAGACATAGGGAGCGGTCAGCGGGAAGTCGTTGCCGAAAAATAGCGTTACAGGCTCTTTTCGACGCACGCCCAGCTTCGTCTGACCGTCCTTTCGGTCTCGTTGAGGCAAGGCGACACTGAAAACGGTTTCGACACACCAACCTGATTCTCCGGCTCTCGTGCTAACAACCTTGCACACACCCGCGCGGTCGATTTCCACCAAGGCGCCCCTTAGGGCTGCCGGTATCTTGTCAGGCATGCAGAGTTAACCGTGTTTTGCCGGTGTGCTCACCACCCCCGTGGAACCCGCGCTTATGTACGCAGTTTTCACCTTTTCCACACGCTGTGGTCCGCTACCAGTGATATTGAACTCAATCGGTTCTGATTCATCGGCTGTACATAGGAAAGAACCGTCGGCACCGGCGGCAATTTTTTCGTACTCTTTTTTTGCGCCGAAACACGGCGGATCGTCATCGTCGTCCTCAATGGTTTTCGAGGATGAGACTATCGTCCCGCCGCTTCTGATTTCACCGAGCGCGTTCAACGCGTCCTGGTCCGGCTTCCCCTTTCCGCCGTCGTATGCCTCACTAGAAATAACGCTCCAAGAACAATGATGGGGCGTCAACATTAAATCGTATTCCAGAGCGCCCTTGTCCTTCTTGTACTTGCTCCAAAGCTTTTTCCAAATTGCCGCGGCGGCATCACCGCCGGTGAGGTACAGCGTTCTGGTTTTGTCGTTCTTCGTGGCCGCGAGCGACATCTGCATGATGATGCTGGAGTGGTTTTTGTCGAGTGTCTCTTCATCCAGTTCCTCAGCGGGAAGGGGCGCCAGAAGACGAACACTGATGAAGTCATTCGTCTTTCCGCGCACCTGGTTAAACACGGTACCAGCTGAAATCACTAGTTCTTCCACGCCGTCGATATGGCCGGGCTCGTCACCACCCAGAATCAATGCCCGATCACCATCGGCCGGCTGCGCGGTTTTGTTATTTCGGAACCAGTTTACGCGGCGCTTGGCTTCCGTATTCCATGCGCTCGCGTCTTCGCACAACGGATGATCTTCACAGCGACGGCGGAAAATTAATGGTGAAGACCACATTTCGCGGATGATGATTTTCTCGCCGTCCTCGTCATACTCCGATAATGGGTCCAGATGGAACTCGCTGATCAAACCACGGCAATGGTCTTGATCCGGATGCGAGAGCACCATTACATCCACGTAGGGGCGGTTCGATCTATCGCGCGGCAACCGTGCCAACAACTCATCGCGACCATCCCGGTCGTCTTCGTCGTCGGTGTTTTCGCAGATATTGCAGTCCACTAGGATGGTGGTTTTGTCTTTGTCGTCCAATGTGATTAGCGTCATATCGCCATTGTCGACACGGAAGTGTGTGATTTTGCCAGTCATCGGGAGAGTCCCTCAGTAGTTGAGTGAGTAAGAGTAACTATGTGCGAGCGCCATTAGTCGTTATCAAATCAAAGGAAGCGAGCGAGGTGTCACCAAATCGAGCGAGAGATGAATCAGGTAGGCGCCGCCCCCGACCAACAGCAAAAAGCGCGCAAACTCGCCTAAAGTTGTTTCCGGATTCCACCGGTAGACCTTGTGCGTGCCATAAGCGACCGCGCCAGCACAGACGAGGCTGTGGAAAAACTTCCGATGGTGCGGGTTCACAGCTGGTTCCAAAATGTCGGGCAGATCGGTCAGCCACGCCGCCAATGTAGCCGCCGCGACGGGTTTAAGGGTTACGCGATTGTTTTTCGCTTCTGCGTATGCAGCGGTGCCTCCCACAACCAGGGCAGCAGCTATTCGATGAGTCGGGCCATTCGCCATTAATCACCTCTTTCGTTTAAATCTGCTTCAATGAAGCAGATGAACCAGATGGCATTAAAAAACTACCCAATTCGGTAGTAAATAAATTCAATGCCGCCGCTTACTGCCACTGTCTGCCTCCGCAACAAATACCCTTGCTCATATAGCTGCTTTAACTTCGTGCTGGCGTTATTGATCTGAAGCTTCAGCCTCAGCGCCAACTCAGCAGCCGTCACCTCTTCATGCTTAAGCGCGAACTCCAGCGTCGCCACATTCCCTTGGCTCGGCTGCGGTCCGATGACCTGGCCTCGCATGCCTCTCCATACCATCAACGGCTGTTCTCGCCTGATGGCAGCGGCTTCCCAGTTCTCAAGGACGTCATCGCCACTGACATCGACGAAACAAAAACCCTTGTCGCCGCGGAACCGCTTCGCCAAACCGATCACCGTTTCGTCGGCAAACGAAATATCGATTCGTTTCACACCCTCCAATGACACGCGAAATATTGTCGTTCCCGCGTGCTCCTCAACTGCTCGAAGCAGCTTGGGGAAAACCTCGCGCCCGAACGGTCGCCCCCATCCCTCCGACCCCCCCATGTACTCAGAGAGTCTGAGTTTCGCCCCTTTCTCGTTCATCTTATTCATTGAAGCAGAATATTGGTGTCAGGTCAAGTCAAAATCGAATGATAGGTGAGTACCCCAGAAAAGGTGCAGGTTGTCGAAGCAGTAAGCCGTGTTGGGTCGGTAACCTGTTTGGCCGGGCACCAGCAGAATCCGTGACTCCGGAAGGCGAACATCGAGCTCCGCTTTGTACTTTAGTGCCTGCTCGGCGCTGCCCTTTATTCCGCAGCCTCGATTTTTCCCGTGGCGGGACAAGCCTTTTCTTACGACTTCGACGAAAAGATCGGTGTCCGACAACTTAGCCAGTTTTGATTTTTCCTTTTCCAGTGCCGGACGCAGGGTTTGAAGCACGCCGTGTCCGCTATCCGATACCGCCACCTTTAGGCACCCGCCGCGCCGGTACAGCTGAAGCGCTGCAAATCCATCTAGCTCGGTTGAGCTGTGATCAAAAATGTTTCCAATAAGCTCGGCAAAGACGGTAAAAGCGGCGTTCTCTAGAGACTTTATGTCGGGACGACCATGACAACCCTTAACCAAGACATCCGTCAGACGACCTGGAAGGTTTTTCGCGATGGATCGATCAGCTGGATTGATCGCAGCAATTTCCACAAGCTTGAAACTCGTACCGTAAAAGATGTCTGCCCTGGATACGGTCGGCCGATCTGGACTCACTTCAATTTCGGGCAATAAATGATCGAAGAACCCGATTCGATCGAGATATCCCATAGTGCCTTCCTCGCCCTCTTCGAACTCAAGGCGGACGCGGCGCGTGGAGCGTTGCAACTGGTTCGCCAATGACAACAAACGCACGGCCGCGTCGACCATGAGCTTGCAGCCCTGGGGGATTTTGAATACGACGTCGTACACGGTTTTGCCGTGGGGTCCGCCGCTTCTCTGGAGCACAGTCTCAAACTGCTTCGAGTTGATCCACAGAGATGGAAAATCGAGTGTGCAACGCACTTTGGTAGAACAACTCCCTCTTTCTTGTTGATTCCGAATATCTCTCAAGCTACATACAGTAATAATGCAATGCAAACAATTGAACAACGGCGCAAACTGTAAGGATCATCAAGTTAAGTCGGATCTGCAATACTGATTGAACTCTGCGATGTGTACTGCAAGGAAACCCAAAAAGGAATTCACATGAAACGCTTCCGTTCGCTCCCGCTGTTGGTACTGTCTGCCTGCATTCTGGTGGCTTCTGCGTTGTCCGTGGCGGCACCGTGCCCACCGGAGGGGCAAGGCAGCCGCAATGACCCGAAGCAGAACGTCCTCAAGAACCGCGATACCGCGCCACCGTCCTATGAGCAGATGACCGTGGGCCAATTCGAAAAGACGTTTAAGAAAAACCTCAAGTTGCCGACACGCCGGGAGAACTTCACCGAGGCCCAGCTGGCACCCGTAGCGCCGAGTGAGCAGCGCGGTGTCACCCTCACCGGGTACGTCCTGCGGGCGGTCAAGCAGGGTCCGGAAACCGCGAATTGCGAAAGTCCAACGCGAAGTGACATCCATGTGTGGCTCTACTCGAAAACCAGCACTGACAAGGCAGAACGAACCAAGCTGCGTGGCTACGCGGTGGTGTCCGAGGTCACTCCCGGCTGGCAGGACAATCACCCGACCTGGACCGCGGCTAACTTGGAGAAACTGGCCAAAGACAGGGTGAAGGTACGGGTGTCGGGCTGGGTCATGTACGACCCGGAACATCCGCCGCACCTGGGCAAGACCCGCGGAACGCTCTGGGAACTGCACCCGATAACCAAGATAGAGATCCAAAATAATGGGGCATGGCAGGAGTTATGAAGGAATTGGATAGCAAGCTGCGCCGCTATCTCACCACCGCCGGTTCATGGGCAGCCCTGCTTCTCGGGATCGGCTACCTGGCCATCTTCTTTATTCTCAGGAGCAAGGCGGATTTTGCCGTGGGGATAGCGTTTCTGTCTCTGTCGTTGGCGATCAGAACTTACGGCAAGGTAAGGTAACGAACTAGCCCTCGCTTACCCCGGCGCTATAAATCTATATTTAGCTGCATCACGCCGGTCACAAACATGATACCGATGGATGGATTTGCACTAATTTGCCATGAAAACATCGTGTTTCCACGGGGTTAGTTCGTCCCCTAAAGCGGCTCCTCGATTCAGTCGTAACGATAATGTGGTAACGCTAATTCCTCGTTGTTTGAATCGGCGTTATCCGGTTGGCGCGGCCTAAACGTTAGACCAATATCTCCGCATTACCGCCCCGCGATCCTTATCCAACACGAGAAGCGCTGCACGATTGGCATCGACGATTTCACTGAAATCGCGATGTTGTCCACGTACCCCATTGGATGAAAGTTCCGCCAACAGTGCCGCCGCATTATCGAGCATGCTCATCTGCATTCGCATTGTCTCGTCGAACGTCGCATGTCTCGCGCTGCGCGCTTGCCCACGAAGGCATTGGAGGTAATGGCGAAAAGCCTTCTGTTGGGAAAAATCAGCTACGCTCGGCTGCGGTGCCGAGAACAACTCATCGGCGTACCCGCTTCCGAGTTCAGCTGGCGGTCTCATTCTGTCCAAAACACCCATACGTTTCGCGATATCGAGGTATGACAACCGATACTCTGACAACGCCTGGGGACAGTAATACCAAATCGCTTTCTGTTTTATCTCGTCTTCCAGTGATGCCTGGAACTTTTCCGGTGGAAATGACCTCACATTGACCCAAGTTCCGGAAGCAATGGCCTCGACATCCGCGCACGCGGTAACCAACAGCTGGTGGCTGCAATAGCCAACGATAACGCGCTTACCTTTCAGCCGAAGGCCGGCCGCCAGGTCAAGGACGTTGGTGATCCAACTTGCATCGGTGACGAGATATTCTCCGGGTGGATGCTGGCACACGACGTAGAAACCATCGACGTCCCAGTTGCCGACGTTATCAAGAATACGGTGCACCTGGTCAACGTCGCGTATCGCCTTTGCGCTTAGAGCGATCGTAGCAATTAACTGAAAACGTTCAATGTCATGCCGCGCCGCTTCTTCAAAAGTCAGTCTTTGAATCTGTAACCAATCGTCGGTGACCGTGTCGGCGTGCAACCCCGGCAAGATTAGGTCACGGCACCCAAGTTCTAGATTTAGCTGAAGCAGTGCCGACATAAAATCGCGCAGCTGCCCTCCTGACCAGAACTCACCGGTGCTGTAGTTTTCCGGCCAGTAGTCGTGTGAGGTCAAGCGTCCGTGATTCGCATCAGGGACGTAAAACTGAGGATCGACCATCACCGAACCGCCGTCTTCGCGTAGCTCACCGGAAAGACGAACCATCTGCTCACGACTGAGATCTCGTGGGCTGAGAATGACGGTTCCGGTGCCCCATTCAGCAATAAGTGCACGGCAATGCTCCATCATGCCATAACCAAATTGAAGGTAGAGTTCCATGTTGGCAGTCCTATTTTTCAAATACGCTTGAGGTTTACGGGAGTCCGTTTATCCGACAGATATCCTGCATCCAAGAAAACGCATCCTGCACACGCGCAAGTCTGTGGTCACGACGCGTGCGTGTCATCGCCACGACGAGCTCCCGAAATTGGCCCGACGGTTCGACGTTTCGTGCAATCGGCGGCAATGCGACATTTTCGAGTCGATGCATAACCTCTAATACGTCGCGCGCCCCGTCGCGAAATGGGTTAGTTCCCTCGACGCACTCATACAATGTTACGCCGAGCGCAAAAAGATCGGCACGGCTGTCAATTTCGGTCTTTCGGTTGCGAAACTGCTCCGGCGGGGAGTACCCATAGGTACCCATCCCGAACACTGCCGCGGTAGAAGTAATCGATTCGAGGTCGAGATGGCGCGCGATACCAAAGTCCAGCAACCAAGCCGAAGCGGGGTTATCGTTCAGGATAATGTTCTCGGGCTTGACGTCGCGGTGGACGATGCGCGCGTTCTCAGCCGCGGTCAGTGCTTCAAGGACATGCAGCGCCACGGTGAATATGGCGCGTTCCGATAGTCGGCCGGTGGCGATAAGATTACGCAGGTTGCGGCCGGGTACGTGCTGTTCGCGCACCCAGATCAGCTCATCGTGATCATGCACGATCTTGCCGACTTCATATATACGCGGTATACGCGACGACTCGATGGAGTGGACCGCCTGAATTTCGCGCAGCGCTCGAGCCGGATCCGTGGCGGGATGAAAAATCTTTAGAACAACACTGCCATCAGTCGCATGGATACCGGTGTAGGCGCACTTCTGACCGCCGCTGTCGAGCGGTGTTAGTGAAGAGATCGCGGGAAACTGCGATTTAAGCCAATCCTCGGGGTAGACAATCGCCGGCACCTTGAAGTCCCGTTAAAGAGCTTCGCCAAGCCCATTCGTTAAACTGCCACGAAACGTAGGATTTTGGAAGCGTCTCACAACGGGCGGGGATAGGAGTGACGTCCGGCGACATATCAATGGTTATCAATCCGATGCCAAATCGTGCGGCGTCTTTGATGACGTCGGTGGAGCGGGGCAGCTGCGGTGTGAGCAGATACGACTCGGAGGCAAACCAAGTGTTGCGGATCGCCTGCTCAAGGCCGCTGCGCATGTCCGTGACTTTTGCCTCGATGGAAATAAGGCGGCGGACTGCAAATATCTCGTAAAGCGGGCGAAGGCGCACGTCTCCGTTCTGGTATGTCAGAACATCAGCTGCTGCCAGCCTTTCGATCGCTTCAAGTTGTTTTCGTCCACGAATCGACGGGGGCGCCAAAGAGCAATTCGAAAATTGGTAGAAGGTATGCAGTAAACGAATATCAGCGGTGGATAAACTGATTCGCTCCTTGGGCCAGTGGCGAGTCACATGAGTATCCCACTGGACCAAAACGATATCGGGGAATCCGGACTCGATGCGTGGCTCGACAAATGCGACTTGAGCCCAATCGGCATTCGATACGCCGAGCGGCTTGGCTAGGTATCGGTAAACAAGCTCAAGCTCAGGACCTGCGGTAGGCGTACGTAGAAACGGTCCTGCCGGAATCCCGGTATCCACAACTTGAGCGCGCGCATTAGAGATCATGTTAACCGCCGGGGCAGGATCACTTCTTCTTCCTGCTCCGATTCCTCCAGGATGCAACGTCAATACCATATTCCTTTAGTTCGTCCCTGTGATCACCAATCCAGTCTTTGACGATAAACGCCACGACATCGGATGAACCTCGGCCCTTAATGCTGATGAGCTGTTGAACAACGTAGTGTGTGTAGGCCTCGACGTTACCCTGAATCTTGTAGGACCCCTTTTTGGGTCCTTCTGCGTTATCCGATGCCATGAATATGTCCCAAATGTCATGATCATATATGATTATATACGATCATATTTGATCAACATAATGGGCCACCAATTTGCGTGTGTTGGCGAAGCTTGGGCACCAATTACTGAAACACTGATACCCCGCTGGTCCCAGGCTTGAGTCCTGGCAGGGTTCACCGCTAAGCCAATTAACTGTTTTTTGGTCGACGACCGCGTCAGCCGGATTCCGGCGCGTTATGCTTTTGCTTCTTCTCCGCCTTTTTCAACATATCTTCTACTGCCAGTTTGGCAAGCAGCGCGATCAAATCATCCATCACTTTTTGCCTCTGCTGAATCACCGGCTGGGCACAGGGCTCGCATATCTGTATGCGGACAGTAATTTCAGGTTCCTTGTTTTTCTCTGGGGTAAGCCGAATCTGCTTGACCAGATCGACCAGGACCGTCGGGTCGTCCTTCTTGAAGCGCCTCTTGCAGAGCGGGCAGATCGGGGTGGTGCGGGGCCGGGTTTGGATCTGCTGAACGACGCGCTTCGGGGCTCCCATGCCCTCGATGAGAATGGCTTTGCGTTCCATGCGTGTAACCCTCCTTGGGGATTTCCATTAATCTAAAGGATTTAACGTCTTGGCCACCTTTAATGGAAAATATTTCACGTTTTCTTCCACGAGTGGCCGATTATTCGAAAAATCTCTACACCACCGCCATCATGCTCCGTAGCAATCCATCCCATCAAGGAGGACAACCATGGCCCAGGAAAGGATCTGCCTGAAGCGCGACGCACTCTACGAACAAGTCTGGTCGCAGCCGCTGATTGATCTCGCTAAACAATACGGACTCTCCGACGTGGGGCTCGCCAAGATCTGCCGGAAACTGAAGATTCCTCTGCCCGGCCGCGGCTACTGGGCCAAGTACAAGGCCGGAAGAATCCCGCCGCGTCCGTCGCTGCCTCCGCTGAAGAAAAACGACCTCGCCGAGGTCATCGTCAACAAACCAGAGCTGCTGCCGGTGGAACCGCAGACCCTCACGGAAGCCGAGCGCTTGGTCGCCTTAGAAACCCTCCCGGAAAATCTCATCGTGGTGGCGCCCACTCTGTCCTCTCCCCATCCCCTGGTGGCACGTACCCGCAAATGGCTGCGCCTCACCAAACCCGGCGATTACGGGCTTCTCCATTCGCGCGAGAAGAGTTGCCTCGCGATCCACGTGGGACCCAGTAGCCTGGGCCGGGCGCTTCGCATCCTGGATGCCCTGATCAAAGGACTCGAATCCCGAGGCTATCCCGTGGCGACCGAAACCGGTGATGAGCGCGCCACCACGGTGACGGTTATCGGGATTCCCCTGGAGATCGAGCTTCGGGAGCAGGTCACCCAGGTTCCGCATAAGCTGACACCCGCCGAGAAGGCGGAGCAGAAGCGAAGCGCGTGGCTTTACTTACCCAAGTACGACCATCACCTGAGCGGGCAACTTACCCTCGGCATCAAGACCTGGTGCGACGGCACCCGCTGTAACTGGGCTGACGGTAAGAAGCAGCGTCTCGAGCATTGCCTGAATGCCTTTGTCGCCGGTCTTATCCAGGCCGCCGTCCGAAAACAAGCCCGGGACCTTGCATGGGAGCGTCAGCAGCGGCAATGGGAAGAGGAGCGCCGGCAGCGCGAAGAGCAGGAACGGATCCGGCGCGAGGAAGCGGCGCGGCTTCAGGCGCTAGAACAGGAGGTTGCCGATTGGCAACGGGCCGCACGGATTCGGGCTTATGTGGAGGCCGTGCGACAGACCGCGGTGCAATCCAAAGACGCCATCGAGGCCGGCAGTGAACTGGACCGTTGGCTTGCTTGGGCGCTACAGCAGGCGGATCGGATAGATCCTCTTCAGGCGTCATAGCAATTCGACTAGACAGGTTCGTCAGTCCTCCTGCCGGGATTCCCCCCCTCAAGCGGAGCCGGCTGGATTCGTCCAGCGGCGCCCTGATAAGGAAGTAATTATCTTGCGGCGGCCGCGGCGATTAGTAGCGCGCTGGCCACTAATCCAAACACCACCCAACCTGTGAGTTGGGGGCTTTCAACCGTATTGCCCTTGGCGTATTCCGTATGGTGTTCGCAATTGAACTTCCCAACGTCATACAGCCGACCCAAACAGGCACGAGCCCGGGCAACAACAGCGTGTGCCGCATGTGCGAAGGGGGACCATTCGACGCTTACGACTCCGCCCTCGGCAAACAGGTGAAGTGGCTCCTCAACCACCCGGCCTCGAGCCTTTGAATTGTGAACAACCATTACTTGTGGAAAGAGTGCTGAGACGACGCCCTTGTGAAAATAGAACCCATGCCACACCCGAATAACCGACCCAATCTGCATTTCTGTTTCCATTGACGAACTCCTATGTGGATTGAAAAAGTACATGGGCAGGGACGTGTCCGAGCCCACCGACGTCTACCGAACCATACGAACCGGGCAACACCGCCGTCGCGACGCTCGGCGATCCAAGACGAAGCTTTAGCTGCGCAAATGACGGTCCGCCATGAAGCATCCGCAGCGCTTCAGCAACAACCAAGGTCCCTGCCGTGGCGCCAACGAACGGAACAGCGATTGCCTTGCCAGCGAGCATGATCCGCCCACATTCATCGGCGAGGTCTTGGTATGCAGAATTGTTGGTTGCAATCGACTCAGCCTCGCTCGTCGTTTCGTCCGGCCAAAGCTCATTCACGTTACGCGTACCCGGAAGCGTATGAATGTTGATCACGTCAAAATTACCAAGCGTTCCCCCCAATCCGGATTCAACCACACGACTGAATTCGGCCGTGCCAAGAGCTCGGCGCGCCACATTGTTATCGAAGCCGCAGAATGAAATTTGCGGCTCGCTCGGGTCGCAGCGGAATTTCGTGCCAAACCGTCGTTCGACCAGACGCGCCTTGAACCCGCGCCGTTCGAGCCATCGCGCACATACGCGTGTTTTGAATTTGCCGATATCGCGCTTTTTCAACAGGACGCCGGTTTCGACATTAGCGGCCACGGCCCGGTCAAAGTCGTTAAGAAAAAATTCGACGTTATCTCGTGTGGCGTAAGGCAACGTAGCCAGCGCCCATAAATACCCCTGGCCCAAGTGTCCAAGACCAAGGATCCAGGCACGGGATGGCAAGATTTCCAGCGGAACGCCCAGCGCCGCGGAATCGAACGGTTCAAGATCCGGTCGCCACAGCGACAGCGTCACCACACGCGAGCCCGCCTCAATGTTGACCTGGGCAAATTCTAGAAATATCTCCGAAACGGCCAAGGCACCCGCCGTGATGCCCACCAAAGGGCAATACTCTCGTTCGGGAAGACGGGAAACGAGTGAAGTTGGTCCGACCTTGGCGATCCAGCCGTCAAACGTAATGCGAAGGCCGCAGGCCTGAGGTACGTCACCGAGAATGAACGTGTGGTTAATTGTGCCGACTTCCGAGTCCAGGCTCTCGATGACGGGGTCATAGCCCAATTCGAGCTGGAGTTCCCGCATCAGAGTTCGGCTTGAGAACTGGTCAGTTAAAAAATGGCTCTTTTCCAGAGATTTGTCGATGATGACGCGAACCCCATTCGGAAAGCACCGATTGGCGGTCTTCGCGACGGTAAGCAACGCGAGCTGCAGCGTGTACGAATGCGCGACATCAGCACCGCACACCACGACAACGCGCTGCAAAGCCCGGCGCGCGAGCGATTGTTCCGGCGTTTCTTGATCTCGATCGAGAAAGAATTTGGAGATTCGTGAAAACTCATCAGGATCCATTTGCGCGGTCATTCTCGATCACCATAGCGACAGTCGGATACGACGTTGATTTTTACCGGGCCCAAGCGTTTGCCACCGAAAATTCCCTTGATAAACATAAATACCCACCTCACGCAAAGACCAACGACTGCATTTACCGAACCGCGGAAGAATGAGGGCGAGATGGTCAACCTGCGGCATCATCGGATGCGTGCGATCGATCTCGCTCTGCCGGACATCGTCACCCGGATGGGTGTGCACGTCGAACAACACTTCCAGCTTGTGCTTGCGGCAGTGCTCCCACAGCGCGGCGTACCCCGATGCATGAAAGTCCACCCCTCCCGTCAGTGACGTCGGATCAAGATCGTCATAACAGAGGTAGGACGTGGCCTTGCTGTAGTTTTTCTTCCGGCGACCGAGGACAAATGCGCCGCTTTCGCGCCGGCCTTTACCGCGTCGCTCAAGATCCGCGATGAGCGCCGCCCACATGAGGACCGGCACTCGGGTTGTCGTTTGAGTATTGTTGTTAAACGCCAACGTAGTCCCCCGAATTTAACAAGCCGTGAATTTCGGTTAAGTAATCGACGATCGTGTGTTGGCTGTCCCAGATCAGATGCGGCTGCGCTGTTTTCCATTCGTTGTGCTGGTTGTGACTGTCGGCGGCTACCCGATCGTAAGGGTGATACAGTGCATTGACATTCCAGTCCGTTCGGAACACTTTTGCGACGCGGCTCTCGGGTTTTCCCTTCGGCCATTTGGCGGGCGGCAGCGCGGTCTTCGTTTCCATATCCCAGAACGGGCCGGTCGGCGCAACGGTGCGATAATTTTCCAGATCAAGCACCAAGTAGTACCTTTGCGGCGCGTTCTGGCGCTGCACCGCCGCAACCCATAACACTAGCTTCGGCCATACGAGGCTTTCGGGCAGTTGGGATGCGCAGACAAGCCCCCACATCCCTTTAGCGACGCCGATCTGAAAGTCGGCATCTTCGACATCCGCCTCGAACGCGCGCTGATCGGGCTTTTTCATCCTTGCGGTGTGACCTCTTTCACGAGGTCGAAGCAAATTTTGCAGTTACCGGCCTCCACGAGCTCGCCCAGATGCTGATTCGGCCGCGGACGATCGTTGGTGCCACACTTCTGCAAAACCAGATCCGCGGCCGCGGCGTCGTCGAGCCGGAACTTTGTTTTCGCCCATTTGGTCACAACTTCGATGGTGGTTGCCGGCGAAAATCTGTGCTTTTTAGTATCCGAGCCGTAATTGACCTCGACGGCTACCCGATGGCATTTATGGCAGTGGACGTGGTCATGGCCGCGGATCTTCAGTCTCTCGATCGTCTGGGTGGGGTCGACCGGTTCGTGGGAATCGTTGCCGTCTTCGACATTTACCTCCTCCTTCAGGGCTTCGATCCATTCACCTACAAAAACCAGCGCATCAGCAGCATTTATTCCGGCTCTCGTCAGAACATCGATAAGGCGTTCGTCGCGCCCGGCGCCAACCTTTTTCGGCTTCTCGCCGTGGCTGTGCAGAAATAACTCGATCTTGTCATCGTTCATTTTCATGTTGACCTCTTGTTCTTGGATATAGGTGACCGTCACCACCCGTCTGGGGAGAAACGGCCCGCCCTAACGGGCGAGCCGGTCTCCTTGGCTACGTTTAGCTATTCTTCAGCCGAGAACGCCGAATACGAATGGGCCAGGCTCGATGCCCGTACGCATGGGCATCACGCACCTTTCCGCTTCGATCACGGCGGTAACGGCGGAAGATTAGGACATAGCCATCGGGTTTTGATGGCATATACCTACCTCCAAAATTGGACAGCACAAAGGGAACTCGTGGGTCGCGGTACCGTTGATGGCTGGTGCCGTTTGTGCTAGGGTAGGAAGTGCAAGTTCATTCCTAGCAACCCACAAGAAGAAGCGACCGACTGTCCATAAAGCCGCATCTTTTTGATTAAATCGGTTTGTATTGATTGAGCCCGAGCTACAACTCGGGCTCTTTCATTTTCTGGGCTTCGCGATCAGTCCCCTCCTTCTTAAAGGCGCGCCACTGAATTTCAGCGGCATCGCTAGAAACACCAAAACGGGAAACAAGGTCAATTGCTTCCCGGCATTTGGCCAGATGACGGTGCGAAATCAGTAATTCACCGGCAAACGCCTTGGCCTGCCATTCAGGATCTTTGTAGGCGGGAAGAGCGATTCCGGATGGCGATCGCGCTAACGCAACACCTTGGTGAAGCAGAAGATGGCCGAATTCATGGGCAATCGTCATTCGGTCCCGACCCTCGCCAGCCCGAGCACGGTTATAAACATCTTCCCGAATTTGGATGACGCCGTATTCTGGCATCGTTAGTCCGTGGTTATCCCCCATCTCCGCTTCCGGCAGTACCTCAAGCAAAAAGCCCTTATAAACACGGGGAAGAACGAGCTCGACCACCTCGACGATCGGGAACTTCGCGCTTTTGACGTTGAAATACTCCCGTACGCCATCAGCGAGGGCTCTGATCTGCTTGCGACTTAGCGGGGCCACCTCGGCTCCTCCCTTCGACATCTCACTCCTCCTTATATTTTTCCAAGACTTTATTAATTTTCTGCCGCTCCACATCCGTTAAATCGGCAAAATTCCGTGCAAACAGAGCGACCATCTCACGCTCTTTGTCACTTCTTTTAGCCAAGCTAACTTTCACCTCTCGCTGCGATATTTCGGCTAAATTGGACAACTTCCTGGATTGAGCCTTATCTAATTTGTAGTGTTCTACGACCCGGCTTATAAAGTCGCGGGGTACATTTTTCCGCCCAGTTTCTATGGCGGAAAGAAACGCGACTGACAGATCTAATGCCTCAGCCAGGTCACCGAGCGTCTCGCCGTGATCTATCCGGAGCTTGCGTAGCTCCCGACCAAGTGGCGTCAGCTTTGGTACTTTTGACTGTCCGGCATTCCTCATGGTGACCCCTTTCCTCATGGTTGATTGGCTTTAGGCCCCTTGAACTGATTTCTTGGGTTCCTACATACTTAGACTAGCATATCGGTAGAAAAGTTCAACCTAGAAAGGAAGAAAAATAACACCTCCGGTACAGCCTCTATACGGTACCGGCCTTTTGTTTTTTCATAATCGCCTGCGCCTTTGGTGATTGCATCCAACTCGCTCAGTTATCCGTCTCAAGCAGAGACGAAACCCTATTTAAGATTTGCGACCACTCGCGCTCGATAAGTGCACGCAATTGGTTCTCCAACTCGAAGCGTTCCGGGGCCTTAAACCATGTGACGTTGTGTCGGGTTACCCTGTCTCGGTACCCTGACCCTTGCCCCCATTCTCGCTCGCATGTGGCCCAGAAAGACTGGTCCAGCTTGAATTCGTCGCGAAAAGCTGTCTGTCCCATGAGCTGCACTTTGCGCAGCAGTTCTTCGAAAGAGGTATTCAGCACCCGTTCCGTCTGCTGAATCAGGTCCTTTGCTTCGGCGTATTCAGGGTCATTCAGGAGCACCTCGGTAATTGCTGAAAATTTTTCCGCTTTGGGTCCGATCGCTGAAGCCGCTAATCGGCGAGCTCCGTAACCAAGGTGATGCGAATAGTTCAGATTGGGCCACTCGCCTTCTCTTCGAACAGTGGCTCGTATAGTGCTCGAATGGGCCACCGTCATCTGCTGGATTAAGCTGTCTTGGATTTGAGCATTCAGCTTCGGCACAGCCTGATTTTGGGATATCCAGGTCCTCATCATTCCAGCCGCCTGTCGCAAAATCTCCTGGACCTGCTCACGCTCATGATTGAGCAAGAGTGCCTTGGCGTTATTGGTTATTTCATGCATCCGGGCGCGGAATGACTGGCGAACTTCGCCAAGCCGCGCTGAGATGAAATGATTCAGATTATTCGGATCGTCTTCTCTGGCATTGAAGAATCCCACGGCGAGACGTTGCAGGCCCAGCGGCTCCAGCGCCATCAAAACTTGTTCTCCTTTGAGCTCATAACCTTCTTCTACGCTTTCAACCTTGATGCCGGTCGCATCATCTTTGGCGGCAAGGGCCTCGTCATGGCGGGGCAGGGCTAGCAGCGCCACGTTAAGATCAAGTGAACGGACGCCGGCTTCCTTGGCCCGCTCAAGTAGCAGACGGAGTTCAGCCGCTGGCGCGTTATTGAATCCAGAGCACAATACCGCCAGGGTATGTGGATCATCTAAATGGGCCTCCAGGTCAGCTCTGGCGGCGGTACGATCAATGCCTTTGGTATCGATAATCCGCGTGGAAACGTCGATGTTTCCCAACAACGAGTTAGGCACCACTACCTCAATTCGCTTCGGCAACGTGAAATCTGGATGGCGTCCGTTGTTCACATGCTCGAACGTCTCCTTCAGCCACACTAACGGCGGCTTACCTGAGCTGGTGTCGTACCACGTGTCACGACTGTCTCGACGATGAAGTTCCATCCGCGCCAGCACCTCGACAACCATTTCTCGGATCGATCCAAACTTCTGGCCAAGTTCACGCGCCTCATCTCGGCGAATTGTTTTACCATCGGCTCGCTTCTCACGCTGAATTACAAGCCTCGACATGTTCCGGATTGCGCGTTCAATCTCTTTGGAAATGCCTTGTGATTCACCTTCCTCGGAATTTTCTTTAGCACCAAGCGCTGACTCGCTCTTTAGAATATGTTCGACAAAATCCGTTACATCTGCGCGTATTTCTTCGTCGCTGCGTGGTTCTATGATGAGGCCGTATCCTGGCCCCATACGCAAATGTACTTCGCAAATCGTTATACCTCCGGCGCCGGCCTCCAGAACTGGGGCAGGCGTGCCGTCTTTCCCCGGCACTTCCAATCCGGTCAGACGACAGATGGCTGTGGATTTCCCGATTCCAATACTGCCAATGAAAGCGATCTGATGGTCCCTTTTCAGAAGCAAATTAGCGGTGCGTTCAATCTCCGCGGTGAATTCGGACAACCGGCGTTGGAAGGCGTGTCGAACATCTTCACTGCTTCCGAGGTTGACGAGCTCTTGGGCAACCTTTTCAGCAGTCCACAAAAGATCCTGGTCTGGATGGTCAAGCGGAGGCCGCGGCAAAACTTTCCATTCGCGATTGAGAACCTTGGCCAGATTTCTCGCTTCTGCGGAATCTATGGCATCCAGAATCGTCTCGAGCTCATCGGGTGCAAGTTGACGTTCTCCCGTCTCAACTCGCGACAGCATCACGGGACTCCAAATTATTTTTCTTGCGAGTTCAGCCTGCTTAATTCCTGCTCGTTCGCGGACCTGTGTGAGATAGCGACCGAGTTCGAGCTGTCCGACCGTGTTGGTGTCACTCATAAACGCCCCGATGTGATGTAGTGAAACGTTTCATTATATTAGTGAAACATTACTACACATGTCAAGAAACGTTTATACAACTGTAAAAACAGGCGTTTTGCAGGGGTGGCAACAATCGAGAGATGGTTATCGATACGCATCTAAATGTCACACCACCCCTGTGGGCCGCGATCTCACTTGGCCATGATGTGTGTCTGATGAAACTGCAGAACTAGATGTGCGGCACGAAAAACCTGTGAAAAATCATAATCGTCGACTGTCAAAATTACTGTCGCAATTCTCCACCACTGTCATTTTTATTGTCTTTTTACCCCCGAAGAGTCATTTTGACAGTCATAAAAAACCCAATTAAATCAACGATGGTGACTGTCAGAATTAATGGCGCGCGACATCAGTCAACCCGTCGGGATTTGCCTTCCAGGGGGCTACGACCAGGCTTGTCCGTTCCTGGGGGTTGGCGTACGCCACCGCCTTCCAGGCCCATATGGCGCAGGTACAGCCGGATGATTCCCCGGCGCAGGGGCGGAATCAGCAGCACAAAGGCGGCGATGTCGGTCAAAAACCCGGGGATGACCAGCAGCACGCCGGCGGCCAACAAGGCCAGGCCCTCCAGCATTCCGAGCGCCGGCGATTCACCTCGCGCCACCATGGCCTGGACTCGCGTGGCGGTGGCCAGGCCCTGGCGGCGGACCAGCCAGACACCGGCCACGGCGCTGACCACCACCAGCAAAACCGTCATGCCGGCCCCGATGCGGGACCCGACCTGGATGAATACCGCGATCTCGGCCACCGGCACCAGCAGGAACAGAATCGTGAACATGAAAACAGAACCGTATACCATCGGAAACCCGCAGCATAACTGCTCAGCCGGTGCGCCGCATCCGGGGCGGGGCGGCGTCAGTTTCGCTACAATGAATAAACACCGCT
>OBEQ012001108.1_pt1 | contig 32842 bp, 29 predicted proteins | sample 1670901 | NCBI WGS metagenome assembly OBEQ01 (sample SAMEA104232315, study PRJEB22302) | groundwater metagenome | biome: forest; feature: aquifer; material: groundwater | place: USA | collected 2011-08-07 | depth 5.4 m | reverse complement strand
GGGTGCGGGCCGAACAGCGACGGTTGGCCGGTGTGCAGGCTCCACTTGTCGTAGAGCATCAGCAGCGAAAACCCGAAAACCACCCACAGCAGGGTGCGGCGCATGTCGGTCATGGAGAATTCTTTTCCGGGGCTAGGTGACGAAACAGTTTGGGTGCCATCTGCGGCACCGGGTCGTGGCCGCCGGCGCACCAGGGGTGGCAGCGCGCGAGGCGGGCCAGTGTGAGGCCGCTGCCGGCCAGTGCGCCGTGGCGCTCGAGCGCCTGCAGCGCATAGGCCGAGCAGGTCGGCTCGAAGCGGCAGGCGCTGCCCAGCCACGGGCTCAGCAACAGCCGATAGCCGCGCACCAGCGTGATCAGCAACCGCTGCGGCAGGCTGCGCCAGGCCATCACGGGGCAGCCGCTGCGGCGCGGCGCACCGCCGCCGCCAGCAAGGCGTCGAGCTCGTCGCGCGCGGCGCTGCTCAATGCGCTCGACGCGGCACTGGCGAACTGCTCGCGCGCAAACGGCGCCCGCAGCCGCACCACCCACAAGCCGGCATCGAGTCGGTTCTGGCGTGCCAGCGCGGCACGGATCTGGCGCTTCAGCAGCGAGCGTGTCACCGAGCGCCTGGCGTGCCGCTTGGGCACCACGGCACCCATCCACAGGCCGCCGACTGTAGCCGTCTGTAAGAAGTCATCCACAGCGGCGCCCCCATCAGGTGCGCTGCCTGTTGACAACTTCGCAGCAGCGCCCGCCTTGGCCGGCCGGCTCGGCGCCGAGGCGAGATGGTGGACCGCGAAATGGAAACTGCGCGCCCGGGTCGGGGCGCGCAGCACACGTTCGAAATCGACAGAGCGCACGATGCGGCCGATCATGACGCCACCGCTCGGCGGCACAGGCTGGACCGGCGAGCCGGCTGCGCGGCCGGGCTCAGACGGCCAGGCGCTTGCGGCCCTTGGCGCGGCGAGCGTTGATCACGGCGCGGCCGCCGCGCGACTTCATGCGAACGAGGAAGCCATGGGTGCGGGCGCGGCGGACTTTGGATGCTTGGTAGGTGCGTTTCATGATGGTTCCTGCTGGGCGGGGCGTCGCTGTGACAGTGCCCTGTTACGTTGATCGCCCGCGGCCGTTTGAAGTGCGCTTTTGACGCTCGGCCGCTTTGAGATTCGGGAAACCCACTATTACACCAAAAAGCCCCTTCAAAGTCAAAGACTTAGCACGTAAGCGCTGAATCCGCAGGGTCTTGCGCCGCGGACCGATTCTGTGGATAACCGGCACTTTCGCGCTGCCGGTCGCCGTACAATCCGGCCGCTCCAAAGAGAGTTTTCCACAACATGAGCGCTGACCTCTGGCAACGCGGCTGCGAACGACTTGCGGCCGAACTGCCTGAACAACAATTCAATCCCTGGATCCGCCCGCTGCCGGCCGCCGATGTGGCCGAGGGGGCGGGCGGCTCGGCCGTGGTCACGCTGCGGGTGCCGAACCGCTTCAAGCTCGACTGGATCCGCAACCAGTACGCCGGGCGCATCGAGTCGCTGCTGAGCGAGCTGGCCGGCAAGCCGGTGCGGCTCGAGATCGCGCTCGCCGTGCGCGACGGCTCCGATCGCCCCGCAGCCAACGGCACGCCGGCGCTTGCCCCGGCCCATGCCAATTCCAATGTCAACTCGAATTCCCCGCTTGCCGTCGCGACGCTGCTCAACGGCAGCGGGCCGCGCGGCGTGGTCGTGCCACTGGCAAACCAGGGGGGCGCCAACGGCTCGCCGGGGCTGTCGCGCAATCGGCTCAACCTGAACCTGACCTTCGACAACCTGGTTCCGGGCCGGGCCAACCAGATGGCACGCACCGCCGCGCTGCACGTGGCCGGCGCACCGGGGGCGATGTACAACCCCCTGTTCATCTATGGCGGCGTCGGCCTCGGCAAGACCCACCTGATCCACGCGGTCGGCAATGCGCTGTTGGCCGACAAACCCGACGCGCGCATCCTCTACCTGCACGCCGAGCAGTTCATCACCGACGTGGTGAAGAACTACCAGCGCAAGACCTTCGACGAGCTGAAGGCCAAGTACCACTCGCTCGACCTGCTGCTGATCGACGACGTGCAGTTCTTCGCCGGCAAGGAGCGCACCCAGGAGGAGTTCTTCAACGCCTTCGAGGCGCTACTCGCCAAGCGCGCCCACATCATCATGACCAGCGACACCTACCCGAAGGGGCTGGTCGACATCGACGAGCGCCTGACCTCGCGCTTCGACGCCGGCCTGACGGTGGCGATCGAGCCGCCCGAGCTCGAGATGCGGGTGGCGATCCTGATGCGCAAGGCCGATGCCGAAGGCACGACGATGCCCGAGGACGTGGCCTTTTTCGTCGCCAAGAACGTGCGCGCCAACGTGCGCGAGCTCGAGGGCGCGCTGCGCAAGATCCTGGCCTACTCGCGCTTCAGCCACAAGGACATCAACATCCAGCTCGCACGCGAGGCGCTGAAGGACCTGCTGTCGATCCAGAACCGCCAGGTCGGGGTCGAGAACATCCAGAAGACCTGCGCCGACTTCTACAAGATCAAGGTCGCCGACATGTACTCGAAGAAGCGCCCGGCCAGCATCGCGCGGCCGCGCCAGATCGCGATGTACCTGGCCAAGGAGATGACGCAGAAGAGCCTGCCGGAAATCGGCGAGCTGTTCGGCGGGCGCGACCATACGACCGTGCTGCACGCGGTGCGCAAGATCTCGGCCGAACGGCAGAAGAACACCGAGCTGAACCAGCAGTTGCATGTGCTCGAACAGACCCTCAAAGGATGACCTGACGAATGCCTCTTTCGTCAAGCAACAACCGTGGGGACAACTTTTGAACAAGCGGCCGGATGTCCACAGGCAGCGCGCCGAATCCGAAGTTGTTGGTTCCGAGTCCCGCCGCTCAGGGGTTCCGGCCCACAGGGTTCGCAGGGACGTAAACACTTGAAAGAAAAGGGGAAAATGGCGTTCTCCACAAAAGCCGTGCACCCCTACTAGAACGACTAATTTAAGAGGTTGACATGATTGTCTTGAAGGCAACGCAAGAAAAAGTGTTGAACGCCCTGCAGGCGGTGTCGGGCATCGTCGAGCGGCGCCACACCTTGCCCATCCTCGCCAACGTGCTGTTGCGCAAGAACGCCGGCCAGGTCGAGTTCACGACCTCCGACCTCGAGATCCAGGTCCGCACCACCGCCGAGTTCGAAGGCGACCCGGCTCACTTCGCGACCACGGTCGGGGCGCGCAAGCTGATCGACATCCTGCGCGCGCTGCCGGCCGACCAGGTCGTGACGCTGAGCGCGAACCAGAACAAGCTCACGCTGCAAGGCGGCAAGAGCCGCTTCACGCTGCAGACGCTGCCGAGCGACGACTTCCCGCTGGTCCAGGAAGCGGCCGATTTCGGGCCGGCGTTCAGCGTGCCGCAGAAGACGCTGAAGACGCTCATCAACCAGGTGCACTTCGCGATGGCGGTGCACGACATCCGCTACTACCTGAACGGCATCCTGTTCGTCGCCGAAGGCAAGAGCCTGACGCTGGTCGCGACCGACGGGCACCGGCTGGCATTGGCGCAGGCCAACCTCGACGTCGAGATCCCGAAGCAGGAGGTGATCCTGCCGCGCAAGACAGTGCTCGAGCTGCAGCGCCTGCTGAAAGACGAAGACACGCCGATCGAAATGCGCTTTGCCGGCAACCAGGCCAAGTTCAGCTTCAGCGGCATGGAGTTCGTCACCAAGCTGGTCGAAGGCAAGTTCCCCGACTACAACCGCGTGATCCCGAAGAACCACAAGAACCACGTGACGCTCGGCCGTGCGCCACTGCTGTCGAGCCTGCAGCGCGCGGCGATCCTGACGAGCGAGAAGTTCAAGGGCGTGCGTGTCAACATCGAGCCCGGCACGCTGCGCATCGCGTCGAGCAACGCCGAGCAGGAAGAGGCCAAGGAAGAGCTCGAAGTCGACTACGCCGGCGACTCGATCGAGATCGGCTTCAACGTGACCTACCTGATGGACGCGCTCGCCAACATGAGCGTCGAGATGATCAGGATCGAGCTGCAGGACACCAACTCGAGCGCGCTGATCACGGTGCCCGAACAGGCCGGTTTCAAGTACGTGGTGATGCCGATGCGGATCTAGCCGCCTCCGGCGGCTGATCCGCTGCGCGGTGCTGCTGAGCACCCCCCTGCCCCCCGCCGAGCGGGGGGTTCTAGTCAGTTTGACCGCTGGGCCCTGTGGGCCCTGTTCAAGATGAACGACCTGCAAAACACTCCAGAAGACGACGCCAAGAAGGCCGCGGAAGCCGCTTCCAGCGCCGCCGCGAGCGATGCCTATGGCGAGGGCAGCATCCAGATCCTCGAGGGCCTGGAGGCGGTGCGCAAGCGCCCCGGCATGTACATCGGCGACACCTCCGACGGCACCGGGCTGCACCACCTGGTGTTCGAGGTGGTCGACAACTCGATCGACGAGTCGCTGGCGGGCCACTGCGACGACATCGTCGTCACCATCCACAGCGACAACTCGATCTCGGTGGTCGACAACGGACGCGGCATTCCGACCGGCGTCAAGATGGACGACAAACACGAGCCCAAGCGCAGCGCGGCCGAGATCGCGCTGACCGAGCTGCACGCCGGCGGCAAGTTCAACCAGAACAGCTACAAGGTCTCGGGTGGACTGCACGGCGTGGGCGTGAGCTGCGTCAACGGCCTGTCCAAGTGGCTGCGCCTGACGGTGCGCCGCGACAGCAAGGTCCACTTCATGGAGTTCCGCCAGGGCGTGCCGCAAGACCGCGTCATCGAGCAGCGCGACGGCTTCGACACCTCGCCGATGAAGGTGATCGGCGAGACCGAAAAACGCGGCACCGAGGTGCACTTCCTGCCCGACCTCGAGATCTTCTCGAACATCGACTTCCACTACGAGATCCTGAGCAAGCGCCTGCGCGAGCTGAGCTTCCTCAACAACGGCGTCAAGATCCGGTTGGTCGACGAGCGCAACAACAAGGAAGACAACTTCGCCTTCGCCGGCGGCGTGAAGGGCTTCGTCGAGTTCATCAACACCGGCAAGAAGGTGCTGCATCCGACGGTGTTCAACGCCACCGGCGAAAAGATGAGCGACCAGAACACGCTGATCACCGCCGAAGTCGCGATGCAATGGAACGACGGCTACAGCGAGAACGTCCTCTGTTTCACCAACAACATCCCGCAGCGTGACGGCGGCACCCACCTGACCGGCCTGCGCGCGGCGATGACGCGCATCATCAACAAGTACATCGAGGACAACGAGCTCGCCAAGAAGGCCAAGGTCGAAGTCACCGGCGACGACATGCGCGAAGGCCTGTGCTGTGTGCTGAGCGTGAAGGTGCCCGAGCCGAAGTTCTCGAGCCAGACCAAGGACAAGCTCGTGTCGAGCGAAGTGCGCGGCCCGGTCGAGGATGTGGTCAGCAAGGCGCTGACCGACTATCTGCTCGAGAACCCGACCGACGCCAAGATCATCTGCGGCAAGATTGTTGACGCCGCACGCGCCCGTGAGGCGGCTCGCAAGGCGCGCGAGATGACCCGCCGCAAGGGCGTGCTCGACGGCATGGGACTGCCCGGCAAGCTCGCCGACTGCCAGGAGAAAGACCCGGCGCTGTGCGAGATCTACATCGTCGAGGGCGACTCGGCCGGCGGCAGCGCCAAGCAGGGCCGCGACCGCAAGTTCCAGGCGATCCTGCCGCTGCGCGGCAAGATCCTCAACGTCGAGAAGGCGCGCTACGAAAAGCTCCTGGCCAGCAATGAAATCCTCACGCTGATCACGGCGCTCGGCACCGGCATCGGCAAGGGCTCGGGCGGCGACGACTTCAACGCCGACAAGCTGCGCTACCACCGCATCATCATCATGACCGACGCCGACGTCGACGGCGCGCACATCCGCACCCTGCTGCTGACCTTCTTCTACCGCCAGATGCCCGAGCTGGTCGAGCGCGGCCACATCTACATCGCGAAACCGCCGCTGTACAAGGTCAAGCTCGGCAAGGAAGAGCAGTACCTGAAGGACGGCCACGAGCTCGACGGCTACTTGCTGAAGGTGGCGCTGAAGGATGCCAAGCTCGACACCGGCGTCGACGGCGCGACGCTGCTGCAAGGCGACGCGCTCGAAGCGCTGGCGCGCCAGTACGTGCTGGCGAAGAACGTGGTCGAGCGGCTGTCGAACTGGATGGACGTCGAGGCGCTGCGCGCGATGGCCAACGGCCTGGCGCTGAATCTGGACACGCTCGAAGCCGCCGAGGCGGCGGCGCAAGGCCTCAAGGGCGCGCTGCACGACGCCGAAGTCACGGCCGAGTTCGACACCCGGATGGACAAGCACATCCTGCGCATCAGCCGCATCCACCACGGCAACGTCAAGAGCAGCGTCATCACCGCCGACTTCGTGCACGGGGCCGACTACGAAGCGTTGAGCACGGCCGGGCGCACCTTCCGCGGCCTGATCGGCAGCGAAGCGACGGTGCGCCGCGGCGAAGGCGAGAAGCAGAAGGAAGCCAAGGTCAACGACTTCCGCCAGGCCATGGACTGGCTGATGGCGCAGGCCGAAAACGCGGTCGGCCGGCAGCGCTACAAGGGCCTCGGCGAGATGAACCCGCAGCAGCTGTGGGAAACGACGATGGACCCGATGGTGCGGCGTTTGCTGCGGGTGCAGATCGACGACGCGATCGAGGCCGACCGGGTGTTCACGATGCTGATGGGCGACGAGGTCGAGCCGCGAAGAGATTTCATCGAGACGAATGCGTTGCGGGCGGCGAATATCGACGCTTGAGTTGTAGGTTCGCGTAGGGCGCCGAAGTAATTGCGACTGGCGCCAGAGTTTTGCGACTGGCGGTCGTCAGTTACCGCGACTGGGCTACTGCTACCTAGGGGACCTAGGGGAGGCACTCAAGCAAGGCGCCTGATGTGGTTTGGCTACAGACCGTGTTCTCTGTGCCGGCTGCTTTCGGCGCACTTGAGGCTCACGTCAAGGACCCGCGCGCGACCCACAGCTGTCACACGCCTCGCCAGATTAGTCGCCGGATACCTGACGTTCGTGCTGTCGAGCAGCGGTCGTCGAATCTCGACACGTTGCGGACGGCGCGATCCCGCGCGCCCAGAGATACGACGCATAGTCTCTGCCACGAGAGAACTTTCTTACATCCGATCGAACACGCACCCGGCAGCAGTGACAATGGACTCGACGATGACGCCAGCCGGCGCGCCCATCGCGCCGCAGTTCGAGAAGGATAGCCTTTGCCGATTTCCCAGCCCACCGCGGCCCGGGTCGTCCTCGCCGACGACCACACGCTGTTTCGCGACGGGATCCGGCTGCTGCTGCAGTCGCAGCCCGGCTACGAGGTGGTCGGTGAGGTGGAGAGCCTCGATTGCCTACAGCAGGTGCTGCGCGGGACGCGCCCCGACCTGCTGCTGGTCGACCAGCGCATGCCCGGCGGCGACACGTCGGCGCTGATCCGCCACCTGAAGCACACGACGGCGGAACTGCGCATCGTCGTCCTGACCGGCAGCAGCTCCGGCGCGGTACTCAAGCAACTAGCGGACGTCCAGGCCGACGCGGTACTGTTGAAGGACGGCAGCGCGGCCAGCTTCCTGGCGCACCTGAAGTCGGTGATGGCCGGCGAGCGCGTGATCCCGCCCGACGTGCTCGCCCTGATCGAGCAGTCCGACGGCATGCTGACCCGGCGCGAGATGCAGATCGTCAAGCTGATCTGCGACGGCCAGTCGAACGCAGAGATGGCCGACACGTTGTCGCTGTCGCCCAAGACGGTGGACAAGCACCGCGAGAACCTGATGCGCAAACTGCAGGTCAACAGCGTGGCGCAGCTGGTGAGCAAGGCGCGCGAGCTGGGCTGGCTGGACTGAGAACCTGCGAACGAACCCGGCACACCCCGCTCGTCACACTCGAACGCATCCGCTCTTCGTTGCAAATTGCTCGCCGTAGCCAGAGCCACGTCTGTGCCTTGCGCCTTGAAGCGGGCACCATTGGACGCGCCGGGTTCATTCACCGGTTCTTTCACCGGTTCTGATAATGAGGCCTCAGGCCGGTTCAGTCGGGATCCAGACACAGAACGCGCTGCCGCGCCCGGGCCGCGACGCGATCCGGAACCGGAAGCCGCCCTGCTCGCACAGCGTGCGCACGATGAACAGCCCCAGGCCATGGCCTTCGGGCGCCGCCGATGTCCCTTGGGCGAAGGGTCGCTGCAACTGGGACAAGCGATCTGCTGGCAGTCCTGGGCCCGAATCCAGCACCTGGAGTTCGACCCCGCCGGCGCGGCGGCGAACGCCCACGAGCACGCGGCCCCGGGCCGTGTATCGAATTGCGTTGCTCACCAGGTTGTTCAGGACGCGCCCCAACATCAGCGCCGAGACCTTGACCTCGACCTGGCTGTCGACGAATGCCAGCGACAGCCCCTTGGCCGCGGCGCCGGCACGGTGCTCGCGCACCACCTGCGCGATGCAGTCGCCCAGCACGAATCGCTCGTCGTGCTCCAGGTGCTCGCCGCGCGCCTGCGCCAGGACGTCGCGCAACAGGGTCTGCGCATAGGCGATCGTCCGGTGCAGATGCTCGGCAATCGGCACCTGGCCTTCCGGGACGGTCAGCGCACCGAGCGCCATGCGCACCGACGTGAGTGGTTGCGACAGGTCATGGCCCGCGCTGGCGAACAGCAGGTTGCTGCGCGCCGCCCGCGCGTTGGCGTCCTGGCGCGCCTTCTCTGCCTCGACCAGCGCGAGGGCGTCCTTCACCTGCTGGATCCTGGCCCCTTCCTGCCGGGCGCGCGCCTCGCGAACACGCCAGTACAAGGCCGCGCCGAAGAACGTCGTCTCGAGCAGGTAGCCCGCCTCGGGCAACTTGAAGTGGTCGAATCGCGGCCACGGGTTGTGGCCCGCGGCACAGACGACGAACGCGACGAAGGTCAGCAGCACGTGCGCGCTGGTGCCGACCGTGTACATGCGCAGGTCCGGTGTTCCGCTGCGCCAGGTGAGGGCCGCCGTGAACAGCGCCAGCCCTGAATACGCCACGGCCATGACGCCGGCGCCGATCACCGCGGCGTCGATCGGGAGAAGCATGTCGAGCGCGAACAGCGCCATCACGGCCAGATACAGGCGGAACAGGCGAGGCGAGCGGTCGTGAAGGCGGAGGAACTGGGTCGTGAACCAGGCATGGCTGCAAAGGACCAGCGACAGGATGCACGGCATGAAGACCTGGTTGAATCGTGGAGCGTCGGGCCACAGGTAGGCGAACGCATCGCCGCGGATCTGCGCCAGGCCCAGACCGTGGATGAACACCAGCAGCGCGTAGGCCTTCGCGCTCGAATCACGCGCCAGCGCGCGCGACATCAGCACGACCAGAAACGAAGTCGCGAACACGCCCCACAACAGGCCACTGAACATGTCGTCGAACGCATTGCGCTGACGCCAGGCGGACTCGACGTCGAGTAGCGGATAGAGGCGTCCGTCCAGGTGCAGTTCGTAGTCCAGCTCCACGCGATGGCGGCCCGGCGGAAGGTCGAGCGGCAGGGCGACGCGCGGGCTCTGCAACCGGCGCTCTGCATAGCGTGAATCGACCCCGAGCACCTGCAGCACACGTACTGGCTCGCCGGTGGGGGCGCCACGCGCATCGAGCGCGCGCTGCCGGGCCTCGAGCGGGAAGTTGTCGGGCAGTCGCAAGTCGAGCACCCGGTGGGCGATGCCGGGCCCGGCCCAGGCGAGGTCGATGGACAGGTGCCGCACGTGGCCGGTGGTCGGCGGCTCGCTCAGGCAGGCGGTGAGATCGGTGCTGGATTTGCTCGCCAGCAGTTCGCATGGCGCGGCCTGCGCCGATGCCGACACGGCGATCAGGCACGCCAGGGCTGCAATGGCGCGACGACCCCCCCTAACAAGAAGGTCCAGCGCAGTGTCATGTGGCATCCGGCCCTCGTGTGGTGAGCCCGCATTGTCATCGACGCAGGGGACTGCCTTCCATAAATTGCGGTGATCGCCGTATAGCTCGCCATGCGGGCGCCTCGCATGATGCGCACGTGCAATGCACACCCACAGCGTGACCGAGGCTTCGGTGACCTGCCACAAACCACAGATAGGAATTCCATGAATCACATCCAACTAGTGCGCAGCGGCATCGCGCTCGCGGCACTCACGACGCTGACCGGCCTCGCCTCGGCGACTACGGCGCCGAACCTGCTCAAGAACGGCGACTTCGAGGCGAATTCCGTCGTGCTGAATGGCGCCCTCACGAATTCGACCCTGGTGCCCGACTGGACCTACAGTGCCACCGGCGTCCAGCCCTATGCCCAGGTGACGTCGGCCTTCGATACCTGTGCGACGGGCAACTGCTTCGTCGGCCTCGAATTCCATCCGGAAGCGGCGTCGCTGTCCCAGTCGTTCTCGTCCACGGCGGGCCAGTTGCTGAAGGGGCAGTTCGACTACAGCATGTTCAGCCTACCCACGGACAGCGTCACGTTGACGCCGTCGACGCTGTCGGCCTCGCTCAACGGCCAGGCGCTGGACCCGATCGCCGTCGTCGTGTCGAACCCGGCCGATCGCGCCGTCGCCCCGTTCACGCACTACACCGCCTACGTGACCGCCGAGGACCTCGACACCTTCGAGATCGACTACTCGCTGGGCCAGTCGTCGCACCTGTACCTGGACAACTTCAGCATCACCGCCGTCCCGGAGCCGACGAACATGGCGCTGATGGGCTGCGGCCTGATCGCCATGTTCGCGCTCAGCCGGCGTCGCTCGGCCTGATCCGGTCTCGAGGCGACCCGTGGTGGTGTTGCAGGGATGAAGGCGGGACGAGGAATCCCCTTTCCCCACGATCCCGGGTTGCACTTCGAGTGCGGCGGATGGAGCTCGGGCGTCCGGCCGCAAGCATTCGGTTCGGGACGGCGGCGCCTACCCTGAAGCGGTCAGCTGCGACCGACTACTCATGGCCGGAACTTCCAAAAGCGGCAGTCAGCTTCAATGACGCTCAGTTTGGGCGTCAGCTAACCGCCTTCGAGATCGAGCTCACCACGGTTCGAGCCCGACCCATCAGCGACATTCGCCGAGTTGGATTCAACTTCTCAAAGGAGACGGTCGTTGCCTGGCCCGGGCAGATTGCCCAGTCAAAGCCCGAACCACCGTGCCCGTCTGCTCGCTCCGAAGCGCTCCTTGTCCTCGCGCAGCGCGACGCTGGGCTCGTGGTAGGTGCCGGTCGGCTTGGGGCCTGAGAAAAAATCGACATCGACTCGGCCGATTCGGCCGGCGCCGAACTCGATGTAGCAGGTGCCCGCGCCGGCATACAGGCGGCCTTCGCCCTCGCCGCGCATGCGCGCGATGAGCGACGAGGCGACCGCGCCGGCGGCGCCTTCGGCGAAGATGCCAGCCTTGGGCGTGCCGGTGTTGGCGATGTCGCCGATCGCGTAGACATTGGGGAAGCGCGTTTCGAGCGTTCCCGGATTGACGCTGACCCAGCCGCCTTCGGTCAGGCCGCTGGCTTCGACCACGGCTGGCGCGCGGTGCCTGGGAACGCCCATGAAGAGCTCGTAGTCCAGCGTGCTGCCGTCGTCGAGCGTCGCGACCTTGCGCGCCGCGTCCACCGCCGCGATGCGGCGATTGGGCATGAAGCGGATGTTGCGCTCCGCGAACGCGGCGATCAGCGCCTTGGACGTGTCCGGCGACGGCGGCACCGGGCTCGACAAGGGCAACACCAACGTGATCTCGCAGGCGTCGCGCACGCCGGCCCGGCTCAGATAGTCGTGCAGCATCAGCACGCACTCGCTCGGCGCCGGCGGGCACTTGTACGGCGCACCGCATACGCCGACGATCGCGTGCCCGTGCTTGAAGGTCGGCAGCACGTCGCGCAGCCGGTTCGCGCCGGCGACGGTATAGAACTCGTGCTCCGCCTCGAGCCCGGGGGTGGCGGCGATGTCGTAGTCGGCGCCGAGCGCGACGACGAGGTAGTCGGCATCGTGCGTTCCGGCATCGGTGGTCACGCGCCGGGTCTCGGGGTCGATCGCCGTCACCGTCTCGCGCAGCAGGCGCACCCCGGCCTTGACGAAGTTCCTGTAGGGCAGGCGCACCGCACCGGGTTCGGCGTGGCCGAACATCACGTCGAGCTTCGCGAAGCCGAAGACGAAGGCATCGCTGCGGTCGATCAAGGTCACCTGGACCTGATCGCCCAGCGCTTCCGACAGGATCGTGCTCAATTCCATGCCGCCGAAGCCGGCACCCAGGACGGTGATGCGTGTGCTCATGCTGACCTCCAGGAACGTTGGGGCTGTTGACTGCGCGTCAGCGCGGCTGCTTGGTGATGCGCAGGTAGGGCTTGGGCGCCATCCAGCCGTTGGGGAACAGCTTCTTCGCGTCCTCGTCCGACACCGAGCCGGCGATGATCACGTCCTCGCCCTGCTTCCAGTTCACCGGCGTGGCCACCTTGTGCATCGCGGTGAGCTGCATCGAGTCGAGCACACGCAGGATCTCGTCGAAGTTGCGGCCGGTCGTCATCGGGTAGGTCAGCATCAGCTTGATGCGCTTGTCCGGGCCGATGATGAAGACCGAGCGCACCGTCGCGTTGGTGGCCGCGGTGCGGCCCTCGGACGTGCCGGGCTCCTCGGCGGGCAGCATGTTGTAGAGCTTGGCGACGTGCAGATCGCTGTCGCCGATCATCGGGTACCTGGGCATGTGCCCTTGCGTTTCCTCGATGTCCTTTGCCCAGCGGTCGTGCGCGTCCACCGGGTCGACCGACAGGCCGACGACCTTGCAGTTGCGCTTGGTGAACTCCGGCTCGACCTTCGCCATGTAACCCAGCTCGGTGGTGCACACTGGCGTGAAGTCCTTCGGGTGCGAGAACAGGACGGCCCACTGGTCGCCCATCCACTCGTGGAAGCGGATCGGGCCGAGCGTGGTCTGGGCGTTGAAGTCGGGGGCGATGTCGTTGATGCGCAGGGACATGATGGGTTGCTCCTTTGAAGTGCCGGCCCGGTGTGGGCTGGCATGCAAGTCATCGTAGGAACAGGTCCGTCCAAAGTCCTGCATAAGATCTGATGGTTTTCTTGTGGATTGTTCAAGCCCACCATGTCGCCCCGCCGCAGCTATCAGTTCGGTTCCTTTCGCCTCGATGCCGACGGTCGGGTCCTGTACCGCGACGGCCAGCGCGTCGCGCTGACGCCCAAGGCGATCGACGTCCTGATCGTGCTGGTGCAGGCGCGCGATCGCCCGGTCGGCAAGAACGAGCTGCTGTCGACGGTGTGGACCGGGACCGTCGTCGAAGAGGGCAGCCTCGCCTCGCATGTGTCCATGCTGCGCAAGGCCCTCGGGGCTGACGGCGGGCGGGACTTCATCGAGACGCTGCCCAAGCGGGGCTATCGCTTCATCGGGCCGGTCGTGGAGGCATCTCCGCCCGCGGGCTCCGCACTCACGTTCCTGTTTGCAGCCATGGAGGACGCCACGGACCCGGCGCAGGCGGGCCAGACCGCACACGCCGATGCACTGCTGCGCGAGGTGGTCACGCGCCACGGCGGGCAGGGGGTGCCCGCCGTGGAGGAAGCCTTCTGCGCCGCGTTCCCGGAGGCCGGCGCTGCCGTGCGCGCCGCGGTCGACGCCCAGCGGGCGCTGTGCCAGGCAACCCTGCGGGTGCGCATGGGGCTGCACTCCGGGACGGTAGCGGACGCCCACCACGGCGAGCCGAGCCGGCCAACGCTGGCGCGCGCGGCGCTCGTGATGGCGGCTGCGCAGGGCGGCCAGATCCTCGTGACCGCCGCCATCCTCGCCCAGCTGGACGCGGCCCCGCCGCCGAACAGCGAATGGCGCGATCTCGGCGACCACACGCTGCGCGGCTTTGCGCGGCCCGAGCGGCTGTACCAGCTCTGCGTGGCGGGCTTGCGATCGGAGTTCCCGCCCATCCGCACCCCAGAGGCGATGCGCACGAACCTGCCGCCCTCGCTGACGATGTTCGTGGGGCGCCAGCCAGCGTTGGCACAGGTCCGCGAGCTGTTGCGCCGATCGCGCATGGTGACGCTCACCGGGGCCGGCGGCATCGGCAAGACCCGGCTGTCGCTGGAGGCCGCGAGCCAGCTCGTCGATGCCTTTCCCGATGGCGTGTGGCTGGTGGAGCTTGCGAGCCTGGCCGATGGGGCGCTCGTGTCCCAGGCCATCGCGCAGGCGCTCGGCGCTCGCGGCGAGGGCGACACGCCGCCGATGGTGCTGATCGAGAGCCGGCTGCGAGCCCGGCGCGCGCTGCTGGTGCTGGACAATTGCGAGCACGTCCTCGACGCGGCCGCGCCGGTCGCCCACGCGCTGTTGCGCGCGCTGCCTCAGGTCCAACTGCTGGCCACGAGCCGCCAGGCGCTCGGCATCGAGGGCGAGACCGTCTATCGCGTGCCGTCGCTGACCCTGCCCGGGTCCTCGGGGACATCGCCGGCGACCCCGAGCGACGTCCTCGCCAGCGAGGCCGGGCAGCTGTTCGTCGAACGCGCGACTGCCGTTCAATTTGCCTTCTCGCTGACCGAGCGCAATGCCACCGCCGTCGCGCAAGTGTGCCGGCGTCTTGACGGCATCCCGCTGGCGATCGAGCTCGCCGCCGCGCGGCTCACGGCCCTGTCGGCCGAAGAGCTCGCCCGGCACATCGACGACCGCTTCAGCCTGCTCACCGGCGGCCTGCGCACGGCCTTGCCAAGGCAACGCACGCTGCGTGCGCTGGTGGACTGGAGCTACGAGTTACTGCCCGCCGCCGAACGCGCCGTGCTCGACGCGCTGGCGGTGTTTGCCGGCAGCTTCTCGCTCGAGGCCGCGGAACACGTCTGCGCGGACGATGCGGGCGGCAGCAGGGGCGTGCTCAATGCTCTCGGGCAGTTGGTCGAGAAGTCGCTGCTGATCGCCGAGATGCAGGACGGCAGCGCCACACGCTATCGACTGCTCGAAACGATCCGCCAATACGCGAGCGAGAAGCTGATCGAATGCGGACGCGCCGAAACGGCGCGGCGGCGTCATTTCGAATACTTCGAGCACTTGGCCACCGCGGGCTCGAGCGCCCTCGGCGGGCCGATGGCCCTCGAATGGCTGGACCGGCTCGAAGCGATACACGACAACCTGCGCGCCGCGCTCGATGGGTCTGCAAACGCCGACCCCGCGGGCTACGCGCGACTCGCCGGTGCGTTGCGCTATTTCTGGGATACCCGCGGGCACTACACCGAGGGCTGGGCCCGGCTCGGGCGCGCGTTGACACTTCCCCCCACGCGCGACCGGGTGCGCCTCGATGCGCTGATCGGGGCGGGCCTCGCCGCCTACAAGCTGGCTCATACACAGCGCAGCGACGACATCCTCAGCGAGGCCGTCACGCTGGCGCAGGAGCTCGGCAACGCCGTTGGCGAAGCGGAAGCCATGCTGTGGCTTGCTTGCGATCGCATGCATTCGCAAGGCCCCGACGGCTTCGAGCCGCTTCTCCTGCGTGCACTGCCTTTGGCGAGAACGGCAGGCGACCACCGGGTTGAAGTGCTCACACTCATGGAGCTCGGGCGAGCCGCCCTGGATCGGGGCCAAATGGCCAAGGCACAAAGCCTGTTCCTCGAGAGCGCGAAGCTGGGCCGCGATGCAGGGTGCGTGATCGACACCCCGTCGGTCATTCACCACGCCGGCCAATGTGCCCTGGAACAGCTCGACTTCGCGGCCGCGCGGCGCCTGCTCGATGACGCATTGGTCCAGCATCGGCGAACCGGCAATCAGCACGACGCCGCGAAAACACTGGGTCTGCTGGGGCAGTTGGCGCTGAACGAACACCGGCTGGACGAGGCTCGTGCGCTGGCGTCGGAGAGCCAGCGCATCTTTCGCACGCTGCACGATCCGAAGTGCGGCGCAAGCGCAGCCATCGTCCATGCCACCGTGCTCAATGCGATGGGCGAAGGAGCGGCAGCGCTCCCGCATGCGGAGTCTGCAGCGCAGACCTATCGCGAGCTCGGTTTCCCGCTGTACCGGGCGCGAGCGCTCTGCAGGGTGGGGTGCATCCACGCCACGCTGGGCCAGAGCGATGCCGCGCGGCGGGCCTTGTTCGACGGCCTCACCGAACAGCAGCGAGCCGAACGCGACGCCGGCTTGCCGGATCTGCTCGAGATGATCGCGGCGACGCATGCCGAAGATCCGGTTGCGCCGCAGTTGCTGGGCGCGGCGGCGGCACTGCGCCAGCGATCGAACATCCCGCTGCTGCCTTCCGAGAGCATGGAAAGCGAACGCCGGCATACGGACGTGCGCGCGCGGCATCCCGAGGCAATGTTCGATCGAGCGTTTGCAATCGGGCACACCCAGACGCGCGATGAGGCCATCCGGAGCGCAATGGGGTTGCGGCAATGATGATGATGCACGCCGCCACAACGGGCAGTTCCTCCGAACGGCGCACTGCTGCGATGGACAGCAACGACTGTTCATGGCCGACTGCCGGTAGCCACGACCGGCAGCTCACTGGCAGATGCTTGATGCCGACGCTGTCAGCTGCGACCGCTTGATCACAGTGCGCTCGACACCCGGCGCGGGCGTACTTCAGGGTCTCGCGGTACAGCGCGTATCAAGTCGTGTATTCGTCAGTTGTACCCTTGCCGGTTTGATCAGACGACCTCCAGCATTGCGATGTTCGGCCAATCCAAACCTATCCCCTTCGAGCCCTATGGAAGACGGCGCTCGCGTTGGCGCGTGCCCCGATGGCTTGTGCTGCTACTAAGCGGTATTGCGATCGGCGCGGTCGGAGTCATCGCGGTCCAAGAGCGTTACCTGCCGCCACGTCTGTCGGCCAAGGCGTCCGCGAACCTGCGCAGCGCACTCGAACAGGCCGACGCGGAGCGGGTGCGACTGAAGAGTGAACTCGGTGCGACCACGAAGCGGCTCGAGGCCGCACTCGGCAACGAGAAGGGCCTGACGGACGAACTCGGCGCCAGCCGAGCGAGTGCCGAACGCTTGCGCGACGAATTGGTCTCGGTGGCTGCATCGTTGCCGCCGGACCCGCGTCGCGGCGTTGTCGAGGTGCGCGCGGCGCGGTTCACGGCGAAAGATGGGACACTGGCCTACGACGTCGTGCTCACACGCGAACGCGCGACTGGCAGGCCCATGGCCGGCGTGGTGCAGCTGGTCGCTACCGGCGAATCCGCGCGCGGCGCGGAAAGTAGCGCCGCACTGAGGTCGATCCCCCTGTCGATCGGCAGTCTCGAGATCGTGCGCGGCACGATGCCGCTGCCCGAAGGCTTTCGGCCACGCCAGGTGACGATTCAAGTGCTCGATCGTACAGGCGGCAAAGCGTTGGGCATGCGAGTGATGGTGGTCAAGTAGCTGGCCGACATGCAGGTGGACCGTGTCGCCAAGTGCCTGTCAGCAGTTAGCCGCGAAAGCAACAGCTATGGCTCTCTACGCCTCCTCAAGCGTTGCGGTAGTCGAGCTTCGGATACCAGTCCACGCCGCGCCCGGCCGGGGTCAGGTCGAGGATGTTCCACAACGGCGTCGGGTCGGGCGCGCCGCGCGGGTCCTGGCCCGGGTCGCTGGTGCCGCCGAGCTCCGCGCCCCAGAAGTGGCGCACCCGGCCGTCACGCTTGACCCAGACGTCGAACGCCGGCCATTCGCTGCCGTCGGGCGCGAGGCCGCGGTAGTCGCGCGCGAAGTCGTCGCCGACCGTCGCGTAGAACTCGAGGTGACGCCAGCCGCGCTCGCGGGCGAAGGCGAGTTGTCGCTCGACAGGCGAGCGGCCCAGCACCGCGAAGGCGACACGCTGGATGATGTCGCGCGCCGGGGTGTCGATGGCGCCGAGGAACGAGGTGCACATCGGACAAGGCCGCTCGCGCTGGGGACCGTACATCCAGAAGTAGCTGACCAGCGTGTCGTGCGCGCCGAACAGATCCGCCAGGCCGAGCGTCTTGCCGTTTTCGTCCTTGAACCGGTAGTCGCGCGGCTCGCCGCCCGGCGGCAGCGCACGACGCTGTTCGGCGACGCGCTCGATGTGGCGCCTGAGCTCGATCTCCTCGGCCAGCAGCGCGGTGCGCGCTTTGCGGTACTCGGCGCTGTCGTTCGGGTAGGGCTTGCTCGCGGCAGCGGCAAGCTCGGCGGCGGGTTTGAGTGGGTTCATGATTTGCTCCTTGCTCGATGCGGGCAAATGGGGTTCCCGCGACCCGCGCCTTCCGACACTTGCGTGGACCGCGACCGAGGAGGACGATCTTGTCGATGTACCCAAGAATTCTGCTGCAGCTGTGGGTGATTTGCGCTCTGGTCGCTTGTGCGCCGTTCCCGCCGCCCGCCAGCCCCGGCCAGTCCGAGGCCGAGGTGATGGCCTCGCTCGGCATGCCGACCGGCCGCTACCCGCTGCCCGACGGCGCACGCCGGCTCGAGTTCGCGCGCGGCCCGTACGGGCGGGTCACCTGGATGGTCGATGTAGCCGCCGCCGGGCGCGTGACGCAAGTGGCGCAGGTGCTGCAGGAAGCTTACTTCGCACAGGTGGTCGACGGCATGCCGCGTGACGACCTGCTGCGCCTCTTGGGCCGCCCGGCAGAGCGCGCCGGCGAGTGGCAGAACCGCGAGACCTGGTCGTGGCGTTACCAGACCAACGACTGCCTGTGGTTTCGCGTCACGCTGTCGCGCGAGCAGAAGGTCATCAACGGCGGCTCGCACATGATCGACCCGGCCTGCGACGCACGCACCAACACACGCGACTGACTTGCTACCGCGGCCGCTTTCAGAGTCGTGACCTGGACATGCGCGAGGCCGTTTTCGTCGTCGGTGAGCGCTGACACATTCGCGACAGGTAAGAGCGACCGATTGCGCAGCTCGGGTTCACATCGCGTTGCAAGCCCGGCAGGCACGGGTCAACTTGGCGGCACGGGCGGCGTTGTTCACTCACCCCGCCCAACGTTGGCGGGTCTTTTTTGCCCCATCACTTTGAAAGTTGTCATGAACAAGCTCCTCGCCGCTCTGATTTCCACCGCATTCGCTTCGACGGTGTTTGCCCAAATCACCACCCCCGCCGTCGCGCCGGCCACACCCGCCGTCGCCAAGGCCGAAGCGAAGGCCGACCAGGCGTCGATGAAGGCCGTCGCGTCTGAAGCGAAGACCGATGCCCAGGCCGACGCCAAGATCGTCAAGGCCGATGCCAAGGCGACCGAGAAGAAGACCGAAGCGCTCGCCGATGCCAGCAAGACCAAGCAGAAGGCGCGTCACAAGGCCGCCAAGGCCAAGGCCGACGCCAAGGTCGCCGCCGATGCGAAGGCCGCCAAGACCGAAGCCAAGGCTGACGTGAAGGCCGACAAGAAGGTCATCAAGGCCGATACTGCTGCCGCCAAGGTCAAGGTCGAAGCCAACGCCGACAAGGCCGTCGCGAAGTCCGAAACCGTCGCGGCGAAAGCCGAAGGCAAGGCCGACGTGAAGGCGTCGACCACCACGTAAGCGGCGTCACGCCGAACCCGAGGAGACAGGTGCACCCTGTCTCCTTTTTTTTGTCAGGTCGTCGTCGCGACGAGATGCCCGCCGCCGAGGCAGCGCGATTGTTCGACCAGCCGGCACGCCGTGTCGACAAAGGCCAACGGATCGAAGGGCATGACCTCGATCTGCACGCTCCAGCCGGCGTGGCCAAAGGCGGCGCGCACGATGTCGTTGACGTAGCCGCTGCCGTCGGCGTAGGACCAGGGCGCTGCGTCGTCCTCGGCGCCGAGCGCGACGCTCTGCGCGAGCACCGGCGAGCCGCACGCCGCCACCAGCAGCGCCAGCGTGGCAACCGTGGCGCGGCGCGCAAGTAACAGCCTCTGCGTCATCCGACCCCCCGACGATCCCGACCTTCGGCCCGTGTGGGGCCGAAAGACAAGGGTAGCAGCAATGACGCTCAGGGCGACAAATGCAGACACAGTTCACGCCCCCGGGCGGCTTCGCGGCAGCAAGGCATCGCCGACAATCGAGGGCGATGACGTACCAGATCAAGGAAATCTTCTACACGCTGCAAGGCGAAGGCGCGAACGCCGGCCGCCCGGCGGTGTTCTGCCGCTTTGCCGGCTGCAACCTGTGGAGCGGGCGCGAGGAAGACCGCGCGAGCGCAATGTGCCGCTTTTGCGACACCGATTTTGTCGGCACCGACGGCCCCGACGGCGGCCGCTTCAAGAGCGCCGAGACCCTCGCGCACGCCATCGCGGCGCGCTGGCGCGGCGCGCCGGGTGGCACGCCGCTGGTGGTGTTCACCGGCGGCGAGCCGCTGCTGCAGCTCGATGCGGCGCTGATCGATGCGGTGCACGCGCAGAACTTTGTGATCGCGATCGAGACCAACGGCACGCTGGCCGCGCCGGCGGGCATCGACTGGATCTGCGTCAGCCCGAAGGCGGGTGCGCCGCTGGTGCAGCGCAGCGGCCACGAGCTGAAGGTGGTCGTGCCACAAGCGGGGCTCGACCTCGATGAACTGGCAACGCTGCGTTTCGACCACTTCTTCGTCCAGGCGATGGACGGCCCCGCGCTCGCGCAGAACCTGCAGGCCGCGATCGCCCACTGCCTGAGCGACCCGCGCTGGCGCCTGAGCGTGCAGACCCACAAACTGATCGGCATCCGCTGACGTGATCTACGAACTCTCGCAACGCTTCGACTTCGAAGCGGCCCACACGCTGGAACGCAGCATCGATGCCATGCCGAGCCGGCGCGTGCACGGCCACACCTACCACGCCGAGGTCACGCTGCGCGGCCGGCCCGACGCGGCGACCGGCATGCTGGTCGACCTGGGCTATTTCCGCGGCGTGCTGGCCGAGGTCCGCGAGCTGCTCGACCACCACCTCTTGAACGAGGTCGAGGGCCTGGGCAAGCCAACGCTCGAAGGCCTGTGCGCCTTCATCGCGCAGCGCCTGGCCGGGCGCTTGCCGGGCCTGTCCGCGGTCGCCGTGTGGCGCGCCTCCGGCGACCGCTGCAAGCTGCTGCTGGCCGCCGCCTGAGGTTCAGACGATGCCTTCGCCCAAGCGCCAACGCATCGTGCGCACGCTCGCCCGGGTCGCCGGCGGCGCGGCGGCGGCGCTCTTGTCGCTCGCGCTGCTGGCGGCGATCGGCCTCGTCGTTGCGGCGCCGAACCTGCCCGAGATCGACAGCCTGAGCGACTCCCGGCCGCGCCTGCCGATGCGCATCTATTCGGCCGAAGGTGTGCTGATGGGCGAGTACGGCGAGGAGCGGCGCGACTTCACCCCGATCGCGCAGACGCCGAAGCTGCTGCGCGACGCGGTGCTCGCGGTCGAGGACGCGCACTTCTACGAGCACAAGGGCGTCTACTACACCGGCGTGCTGCGCGCCGCGATCGCCAACCTGGGGCGCTCGCGCAGCCAGGGTGCGTCGACCATCACGATGCAGGTGGCGCGCAACTTCTACCTGCCGACGAAGAAGACCTTCACGCGCAAGGTCTACGAGATCCTGCTGGCGCTGAAGATCGAGAACCAGCTCTCGAAGGACCAGATCCTCGAGATCTACATGAACCAGATCTACCTCGGGCAGCGCGCGCACGGCTTCGCCGCCGCGAGCCAGACCTACTTCGGCAAGCCACTGGCGCAGATCACGCTCGCCGAGGCGGCGCTGCTCGCCGGCCTGCCGCAGTCGCCGCATGCGGGCAACCCGATCGTCAACCCCGAGCGTGCGATCACGCGCCAGGGCCATGTGCTCGAGCGCATGCAGGCCAACGGCTTCATCAGCGCCGCCGAGCGCGACGCGGCGCGGCGCCAGAGCTTGAGCTTTCGGGCCGCGCTCGAGGTGCCGGTGTACGCCGACTACGTGGCCGAGGCGGCGCGCCAGCTGATCTTCAGCCAGTACGGCGACGACGCCTACCGGCGCGGCCTGAACGTACACCTGACGGTCAACGCGGCCGAGCAGATGGCGGCCTATCGCGCGCTGCGCAAGGGCATCCTCGACTACGAGCGGCGCCAGGTCTACCGCGGGCCCGAGGACTACGTGGACCTGCCGGCCGATCCGGCCGAAGTCGAAGCCGCGGTCGCCGAAGCGCTGGCCGAACATCCGGACAACGACGAGCTCAAGGCCGCGGTGGCGATCGAGGTCGGGCCGCGCAAGGTCGTCGCGCTGCTGCAAAGCGGGACCCGGATCACGATCAGCGGCGAAGGGCTGCGCCAAGCCGCCGCGGGCCTCGCGGACAAGGCGTCGCCGAAGCTGCGGATCCGCCCCGGCGCGGTGCTGCGGGTGGTGCAATCCGGCAGCGACGCGAAGGGCGACTGGGCGCTGACACAACTGCCCGAAGTCGAAGGTGCGTTCGTCTCGCTCGACCCGCGCACGGGTGGCGTGCTGGCGATGGTCGGCGGCTTCGACTTCTCGAAGAGCAAGTTCAACCATGTGACACAAGCCTGGCGCCAGCCGGGCTCGAGCATCAAGCCCTTCATCTATTCGGCGGCGCTCGAAAAAGGCTTCACGCCGGGCACGATCATCAACGACGCGCCGCTGTTCTTCGACGCCGCGGCGACCGGCAGCCAGCCCTGGGAACCGAAGAACTTCGACGGCAGCTTCGAGGGGCCGATGACGATGCGCACGGCACTTGCGAAGTCGAAGAACCTGGTTTCGGTGCGCATCCTGCAGTCGATCGGCGTGCCGTATGCGCAGGAATGGCTGACCCGCTTCGGCTTCGATGCCGAGCGCCATCCGCCGTACCTGACGCTGGCGCTCGGCGCCGGCGCGGTGACGCCGCTGCAGCTCGCGTCGGGCTACGCGGTGTTCGCCAACGGCGGCTACCGCGTCAACCCGATGCTGATCAGCAAGGTGACCGATGCCAACGGGCGGGTGTTGAATGAAGCCGCGCCTGCGGAGCTCGACGAATCGATGCGCGTACTCGAAGCGCGCAATGCCTTCGTGATGAACAGCCTGCTGCAGGAAGTGACGCGCACCGGCTCGGCACAACGCGCCCAGCCCTTCCTGCAGCGCAGCGACATCGCAGGCAAGACGGGCACCACCAACGACGCGATCGACGCCTGGTTCGCCGGCTACCAGCGCCAGCGCGTGGCAGTCGCCTGGATGGGCTATGACACGCCGCGCAAGCTCGGCGACAGCGCCCGCGAAACCGGAGGGGGCCTGGCGCTGCCGATCTGGCTCGACTACATGGCGCTCGCGCTGAAGGGCCTGCCGCAGGAAGAGATGGCGGCGCCCGAGGGCGTGGTGAACCTGAACGGCGAGTGGTACTACGAAGAGTTCACGCGGCGCACCGGGGTGAGCAGTGTGGGGCTGGAGGAGAAGCTGTCGAACGAGAGCGACCGCAAGAGCATCCTCGATCTGTTTCGCAACTGACCAGGCGTCATCCCGACGAACGTCGGGATCCACTGCCGGTGCGATGCACGTTCGTGGAGAGTGGATCCCGACGTTCGTCGGGATGGCAGCCAACTAGCGGAGCGTCGAGTTCAACGCCGGCGTGCGAGCGTCAGCCCATCGCCGACCGGCAGCAGCGACAGGTCGATCCGCTCGTCGTGGTGCAGCTTGTCGTTCAAGGCCTGGATCGCCGCGGTGTCGTCCGTCTCGGCCGGGCGTGCGACGCTGCCGTTCCACAGCGTGTTGTCGATCGCGATCAGCCCGCCGCGGCGCACCAGGCGCAGGCAGCGTTCGTAGTAGGCGTCGTAGCTGCCCTTGTCGGCATCGATGAAGGCGAAGTCGTAGCTGGCCTCGGCGCCGGCGGCCAGCCGCGCGTCGAGCGTGGCGAGAGCCGGCGCGAGCTGCAGCTCGATCTTGTGCAACACGCCGGCGGCTTCCCAGTGCGGGTGGCCGATGCGCGTGTACTCGTCGCTGATGTCGCAGGCCAGCAGGTGGCCGTCGTCGGGCAGCGCGAGCGCGACACTGAGCGCGCTGTAACCCGTGAAAACACCGATCTCGAGCGCGCGCCGCGCGCCGATCAGCCGGACCAGCAGCGCCATCAGCTGGCCCTGCTCGGGCGAGATCTGCATGCCGGCGTGGGGGTGGCCGCGGGTCGCTTCGCGCAGCGCGCGCTGCGCCGGGTGCTCGCGCAGCGAGTGCGCCAGCAGGTAGTCGTAGAGCGTGGGGTCGAGGTTCAGGCTGCGGCGGGACACGGGCGGCTCCGGCGGTTTTCCGCCGGGTTTATCACAAGCGCGCGAGTGGCGCTGCGGCGCCTCTCAGCCTCTCAGTCCTCGTCGAGCAAGCCCTGGCGCCACAGCCCACGCACCTGCTCGAACGGCGTGGCGCCGGCCGAAAAAGCCTGCGGGTCGCGCACCAGGCGGATCCAGGCGCGGGTGTCGTGGTGCTCGCCGGGCCGGGCGTCGCGCACCTGCTCGAACCAGGCCTGCACCCGGGCGTAGTGCTGCGGGTATTGGGCCCAGGTCCAGGCCAGACCGACCAGGTCGGCGAAGCCTTCTTCACGCCGCGCCTGGCGCATGTCGCGCCGTTTCACGACCAGCTCGCGGTCGTCGTCGGGGGCTTCGGTGGCGGCGTCGACGAAGCCGGCCGGCAGCGTGTGCCAGGCGCCGCCGACATAGCGCCAGCAGTGGCCGATCTCGTGCGCGGTCATGGCTTCGATGAGGACCGGCAACAGCGCAGGGTCCACCCCGTTCAGCGCGGCTTCGGCGTGCGGGTTGCCGCGCATCGTCAACGCCAGCGTGCAGCGGCCGTCGACAAAGGCCATCGCGAGCGGCGCCTCGCCAGGGCGCTCGTCGGGCTGCACGACGATGTCCAGCGGCAGCTTCTGCCGTTTCGCGTACGACACCACCGGCCGGCCGGCATCGATCCAGCGCGCCTCGGTGGCAGTCAGAGCGTCGTCGGCGCGGGATTGCGCCGAAACGAGGCCCAGGATCCCAATGAGCACATGTTTCCACATGGAAACACATTGGACCTGGAAGTTGCCATTTCAGGGGCTGGATAAGGGGCGGGATCGCGGTTCATTTCGGTCAGTTCTTCATGCCGCGCGGCGGCGTCGTGTAACCGGTCACTGCAGCGGGCCCGGTTCGGCGCTGGCGGGTGCTGCGAAGGTGTCGTTGGGGTTGCGCACGCTGGCGCCGCCCGCATCGCTGTTCGTCGGCGGGGGTGAGCTCGCGCCGGCGCTGCGCGGCACGCCGGTGCTTGGGTCCCGGCCCATGCCGCTCATCACCCGGCCCAGCTCTTCGGCGGTCTTGGGCGGGTCGCTTCTTTCGCGCGCCATCGCGGCCACGCCGGCGCGGTCGCCGATGACAACGCCGCGGCTGCCGGTTTCGCGTTGCACCATCACTTCGCTGGATGCCGCTGCGCCGGCCGAATCGTCGCTGGGGGGCTGTCCCTCGTCGGTCGGCACGAGCGCCCCGCTGCCCGCCGGCAGCGGCGGCGCAACGACCAGCGGCCGGCGCGACGGTGGAAACGTCGCATCGATATCGACCAGCTTGCGCTTGAGCACATCGCGAAAGAAGTCGCCCACCAGCAGGATCGCGTTGTGCCCGCCCTGCCCCCAGTAGCTGCTGCGCATCGTGACGCGCGAGTCGTTGAAGCCGACCCAGGCGCCGGCGACCAGCTCGGGGTGCATCAGGATGAACCAGCCGTCGGTGTTGTTCTGGGTCGTGCCGGTCTTGCCGGCCACGTCGGCGCCGATGCCGAAGCGGCTCTTCACCAGCGTGCCGGTGCCGCGCGCGACCACGCCGCGCATCATGTCGATCAGCTCGACCGCGCTGTCGGCCGACATGCCGCGCCGCGTCTCGGCGCCGAAGTCCGCGAGCACGCTGCCGTGGCGGTCGATGATGCGCCGGATCATCAGCGGCTTGTGGTACTGGCCCTGGCGCGCGATCGTCGCGTAGGCGCTGACCATCTCGTACAGCGTCACCGGGCTGGTGCCGAGCGCGAGCGACGGCACCGGGTCGAGCCTGCTCTGGTCGACCCCGAGCGAGCGCGCCAGCGCGGCGATGCGCGGGATGCCGGCCTCCTGCGCGACCTGCGCGGTGATGGTGTTCTTCGAGTAGACCAGGCCGTCGCGCATCGGCATCGGCTGGTTGCTGGCGCCGCTCATGTCGGTCGGGCGCCAGAACTTGCCGTTGCCCAGCGCAATCTCGACCGGCCCGTCGATGAACGTGCGCTCGGTGCCCATGCCGGCTTCGAGCGCGGCGCCGTAGACGAAGGGCTTGAAGGTCGAGCCCGGCTGGCGCTCGGCCTGCGACACATGGTCGAACTGGTCGATGTCGAAGTCGCGGCTTCCGACCCAGGCGCGGATTTCGCCGCTGCGCGGGTCGATCGCCATGAAGCCCGATTCGAGGCGGGTCTTGTCGCGTTTCACACGCGCCATCAGCTCGGTGTTGCCGGCGAGTTTTTGCAGCGCGGCCAGCGGCGCCGTGCCGGCGGCGAGCTCCTTCTTGTACTCGGGCGTCTCGGCCAGGAACTCGGCCAGCAGGTCGCGCCGCGACTTCCACAGGTGGGCGAACGGGTCGACCTTGTCGCGCAGCTTCGCATACGGCTCGGGCGAGCCGGCGTTGACCCGCAGGCCGGCCTGCGACCACTCGACATCGGCCACCGCCTGCAGCAGTTGCGCCTGCTCCTGGACCGCGCGGGTGGCAATCGCCTGCAGCCGCGAATCGAGCGTGGTCTGCACCACCAGGCCGTCGGTGTACAGGTTGTAGTCGTGCTGGTCGGCCCACTCGATCAGCCATTTGCGCGCCTGGCTCGCGAAGTGCGGCGCGCTGCCGGCCAGCTCGGGCTGGCGGCTCAGCTTGACCTGCAGCGGCACATCGATCAGCTGCCGGTACTGCGCATCGGCCAGCACCTGGTGCTTGGCCATCTGCGCCAGCACGACGTTGCGCCGCTTCTGCGCGCGCTCGGGGTGCAGGATCGGGTTGTAGTAAGAGGTGCCCTTGAGCATGCCGATCAGGGTCGCGCTTTCGAGCACGTCGAGCTGCGCCGCCGACTTGTCGTAGTAGGTGCGCGCGGCCATCTCGATGCCGACCACGTTGTAGAGGAAGGGTGCGCTGTTCAGGTAGTTCTCGAGGATCTGCTTCTTGCTGAAGTTGCGCTCGATGCGCAACGCGGTGATCATTTCCTTGAGCTTGCGGTTGACGTTGCGGTTGCGCCCGATCTCTTCGGGGAACAGGTTGCGCGCGAGCTGCTGGGTGATCGTCGAGCCGCCCTGGGTGTCGCCGCCCAGGGTGCGGAACATCGCACTGAAGGTGCGCCTGAGGTCGACGCCGTGGTGTTCGTAGAAACGATGGTCTTCGGTCGCGAGCAAGGCCTGCAGCACATGCGGCGATACCTGCTCGAGCGTGATGCGTTCCTGCTGGCTGCGGGTGAAGCTGGCCAGCGGCTGCCCGTCCTGCGACAGCAGGACGCTGGCACGCGCTTGCTGCAATTGCTTGAGCTCGGTGGCGCCGGGCGCGAACGGCAGCAACGCGAGCACATAAGTCGCCAGCAGCAGCAGCAGCGCGGCCAAGCCCAGACCGGCAATCCATGCGGCACGCCGGGCGTGCACCCGCCACGAGGCTTCGCTGTCGGAGCCGGTCCAGCCGGGAAGGGTCCAGTTCATGCGGGGATCGGGTTCGCGCCGCGGCGTGCGGCAGGCTCAATCGGCAAGCGCCGTGCCCGTCGGCGTCGCGGGCATGTGCCTTGCCGGGAGCGCGATGGGCTGAAAGCCCAGCGAGAGCATCATGACCCTGCCTGTCGAGGCGTCACTGAACATCCTGCGCGAACGCCTGCAGCGGCGCGAAGCCGAGTTGCGCTCGGCGGTACTCGACGCCAAGGCCGCCGCAGCCGAACGGGCGAGCGCCCAAGGCCCGCAGGTCGAGGACCCGGCTGAAGAGGGCGAGCAGCGCAACCGCGGCGGCGTCGAGCATGCCGAGATGCAGCGCCATCTGCGGGAGCTCGTCGACATCGAGCAGGCGCGGCAGCGCATCGCCGACGGTGGCTACGGCGAGTGTGCCGACTGCGGACGCCACATCGTCGTCGAACGCCTGCTGGCCCAGCCGACCGCAACGCGCTGCGTGGCGTGCCAGAACGCGCACGAAGCGACGCATCCGCCGCTGCGCTTTGCCTAGGAGGAACTGTCACCCCGACCAACGTCGGGGTCCACGGGTCGTATTGCGCTGCTTCATGCAGTGGATCCCGACGTTCGTCGGGATGACAAGGCTTCACCTGATCAGCCACGAAGTTCAGCCCGATGCGCGCAAGCAACAACGCCCGGTTGGCATGGCGTGCACGCTGCACCTTCTGTGACTGAAGCATGTCGCCAATCAGGAGGCTTCAAGAACCTGCCCGGCCGGGAAGAACGCCGCCGAGTTGTGCCAGTCGACCGGTGTCTCGACCACATGGCGCTCAGGCGCTGCGGATCACGCTGATGTGTTCGGTGCCGCTTTCCGGCAGCCACACCTCGCCCGGCCGGCCGAGGATCTGGCGCACGCCGGCGTTTTCGCGCGCAAAGGCGAAGCGCTCGAACTGCTCGTTGCCGATGTCGAAGCGCAGCACCGCGTTGCTGCCCCAGTCGCTGACCCAGACCTTGTCGCGCTCGTCGACGTAGACCGCGTAGGCACGTGGCCCCTCGCCCGGCAGCTTCCAGGCGCGCCAGCGCTTGTCGGCCGGGTTGTACAGCGACAGCTGGCCGCTCAGCCATTCGCTGACCCAGATTCGGCCCTGGCTGTCGCTCCAGACGCGGCGCGCGCCCTGGTTCCTGGTCGGCGGCTCGACGACCGTCGACTCGCCCGTCTTGCGGTCGATGTGGGCGATGAACGATCCCGCCAGCGAGCACCACCAGACGTCGCCGGCCGGCGTGCTGCAGATGCCGTAGGGACCGCGCCCGCGCGGCGCGTTCTTCAGCGTCACCTCGCCGGTTTTCAGTGCCAGCTTGCCGACGTAGCCGCTCTGGCCGGTGAACCACAGGTCGCCGTCGGCGTCGAACGCGGCGGTGTTGAGGTTGGTGTAGGGCGACGCTTCGGGCAGCGCGAAGCTGCGGATCTCACGGCTCGGCCAGGCCACGCGCACGATCGCATTGTGCCCGCCGTCGGTGATCCAGGCGGCCTTGTCGGGGCCCTGGATCACGCCGTGCGGGGCCGACCCGCCGCCCAGCGCGATCAACTCGCTGCGCCCGGTCTTGGGGTTGAACCAGCCGAGGTGGCCGCTGCGCTGCGCGGTGAACCACACGCCGCCGTCGGGGGCGGGCGCGAGGTCGTGGATGCCGGTCGCGCGGGGCTGGCCGAGCGGCCACGACTGCATGCGCGCCGATTGCGCCGCCGCGGGCGACGGCAGCGCCGCGGCGAGCGCCAAGCCGCCGAAGGCAGCGAGTGTGTCGCGACGACTGAGCTTGGACGTCGAGTGCATCGAATCACTCCTTGGTCAGGTGTCTCGGCCGATTCTGCGCGGCTTGGCGCGACTCGCCAAACAGTCTGTTTCGCCGACTTCACGCCGACTTCACAGCGGCCGCGCAAGCGCCTTCGAAGATGGCGCTGTGCCCCGGCGAATCCGGGCATGGCGATTGCCGGTGCTGTTCACCGGGCGCTGAACCATGTCTTGCCGGGCGCTTCGTCGTGACGGGGGTGATGTGATGCTTGCGGTCAATTTCCATCTGATGGGCGGGATGCCCAACCGGCCTCAGCCGCCGTGTGTCGATCCGGGTGAGGTCGCTGTGCCGCCCGTGTTGCGCGCCGAATCCGCCGTGGTCGATGGCGCCGCCGTGCCGCGCGACGACGCGCCGCCCGAGGTGGTGCTGCGTCGCCCGATCGCGCTCGGCCTGTTGCTCGCCAAGGTTCGGGAGAACCTGCGCTGAGCCGCGTCAGTCCACGCGCAGCTTGGGGCCGAAGAAGAGCCTGAAGATTTCGGGCTCCTTGACCTCGCGCGTGGCCAGGCCGCGCAGCGTTTCGCGAAACGGCTCGGGCGCCGGGAGGTTGTCCAGCGTGGCCGGCAAGGTATTGGCCCAGGCCGCTGCAAAGCGCTGCGCCGATTCGGCCTGCGCCTGCATGCGGGCGCGGTGCTCGGCGACGAGAAAGTGCTGGTGTTCCGCAGGGTGCATCGTGGTCTCCCCGTCAATGGGTGATGTCAAGACTATCGGCCGCGCCGCGCCGCCATGAACCGAAATGCGGGGCGTAGCCGGGCCAGTTGTCGACGCCGGCCGAGCCGGCGTGACAAAGTTCCCTTGACGCGGGGACGTGAAGCGTCAGCGCTGCTGGAACAGCACCAGCTTGCTGTCGTGCGACAGGTTGCCCTGCGTCGCCTTCACGTCGACCTCGTAACGCATGCCCGGCACCTGCAGCTGCGGCTGGAAGCTGAAGCTGAAGTTGCCGGCGGCGTCGGCGATGATGCGTTCGCTGTAGAGCTTCTGGCTCATGCCGATCATGCCGGCCACCGACGCCACGCCGATCACTTCGGCATCGACGGTGGCGTTCGGCGCGGTGCGCCCGCGCACCTGCAAGCGCCCCGGCGCGACGATGGCGTTCGGGGTGTGGCTGGTGATCTCCAGCGGCAGGCCGAGCGCGGCGGTCGGCTGGTGCTCGACGACGAAGTTCCAGCTGCTGCGCACCGGGTTTCCGGCGGCGTCGCGTGCCGTCACGTCGGCCACGTAGCGGCCGGGCGCGAGTTCGCTGCGGTAGGTGAAGAAGTCGGACGAGACGCTGGAGTTCGTGGTCACGTCGCGCCCGCCCAGCAGCACCCGCACGCTGGCCGGGTCGACACCGACGCCGCCGCGGTCGTCGAAGGTGCCCGACACCGAGACCGGCCCGGTCGCGAGGATCGTTTCGCCGTCGCGCGGGTGCAGGTTGCGGATCGTCGGCGGCCGCGCGTCGACCAGCATGCCGCCGCGCCCCAGGTTGCTGCGCACCGCCTGGCCGTTGGCCTCGAAGGTGGCGACGATCGGCATGCCTTCGCTGATCTTGTCGAAGCGCCGGATCGTGTAGCTGCCCTCGTAGCGGCCTGGCGAGGTCTCGCGCATCGGCACTGCGCCGGCGACGTTTTCGATGTTGATGCTGGCACGCGCGCCCGGCGTGCCTTCGGCGCTGAAGCGCAGCTCGGTGCCGGGCTCGATGCGGTCGATCGGCCGCACGTTGAAGCGCGCGATCGACAGGTTGGTCGGAGCAGCCGGCCGCGGCGCCTGCGCCACCGGCGCGGGCGCGGGCGCAGCGGCGGCAGTCAGATGGCCCAAGGTGGTGGTGATCGAGCGGTTGTTGCGCCGCAGGGTGACGGTGGCGGGCGAATCGGGCGTTGCCCGGTCCCTGGGCCGCAGCGTGTACGAGCCTTCGTAGACGCCGTCATCGACTTCCTGCAGCACCAGCGTGCGCGCCACGCCGGCCACCCGCACCGTGGCGCGCGCCTGCGGCGTGCCCTGGACGCGGAAGAACAACTCGGTACCGGCGGCCACCTTGTCGACCGGTTCCATGTCGAAGCCGGTGATCTGCGGCGGCGGTGCGGCCGCGCGGCGCGGGGCCGCCATCGAATCGGCTGGCGCGAGCGTTGCGGCGCAAGCGATGGCAATGGCGAGTGGAGCAAACAAGCGCCGGGATTGGAATGAAGGCATGACGGCCTCCGAGTTGAGCTTTGGAAGCCCTTGTCCAGCAAGCCGCGCTCCCGGAGCGCGGCATGGGAAAGGCCGGCTCGCCGGTTGAATCGGGAGCGTTCGACGGCGTTCCGCGCCGGCGCGCGCAGCGGGAGCGCCGCTTGCTCCTGCAAGGGTGAAAGCCGCCCCCGAAGGAGACCACCATGCGATTTCGCACCCTGTTCGTGTTCCTGCTGCTGGTCGCGACCGGCCTGTTCGCGCTGCTGAACTGGCAGGCGTTCACCGTCCCGACCACCTTGTCGCTCGGTTTCGGCAGCGTCCAGGCGCCGATCGGGATCGTGATGTTGTGCATCGTGTTCCTGCTCGGCGCGATGTGCCTGGCGGTGGTGATCTATGTGCAAGGCGCCGCGCTGCTCGATTCGCGGCGCCAGGCCAAGCAGCTGCAGGCCCAGCGCGAGCTCGCCGACAGCGCCGAAGCCTCGCGCTTCACCGAGCTGCGCAGCTTCATCGACGCCGAGATGCTGGTGCTGACACGCGGCACGACGGAGCTGAAGAGCTCGATGCTGACGCGGCTCGACCAGATGGAGCAGGGCAACCATGTCGTGCTGCAGGAAACCGCGAACGCGCTGTATGCCCACATGGGCGAGCTGGAAGAACGGCTCGAACACCGCGTCAGCGTGCCGGGCGTGCTGCCGCTGGAAGAGCCCACCCGGCCCGAAGGCAACGGCAAGCCGCGCTGAGGAGGGCTGTCACCCCGGCGAAAGCCGGGGTCCACCCTCCATCGAAGCCTCGCCGGCAGCCAGTGGATCCCGACGTTCGTCGGGATGACCGCGTCGGGTGTGTAGCGTTTACCTCAGGCCGTCCTCGGGTTCGCCTTGATGACGGCCAGCGCCGCACCCAGCGGATCGAGCAGGATCGCGAAGCGGCCGACCCCCGGGATGTCGTTCGGCGCCAGCAGCACCTGCGCCCCGAGCTTCTGGGCCTGCGCGGCCTTGGCGTCGCAGTCGTCGACGCCGACGTACGGCAGCCACATCGACGCTGCGCCCGGGTTGGTCGACGGCGTGACGCCGCCGCGCATCTTGTCGCCGACTTTCAGCAGGTAATACGGCCCGTCGACCCCCACGTCCATCGTGTCGACCGTGTAGCCGATGAGCTTTTGGTAGAAGGCCAGCGCCCTGGCCACATCGGTGGTCCAGAGCTCGTTCCAGTACCAGTCGCCCAGCGGGGTGACCTCGGCGTCGGCGCGGTCCTCGTGGGCGCCGTGCCAGAGGCACAAGCGCGCGCCGGTCGGGTCGGCGAGTGCCGCGCCGCGCCCGGCCTGGCCGTAGTCGGTCGGGCCCGTCAGCGGGCTGGCGCCGGCCGCGACGGCGGCGGCGAAGGCCGCATCGACGTCGGGCACCGAGACATACGGCAGCCAGTGGCTTTTTTCTCCCCCCGCGGCGCCGCCCCCCCGCCCCCGCGCCCCCCAGGGGGTGTGTGTGTGC
>OBEQ011768281.1_pt1 | contig 32852 bp, 28 predicted proteins | sample 1670901 | NCBI WGS metagenome assembly OBEQ01 (sample SAMEA104232315, study PRJEB22302) | groundwater metagenome | biome: forest; feature: aquifer; material: groundwater | place: USA | collected 2011-08-07 | depth 5.4 m | reverse complement strand
TCTTTTTTCACTTTGCGATTGATTTCTATAATTTTAACTGTTTTTAGCTTATTCTTCTTTTGTAAAATTCTTTCTAAATTTTCTATTTCATTAAAGATTCAATTTCCAATACTCCTAGCTTTTATTTTTAATCCACTTGTTTTTTCTATTGGAAATACTTTTTTACCCGATACGATTATTTTATTTTTTGGAACATCTTCCTTGTATTTTATGATTGAATGTTTAAGTTCTTTTTCATTTAAATATTATATTTTATTTGTATTGTTTTCGCTTTTAGGTACTTTGAATAGACAAACTGGAATATTGATACCACTTTCTTTTAGTTTTGTGTTTATTTATTCTAATAGTCCGTATTTTAAAATTATTTTAAAAGGTTTATTCCCTTTGATGTTGAATGGTTTAGCGTTGTTGATTTATCAATATTTAGCGAAAGAAAATAGTGTGTTGCCAGGTAATTATAATATGCAATTGAATAAATTTACAACTTTAAACGGACTGAAATCTATCAATTTATCATTAATTGTTTGTTATTTTTTGACTTCAATAACTACGCTTGGATTATTTCTTTTTCCGCTTGTTATTTCTAATGTAAAAACACATGTAAATGAATTGATAAGGTCAAAAACTCAACTTTATTTCTTTATTTCTTTTTTGCTACTTTTATTTTATAAATCTTTTTTGACGGTTTGGTATATGCCTTTTGTTGGAAATATGTTTTATCCAATAGGAACAGGACCAATGATTTTAGATGGATTTAATTCGGATAAATTAATTCTTACAAACTATAACATCAATTATGGAATCCGATTAATATACATAATGATTGGTTTTATTGGAGGAATTAGTTTTTATTTCGCATTTAAAAGTATCATCATTAATTTGATTAATAAAAAAAAGGAATTGTCTAATTATGTTGGGGTGATATTTCTACTATTATTTACAATTTATTTAGGAATGATTACTTTAAATTATCCAAATGATAGGTATCTTCTTTTTTTAATTCCATTCTTTTTTATAGCTTATTTGGTTTCTTTTGATTTTAAAGTGAATCATAAGATGTTTTTAAGCAGTTTTTTATTCTTAATATACTTCACAATTTCAACAACATTCGATTATTTCAGAATACATGAAGCTCGTTGGAAAGGAATTCAATATTTAAAATCGGATTTGAAAATTCAAAATGAAAAAATTGATGGAGGATTCGAATTTAACGCTTTTTATTTAGAAGGAAGAAACGATTATAAAGGAGGTGAAAATTACCGATGGGTTGTTGATGATGAATACATTATTTCAGCGGTAAACAGAAAGAAAAATTATTCAGTAGATTCAGAATATCCTTTTACATCCATCAATGCGTTTCCTTTTAATCGTATTTATGTTTTAAAAAGAGATTGAGTCTTTAATTCTTATTAAAAATAAGTCTTGAGTCTTCAAGTCTTGAGTCTTCAAGTCTAGATACTACCAATCTCCACCAGATCCACCACCTCCAAAATCGCCACCACCAAAACCACCAAAACCGCCTCCGCTACTACCTCCAGAAGAACCACCACCAAAACCACCTCCGCCAAAGAAAATTCCTCCAGAACCCATTGTATATCCATTGCCACCACCTCTTTTAGAAACAGAAATGATGAAAACAATTATTATGATTATTATAATAATAATTTTAGATATTGGTAATTTACTTTTGTGTTTTTTGCTGTATTCTTTTGAATTAAATTCACCTTTGGCTAAAGACATTAAAACATCAGTTGTTTTGTCTAATGCCGCATAATAGTCTCCTTTTTTTAGATTTGGCAATAATTCGTTGTCTTCGATTTGTCGACAAACTGCATCTGGAATAGCACCTTCTAATCCTTTACCAGTTGCTATAAAATATTTTCTTTCATGTTTCCCTCCAGTAGGCTTGATAAGAATAACTATTCCGTTATCTTCTTTTTCTTGACCAACTTTCCATTTTTCTCCAATTTCGGTTGCGTATTCTACAGGTTCATATCCATTTAAATCGTCAACAATAATAATAACAATTTGATTGGAGGTAGCCTTGTCGAAAGCTTCTAATTTTTGTTCTAATATTTCTTCCTCTTGTTCTGAAATGAAATTAGGAAATTCTTGTGAAAAATTATTTACTAGCCTATTGGTAGATTCAGGAATGTCATCCTTTTGACTTAAAACAAGTGTTGAAGTAAATAAAGATAAAAAAACAAGAAAGAAATATTTTTTGAACATTTTTATTTTTTAATTGAGTAATTAATTTTAATCTTCAAATGAAATATCATTTGTTAATTCGTTGGCATCGTTCTTTTGAAATGGAAAATGAGTTTTTAATTTATCTCCAGCCATTTCTATACCTTTACATAAACCAATTGTAAATTGTTCCTGTTTAAATTCTTCAAGCATCTTATTTCGAATAGAATCCCAAAAATCAATTGCAACAACGTTATTAATTCCTTTGTCTCCAAGAATTGCAAATTTTTTATCTTCAACAGCTAAATAAAATAAAACACCATTTCTTAATTCCGTTTGATGCATATTTAATTTTTCAAACACTTTTTTAGCGATAGTTAAAGTATCTCCTTTACATTTTGCTTCCAAATGAACTCTAATTTCTCCTGAAGTATTTAATTCAGCATTTTCAATCGCAAGTTGAATTGATTTTTGCTGTGATTCTGTAAAAAAAGTTTTGATGTCCATAGTCTCAAAAAAAACAGCGACTTAATTTAAGAAGTCGCTGTGAATAAAATATGTTTAAAATTCTACTTTTGGTGCGTTTTCAGAGCCTGATGAAGCTGCAAAAGCATCTTTTTTAGGGAAGGTATTTGGATTTAAAAACATACTATTTAAAAAACCTCTAATATGAGTATTGTATGATTTAATTGATTCATTATAATCTTGACGAGATTTGTTTATTCTATTTTCAGTACCTTCTAATTGAGCTTGAAACATTCCGAAGTTTTCAGTAGATCGAATTTGTGGATAAGCTTCAAATGCTAAATTAATTGCTGTGTTTATTTTTTTACCAGCTAATTCCATTTGTTCAGGATTCTTAGCATTCATAATATCTTCATTTATCCCTGTTATTCCAGCTCTTGCATTCGTTACTTTGGTTAAAATGTCCTTCTCATTTGCGGCTGCACCTTTAACGGTTGCAATTAATTGCGGAATTAAATCAGCTCTTCTTTGATATGAAGCTTGAACATCTCCCCAAGTTTGATCAACTGTTTCTTGATAGCTAATTGCTGTATTGAAAGATGACCTGTAAGTCATAAAGATTATGAATACAAAAAGTAAAATCCCTCCTAAAATAATATACGACTTTTTCATTTTTTTAATTTTTATAAATGTACTAACTTTTGTTCAAATGCTATACCAATCTTTTATATTGTCATTCTGTCATGTTTTTTGAGGTTGAGTTTAAGGTTAAGACTTTTCTATACCTCAGCCTTAATCTTAATCTCTAACTCAACCTTAAAATATATTCTTCTGTGCTAACAATTCATCGACTGTCTGAACATCAGCATACAAAACATCTCTCGCTTTACTTCCTTGAAATGGGCCTATTATTCCCATTCCTTCTAGTTGATCAACAATTCTTCCGGCTCTGTTATATCCTAGTTTTAGTTTTCTTTGTAATAAAGAAGCTGATCCTTGTTGGTGTAGTACTACTATTCTTGCTGCATCTGCAAACATTGGATCTAATTCATTCATGTCAAAATCGTTTTCACTGTCTCCTCCTTCGCCAGAATATTCTGGAAGAATTAATGCTTCAGGGTAGGCACGTTGATCACCAATAAAAGCACATATAGAATCTACTTCTGGAGTGTCTACAAATCCACATTGTAAACGAATTAATTCAGAACCATTCATGATTAACATATCTCCTCTACCTATTAATTGATCTGCTCCAGAACCGTCTAAAATGGTACGTGAATCTATTTTAGAAAGTACTCTAAAGGCAATTCTTGCTGGGAAATTGGCTTTAATCATCCCTGTAATTACATTTACAGATGGTCTTTGAGTTGCTACAATTAAGTGAATCCCAATTGCTCTCGCTAATTGTGCAATACGTGCAATAGGATGTTCAATTTCTTTTCCAGCTGTCATAATTAAATCGGCGAATTCGTCAATTAATACGACAATGTAGGGCAAATATCGATGCCCTTTTTCTGGATTTAATTTTCTTTCAATGAATTTAACATTGTATTCTTTTATAGTTCGAACTTGCGCTTCTTTTAATAATTCGTAACGGTTATCCATTTCTATACACAGAGAGTTCATCGTATTGACTACTTTTGATGTGTCTGTGATAATAGCATCTCCTTCTCCTGGAAGCTTAGCTAAGAAATGTCTTTCAATACGATTGAACAATGTTAGTTCAACTTTCTTTGGGTCAATCAATACAAATTTAACTTGTGCTGGATGTTTTTTGTAAAGAATAGAAACTAGAATTGCATTTAATCCAACAGATTTACCTTGACCAGTTGCTCCAGCTACTAATAAATGGGGCATTTTGGTAAGGTCAAACATGTATGTTTCATTTGTAATTGTTTTTCCTAGTACAATCGGTAATTCATAGTCACAATTTTGAAATTTTTCAGATGCAATTAAAGTTCGCATTGGAACCATTTCAGGATTACTATTTGGGACTTCAATTCCAATAGTTCCTTTTCCGGGGATAGGTGCAATTATACGAATACCTAGTGCGCTCAAACTTAAAGCGATATCGTCTTCAAGGTTTTTTATTTTAGAAATACGAACTCCTGGTGCAGGAACTATTTCATATAAAGTAACTGTTGGGCCGACAGTTGCTTTTATTTTCGCAATATCAATTTTATAATGAGAAAGTGTTTCAACAATTTTATTTTTATTGTCTTCTAATTCTTGTTTGTTGATATTGATTCCACTTCGACCATAATCTTTTAATAAATCAATAGGAGGGAGGATATAACTAGCAAGATCTAAAGTTGGATCATAATCGCCATATTCTTTCCGCATATCGTCCATTTCGGAATCGCTAAGAATTTCTTCTACTTTTGGTTTTACGAGCGTGAATCCATCATCTACTAATGTTGGTTCTTGAAAAAGTTCTTCAGGAATTTCTATTTCAAAATCGTCATTGTCATCAAAAGACGTTTTTTTAGATGGAGGTTTTACTAAAATTTCTAATTCTGAGCCGTCATAAATTTCATCGTCAAGTTCTTCCTCTTTTTCAAAGTTACTAATCTCTAATTCTTCTTCATCGCCTTTGAATACAACTGCTTTTGTTATGTTCTCTTTTTCAATTTCATCATCTTTTATCGTATTCACAACTCTTAAATCCCCAAATTCAGGTTTTATTGAATTTTGAAGTGGTTTGAATTCTTCAATATCGGTTTCTTTTTTATTGAAAAGACGTTCGAAAATAGTTTTGAAATTTGGATTAAAAAGGATGACTAATGTAAAATATAGAAGAACGCATATAAGAATAAAAGCTCCAAATCCACCAATTGATCGATTTAACCAATGATTGATGTGATACCCAAAAGAACCGCCTAAATAATTTACTTTGTCTGTGAAAAAACCAAGAAATAAAGAGGACCAAATCATCATGAGTAAAGTGACAGAATAGGCTTTACCAATTGGAGTAATAATTACATTTAATAAGGTTCTGACACCGGAAATAAAAAGTAAAAAACAAAGTCCAATTGCCGATAGACCAAACCAACGATATATAAGTAGGTGAGAAGTCCATGCGCCGAATTTACCTAGCCAATTTGAAACAGGTTCGTCGTTATCTTCAAATAAAAAATTTATTAAAGTTTTATCTAAAACACGATCTTGGTCTGAAGTCCATGTGAAAAAGTAAGAAATACAAGCTAGAAAAAAATAAAATGAAAAAAGAATCATTGTGGCTCCAAGGATACTTTTTATTTTCTTTTTATCAAATCTTCCTGATAAATCTTTCAAAGGATTGTTTATGGTAACCCCCTTTTTCACCTTCTTTGAAGAAGGCTTTTCAATTGGTATTTCAGTTTTAGATTCTTTACTTATATATTCGTTTTCTTGCGCCATTTTATTTGAAAAATATCCTACGAAGTTAAGTAAGAATTACTACAGTTAAAGGAGCTGTTTATTAATGTATAAACAAAAGAATGTTATTAAGATAAACTATTGTTCGTTTCCTTTCAAAACCTCATCTAAAAATTGATCAAAGCTAACTCGTTTGTAATTTGACGGTATTCCAAAATAGTCTTTATCAATTGGTGTTTTTTCGATGTAAATGAGTGTGTAAACTGCTACGCCATATTCCGAATTGATGTAATATCTGACAGGTAATCCAGGGACACCTTCAAAAGCATCAATGTATTTAGGTGACATATTTTTGAGGTAAAGGATTTCAATTTTTTTTTCTTGTCCTTCAACTCCAACTGACATTCTATTCGCTTTTAGATTTAAAATTTTTCTTTTTCCAATTTTCTTTTTTAAAATATATTTATTTTTTATTGAATCAACTTCAGCTTTATTTTGCTCTTTTGATAAATCAGTTTGGATTGCATAATGTGATCCTTTATTATCTATGAGTAATATCGATTTATTTAAAACGATGTGTTTTATAATTACTTGTTTTCCCAATTGATCGGTTTCATTTTCAATTCTAACAATTGTATCATTTGTATAAATTGTCATTCTTTTTGGTGGAATCATTCTTTGTAAGGAAGTGTCAGCCATTTCAATAGAATAGACTAATTTACCTTGAAAAGAGTCATATTTTTGTCCGAATAAAGACGTGTTTGCAAATAACGAGAACGTAAAAAATATGTAGATTTTTGAAACAAAGAAAAAGTATTTTAAATTCATGTCTATATAAATGAAGAAATTTCAAATTGTTACAAAGTAAATAAACTTTTTGCTAAAATTGATGTGAAGAACGAATTTACAAATTATTACTAAAAAGTTTGTATTTTAAAACTGAAAGCCATGAAGTAAATCATTCATATCATAATAAATTGCTATTTTTGTTCTTTATATATGAAAGTTATATGAGTAAAGATATTGTTTTTTTAATAAATCGTTCTGAAATTACTGCAGGAACTAGAGGAGCTTCTCTTGGTCCTGGTGCAATTATGACTGCTGCTCGAAAAAATGGGAAAACATTTTTTGGGGATCACAATATTGATGAAATAAAAGATGTAAACCACTATTTAGATTCATCAACTGAATTTATTCATGCAAAGCGGATTGATGGTTTAGTTGAAGTTTATGAAGCCTTAAATAATAAAGTTTCAACTATTTTAAATAATAATAAATTTCCTTTGCTTTTAGCAGGTGATCATGGTTCTGCAGGAGGAACTATTGCTGGAATTAAATCAGCTTTTCCTCAAAAAAGATTGGGGGTTATTTGGATTGATGCACATGCAGATTTACATACACCATTCACAACACCTTCTGGAAATATTCATGGAATGCCTTTGTCTACGGCAATTAACGAAGATAATATTGATTGTAAAGTGAATGAAGTGAATTCTAATACAATCGAATTATGGAATAAGTTGAAATACATTGGTGGAATATCGCCTAAATTACTGCCTGAAGATTTGATTTTTATTGGGGTTCGAGATACTGAAAAGCAAGAGGATGAAGTTATGAAAGCTTTGAATATAAAGAATCATACTGTTGATGAAGTAAATGAAAAAGGGGTTGAACGTATTATAAATGAAATTGAGGAACAATTAAATGATTGCGATATGGTTTATATTTCTTTCGATGTAGATTCAATGGATCCCATACTGACTTCTCATGGAACAGGAACTCCTGTAGATAATGGATTAACTCCTAAACAGGCGGAAGACTTTTTAATTTCTTTGGCTGGAAATAAAAAAACAGTTTGTATAGAATTTGTTGAAGTGAATCCTTGTTTAGATGAAAAAACAAATAAAATGGCAGAAGTAACAGCTGGATTAGTAGAGCTTGTTGTTGATGTGTTAAAAAAATAAAATTAACCTATTTGATAGTTAATCAATCTTAATTAAGGGAAGCCAAGAATTCATGGAAGCGCAAATAAAAAGCATATTACAAGAAAATTCTGAATTACTATTTGGAACACAAATCGATTCTAATATCATTCAATTTCAAAAAACAAGAAAGGAAGTCGAAGGAGATTTGACATTAGTAATTTTTCCTTTTGTAAAAGCATTACGTTGTTCTCCTCAAGATGCAGGTGAAAAAATTGGAGACTTTTTAAAAGGAAAACTTTCTTTTATTGCTTCATATACATTAGTGAGTGGATTCTTGAATTTTGTCATTTCAAATGAATACTGGATTTCTCAATTAGCAGAAATTAATCATAAACCTGATTTTGGATTTGAAATTCCGAATTCTAAATCAACTATTATGGTGGAATATTCTTCTCCAAATACTAATAAACCACTACATCTTGGACATCTTAGAAATAATTTTTTAGGATATTCTGTTGCTGAAATATTAAAAGCAAACGGTCATAATGTAATTAAATCACAGATAATCAACGATCGTGGAATTCATATTTGCAAAAGTATGTTGGCTTGGGAGAAATTTTCTCCTTTAAATGAAAAGGGCGAACGTGAAACACCTTCCAATACTGGATTAAAAGGAGATAAATTAGTTGGTAAATATTATGTTGAATTTGATAAACAATTTAATAAAGAAGCGAATTCAATTATCGATCTTTGGGAAAATGGTGAAGTCGATGATTTTTCTGATAAAGCTGTAGATGAATTTATCCGTTTAACTGAATCAAAAGAGGGGAAAGACGAAAAAGCAATAAAAGGTATTGATGATAAGATCAAAGATCTTGCTAAAAATGAAACAACACTTTTACGTGAAGCAAAAGATATGTTGATTCGTTGGGAAGCAAGAGATCCCCAAACCTATTTACTTTGGACGACAATGAATAGTTGGGTTTACGAAGGGTTTGCTAAAACATACAAAAGTATGGGGGTTGATTTTGATAAATTATACTATGAATCCGAAACATTTATTTTAGGAAAGGATATTGTTTTTGAAGGAATTGAAAAAGGAGTGTTCTTTAAAAAAGAAGACGGTTCTGTATGGATTGATTTAACCTCAGATGGCTTAGATGAGAAAATATTACTTCGTTCAGATGGAACAACTGTATATATGACGCAAGATGTTGGAACAGCTGTAGATCGAATAAAAGATTTTCCAGATTTAAGTGGAATGATTTACACGGTTGGAAACGAGCAAGATTATCATTTTAAAGTCTTGTTTTTAATCTTAAAAAAATTAGGATATTCATGGGCTGATAATTGTTCTCATTTATCGTATGGAATGGTCGATTTACCTTCTGGAAAAATGAAATCTCGTGAAGGAACAGTTGTCGATGCGGATGATTTAATGGATGAGGTAGTACAAAGTGCTAAAGAAATGACTCAAGAAAGAGGATATATCGAAGGTATGACTGAATTAGACAAAGAGAATTTGTTTAACTTAATCGGTATGGGTGGTTTGAAATATTATTTGTTAAAAGTAGATCCAAAAAAACGAATGATGTTTGATCCTGCTGAATCGATTGAATTGAATGGTAATACTGGCCCGTTTATTCAATATGCACACGCAAGAATAAAATCTTTATTAGCAAGAGGTGGAGAAACTGAGATTTTAAAAGCAGAAGAGCTAGAGCTAGCTGAAAAAGAAGTAATCAAATTATTAACTCAATACCCATTAATTATTGCCGAAGCAGGAAAAGAATTATCTCCAGCTGTAGTGTGTAATTATATTTTTGAATTAGTAAAGTCGTACAATCAATTTTATCAAAGTATTCCTATACTGATAGAAGAGAATCTAGATTTAAAAAATATGCGTTTGATTTTAAGTAAAAATGTAGCAAAAGTAATCGCATCTTCAATGAGTTTAATAGGAGTGCAAGTCCCAGAAAGAATGTGACTTCGATACAATTTTTGTTTGCTTTGCAAAGCTAAAATCACTCAGCCGCATTCTTAGAACAACTTCCCTCTCTTCAACAAATACTGCAACAAAATTTGATCATATCCTTCATTTATATCGGCAGGCATAAAATCAATTTGATAGGTTGCGCATCGAAGCTTTAATTCGTTAAAATAGTTGCCAATTGATTGTGTGTATTGTTCTCTTATTTGAGCAGGTTGCAGTTTCATTCGTTCCCCCGTTTCCATGTCAACAAGGGTGTAAGGTCGATTTTCTAAATTGAAATCAACTTCCATTTTTTTATCGATTACATGAAATACTATGACTTCGTGCTTGTTGTGTTTTAAGTGCTGCAAAGCTTGAAAAAAATCATCTGAATGACTAGGATCATCTAATAAATCAGAAAAAATAATAACTAAACTCCTTTTATGACTTAATTCAGCAATATCATGTAAAGCTTGTATTGCATTGGTGTCTTTTTTTGTTTGCTCTGAATATTCTTTCATTTGTTTCTCTAATTCACTGTAGAGATAACGATGATGAAGAATTGATGATTTTGCTGGAGTATGAATGTCTAATTTGTCAGTAAAAAGAGAAATTCCAACCGCATCTCGTTGTTTTTTTAGTAATTCAATTAGAGAAGCAGCAGCGTAAACAGAAAAATTGAGTTTGTTTAATTCTTTATTTTTTGGAAAAAGCATTGAACTTGAGCAATCTATTACGATTTGACAACGAAGATTCGTTTCTTCTTCGTATTTCTTAGTGAATAGTTTTTCACTTCTTGCATACAATTTCCAATCAATATGTCGAGTAGACTCTCCAGAGTTGTATAAACGATGTTCAGCAAATTCGACAGAAAACCCATGAAAAGGACTTTTATGCATACCAGTAATAAAACCTTCAACAACTTGTTTGGCAAGAAGCTCAAGATTACCGAATTGTGCGAGTTTTAATCGATTTATTTCATTACTCATAGGGCTTAAAGTTAAGTATAATTCATCATTTACAACTAAAATTATGTATTATTTCTTAACTTTTACTAGCTTTGAAATAAAAATAATTGTGGAAGCTAAAATATATTACGAAAATAGAGTTGAAGAATTAAATGGAACATTGAAAAAAGTTCAGAAAAAATATCTTTTTTTCACTTTTTTACGGTTGTTGTTTTTTGTGATAATTTGTATTTCTCTATACAGTTTTTGGGGTTCAATAACACTTTTGCCTGCTTTTATTTTATCAGTTGCATTTTTTCTTTATGTAGTTCATTTATCAGTTGATGCCAAATATGATAGAGATAAAGTTGTTGTTCTCATCACAATTAATAAAAATGAATTAGAAGTTCTAAATGGAAATTGGTTGATGTTTGAAGATGGATCTGAATTTAGAGATGGTCAACATCCTTTTTCATTGGATATGGATCTTTTTGGAAAGAAAAGTGTTTTTCAATTATTGAATAGAACAGTTTCTGTTCCAGGCAAATCAAAATTAGCCAATACTTTAGCAAATGGAACTTCTCGAATTAAAGAAACGAATGCTTGTATTTTAGAATTATCTGAAAAAATGACTTGGTGTCAAGAGTTTATTGCTGAAGGAATTGTTCATAAAGAAGAAGCTGAAAAACAAGGTTCATTAAATTCTTTGTCTTCTTTAACAATTGATTTGAAAACTTTTGTTAAAATTTTAAGATTCCTACTTCCTTCAATTGCAATTATTTCAACTATTTTATTTGCCGTTGATATTATTCCAACTTCTGTTTTTAGCTTTATTATAGTTGTAGTAATGCTTCCAATAGGACAGAATGTTAAGAATGCCAATGCCGTTTCACAAGTGTTAAATATCCATGTAAATCGTGTTAAAACTATTTTAAAGCAGTTGGAGCTATTTAGTTCTTTGTCTATTCAAAATCAGGTTTTTAAAATGGAACAAGATCAACTTCTGAGTTCTAGCAATAGTGTTTTAAACGAAATGAAAGACTTAGATAAAATAATAGGTCGCTTCGATGTTCGGAAAAATTTATTAATCGGTACTCTTTTTAACTTTTTTTTCGCTTGGGATTTTCAGATACTTTATCAAATGAAAAATTGGTTGGATAAAAATAGAACTCAACTTTCTGTTTGGGAGGATAAAATGGCTGAATTAGAAGTTTGGATTTCTGGAGCTGTTTATAAATTTAATAATCCAACGTCTATATTTTCGGAAATGAATTCTGAAATTGAAGAAATTGAAATAATAGGATTATCACATCCGTTTGTAGATCAAAAGAAAAGTGTTCCGAATGATGTGTTTTTAAATGATAAAGAAAATTTTATAATTATTACAGGTCCTAATATGGCTGGGAAAAGCACGTATTTAAGAAGTTTAGGTTTGACCTTTGCGTTTTCAAATGCAGGATTCCCGATTTTAGCGAATTCGTGTAAAATTCCAAAGTTGAAACTGTATTCAAGTATGCGTACGAGTGATGATTTAACAGTAGAAAGTTCTTATTTTCATGCTGAATTAGTTCGTTTGCGTTTTATCATGGATGCTATTGAAAAGGGAGAAAAGGTCTTTATTATTTTGGATGAAATTTTAAAAGGAACTAATAGTAAAGATAAAGAAATTGGATCTGCTCGTTTTCTTCAAAAATTAAAAAGATTAAATGCAAGAGGGATAATTGCAACCCATGATTTATCGTTGTGTGAGCTTTCTTTCAATAATGATTCTTTCAAAAATATGTGTTTTGATTCAATTATAGAAGGTGAAAATTTATCTTTTGATTATAGAATTAACGAAGGGGTTTGTAAGAATATGAATGCCTCGTTCTTATTGAAGCAAATGAAATTGGTAGACGATCTGTAGAGACGTTGCATGCTGTAGAGACGTTGCATGCAACGTCTCTACAGCATGCAACGTCTCTACAAAAGATTTTTTTTGAATATTAAATTAATCTACGACTGTCTTGTAGCCTGGATATTTCTTAATATCAAAAACAAATTTTGAATCTTCAATTGATTCATTTGGTGTGAATTTAGTTAAAGAATATGTAAGAACAGTTCCGTCTTTCGATTTTAAAATCACTTTTTTCATTTCATTAGCAGCTTTAGATACATATAAAATGATGGTGTGATAATCAGCTTTTGCAGGTGATTTAGGGTATAGATTTATAACATGAACCGTTTCTCCGTTTAAAGTTTCTTCCTTTTCATATTTGTTTTTAAATCCTGTTTCCCAAATTGTTAATAGTTTTTTTGGATTGATAGCATCACTATCACCAGCATTTACATCAGAAACATAAACTGTTTTTTCTGATTTTACAATTGTCCATTGTTTTAAACCGTTTGAAACAATTGTATTATCTCCATAAGATGCATAAAATTTATTGTCTTTTACCCAACCTTTCCCTGTTGATGGAGTATTTGTTCCTGTTGAGGCATTTTTAGTAGTAGAGCTGTATTCTATGTAAAATGATTTTAGCGCTTTCATTTTAACCGAAAGTTTATCTAAAATTCCTTGAGATTTAGCATCTTTCACTTCTTGTCCAAAAGTTATAGAGGCTGTAATACAAAACACAAATAGTAATAATTTCATTTTTTTTTTAATTTCTGTGCAAATATCAGAAATTGTGCCAAAAAAAACTATTGATTTTAAATGTAGTTTTCAATAACTTTCTAACAAATTATTTAAAACTAAATTCAATGTTGCTGTATTTATCTCATGTTTTCCTTTAAATAGAATTGTTTTAAACCCTTTTTCTTGATAGTCTTTTATCGTTTTTTCGCTCTCTTGTTTTGAATAGTATTCATCATTATCTCCAATGATAAAATAATTTTCTTCTTTTAACTTTGGTTCTTTTAAATTATTATTTTCTAAATCAGGTGGAAAAACACTTGCCCAATAGATAATAGAATCAGCTTTTATTTTTCCTAAATTAGACCATCTTGCTGCTGTTGCTCCTCCTTGGGAAAATCCTAAGATAATTTTTTTTTCAAATGTGAAATTTAAATTCATTTCATGATCTAATTGATCTAACCAAGATGTTGTGTCTTGAATATCTTGATTTCTAGCTTCTTTTGTCATCCAAGATGCTCCAACTTGACCACTTGATCCTTGAAGATAAAAACGGTGCATTCCTTCGGGTGCAATTACAAAATAATCAGAATTCAATGATTGAAAATTTCGAATAAAAAATTCAGCTAATTGACCATATCCATGAAGTACATATAGAATGTATTTCGCTTTTGAGCTATCTCCATGAGTGAAATATCGAAACGTTTTTTGACTTAATAAGCTATGTTCTTCCATAATTGTTTTAACTAAAAAGGTTGAAATAATCAGTCAAAATGGGTAGTTTATTTACTGACAGATCCTAAGGACTCTAATTAAATTTATTTCGAAATCTGAATTTATAGAAACAACTTTATTTATTTCTTAGTAAAGTATTTTCCTTCATTTTCAAAATACATAAAACGATGAATTAATTTTCCAGATTGGGATTTGGATATTTTTGCATCGAACTTGTAGTGCTCTTTAAGTTCTGAAAGATTATCAATTTTCCCTTCAAATATTAAAATATCTTTCGCTAATCCAACTGTACCTTCGTCATATTCGAAATATAAAGCTTTTGTACTATCAGTACCAATGTTTCGATAAGTTTCCCATTGAAAAACTTGAATAGGGGAGTGATTTATAATTGTGAAGTAATCTTTAAAATTTGAATTTAATAGTTTAAAATCAATCAAAATATCTTTGTATGCGGCAGTTGTTATGTTTTTAAATTCAACTCTTAATTCACTTAATGCACTTGAAGGAATTAGAGTTGGAGGGGAAATTAAATCCAATCCACCATCATAAAAGAATATGTAATTATAGTTACCAACAAAACCAATTTCAGCTAATTTTGCTGTTTTATTAGATTTATTTGCTTTTTCATACGCTAAATCTAACCTGTTTACTGTTATTATTGCATCTATTTTATCATCTCCGTCTAGGTGTTCTTTGTAAATTTTCATTGTAAATTTTTCGGAATTATTCATGCTAAGTTTAAATTTAACATGTTGCATTGCAATTTCTTCTAAAGATTTTACTTGAGGAGTCGAGTTTTCTATCTTGTTATTAGAACAACTTGATAGAATTAATAGGAGTGTGAAAAATACAATTTTTGAATTCATTTCTTTTTAATTTTAATGCAAATATAACTGAAAGAAATTCAATAATTATTTCCGTTCAATAGATAGATGAATCCTTTTATATTTGTATTATGAAATTACAAGTTGAAAAATCATGGGATTTGGTTTTAAAAGAAGAGTTTGAAAAAAAATATTTTAAAGAACTAATGTGTTTTGTTTCTTCGGAATATTCAAACAAAAAGGAATCTATTTTTCCGAAAGAAGAAAATGTATTTAGAGCTTTTAAAGAATGTAACTTTCAGGATTTAAAAGTAGTTATTATAGGTCAAGATCCTTATCCTACGAAAGGACATGCAAATGGATTGTGTTTTTCTGTAGAAGAAAATGTGAAACCATTTCCTAAAAGTCTATTAAATATTTTTAAAGAAATTGAAAGTGATTTAAATCAAAACATCCCTCTAAATGGAGACTTAAGTAGATGGGCGAAACAAGGAGTATTGCTTTTGAATAGTGTTCTAACAGTAGAGGAGGGGAAAGCTGGTAGTCATTCTAAAAAAGGATGGGAAAAGTTTTCAGATGAAGTGATTAAAGAAATTAATGAACGAAAGGAAGGAGTGGTTTTTTTGTTGTGGGGATCAAAAGCACAAGAAAAAGGAATGCGCATAGATAATTCTAGAAATTTGGTTTTAACTTCTGTTCACCCTTCTCCTTTATCTTCTTATAGAGGTTTTTTTGGGTGTAAACATTTTAGTAAAGCCAATGATTATTTGAAATTAAGTGGTAAGAGTCCAATAATTTGGTAAAATGTAGATTTTTCTACAAACAACCCCCTAAAACCTAATTCCTAAAACCTTAAAGCTAATTCCCAATTTAAAAATATAATACATAATTTTCATATGCTAAAAGTAATAATTACATTTGCCAACGATGAAATTACAAAATGATTTAATTTTACGCGCTGCAAGAGGGGAAAACATTGAACGTTACCCTGTTTGGTTGATGCGTCAAGCAGGTAGAATTTTACCTGAATATAGAGCTGTTAGAAGTAAATTGAGTGGTTTTAAAGAATTGGTTGAAACCCCAGAATTTGCTGCTGAAGTTACTATTCAACCAGTTGATATTTTAGAAGTTGATGCTGCAATTATTTTTTCTGATATTTTAGTTGTTCCTGAAGCAATGGGGCTGGAGTATCAAATGTTAGAATCAAAAGGACCTTGGTTTGAAAAGACAATACGTTCTGAAGAGGGATTGAAATACGCTGAATTTAATTTTGATATCGAAGATCGTTTAGGATATGTTCTTGAAGCAATTAGAATTACAAATAAAGAATTAGGAGGAAGAGTTCCTTTAATTGGTTTTGCTGGTGCTCCTTGGACAATCTTTTGTTATATGGTTGAAGGGCAAGGTTCAAAAACTTTTTCTGAATCTAGAAAAATGTTATATACGAATCCATCTTTGGCACATGAGTTGCTTAGCCGAATTACAGATGTGACAATTCAGTATTTAAAAGCGCAAGTCAAAGCAGGAGCACACATGTTGCAAGTGTTTGATTCGTGGGCAGGGATTCTTGGTACCGAGCAATATGCTGAATTTGGATTGAAATATTTAAACAAAATTGCAGCTTCAATAACGGAAGTGCCATTGACTCTTTTTTCAAAAGGAGCAGTTGCATCAATTGGAGCTATTGCTAAATTAGATTGTAATACGGTTGGACTTGATTGGAATATGGATTTGGTTAAAATTCGAGAAGAAATTGGAGAAAATAGGACTTTACAAGGTAATTTAGATCCTTGTGTTTTATATGCTTCCCATAACGATGTGGAGATTTCGACTAACAAGTTATTAAATTCATTTAAAAGTAAGCGACATATTGTCAATTTAGGTCATGGAGTTTATCCAGATGTTGATCCTGAAAAAGTTAAAACATTTATTAAAACTGTAAAGAATTATGAAATTAAGTACTAAAAAAATTGCGTTGTTTTTCTCTATTTTTCCATTAGGATTAATGTCTTTGTCTGTAAATGCACAAGGAGAAAACTTAGTTGATAATGGAGGTTTTGAAACAGTTGAAGGTAAGTTGAAAGCTCTAGGTGGAATTGACAATGCTGTTGGTTGGTCTTCACCTACTGGAGCAAGAGCTGATATTTATTCTCCTTCTAAAATTTTAGATATTAATGTACCTGCCAATTTTTACGGGAAAGAAGATGCTAAAGAAGGTACTAATTATGCTGGAGTTGTTGGGTTTTCTTATGGTGATGCGATGGCCAGAACCTATATAATGGCTAAATTGAACACACCTTTGAAAAAAGGAATGAAATATTGTGTAAAATTTAATATTTCTCTTGCTGAAAGATCTAAATATTCTTCTAATAAAATAGGAGTTAAATTTTCTGAAAAACAATTTACAACAGATTCTAAAACGGCTATTATTGAAAAAACAGATATCTTAGATGATAAAGATAAAATATTCAGTGCGATGTATAACTGGGAGCAGGTTTGTGGTGAATTTGTAGCAGCAGGTGGAGAGAAATTTATTTCAATTGGAAATTTTACGTCTAATGAAAATACGAAATATGAAAAGATCAAAAAAGATTCTAAAATGAAAGAAGCTCAAATTTCAGCTGCTTATTATTATATAGATGATGTGATTGTAACATTGATTACGGAAGAAGAAGTATGTGATTGTGGAAAAGGATTATTAGCTGAGGATAATTATTCAAAAACGATTTATCAAAAAGTTCCTACAGTTAATGATAAAATGTCTCCAAAAGAACAAATTGAATTACAAACTGTTTATTTTGGCTTTGGTAAAAATAAATTAACTCCTGAAGCTTTAAAATCACTAGATTTAATTGCTCAATTATTAGTAGCGAATCCTAATTTAAAATTAGAGATGATGGGACATAGCGATGATATGGAAGAAAAATTAGCTATTGAAAAACCTGCATTTGTAGATATGAGTACGAAACGTATCTCAGAAGTAATGAAATATTTGATTTCAAAAGGGGTGTCAGAAGCGAGTTTAATCTCAACACCACTTAGTAATTCTGACCCTGTATTAGATACAGCAGATGATGATGAAGATTTGAGAAATGCTAAAAATAGATTTGTTAGCTATAAGGTTAGATGATAAAAAAAACACATATGTAGAGACGTTAGATCTAACGTCTCTACATATGTGTTTTTTTTTGGCTTAAAATTCAGATAACGCTTTATAAACTTCATGTGTTGGTAGTCCAACAACATTAAAATAGGAGCCTTCTAACGATGAAACACCAATATATCCAATCCACTCTTGAATTCCGTAACCGCCTGCTTTGTCATAAGGTTTATAGTTTGTAACATAAAATGATATTTCTTCTTTAGAAAGATTCTTAAAAGTTACGTTTGTTGTGACATCAAAGGAAATGGTTTTGTCTATTGAAGCGATTACAACTCCTGTAATAACCTGATGTGTTCGGCCCGAAAGTATATTCAGCATTGATTTAGCATCTTTTTCATCGATTGGTTTTCCTAGAATCAAATCATCAACAATTACAACAGTGTCTGAACATAAAACAATTTCATTTGCTGATAAGTCTAGAAGTAATGCATCAGCCTTTTTAGTCGCAATGAATGTAGCTACCTCTGTCGAAGGTAAAGAAGACGGAAAACTCTCGTCAGTATCTTTTGTACGAATAATAAATTTAATTCCTAAACCTTCTAATAATTCTTTTCTTCTAGGAGATTTTGAGCCTAAAATTAATGTTTTGTTTTTTAAAATCATAAAAGGAATATCCAGTAAAATGGTAATAATAGACCAGTTAACATAGCTAATTTAATTGTGGAATCAATTGTTTTTAATTGTTTTTTTGAAGTGGCTTTAGTCAGTAAGTAAATCGAAATAATTTCTAGAAAAAGTGTAATTAATACAGGGACAAAAAGTGATAAATTTTCCAGAAATGAATTTGAATCAGATAATTTTAATAAAAATAAGATCACAAAAAATAAAGGTGAAATTAATAATGTAATACTTGCAATTAATTTCGATTTTTTAATACCGTATAGAATTGGAATTGTTTTAGCGTGAATCATTTTGTCTCCTTCCATATCTTCTATATCTTTAATTATTTCTCTTGAGAAGTTGGATGAAAATGCGAAAAAAGCTAATAATAAAATAAAATGTCCATTGTTTATTAAATGAAAAACCCAATACGATAATGGAGTATTTATTTCTTGTACTCCAACAGATGAAAATTCATTCTGAACATAAAAATGAACCCCACATAATATCGGAACTAAAGCAGTTAAAGAAGCGATAATAAAATTTCCAATGAAAGGTCTTCTTTTAAAATGCATGCTGTAAAACCAAAGTAAATTGATCGATAATAAATGAATGAACATATACCAAAAAGTATTGTTTCTTGCACTTAAATAAATTGCAATTCCGAAAGCTATGCTATTTAAAACCCAATGACTAAAAATAGCCCATCTACGATTAATGTATTTGGTGATAATTAATTTTTCAGGTTTGTTTATTCTATCTGCCTTGATGTCAAAATAATCATTAATGATGTTTCCTGCTGCCCCAATTAAAATAGTGGAAAATACTAATAAGAAAAAATCTAATTCTTCACCATTTTTTTTGAAAATTTCAGTATTAAATATTCGCTCAAACACATGTAAAAACAAACGAGTGCTATACATTGTAAAAGCAATAATCAATAAATTAATAGGACGAATAAGACGTAAAAAGTGCATTTTTATTTTATGATTTTGTATTCAGTTCTACGATTTTCTTGATGTGCTGCTTGTTTTTCTTTTTCCGTTGCTAGTTTCGCTATTTCAGCATCTGTAATCACATTTACTGTTTCTCCATAGCCTTTAGCTGTTAGACGAGTTGCTATTATTCCTTGGGAAACTAAATAATCACAAACAGCTTTGGCACGATTGTCTGATAAAACTTGATTTTCAGTTGCGTCTCCTTGTGTATCGGTGTGTCCGCCAAGTTCAATTTTAATCGTTGGATTTGCATTTAACCAGTCACGTAGTTTATTTAATTCAATAAATGATTCAGGTCTTAATGTAGCTTTTGCTAGATCAAAAAATACATTTTTAAGAACAGTGGGCTTATCACTTGTTAAAGGAATCATCGGAACATCCATGTGAATTGCTTCAAGTCCTTCGGGATTTGTCATGTTGAAATTTTGAGAAAAGAATTTATAATCAGGAAAAGATACATTTAATGCATAATCACAATCCAAAGGAAGAGAAACCATAAATTGTCCACTTACTGCGTCTGCTTCAGAATAAATAACTTCTAGTCCTGTTTTTAAATCGATTAATTGAAATTTTCCTGCTAAAGGTTTATTGTTTGTTACATCGAAAACTTTTCCTTCAAAATACAAAGTTTTTGTAGGTCTAAGGTTTTCAGGCATATTGAACCAATAAATATCAAGGTCTCCAAACCCTCCAGGTCGATCTGATGCAAAAAAACCAATTTCTCCATCAGGTGAAACCATTAAAGAGTTTTCATCTGAAGCTGTATTAATAGGATAACCTAAATTAACAGGCTTAGACCATTCTCCTTTTTCATTTAGTCGTGAAACAAAAAGATCAGACCCACCCATTCCAATGTGACCTTTTGATGCAAAATAAAGTGATTTTCCATCAGGGTGAATTAAAACTGACTCCTCAGGTTCTGGAGTATTTATAATGTCATTTAATCGAATTGGTGTACCCCAATAACCATTCTCTTTTAATTTTACTACAAATATATCTGTATTATTTGGTTCACCTCTTTTACTAACTCTTCTAACAAAATATAATGTTTTACCATCTGATGATAATGAAGGTTGAGATTCCCATGAAAACGAATTTACATTTCCTGGAAGATTTACTGGATTTGTCCAAGCTTGTCCTAGTTTTTTTGTAATAAATAAATCACAACTACCTTTTCCTGTTCGACCTATACCATAATCGGCATCATCCGATTGACTTGAGCAAGCAACAAAAATCAAAGATCTTCCATCTGCAGAAATTGTCGGTGCTCCCTCATTTAAAATTGTGTTTACATTTAAAGGCATAGGAACAGCAGTACCCCAAATATTAGCTTGACTTAATTGAGAGACATAAAACTCTTCTTGTTCTTTATATACGGGGACTCTAGCGTCATCTATTCTACGAGTAAATAAAATTGTTTTTCCATCCACTGTTATTGTTGGGAAGTATTCTGGATCGGCAGTATTGATTCCTTTCCCCATATTTTTTAAGGAAAATTCAGAAGCATTTTTAATAGAGTTTTTTGCAAAATTACATTCTTGAATTAATTTATAAGCTTGATTTACCATATCTGGACTTGCATTTCTATTTGCTACATACATTTCAAGGTTTTTTATAGCATTATCGTAATCCCCAATTTCTTTTTGAGATTTTGCTAAATAAAAATAAGTACTTCCTGTAGCGCTATGATTTGGATTAATTGCTAATACAGCTTGATAATGAGTTATTGCAATAGAATCAAATCCTATAGTTTGATTAAATTCTGCTGAAACAAGATGTGCTTCTAAAAATTTCGGATCTTTTTCAATGGCTTTATTTAGTAATTCAATCCCTAATTTATAATTCGGATGCCCCGTTTTCACATCAACTGTATTTCCAGCTGCTAAAGCTTCTTCAAATAGAGAAATTGCTTTTTTATTAGTTGTTGAATATCTCATTTGAGCATACGATTGGCATGCAGTAAATAAGAGAATTTGAAATAGAATAAAAATGTTTCTCATAGCAGAATTATTTATGAATGATTTTTAATTAATCAAGGATACGTCAAACAGTATAAATTGTTTCATGTGTAAAATATCAAGGAATATTCATGAATTTATGTGTTTGTAATGAAATTCTCCATTTTGGATTGTTTTTTACGTACTCAATTATTTCAGGCAAGAACCGTTCCTGTTTTGACCATTCGGTTTGAAGATACAATTTAGAGGATGTATTTACTTTTTTAGCATGACTTTCTGCCCATTGAAAATCTGAAGGATGACTAATAACCACTTTTAATTCGGAAGCTAATTTGTAGGCTTGTTCAACTGGAGCTTTGAATTTTTTTGGCGAAAAACAATACCAATCAACTTGACCAACAAGCTCATAACAACCAGAAGTTTCCATCGCTATTTCTACATTAATATCTTTCAACCGTTTCGTTAAAGTTGTTAAATCATACATGGCAGGTTCTCCACCTGTAATAACAACGAAATCTGTTCCAGAAGTTACAACTTGTTCAATTAAAAAATCAATCGATTGAAATGGATGTTTTTCAGAATCCCATGAATCTTTTACATCGCACCAAACACAACCAACATCACAACCTGCAATTCGTATAAAAAATGCTGCTCTTCCAGAATAAAATCCTTCACCTTGAATAGTATAAAAAAACTCCATAATTGGAAGTTCAATTGATGTATTTACGTCTTTTTGGTTCATTTAACAAAAATACAATTTTTATGTAGTTTCTAATTACTGAAAATGCTTTTTGTTTTTTTTACCACAGATTTACACTGAGTTATTTGCTCAGATTTACACAAAGTTTTTATAAGAAGTTATGCAAAAAAAAAGATTGTTGTTTTTTTACCACAGATTTACACTGAGTTATTTGCACAGAGTTACGCAAAGTTTTTATTAGGAGTTGTGCAGAAAAAAGGTTATGAAACTCTTTTTATACTCCGTTTTTACTCCTGTGTTTAAAACAAACATTGTACTTCTAATGAGTTTAAATGCGTTTGCCTTATAATTTCTATATGGAAGTGAGGTTATTTAATTCGTCAATATGTAAAACTAATTGACCATTTTTATCCATTCTAAAATTTCGGTCAAATTTCTTTCCTGTAATAAGTTGTTCTTGAGCATAAGAATGTTTTTGAATAACCATTTGTCCAAAAGTTTCATCAAACGTTTCTACCATTACAATTACTTCTGAATTTCGTTTCTTCAACTCTTCAAATGATACGTTAAATAAAGGAGAATTTTTATCAATTTTATGAACGAGAGTCCAAGTTAATGGGAAGAAATTAACAGTGTCCGTTTCTAATGGTAAAGAAAAGTAATCCTTATTAAATTCTTCTTCGCCAATCCCTTTATCAATTACAAAAAGCGTAGTTACTTTCGTGTTTAATAGTACATTGTTTCTGAGATTGACCATTTTAAACATAAGTGCTTGTCCATCTTCGTAAGGCGTAAGTAATAAGTTGTTTGAAAAAGAAATTTTGAGAGATGGTTTTGAAAAACGTCCATAGAGTAAACCAGTTGCCAACGCAAAACTTAAAAGACCAATAAACGCTTCAATCATTGCTAAGATATCAGCAGCTTTACCATTTGGTGAAATTGCACCATATCCAACAGTTGTAAACGTTTGGGCGGAGAAGAAAAAAGCATTAAAAAAATCAGATTGTAAATTTGTAGTCCCCTTTAATTGTTCTATTCCAACAAGTAGATATAGGCTACTGAAAATGAGATTTATTGCTATGTAAAACAAAGTGATGAATAGTAAAAACGCATACCATTTAATTTCTAAAAGGAATTTGTAAAAATCTTGAAAATTATTTAAGCCTCCTTTTCGAATTATGTTGTATTCTCCATTTGGATTCATCATTCGTTTGATTGGGTTTTGAAATTTGGAACCCAATCCAGGATCATTTGCTTTCTTTAAAATCATACGCAGTTGCCTATTTTACATTTCTCTGTTTGAGTTGTAAATTAAGCAACAAAATTTCAATTTGAATCAATTAACATCCAACTTTTTTGTAATCTACGATGTTCTTTTTTAAATTCTAATAATTTTCTTTTTGATTTATCTTTTGAATTTTTTGAATCAATAATGTAATCAAACGATTGTTGAATTGTTTCTAAAATTGGCGAATTCATTAAAAGTTCAGAAGTTTCTTTGTCAAAAGAATAGTTTTGGTAAACTTCTAGAATTCGATTTTCATCTTCTTTATCTGTGTCTGTTGGTTTTTTTGAATAGTGTAATTCAATTAAAAAAGGTAGTAATTGAGCACTGAGATCAATAAAATTTCGCAACATAAAAACAGCTTCATTGACACGATGTATATTTTTAGCTTTCATGATAAAAAGAATTAAATACAACCTCTATCTTTTTTAAATATAACGAAATAAATGTAAAATGGTTGGTGAAATTTGATTATTTTTTTAATATTTCTGAATAAATTACAAACTATTCGACTGTTTTAGGATGTTTCAATTTTAACTTGTGTGATCCGCTACAATCACCCATTTACCATCTGTTTTTTTCCAGAGTAAGGTAAAATAACCACCTACTGGATTTTCTCTAGTTAATTCCCATTTGCCTATTACATAAATGCTGTTTTTTGAAAGTTGAGTCGCTTCGATAATTGTGAAGTTTAAAATTCCCATTGTTTCTTTGGAAGGATAACCTTTTACATAATTGTCAAGAGTTTTTTTCCATCCATACGTTATTCCTTTGCTTCCAATAAATTTTAGACTATCGTTATTCCAATAAAAGTTCATAAAACCAGGGATGTCGAAGTTATTCCATGCTTTCTCTTGAAATTCCATGTTTTCAATTACAGTTTGAATCGCTTTTGTTTCTTTTTGAGAGAAAGTAATGGTTGAAAGAGAAATGACTATTAAAATTAAAAAAGACTTTTTCATTTTGAAGTTGTTAAATTCTGTGTTATTTTAGCTCAAATATAATCTTAAGAATGTTAATTTACTTAAACATTACAATTTTGTCTAATAACTATTTTCTAAAAATCTATAATCTATTAAAATATGGAAAAATTATCCGTTGAATATTGGAGTAATCGTTATCAAAATTCTGATAATATCTGGGATTTGAAACAAGTTTCGCCACCTATTAAAGAATATATCGATCAGTTAAAAGATAAAACAGTTTCTATTTTAATTCCAGGTTGTGGAAGTGGATATGAAGGAGAATATTTGTTTCAACAAGGATTTACGAATGTTCATTTGTTAGATTTTTCGAGTGAACCGATCGATGCTTTTAAGAAAAGAGTTACTGATTTTCCAATGTCTAATTTGCATGTCGATGATTTTTTTAAGCATGATGGAAAATATGACTTGATATTGGAACAAACTTTATTTTGCGCAATTGATCCTTCGTTGAGAAGTGAATATGCGAAAAAATCAGCTGAAATCTTAAACGAAGGAGGAAAGTTAGTTGGGTTATTATTCAATAGAGAGTTTGAAGAAGGTCCACCTTTTGGAGGAAGTAGAGACGAATATTTAGTTCTTTTTTCACAAAATTATTCTAAACTTAATATGGTTGAATGCTATAATTCAATTTCACGACGACAAGGAACAGAATTATTTATTCAACTTGAAAAGTAAAGAGCATAAAAAAAGCTGTCTGAATTTTCAGACAGCTTTTCAATTTGAAAAATCAAATTATTTTTTCACGAATGTACTTCTAGAAACTGTTCCATTTGAAGAAACGATTTCATATAAATATACACCTGCATTTAAGTTTGCAACATTTAAAGAAATTGAATTAGAATTAACGTCTTTTGTAGAAACAATTTTTCCATCCATTCCAATAATTGAAACTTTAGTAGCAACTGTGTTTAATTCAATATTAAAAACATCTGATGCTGGGTTAGGGAAAGCAGAAGAAACGATGTTGTTTTCAGCTAAACCACCTGTAGTAATTTTTTGAATATTGATATCATCAATACGAACATTTACTTGAGTTGGAGCAGTTGCAGCAATTGTTCCTTTACCACCAATTGAGAAATACATTGTTCCTGTTGTAGTAGCAACATAGTCAGCAGAATCCTTAGCCCAAACTCCAGTTTGTGCATTTGGTGTTAAAGCTGAATATGCTTTAATAACTGTAGTCATACTTGCAGCATCTTGAGCAGTACCACAGAAAATTCCAGACATTCCATTTGCTGCTGGTGTATCGTTAGATTTTTTCCAGTAAGAAATTCTGTAAGTTTGTCCAGCAACTACATCCATACATGGCATAACAGCATGTGATTCATAATCTGCAGCTGGCGCATTTGTAGGAATTGTTAAATAAAGTGCAAGAGCACCAGTGTGAAATGTAGATCCAGATAATGAAAATCCAGTTCCAACACCGATCCATCCCATGTTTGTACTTACAAAATCATAATCATTTTCAAATCCATTTGTGTAAGCTGTTGTTGGTAATGTAGTTGTTACACTATTTGCGAAAACAATTGTCGCTGTATCATTTGTAGCAGCAACATCTCCAGACATTTCAGTCCAAGTTTGTAATGAGTAAACATTTTGAGCTGAAAAGTCAGATGCTGTAGTAAATGTATAGTCAATTGAATCACCAGCTAAAATAGGACCAGCGATAACTTCAGAAACTACAGTTCCACCATTTACACTGTATTTAACAGGAATGTTTGAAACAGAAACAGTAGATAAGTTTTTAACTCTCGTAACAACATCGATTGTTCCTAATCCACAGTTTTGTAGTGAAGTAATAGTAGCAGGTTGTGTGAAATCAGTAAACACATCAATTACAGAAGCTCCAACTGGATAAATTGTTGCAGATCCAGATAAGTCACCTGGAGTTGAACCATAAGTATCTCCATCAGCAATAAAAGTAGCTGTTAAGTTTCCTGTTGTTCCACCAGCGATTGTAACATTTACTGTAAAAGTGTAAGGAGTACCAGCTTCGATACCACCGTATTGAGCAGCGTCATCATCAGTTCCCCAAGAAATTGATTGACCAGCAATAGGATTTAATTGAGTAGCAGTTTGTCCAGATGCTAAAGTAGCAGAATTCATTGGGTTAGTGTTAGAAGCACTTGTGTTTGGTGTTATTCCTGTAGGAAAAGTTAATGTGAATAAATCACAATACTCTAAGTCAGTGTTTGTTAAACTTAATGTGAAAGTTAAGTCCATTGTTGTACCTGCAGTGTATTGAGTGTTACAAGTTAAAGAACCTGCAACTTGTTTTTCAACTCCTGTAGCTGAATGACCTTTTTCTGTTTTTGTTCTAACAGATAATTGTGTTTGAGAATTTACATTCACAGTTAAAGCAGAAGCTAGAGCTGTCAATGACAATAGTAGTGTTTTTTTCATAATTAAATTAAATTTTTATAAATAGTACGGCAAATTTATATTTTTAATTTTAATTAAATATGTTATTTCTGTTATTTAATTTGAAAATTGGTATGAACGGTCTATAAACACTATGGATTTTGAAGGTAATTAATTTATCAACAATTTACATTTTAACTATTTAACCGATTTAGTAATGTTTGTTAATTTTTTGCATTCGTCAAAAATATTTTTTAGTCTTTTTGGAGAAATTCCAACTTTCAATAAAATCTTTTCATTTTTATTTATTTCACTGACTAATATTAGTCCTTTTTCAAGAAGCAATTTCTTTTCGTTTATTGTTAAACTGGATAAACATGTGATCGGATATAGGCCAGATTCATCGATGCGATCTTTTAAAGAGCATTTATATGGGTAGTCCCAACCTAATAATTGAATACCTCTGCAATTTCCAAAGGCTAGTGCATCATCAGTAAATCTTGAATTCGTAACAATCCAACCAATGAATTTTGTAAATGGTTTTACAATTAAATTATTTTCTAATAAATCTTGAAATCTTGAATGAATGTACAATGGAACTTTTACATCAACGGATACCCCTGCTTGATTTTTGTATTTGCATTCCATGAGCATAATTGTGTCCTCCTTTTTACAGATGACATCGATCTCATGAGTGACACATTTACCATTAAGAATTCTATCAACTTCTGTTTGATATCCTTCAAATTTAAATATTTCACCAATAAATTTTTCAAATGGAAATCCTGAAGGACCTAATTCCATTATTCCTTTTTTTAATGCATAACGAGAAGCAATATGGGGCGACTTCTTTTTTAACAGACGGAATGCCATACTGTAAATCTTTTTCGTGCTAATTCCTTGAAATATTTTTTCTTTTAATTCATTGACAATTCCTTCTGCTTCGTCGTGTGATGCATGCGATCTTATTAGTGAATTTCTTAATTTTTGAAATGAAAAATATTCCTCTTTTCCAGAAGCTTTTCTAACAATTATATCTTCGTTTTTTTTCATTTATTCGTTTTCTAATAAATTGGAAATTCTTCGTAAAGTTGAGGAATGGTTACTTGAATTCCAAGTTCATCTATTATTTTTACTCTGAAAATGTTTTGTGCTTGTGGTTCTCCGTGTACCATGAAAAGTTGTTTGGGCTTTTTCTTGAATTTTTTTAACCAATTAATCATTTCTGGTTGATCTGCATGACCAGACATGGAAGCGATGTTCATTACTTCAGCTTCTATTTGATAATATTTTCCATGAATTTTTATTTCTTTTAGACCTTCTTTTAGCGCTCGACCTCTTGTTCCTTCTCCTTGGAAACCGACTAATAAAACAGTGTTTTTATCAGATTTCCCCATTTCAGTTAAATAGGTTAGAATTCTTCCACCAGTTAACATTCCGCTTGCAGCAATAATAATTTTGGGTTGTTTATCTTTGATCAGTTTCAATGTTTCGGGGAAATCACGAATGATTTGAGTGTGTTTGCAAATAGAATACGTTTCAGAAGGAGATAGTTTGTGCCAATTAGGGAAGTTTAAAAATATATCTGTTGTATCAGCTCCCATTGGACTGTCGAGATAAACAGGGATATTCGGAATTCGTTTATCTTCTTTTAGTTTATTGATAATGAACATGATTTCTTGAGCACGTTCAACTGCGAAACTTGGAATTAATAGATTTCCATCTTTTTCTAAAGTGTGTTTTATCATTTCCTCAATATCGTCAGCAGGGTCTGAAATTGGATGAAGTCGGTCTCCATACGTGCTTTCCATAATTAGGTAGTCCGCTTCTTCAATTATGGTTGGAGCTTCTAATAAAACATTTTTTGCTCGACCAATATCACCTGAAAATACAATTTTTCTTCCAAAACATTTCATTTCGATAAAAGCTGAACCTAGAATGTGTCCATTTTTTAGATAGCGAAAAGAAATGTTGTCAGAAAGTTGAATCCAATCAATGTCATGTCTAATTTCGAAATGTTTTAAAGCAATTTCAACATCTTTTTCGGTGTACAAAGGAATAGCAGGACTGTGTTTTGAATATCCCTCATCGTTTGCCTTTCTAGCTTCTTCTTCTTGAATTTTAGCACTGTCTCTTAAGATAATCTCAACCAATTCTCTCGTAGGAGGCGTCATTAAGATTTTTCCTTTGAAACCATTTTTAACAAGCACAGGAATGTAACCACAATGATCTAAATGAGCGTGTGTTAACAATAGAATATCAATCGTTTTTTCATCAACTGGAAGCGGTTCTCTGTTTTTTAAACGCAATGATTTGATTCCTTGAAATAAACCGCAATCTATTAAAATGTTTTTTTCTGGTGTTTTTAATAAATGTTTTGAACCAGTTACAGTTCCAGCAGCCCCAAGAAATTGGATAGATATTTTAGTGTTTTTCATTCTTTTTAGTTTATAATATAAACATAAGATTAAAATGATTGTTTTAAAATGATATTTATCACTTTTGGGTATGTTGTTGGTTTTATTTGATGCTATAGTCCTGTTCCTGAATTAATTAACGTGTCTGCAACTATTTCACCACTTCCTTCCCAACATGGAAAAATCACTTTTTTGATTTTGTCTCTAAACTGAGCATCTTCTTTTCTTTTGTTTTGTTCGATGTAATTTTTCTGTTCTTTGACGAGCCATTTTAATTCACTAGAAATATCCATTGGTTTAATAATCCCTCGACTTTCATTTAATGAATTGATTTTAGCATCTAACTCTTTTTCACTTAATGCTGTTAATGAAAATGATCCTAAATCTCCTTTGCTAATACCTTTTATTTCTTTGTAAAAATATCCCTTAATTGAAATTCCAATTACACACAAATCATAAGCAATGTCGTTGTTGATAGAATAATTGAATTGTCCATTTATTTCTGATATTCGTTGATAACTATTCAATTTTGATGGAAACATATATGTAAATAACTTGTCATAATCTTTCGAATCTTTCACGTTGAATGAAAATGGAGAATAGGAAATTTTTGCAATTTTACCTGTTTCATTGTCAATAATTGTGACACTTTTTCTATTGGCTGTTGCATTGTAAACAATTCTGTCAATATTATATACATTAACGTATTTTGAAGCATATCTGCAATTACAATTCTGTCTCGAACCGTATCCATAAATATGAAATCCAACAGTATTACCTAATTGTTTTTTAACGTTTTGCATGTTGTAATTTAATTCTTGATTGAAATTAGTTACTTCTCTTTTAGAAGTTCTTTCATGTTCTCTATTTCTTGTTTTTGAAACTTCATTGTCCCAGTTTGCGTTTTTTCTTTGTTGTTTTTTACTGTTGTATTTAACTTCTTCTTCTAATTTCAAAATTGCGTTTTTATAAAAATTTTGTAATCCTTTTAAATGCGGACTATTTGGATTTAATGCACCCACATTTTCTTTTACAAATTCAGCAAATTCTGGATGACCTAACGCAACTGCCATTTTATCTATTTCATTAAATGACTTTGATAAGTTAGTTGTATACAATTTTAAGACCTTATCATCACATGTTTTATGGATGGATTTCATTCGCTTTTCAAATTCTCTAGTTGCTAGAAGAGTGTTGTTGAAAGTTGGTTGCCAGAACGCGATTACTTTTGGAGGGGAGATGTGGTCGGAGTTTTTTGCTCCGTTTACTTTTATATTGAATTGTATGCCATAAGGAGGAAGACATTTTTCTTCATTACAGGTTTGAAACGAAAACATACCAATCAAAGTAAATGGTTTTTTTGAGTTTATTTTGATTTTTTGTTTTAATTCGAATTCGCCACTATGAAATGCTAAATCTTCATCTGCTAGATTATCATGATAAGTATGTGGCTTTGGTTCCAGAGCTGTTCCGATTATATTAAAGTTTACATTTTTATTTAATAGCAATGAAGAGGGAATACCAAAACAACTTTTTGGTAAATTAATCGCATTAATATGCCAATTATCTATAATTGAAACATGGCAAATTATGGTTGCAAAATCGCCATTTTGAACAATTTCGAAACGAGTTTTGACTTTGTCTTCAGGGAATTCAATTTGAGGTGAATTAGATGCATAACTATGTTTAAAACGTTTTTTAGGAGAAGGTTGATTATTAATCGATTCTTGATTTGTTGCCTTATTTTTTTTTATTTCAGATTGAGTGTCATTTTCGCTATTCTCAGGGGCAGGAATAAAATCCCTTAGGACTTCAATTTCATCATTGATTTTTTCTACATCAAAACTCAAATACAAACTATCTCTATATTTCTTCGCCGAATTCTTTTTCATTTCATCCAATTTTCCTTCATATCCAGTAGGGTAAAAATCTAATTTAGACATATCTACTGGGACAGGTATTTTCATCAAAGGAGTTGGATTTACCCAATTAATAGTTCCATCTTTTCCTTTTTCTCCTGCGAAAAGTTGCATTCCTTCTTTGTATTGATCGACCGGCGCTTGAACATAAATTCCTATTTTTGGATTGACGGTTAATTTCTTACCGTCTTTCGTGTAACCTTGAAGTCCGAACATTCCTTGGGTTTCAAGCAAATTGTCATCAGCCATTGTACTTAAACCACTTTTCACTATTGTTGCGCCATCCATCGCTTCTTGCCATTGAATAATAGCTTTGTCAGAATACGGTTTACCATTTAATAAAAAAGCATTTTCAGGAACCGACAGAAGTACACCTTCTTTCGAAAGTATCACACTGTCTTGACCTTCCCAATAGAAAAATTCAGAAGCTAAATTATCAATTGGACTGTTTTCTTTTAATTGTTCTATCAATGCTTTAACTTCAGTTGATTCTGAAAAATTGTCGCTTTTTGAAGTTTTAGAAAATACATAGTACCCAATTAAGGAAGCTGCAACAATGATGGCGATTACAACAGCTGCTGTTAAAGAGTTTTTATAAATGTGATATGATTTACCAATTTGTTGAACTTGCGCTCTAGTCGCGGCTCTTTTTGCTGCATCATGAATACTTTTTTGAACTTGAACTTCTTTTTGTAAAGCAGGATCTTGTTCCATTCTTCTTTCAAAGATCGCTTTATCACTAGAGGATAATTCATTGGATAAATATTGTTCGATTAATTTCGTTATTTCTGGATTCATGGCTGATTAATTTATAAGTGAATGATCGATTTCATCAGAAGAATCTTGTTCTTCCGTTAATTCTTTTGCTTTTTGTAGACAACGGTATTTTTGAGCTTTCGCTACTTTGTCGTTTCTTAGTCCAATTTTACTTGCAATATCCACCATGTTCCAACCAAGACCATAAAATAATTGTAGAATTTCTTGGCATTGTTTTCCTAATTTATCCAATGCCTTTTCAATGTTTCTGATTTTCATTTCCTTCTGAAACCAAGAATCATCTAATTCCATTTCTTCATTTGTTAATTCTGTTTTAGGAAGCTTTTTTTGTCTTCGAGCTTCGTTGTACCATAATAATTTACACGTATTTTTTACGTAATAAAATGGTTCAACAGTTAAGACAAATGAAGTGTCTTCCTTTTTTCTAGTGTAAATTAATAATGCCTCTTGAAAAATATCTTCCGCATCTACAGTGTGACATCCAGCAGTTGCTAAAAAACGTTTCATTTCTGGCCATTTTTTATACAATGCTTTCAATTCTTGTTCTACTTCTTTGTCTATCATTTTGGTTGACATAGTATGTTGTTTTACTCTAGATGTTCACTTTTTGAAAAGGTAAACAAAGGAAGTGAAAATAATATGATATTTTTTTTTTTTTTTTT